>ERZ1034365.338-NODE-338-length-26259-cov-3.047246_pt1 | contig 26259 bp, 24 predicted proteins | sample MGYA00520615_ERZ1034365 | MGnify/ENA primary metagenome ERZ1034365 (study PRJEB33736, sample SAMEA104284505) | Azolla filiculoides | biome: Urban; feature: Water surface; material: Ditch water | place: Netherlands | collected 2015-10-28 | depth 0-0.1 m ...
ACATTCATTTTTTCACCTACAATTGAATATAAAAGAATATTGGAGTTTGTTATTTTTAATAAAATTTCGTCATCTATTGATAGTAAATCATGTATCTTATCTAAGAAAAGGTTAATTGATGTAAGGACATTGAAAATTTATAAGATAAATAATTCTTAGGTAAGTCGGGAATGCCTCAAATTGACCTCCGGCTGCGCGATCAAGCGCGTAAGAAGCACCGATTATGACTCCGCCAACTAAATATAAGTTCCAGGCAAAGGAAGCAAGCACCGCAGTTACAAGTGCTCTATTTTTCAAAATTTAAGACTGCTTCTTTCTGCTGGCAAGCCAAAGTTGCAATTTGGCTACAAATGAATCAGGCAGCGCGTTTGTGCCAAGCAGATTGGCTACAACATCTCTCATGTGCTTTGCCAATACAGGAATCACGAAGATATTGAGAAGTATGAATAGTACGCAAACTGCGATAGTCCATCCCGAGGTGTAAGTCCATGTCATTTGATTGGGGATTTCAGAATCGATGCTTTGAGTGCCATTGAAAATGAATTGAACCTTGTCGGGATCAACAAGGAAAGAAAGTTTTCCAGTGGCTTCTTGTTCATTGAGATCAAAAACCCAACTCCAGTTTGATGGAGTTATTACGCCAAGAGCAAAGATCAAAACCGCGATTGATAGCCAAAAGAAAACGAGAATGGTCACACCGATGCTTGAAAAGAAGATTGCGGCAAAGACATAGGCAATCGCAAACCATGCCTTACTTGAAGTTAAGCGCTGTTTAGCTCCATCCCAGCTCCAGAATGGAGTTGAATACCAAGGTCTGACAGGTTGCTCAATGTCCGTGTTCATAATTTTGTTTGTTCTGCGGATTTCAAACTCCACAAAGTATTCAGCCGCAGTTAGAAGAGCTAGAAGCAGCAAAAGCATGAAAGGGAGGAAGCCACCGCCCCAAAAGGTCATTTGGACTAACCAGAAGGCCAGTAGCGCGACGGGAAAAGTTGTAACTATGAATAATCTGTCATGAAACATTTTCTTGATCATGGCTTAATTCTCCTCGGTAAGTAGAAGAAGTCCAGAACCTTTTCTATATGTGAGTGCTAATCCCCGACAACCATTGGTTGAGCGCCAGTGCATTCAAGTAATTCGGCGTACGAAGTTGGATACACCGCATGTGGGTGGCCAGCTGCTGCCCAAACAACTTCATAATCGTTTAGCGCTTGATCAATAAGAATTGTTGCGGGGGAGATCCAACCGATTGGGGCTACGCCGCCTATTGAAAAACCTGATTTTTCCTTTACGTAATCCGCGTCAACGCGACCAAGTTTTTCAATTCCTAAGTTCTTTGCAACCAAGTCTGTGTCTACGCGGTGACGACCACTTGTAATGATTAGAAGAGGCGAATCATCTGGAAGTTTGAAGATAAGCGAAGAAGCGATCTGTCCAACTTCAATACCTAGGGCAGATGCCGCTTCTTGAGCGGTACGAGCGCTATCGGAAAGCACATGAACTTCGCCTTCAAGGCCGTGTTCATGCAGGGCAGCTAAAACTCGCTTAACCGAAGCTTTTTCCTTTACGCCTTCCATGAGCCAACTTTAATACGATCCAGAATCAAATGAAGAGCAATTCCAATAGCCATACCCCAGATAAGGTCGATCGCAAGAACAGATACTGCGGTGATAACAAGGGTTGCTGCTTCTGGTTTAGTGGTGCGAAGAGATTCAACGATTGATGTGGGATTCAAGATTCGGTAACTGGTACCTAACAAGACTCCGGCGATTGCAGCGGTTGGGATGTAACTAACCAGTGGCGCTGCGATCAGGGCAATGAGAAGAAGTACAACTGCATGAAAGACAGATGCGAGGCGGGACTTAGCGTGTGATCTCACATTAACGCTGGTACGAGCAATTGCACCTGTTGCTGGCATGCCGCCCATGACAGATGCTGCAAGTGTTGCAATACCTTGTCCGAAAAGTTCTCGATTAGGTTCGAAGTGTTTTTCTTCCTTCGCCATGCCATCGGCAACACGTGCAGACAATAGGGATTCAACCGCGGCAAGTAGCGCGATCCAAAGAGCAGGTACTAACAGGTTATTGAAGTCGGCAAATGTTGGAGATTGATACATGCCGATGCTGCGGGGGATAGTCCCGATAGTTGCAACATCGATGTTCGCGGTCTTAACAATAATAGTTACAAGCAACAGGGATACGAAGCTTGCGGGGACATGAAATGGAAGCGTCTTTGCAAAACGAGGGAAGTTGAATTTGATCAGCAGGGTCAGCGCAACTACAAGCAGTGATGTTGTGTTAATTCCTGCGTTGATTGCGTTTTGGATTGTGTGCCAAGCAACGGGAAGGGATTTATCACCTTCACCTTTTGCAATTCCCAATGCAAGTGGAATTTGTTGTAACGAGATAACAAGTGCAATACCAACTGTAAAGCCTTCAACGACGGCCCACGGAACTCGATTGATGATCGCACCAAGCTTGAAGATCGCCATTAGAACAACCATGACGCCTGCCATCACGCCAAGTGCGGGGATTGCTGTTGGTCCATACTTTTGAATAACGGGAATCAAAATCACTGTCATCGCACCGGTTGGGCCGCTCACCTGGAACTTGGAGCCACCAAATACAGCAGCTAGAAATCCAGCAATGATTGCGGTAGTTAATCCGGCAGCTGCAGACATTCCTGATGTGATTCCGAAGCCAATAGCTAAAGGAAGGGCAACAATTGCAACGGTAATACCTGCAATTAGGTCTGCGGTGATGTCTTTGCGGGTTCTAGAAAACTCATTTAGACGGGGCCAAAATGAGAAGAACATGCCTGATTGTAAGAGTTGATTCGGGTCGTTGTCAGTTACCGTTGTCACCCTATGGCAACTGATTTATATGCATTAGGAATGAGAGCCCGTAATGCTTTGTGGGCTTCATTTTTCTTGCTCGGCTTCTTAGGTCTTGCGTGGATTCCGCGTATTCCTGAGATTAAAACAGCACTTGGTTTAAGTGATGGTCAGTTCGGAGTTGTCTTACTTGCCAGCACCATTGGATCAATTCCTGGAGCGCAGATCGCAGGGCGTGCGGTGCACATGCACTCTTCGAAGTTGATTGTGCAGATATCAGGAGTCTTGCTTCCGGTTGGCGTCTTTGTCGTTGGCTCAGCATCAACGGTTCAGGTTTTAGTCCTTGGATTATTTATTACAGGCTTCAACGTTGCATTTATGGATATTGCAATCAATGGCCAAGCCGTTGAAATCGAAAAGCACACAAAGGGTCGCTGGATGTCTAGCTTCCATGGGCTGTGGAGCATCGGAGCTTTTTCTGCAACATTGGTAGGCGGGTTAATTGCTAACTTTGTTTCACCGCGCACAAATCTTTACATCATTGCCTTTATTGGTTTGCTGACTTTTCAAATTGCAGCGCATTACTTATTACCTGCACAGTTTGATGGACACTTAGGCGAAGCTGGCGAAGGGGATGCTGGCAAGGTTGCACTCTTTGGGAAACAATCTTTGGTTTTGTGGGCACTAGGAATTGGTTTAATGTGTTCGCTGATTCCTGAAGGTGGCGCATATGAATGGTCTGGAATTTTGCTGCAGGATCACATGGGAATTGGCAAAGGATTAAATGCCGCAGCTGCAACAACATTTTCACTTGCAATGATTGCAAGCCGCTTGTTAGGTGATCGAGCCTTTGAAAAGTGGGGCCATGTAAACACTGTTAAATATGGTGGCTACTTTGGTGGAGGGCTTTGGGGTATCGGATTATTAGTTGGTATTCCATTATCTGATTCACATAAAACATTAGGTTTAATAATTGTGTGTATTGGTTTTGCAGCAGCAGGATTTGGAATGGGTCCGTTCTTCCCGGCATTTAACTTGGCAGCAGCATCGATTCCAGGAATTGCACCATCTGTAGGTTTGGCTCGCGTGGGGTTGATTGCGATTGCGGCTTACTTTGGCGGACCAACAATTATTGGATTAATCGCCGAAATTACTTCTTTGCCGGTGGCCTTTGCCTTCCCGGTACTGCTTTATATGGTGGTTGGTCTGCAATCTAAATACATCAAGGTGCGCGAACTTAAGCAATAACCCAGGTCTGTAGCAGGGTAAATACCGCGATTGAATAGAGCAAGAAAGCAAATGCTTTACGCAAGATATTTGGGTTGATCTGCCCGCTCTTAATCGATGCAAAGCGGGCCACAACTACAGCTGCAATAGCCATCGCAATTGGCGTGCTCCATGTAACCGAGGACCAATTTTGATAATGACCAAAAAATGCGGTGATTGAATTAATCGCAATTATCGCAAGAGATGTTCCTGCTGCTTTTCCCTGCGGGACTTTGAAGAAGAGAACAAGAACAGGGATTGCAAGAAAGCCGCCACCGATTCCAAATAAACCTGTCATTGTTCCAATAACTAGCGAGATCACAACTAACCAGAAGAATGGAACCTTCTTTTCTGTGCCTGCTATCGGCTTGATTAACATCATGGTTCCGGCTGTTACTAGCACCATTGAAAAACCTGTAGTGATGACTGAATCACTTAGCCCATGTGCAATTATTGAAAAACCAATGTTGGTGACAAGCCCTAAAGCCCAAATGATGGCCGCTTCTTTGAAAAGAACTTCCTTACTCTTAATCTTTGGAAGCAGGCCCGAGATAGCTGCACTTAAGACAACCGCAATCGCAGCGGTGGTCGCAGCCTGAGGAGTGAAATCAAAGATGTACAAAAGAATCGGAACTGACAGCATCGCACCGCCTGCGCCGATGAAACCCAACACTGCGCCGATGAAACCACCTGCAAGTAAGCCGCCGATGATTTCCATTGGCTAATCATGAAGCAAAAACGCCCGCCGGTATGAAACCGACGGGCGTTTAAGTTAACTAATTACAGGCTAAAGAATGCTCCAGTTACTGATGGACCAAAATCTGTTCCAGTTGCAACTAGTGCGAAGATGATTAATGCAGCGCCAGCAAGTGATAGATCCTTGAAGAATCCAATTGACTCATTTTGCTTAGCTGTTGCATCTGTTTCCTTCCAGAATGCGTGCATCATGAACGCTGCTGGTAGTAGGAATAGTGCGATTAATAGTGCGCCTAGATCTGCGTACACGCCAAATGCGATGTACAGACCGCCAACAAGAATCATCAGACCTGAAAGGATCACGCTGAGCTTTGCTGCAGGAACCTTCTTGTACTGGGCGTAGCCAGTCATTGCCTCAAGCTTTGTTAGGTGTGAAACACCGGATGAGATGAAGATCAGTGCGAAAAGGACGCGACCGATTACTAGTACTGCGTTCATGGGACTCCTTATAGATGTGGGGGACTAACAGGCTCAATAATAATTGAACTTTCAACTATATCTGGGCTCAACACGCGCTTCACGCTCGCAGGGCTTGCTATTTGTCGGTGGCTAGGTCTATTTTTCGAACATCTGTTCGAATACCCACAGCCTTGAAAGGTAGCCTCAAAAATGTCAGCCAGCCAGGTTAACTCCGCCCTCGATGTCACTATCGATGGGGCAACAACACCTATCGAGTTCACCTATAAAGGAAAACGTTTTCGCATCCATGCGGTGTTGTCACGGTGGTGCGAAGCAGGTGGGTGGTGGAACCGCATTAGCGATGGCAAGTATCGCCCCGATGATCAAGCACGTGCACTGTGGCGGGTAGAGGCTGCACCTATTGGTGCCTTAACAACCTTCGAACTAGAACGTGACGAGCTAACAGGTCAGTGGATTATTCGTAACGTATGAGTTTTATTCATCTCAATGTTGCCAGTGGGTACTCATTGAAATACGGAACAACGCAACCTGCCGATTTAGTGCAACGTGCCGCCGAGTTTGAAATGCCGGCGCTGGCGCTAACAGATCGCGATGGGTTAGCTGGCGCTATCCGTTTTACTCAAAGTTGTGTTGATTATGGAATCGCACCGATTATCGGAGTCAATTGTGCGATTGACCTGGGTGATGCAAAGGGTCGCATCACATTGTTGGCACACAGCGATGGAGGATGGCGCTCGCTGTGCAGATTGATGACATCGCTAACAATGAACAGCCAAACTCGTGTGCCGGTTTTAACCTTAGATTTCTTACAACAGTTCAGCAGTTACAGCACCAATGTTTATGCGTTGCACGGCCCCGAATCACCAATCAGCGGTGCAATTCAAAGCCATCGCTTTGATCAAGCGCTATCTATCTTTAATCAAACCCGCGATCTCTTTGCTAACAATGCAATTGAATGTGTGTCACATCTTGTTGCAGGCAAAGGTCCACGATCTACCGAACATGCAGCCAGGTCTTTAATCTTTGCTCGCGATAATGATCTGGAAGCGGTTATTACTAACGCGGTTCGCATGAAAGATCGCACCGATGGACCTGTTGCCGATGTTCTAGATTGTGTGCGCCAATTAGTCCCGTTGCATGATCGCCACATCGAACGCCGCAACGCTGAAGGCTTTTTAAAATCTAGCGATGAAATGATTTCGCTAGCTGCAGAAATTGCACGAGCTGCAGGAGAACGAACACCACGTGCGCTGTTAAAGACAACCCGCGAATGGGCAGAACGTTCTTTGTTATCACCGCAGCGCGATATCGGATTAGGGGCGGCGCACCTGCCAGAACCCCATGTTGTAGGGGTAAATACAGCTCAAGAGATGCGTACCTTGCTGCGTGCGCGCAGTGAAGCAGGAATCAACTGGCGCTACAGCAGCAATGATCAAATCACTAAAGCCCGTGCACGTTTAGATGACGAACTAGCAACCGTTGCAACACTTGGATACGAGTCATACTTTTTAACTGTTGCAGATATCGCAGATATGGCAAGGGATGCCGGTATTCGCGTCGCAGCTCGTGGCAGTGGTGCCGGATCACTGATCTGTCACCTGCTTGGAATTTCAGGTGTAGATCCCATGCAACATGGTTTGTTAATGGAACGGTTTTGTTCGCCGTTGCGTAGAGCACTGCCAGATATTGATATCGATGTGGAATCTGCCAGACGGCTAGAAATTTATGACATGGTCTTTAAGCGATACGGCGATAGCGATTGGTCTGGACCGAACAATCAATCACGGTGCGCAGTTGTTTCCATGGTTGATACCTATCGTGCCCGGCATGCAATTCGTGATGCAGGTGCAGCACTTGGTCTGCCCGGCATGGAGATCGATATGTTGGCAAAGTCAATGCCACATGTACGTGCTCGCAATATTGCAGCGACCCTCGAATCCTTGCCAGAGCTTCGACGAATGAATACATCTGCGCCACTAATGGCAGCAACAATTGAAATGGCACAACGCCTAGATGGTTTGCCCCGACATCTTGCGATGCATCCATGCGCCATTGTTTTATCTGATGGAGGTTTTTTAGATCGCGCACCGCTAATGGCAAGTGCCGGGGGATACCCGATGGTGGCATTTGATAAGGATGATGTTGAAGCTGTGGGGTTGTTAAAGCTAGATGTGCTGGGAGTTCGTATGCAATCCACGATTGCGTATTCAGTCAAAGAGATCGAACGAGTTCATAAAGATGTCGTTGATATCGATACCGTCCCATTGGATGACACAGCAACTTACGAATTAATTCAATCAACCCGCACCCTTGGAATCTTTCAGGTTGAAAGTCCAGGACAACGCGAATTAGTTGGAAAGCTTGCACCTAATAACTTCACCGATTTAATTATTGATATTTCATTGTTTAGACCTGGCCCAGTTAAAAGCGACATGATCACGCCATTTCTGAAAGCTCGTCATGGGTTCAGTCCTGCCCAGATAATTCACCCTGATTTATATGAGATTTTGGCCCACACCGAAGGCGTTGTCGTCTTCCATGAACAAGTCATTCAGATCATCGCAACGATGACCGGGGTTTCATTGGCAACCGCTGATGAAAAGCGCAGATCGTTGGGTGAACGGGTTGGCCAACAAGAAGTGTGCGATTGGTTCTTCCCTGCAGCAACAGCCAAGGGGTACGAACTACCGATCATCACTGAGATCTGGGATGTACTACGTGCCTTTGCATCCTTTGGTTTTTGCAAAGCACACGCCGCAGCTTTTGCGCTGCCTACATATCAATCTGCCTGGCTTAAGACACATTACCCCGCAGCATTTCTTGCAGGGGTGTTAACCCATGATCCCGGCATGTATCCAAAACGTTTAATTGTTGATGAGGCACGGCAGTTGGGAATCACCATCGCACCGATTGATGTCAACGCATCTGATTCGACGTATCGGGTCGAAGATCACGGCAACGCAATTCGCATAGCGTTATCAACTGTTAGCGGAATCAGTGATGGGGAAGTGCAATCGATTATCGCTGGCCGCCCATACATTGACTTAAATGATTTTGTGCGCAGATCAGGCTGCAGCACACCGGTTACTGAAAGTTTGATCCTTACCGGCGGTTTTGATTCACTGCATGTAGATGTCAACCGGCGCGATCTGCTGTTGCACTTTTCCGATCTTCAGAAATCACCAAGCGCCGCTGTCTCTGGCGCGCAGATGAACTTAGGGTTTGAACCACCAGCTTTAATCAGTAGCGGTCTGCCTGCAATGACAGCTGCCGAAAGCGTGAAGCACGAGGTCGATCGTTTAGGTATCGATATGTCCCGTCACATGATTGAATTTTACGGAGATTTTCTCAACGCAATTGGTGCTGTGCGATCTAGTGATCTGTTGAAACAACGGTCTCAATCATCAGTCTTAGTTGCGGGCATCAAGGTTGCGATGCAAACACCACCGGTGCGTTCAGGCAAACGTGTCATCTTCTTAACTCTGGATGATGGTTATGGGCTTAGTGATTCAACATTCTTCACCGATGTTCAAGGCCAATACGCCAATGTTTTATATTCAACATCGCTACTACTTGTACGAGGCGTTACCCGCAGAACAGGGGCCAGGGGCATATCCATAAGAGCCACTGGGGCGTGGGATTTACGTGCCGCTTACGAAAGTTGGAGCGCTAAACAAAGTACGCTCGCAATATGACGACAGAAGGTGCGGCAACACAAGCCACGATTCTGCATGTCGATATGGATGCTTTCTTCGCGTCCGTTGCCGAAAAAGATAACCCCGAATTAAAGGGCAAAGCTGTAGTCATCGGAATGGGTACACGTGGTGTTGTATCTGCGGCAAATTATGAAGCTCGCAAATTTGGAATCCATTCTGCAATGCCGGTAGGTCAAGCTCGCCGGTTAGCACCGCATGCAATCTTTTTACCGGTTGATATGGCACGTTACCAAGAGGTATCTGGACACATCATGGAGATCTTTGAAAGCTTTACTCCTAACGTTGAACCAATCTCAGTTGATGAAGCATTCTTGGATGTAACAGGTGCAAAGAAATTGTTAGGCACGGGGCGTGAGATCGCCGCTGCAATTCGCGCAAAGGTAGAAGCACAAGAAGGAATTACTTGTTCAGTTGGAATCGCTCCATCTAAGTTCATTGCAAAGCTCGCATCAACACATTGCAAACCAAATGGCATGCTGGAAATTACAAGTGACCGCATCCTTGAATTTCTACATCCGCTGCCAATTTCTGCGATGTGGGGAGTCGGACCAAAGACGGCAGAAGTTCTAGAACGTTTGGGCTTAAGAACAATCGAAGACATCGCAAAACTTCCTCGTACAACTTTGATTCGCGCAGTCGGAGAAGCAGCAGGCAGCACACTTCATGAATTGTCATGGGGTCGCGATTACCGCGATGTTGCACCACAAGATGCCGAAAAAAGTATTAGCGCAGCTGAAACATTTCCAACAGATCTAGATAATCCCGAAGAGATCCTGCGCGAGTACCTGCGGTTGTGCGAGCGCGCAACATCAAGGCTGCGTGACAAAGGATTATTTGCAAAGACGATTTCAATCAAGGTTCGCTTTGGGGATTTCTCAACGATCAATCGTTCAAAGACTTTGCCGCTGCCGATCGACAGCACCCACGATGTGTACGAGGTCGTAAAGGGCTTGTATGAAGCTTTACGAATTGATCGAGCACGATTGCGTTTAGTAGGTGTATCCCTTGAGAACTTAAGTGAGGGAGCACCTGTTCAGATGATCTTGGGTGAGCGTGAAAAGGGCTGGCGCGAGGCGGAAGGGGCAATGGATAAGGCCCGCGAGCGTTTTGGCCATGGCTCTGTGCGTCCGGCACGCTTGATTAAGCCTTCATCAGAGGATGCTGAGGAATAGGAAAATAGGTAGCGGGTACTCACAATCTGTTCTATTGTGAGCCTGTGCCACTATCAGATCGCGAAAAGCGCCTACTTGAAGAGATGGAGGCTGCCCTTTTAACCGAGGATCCACGCCTAGTTTCAGCTCTTTCAGCTACGCCAATCTCGCCATCTCGAAACCGCATCATGGTCGGCGCAGGCTTACTTCTGTTGGGATTGGCTACCTTGTTTGGCGGCCTCATCGCTCAAATTACCCCGATCGGAATCCTGGGCTTCATCATCGCTTTGAGCGGGGTAATCACCGCGATCTCATCAATTTCAGCCCCAATTCGTGGTCCACGTAAGGCCTCATCACGCACAAATTTGAGCGCTCGCCTTGAGCAGCGCTGGGAGAACCGATCTAACGAGGAGTAAATCCACGCTTAGCTCCATCTCAAGCCCCTCCATGTGAGGGGCTTTTTTCATGCCCAAAAACCGTTTGCTGAGTGGGGAGAGGTGGGGCGGATTTGGGGTAAAAGTGGGAAAAGGTGGTTGAAAAAGGGGAAAAGTGGAGTAAAGTGGGGAATTAAGCGGGCACGAAGGCTCGCAGCGAACCTGGGGAAGGGGGCGCTGAAAATGTTTCTAGGCACCCACGAGCCACGTCTTGATGACAAAGGTCGCTTAATCCTTCCCGCGAAATTCCGCGAAGAACTTGCTGCAGGTTTAGTAATTACTAAAGGACAAGAACGTTGTCTTTATGTTTTCCCATCACAAGAATTTTCAGTAATTACAGAGACGCTAAAACAAGCGCCAGTCACTGCGAAATCAGCACGTGATTACAGCCGTGTGATGTTTGCTGGCGCACACGATGAAATTCCTGATCGTCAAGGTCGCGTAACAATTCCTCAATCACTTCGCACATATGCAGGTTTAGAAAAAGAGTGCGTTGTTATCGGTGCAAATACTCGCGTTGAAATTTGGGATGCAACTTCTTGGAATGAATATTTAGCAGATCGCGAAAAGAGCTTTGCTGATGTTTCAGAGGAGGTCTTTCCAGGTTTGTTCTAACTCTCATTTGTGGCCACTGCCGACCCTTCGAACGTAGCGACGTCCCTTCCCCGGCGCCGTTGCAACACAAGATCCGTCGGCCGGCAGTGACCAGAGATGAGAGTCGCAAGGAAAGAAAAGCAGTATTTAAGTAACTAGTTGAAGTAAGGGGGAAGAGATGACAAGCACGACTGAACATGTATCTGTAATGCGCGATCGCTGCGTCGATCTTTTATCTCCCGCAATTATTGCGTCAAGTAATCCAGTAATTGTTGATGCAACCCTTGGTCTTGGTGGTCACACAGAAGCATTGCTCCAAAAGTTTCCTCATCTAACAGTTATCGGAATTGATCGCGACCAAGATGCAATTGCAAAGGCAACTGCGCGACTTGCTCCATTTGCAGATCGTCTAAAGACTGCACATTCAACCTTTGATGGCATTGCAAATGTGGTTTCAGGATTTGGTTACTCACACATTGATGGCGCGTTGTTTGATCTTGGTGTTTCTTCAATGCAACTTGATCAAGCAGAACGTGGTTTTTCTTATTCACAAGATGCACCACTTGATATGCGCATGGATCGCACCCAATCGCTAACAGCGGGGGAGATCATCAATACCTACGAGCCAGGACAATTGGTTCGAATCCTGCGTACATATGGCGAAGAAAAGTTTGCTACTCGAATTGTGGAATCAATTGTTAAGCAGCGCGCAATCGCCCCAATGAACTCAACGGCTCAGCTTGCAACACTGGTTAAAGAGGCGATTCCAGCTGCTACCCGCCGTACTGGTGGCAATCCAGCAAAGCGCACATTCCAGGCGCTTCGCATCGAAACAAATGATGAATTAGGCACGATTACTCGCGCACTTCCTGCAGCACTTGATCTTCTTAATGTCGGCGCACGAATAGTTGTCATGTCATTCCAGTCACTCGAAGACCGCATCGTGAAGCAACTGTTTGTTGCTTCGACAACATCTGGAACTCCACGCGATCTTCCATTTGAACTACCTGAATTTGCTGCCAAGTTTTCAATGATCACTCGCGGAAGCGAAACACCAACCGATGCCGAACTAGAGGAGAACTCACGTTCTCAGTCTGTGCGTCTTCGCGCAATCGAAAGGGTGGCCGCGTAATGGCTATGACCGCATTCGCTCCAGCGATTACTCGCTCCAAAGAAATTTTCGCCGAAAAGTCATCACAAGTTGTTCTCAAGCTTGTGCCTGATCTATCCGACGGAAAGCAAGCAGATCGAAAGTTCTTCGCAACATTTGTAACTGTAGTTGGCGTTATTGGTCTCATGTTCCTTCTCCTGATCAATACCTTGCTAGCTCAAGATGCATTTGAACTTACTAACTTGAAGTTGCAAGCAAAGTTAGTAAGTGATGAGCGCGAAGCAATTGCACGACAGATGGACAAAATCTCTTCTCCGGCATCACTCGCGAAGGAAGCAACCGCACTTGGTATGAAGCCTTCAGAGACTCCAACCTTCTTGTCATTAGACAAGCCAATTACAGAAGTTCCGGTGAAGAATGGGTAATTTTTCCTTAGCGCGCAACAGAATTAGATTTTTGATTCTGTTTACGGCCGTTGTCATGTTGTTGTTTGGCGTGCGCCTAGTACAGGTTCAAGCGTTGCAAGCAAATGATTATCGATCACGTGCTGTAAATGAGATGGCAAAGGTAAAGACCCTGCAAGCCCCACGAGGCGATATCACCGATATTAATGGAGTCGCCTTTGCGCGCAGCGTTGCAGCAACAAGCATCGTTGTAGATCAGACTCAGATTTTGAATCCGGCGAAGACAGCCGGATTTGTTGCTCCAATTCTTGGCATGAGTACTTCAGAGGTCCAAAAGGCGATTACTGGAAAACGTAAGTGGTACATGGTTGCCGAAAATGCAAAGCCAGCAACCTGGCTAAAGCTTGCTAAAGCGATTGACGAATACAACGCAAAACTGCCTGGCATGAGCCCAGAGCGCATCATCGGTTTCTTCCCAGAGCGTAGTTATGTTCGCGAGTATCCATCTGGCTCATTGATTGCTTCACTGATTGGTTTTGTAAACCATGATGGCATCGGTGCAACAGGTCTTGAGTCCAGCATGAACTCAACTATCTCAGGCGTTAACGGCAAGTATTCATATGCAAATGGTTACAAAGCAGAGATCCCTGGTTCTCAATCAGAAATTATTCCAGCACAAGCTGGCACATCGATTCGTTTAACTGTTGATCGCGATATTCAATGGGTTGCCTCAAAAGCTATTGCCGATGCGGTTAAGTCATCAAATGCAATCAGCGGAACAGTAATTGTTATGGATCCAAAAACTGGACAGATCTTGGCACATGCAACTGCGCCAACATTTGACCCTAACAACACTTCAAAGGTTTCTCTGGTTTCGATGCGAAACCCTTCTGTGCAAGATGTGTACGAGCCAGGATCAACTGGAAAAGTTATGACTCTTGCTGCAGCGATCGAAGAGAAGAAAATTACCTCTGAAACAGTTTTAACGGTTCCTTACGCTTTGAAGCGTTCGACAAAGGTTTTCCACGATCACGAACCACATGCAACACAACGCTTAACTACTGCGGGAATTTTGGCGGTATCAAGCAACACCGGTTCAATCAAAATTGGTGAAATGCTCTCAAACGATACTTTGCACAACTACCTATCAAAGTTTGGAATCGGTGAGAAAACTGGTTCTGGCCTTCCAGGTGAGTCACGCGGAATTTTGCCAAAGGTTGCCGATTGGTCCGGAACAACAGCGCCAACAGTTGCTTTTGGTCAGGGTTACTCATTAACTGCGATGCAAGCTACTAGTGTCTTTGCAACGATTGCTAATGATGGCGTTCGCGTTTCTCCAACAGTTATTGCCGGCACAAGTGATGCAAGCGGAAATTACACACCTTCTGCAACTCGCGAGAGTGTTCGTGTAGTTAGTTCTGCAACCGCACAGAAGATGCGCATCATGATGGAAAGCGTTGTATCTGCCAACGGAACCGCTCCAACAGCAGCTATCGCCGGTTATCGCGTGGCAGGAAAGACCGGAACTGCGATGCGCATCGATGACACTTGCGGTTGCTATCGCGGGTACACAGCATCATTTATTGGTTTTGCTCCCGCAGATAAGCCAGCGTATGTAATCTCTGTAACGATTCAAGATCCAAAGGGTCTTCACTGGGGTGGCGCACTAGGTGGTCCAGTATTTAAAAAGGTTATGTCATTTGTACTTCAATCAAAGGGAATTGCACCAACCGGCACAAAGGTTGATCCAGTTGCTCTCACTGAAAAGCAGCTACTTGCCGAAAAGAAGTTAGCGGCTGAAAAGAAGGCAGCAAGTGTCAAGACCAATTGAAGAGTTCAAAAGAACCGTTGAAGCGGTCGCGGCTATTGCAAATGCCACTCTTGTAGGCGACTCAACGACAGTAATTTCTGGTTTAACCCTCAATAGCTCTTCAGTTCAAGAAGGCGATCTATTTATCGCTTTGCCTGGTGAAAAAGCACATGGAGCAGATTTTGCAGCAGATGCAATTTCGCGAGGCGCTGTCGCTGTCTTAACGGATGCAGATGGCGCACAGAAGATCACCGGAGTACCAGTAATTGTTTCTACTAATCCACGCCGTGCAGCAGGTGTCATTAGCGCTTGGTTCTACAGCGAGCCAATGCGAGATCTCTACAGCGTTGGCGTAACAGGAACAAATGGAAAGACGACAGTTACAACCTTGTTGCACCAAATCATGTCTGCAGCAGGTCGTGAGAGCGGTTTAATCGGCACTGTAGAAACCCGCATCGGTGATGAAGTCGTAGCAAGTAAGCGAACAACACCTGAAAGCAGTGATCTGCAAGCGCTCTCAGCAATTATGCGCGAACGCCATATGCGCAACCTAGTTATGGAGGTCTCTAGCCACGCGATCTCTCTAGAAAGAATTCGCGGCAGCCACTTTGCTGTTGTTGCATTTACCAACCTGTCACAAGATCACCTTGATTTCCATAAAACAATGGAAGAGTATTTTGCGGCCAAATCAAAGTTATTCACCTTCGAATTTGCCGAGCTTGCAGTTATCAATATTGATGATGCATATGGCGTTAAGTTGGCTCAGCAAACTGAACTTCCTGTAATGACAGTTTCTCGTCATGATCACAGCGCTACTTGGCACTATGTTTCAATTTCTCGAGATTATGTTGGGGCACATGTGGCAATACGTGGCAGTGCCGGTATTTTGATAGAAGGCAAGGTTCATCTTCATGGTGGATATAACTTTGACAATCTACTAATGGCCGTTGCGATTGCAACTGAAAGCGGTATTGATCCAATTGATATTGCAGCTATTTTGCCTCAGCTAACAGGTGCAGCAGGACGTTTGGAATCTGTGCGACTTGGTCAAAACTTTACCGCCCTAGTTGATTACGCTCATTCACCAGATGCGGTAGCTCGCGTACTTGAAACTGCTCATGAAATTACAGATGGACGGGTCATCGCGGTACTTGGTTGCGGCGGAGATCGCGATGCGAGCAAGCGTCCAATAATGGGCAAGGCGTTGCATGATGGTGCAGATATTGCGATCTTTACAAGCGATAATCCACGATCAGAAAAGCCTGAAGCAATCTTGGTGCAGATGACATTAGGTCTAGATATTCAAGAGCCAAGTGCGATTATCGAAGATCGCGCAGAGGCTATTCGCGCAGCGGTAAATGAGGCACAAGCTGGAGATGTTGTTCTAGTTCTGGGCAAGGGTCATGAAAAGGGTCAAGATATCGCTGGTACTAACCATCCATTTGATGATCGCGTAGAACTTGCAAAAGCGATCGAGGATAAAAAATGATTACCTTAACTGCGGGTGAAATTGCACTTCTAGTAGGTGGAGAACTGCATTGCGATAAGGATCTCTTGGTTTCAAAAGCGCCTGTATTTGATTCTCGTTTAGCGACACCTGGATGCATCTTCTTGGCACTTAAAGGCGACACCGTAGATGGTCACGAATTTGCAGCTGATGCATATCGCGCAGGTGCGATGTTTTCTCTTACTACGCATCGAATCGATGGACCGTGCATAGTTGTGAAGGATGTCCTTGAAGCGGTAGCGGCCCTTGCTGCTTTCGTACGCAAGCGACTGACTAATCTGACCGTTATTGGTATTACCGGTTCGCAAGGCAAAACCAGCACTAAGGATTTATTGGCACACATGTTGCAGGTGGCTGGACCAACTGTTTCACCAGCTGGTTCATTCAACAACGATCTTGGTTTACCTATCACTCTGCTTGAATGTGATGAGCGCACGATGTTTTGTATTCTCGAAATGGGCGCGCGCCACAAAGGCGATATTGCGCGATTGTGTGCAATTGCTCAACCAAATATCGGGGTTGTCTTAACAGTTGGCACCGCACATCTTGGAGAATTTGGATCAGTCCAAGCGATCGCTGAAACTAAGTCAGAGCTCATTCAATCTTTGAGTCAAGATGGCATTGCGGTGCTAGGCAGTTTTGACCCATTCACTCCTGCGATGGCTTCATTACACAAAGGTCGCACAATTAACTTTGGCGACAACCAAGAGGTACGAGCTGCAGATATTGAAATTCGCGAAGGCCGGCCACACTTTGATTTAGTTACACCGGCTGGACGTGATGCTGTCGGTATGCGCGTTGTCGGAGCACATCAAATTTCAAATGCTCTAGCTGTTGCAGCCGTTGGTACCGCACTTGACCTTCCGATTGAGTTGATTGCCAGCTCTTTATCTACGGCAGAAAGTGCGAGCAAGTGGCGCATGGAACTTCACGATGTTTTTGGCCTGCTGATTATCAACGACTCTTATAACGCTAATCCCGAATCAATGGCGGCGGCCTTGCGTTCGCTCGTGCTCTTTGCACAAGAGCGCGGGGGAGAATCATGGGCCTTTCTCGGAAAGATGCATGAACTCGGCGAGTCCAGTGATGCCCAACATGAGGCTATTGGCACCCTTGCTCAAGAGATAGGAATCGATCATCTTGTAGCTATTGGTGCCCCTGAATACGGTGCTTCAAAAGGCCAGATGATGGTTCATCACTACGCAAGCATTGAAGAGTGTTTGTCGATGACAGATTATTTCTCAGCAGGAGATGTTGCCTTGGTTAAGGCATCACGTTCTGAAGGCCTAGAAGTTTTAGCTCAGAAGTTAGAAAGCATGTGGTTAGACAAGAGCGGAGTTGAGAGTTGAGACAGATCCTGATTGCTGGTGCATTTGCACTGGTCTTTGCACTCTTTGGAACACGTGTTCTTATCCGCATTCTTACCGGTAAAGGTTTTGGACAAATCATTCGTGATGATGGCCCAACTTCTCACCACATCAAGCACGGAACCCCAACAATGGGCGGCATCATCTTTATTCTGGCCGCAATCCTTGGGTACTTCACCGCACACCTAGTATCTGGAACCGCGGTTACGGCCTCTGCACTATTAGTTATGGGATTAGTTGTTGGACTGGGCTTTATCGGATTCTTAGATGACTGGCTCAAGGTTTCAAGGCAAAACTCACGCGGATTGCCAGGACGATTTAAGTTACTTGGCCAAGCGATCTTTGCAGCGATATTTGGTTACCTGGGTTTGCAGTTTGTAGATAAGGACTCATTAACTCCAATTTCTCAATACCTTTCAGGTGTTCGTGAAACAACTATTTATTTAGGGTCAGCTTTAGTTGTTGTCTGGATCGTTTTAATGGTGATGTCTGCAAGTTATGGCGTGAATTTAACTGATGGATTAGATGGTCTTGCAACAGGTGCATCGATCATGACCTTCCTTGCCTTCGTGTTAATTGGCGTGTGGGAGTTCGGACAGAGCTGTGCATTAAATGCTTCTGCTGGTTGTTACGCAGTACGTGATCCTCTCGACCTCGCAGTTCTTGCAGCAGCATTTGCAGGTGGATGTACTGGATTTTTATGGTGGAACACAGCGCCAGCAAAGATCTTTATGGGAGACACTGGTTCACTTGCATTAGGTGGAGCAATCGCAGGATTTGCCGCGACTTTGCGCGTAGAACTTCTGCTTATTCCTCTTGGTGGATTGTTTGTAATCATCACCATGTCCGTCTTAATTCAAACTTTGTACTTCAAGATCAGCGGCGGAAAAAGAGTGTTCAAGATGGCTCCGCTGCATCACCACTTCGAATTAATTGGCTGGGAGCAGATAACGATTGTTATTCGCTTCTGGATCATTGCAGGACTTAGCGTTGCAATGGGTCTGGGCTTGTTCTATGCGCAGTGGGTAGTTAAGTAGTTCATGTCAATTAACTTTGCTAACCAACGTTTCCTTGTCTTAGGTGCAGGAGTTACAGGTACATCTGTTGCTCGCTCACTGCAGGCACGTGGTGGCAGCGTAAGCATTGCCGATGACAATGCACCTAATGCAATAAAGCCAGAAGCGGTAGAACTTAGCAACTTTGATGCCGTGGTAATTTCGCCAGGATGGCGTCAGGATCATCCACTTGTTGTAAAAGTTTTAGCTAGTGGGCTTCAGATTCTTAATGAGATCGATTTAGCATGGCAGATTCGCTCCGAAGTTGCACCGGGGCAAAAGTGGTTAGCCCTCACAGGTACTAATGGAAAAACTACAACTGTCGAAATGACAGCCAAGATTTTGCAAACCGCTGGTTACAAAGCGGTTGCATGTGGCAATGTCGGTGACACGGTTATTGATGCAGTGGATCGAACCGATCCGTATGACTACTTAATTCTTGAGCTATCAAGCTTTCAGCTTCACTGGGCCAAGCGCGCGGAGTTTGTCTCTGCGGCGATTTTGAATATTGCTGATGATCACCTGGATTGGCATGGCAGTTTTGACTCTTATGCAGATGCAAAGTTTTCGATTTTGGATCGTTCCGAGATCGCGATTCTCAATGCCGATGATGGTGAAGTCGTCAAGCGAGCAAACCGTTTTACAGATCGCAAGGTTTTCTTTTCGCTGGACACTCCTTCTCCAGGTGAAATAGGTGTTGTTGAAAACTTATTAGTAGACCGCGCTTTTGTTCCAGATCCTCAACAAGCGTCAATGATTTGCGAGCTTGCAGATATAAAGCCAACGGTTCCCCACAATGTATCTAATGCACTGGCAGCGGCAGCATTGGCTAGAACTGTGGATGTTTCTCATGAGCTCATTCAAAAAGCGTTGCAGGAGTTTCGCCCGGGTCGACACCGCATCGAGGTTGTTTTCGAGTCAGATTCCATTGCCTGGGTTGATGATTCAAAGGCAACTAATCCACATGCAGCAGCAGCCTCTTTGATGTCTCATCTATCTGTTGTGTGGATTGCCGGGGGATTAGCTAAAGGTGCGGATATGAACGCCATGGTGCAGCGATGTAAAGGTCGCATCAAAGCAGCGGTGTTAATTGGTTCTGATCGCCACTTGATCGCAGATGCGCTGACGCAGTACGCACCAGAAATTCCACGCGTACTAGTTGACGCCCCATCTGATTATTCGCGCGGTGGCCAATCAAATACTTTGATGGAAGAGGTTGTTAAAGCAGCTCTTCTCCACGTTTCAGCGGGGGATACCGTCCTCATGGCGCCTGCTTGTGCCTCTATGGATCAATTTATTTCCTACGCAGATCGTGGAGATCGATTTGCTGCTGCGGTGAAGAAGTTGGTGGCACATGAGTAATCAGCAACGTGAAACCTTTTTTACAAAGCCTGTAAATCTCTATTACATGTTGTTGGGCAGCACTCTTGGCTTAAGCCTGTTGGGATTAATCATGGTTTTTTCCGCTTCCTCTATCCATTCATTGGATACAAAAGGAAGCTCATATGCGATTGTTCTTCGACAATTTATTTTCCTGGGTCTTTCAATTCCTATGGCCTGGGTTTTATCTCGCCTTTCATTAGTGCAATGGAAAATTCTTGCTCGATTTGGGTTTGTCGTTTCCGTTTTCTTGCTGCTGCTAGTTCAAGCGATCGGTAAGAGTGTCAACGGTAATCACAACTGGATCAGTTTGGGTTTTGTGGATGTTCAGCCCAGCGAAATTGCAAAGTTCATGATGATTTTGTGGGCAGGTTTTATGCTGGCAAAACAAGAGCGATCAGGCGTTGATCACATTGATGTATTGAAAGTGATTGCGCCTGCCTTTGCTTTGTGTATTTTGCTTGTTATGGCAGGAAGTGATTTAGGTACCGCTTCTGTCTTTGCATGTATTTTGGCAGGATTGTTATGGGTATCAGGATTGCGTTTAGGAATCTTTGGAATTGCATTAAGTGTTGGACTCGTTGGATTAACTGCAGCGATTCTTACCTCGCCTTACCGAGTTCAACGTTTTATGGTTTTCTTAAACCCATTTGCTGAAGATCAATACAAACTGTATGGATGGCAACCAGCACATAGCTTGTTGGGCCTTGCCAGCGGTGGTTTATTTGGTGTTGGACTCGGTGCAAGCCGCCAAAAGTGGGGAAACCTCGCGGAAGCACACACCGACTTCATCTTTGCTGTAATCGGCGAAGAGCTTGGATTATTTGGAACATTAGCGACCTTGGTTTTGCTATCTGTCCTTATATTTTCAATCTTTAAGTTGGCGCTTCGCGCAAATGATCCGATGGTTCGCTACGTTGCTTCAGGATTTGGCGTATGGATCGCAATTCAAACAATTTTGAATATTGGATCTGCAATCAGCGTCTTGCCGGTAGTCGGTGTCACTTTGCCCCTAGTTTCATATGGTGGATCAGCGTTAATCGCCACGTATATGGGAATCGGATTTGTATTGGGTGCTGCACGACGCGACCCAGTAATCTATAAAGAGTTAAAAGAGACAGGGATCAAATGGCTACGGTAGTTCTGGCAGGTGGAGGAACCGCAGGCCATATTGAACCCGCACTTGCAGTTGCTCGACAGTGGGCTGCTTTGCACCCGACAGACACCTTAATTTTTCTTGGAACTTCAACTGGACTTGAAACTACCTTGGTTCCTGCAGCTAACTTTCCTTTGCACTTAATCCCACGTGTTCGAATTTCTCGTAAACCATCTGCATCTTGGCTAAAGATTCCCATTGATTTAATTGCATCGGTGCGATCTTGTTCGAAAGTAATAAAAGATGCTGACGCGGTAGTTGGGTTTGGTGGATATGTCAGCGCGCCGGCTTACATCGCAGCAAAGCTATCTGGCGTTCCTATCGTGATACATGAAGCTAATGCAAAGCCTGGTTGGGCCAATCGCTTAGGCGCAACTTTCACCGATCACCTAGCTGTCGCTCACCCAGTTGAATCTGGAAAATTCTCTTCCGCTCTCCTTGCAGGTCTTCCATTGCGTTCTGATGTTGCACAAGGATTTATCTCTGCCGAAAAGGATTGGGTCAAAGCTCGCACAGAAGCCAAGAAGCGTCTTGGCTTCTCAAGTCAAGCGCCACTAGTTGTAGTCATGGGTGGATCCCAAGGCTCTGTTGCAATCAACAAGGTGATTGAATCCTCAGTTGGTGTATTCAATCAACGTGGCGTGCAAGTTTTGCATTCAGTTGGAAAGCTCAATGCTCTGCCATCTTCGGTTGGCGGCTATAAGGCGGTTGCTTATATAGATGCAATGGCAGATGCTTATTTAGCTGCAGATTTAGTAATTGGGCGCAGTGGCGCGGTTACCTGCAGCGAATTTAGAGCACTTGGCCGTTACGCTCTTTTCGTGCCTCTACCAATTGGAAATGGCGAGCAGTTTGTTAACGCCGCATCCCTAGTCACCGATGGTCGAGCACGCGTAATTACGCAAAGCGATTTCACCGCCGAGTACATACACAGCAATCTTGATTCACTTTTGCAACATTCAGCGCAGGCATCAAATGCCGGAGATGGTGCTGATTTACATGCAGCTGAAAAGATCGCATCATTGACTGAGTTTGCGATGAATGCATGAAGCCACAACTGTCATCCTTAATCGGAAAGCGTGTTCACTTCATCGGCATTGGTGGAGCCGGTATGAGCGGGTTAGCTCGTATCGCTTTGTCCCATGGAATCTCTGTTAGCGGCTCAGATGCAAAAGATTCCTCGGTTGTAACTGCGCTTTCTGCCCTTGGTGCAACTGTTTCTACCTCACATAGCGCAAGCAACGTTGATGGGGCAGATGTAGTTGTCTACTCAAATGCGATCGCAGCAAGTAATCCCGAACGAATGCGCGCAGCTGAATTAAAAATTTCAACTCTTACACGCGCTGCAGCTCTATCTGTGTTGATGTCAGAATCTAAGAGCGTTGCCGTTGCCGGAACCCATGGCAAAACTACGACCTCATCAATGCTTGCCGTCGCGTTACAAGCATGCGCTGCCGATCCATCCTTTGCAATTGGCGGAACAATTACCGCGTCTGGATCAAATGCTCATCGAGGTACCGGCGAAATCTTTGTTGCCGAAGCAGATGAATCCGATGGCTCCTTTATCGAGTACAACCCATTTGCAGCGATCGTTACAAATGTTGAGCATGACCATGTTGATTTCTTTGCAACCGCCGAATCAGTTGCGGCAGCCTTCCGTGATTTTGCAGCAACCATTAAACCCGGGGGATTCCTTACTTACTGCGCAGATGATCAAGGCGCAGTTGTCTTGGCAGATTCAATCAATGGGACAGAACTTGTTTCATACGGAGTTTCTGAAAGCGCCAATCTGCACATCGATCAAATAGAGCTACTCACTATGGGTTCAACCGCTCGTGCAATTTGGAATGGGAAAACTGTCGGACATATCGAACTTCAAGTGCCTGGCCACCACAATTTGTTAAATGCAGCGGGCGTATTGGCCACTGGGCTGAAACTGGGCTTTGGTGCTGCAGAGTTATTGACTGGATTAAGCACCTTTCGTGGAACAGGGCGTCGTTTTGAAGTGAAGGGAACGGTTCATGGTGTGCGGGTTATTGATGATTACGGACATCACCCAACTGAACTAAAGGTAACCCTTGAAGCTGCGCGACGTTACGCTGCAGATGGGCGCTTGATCGTGATCTTCCAGCCGCATCGTTATTCACGAACTCAAGCCTTCGCTCAAGGATTTGCAGATGTACTAGACACTGCAGATCGTGCAATTGTTCTCGAGGTATACGCCGCTAGTGAAAAACCCATCGATGGTGTCACATCAAAATTGATCACCAGCAAAATGACTCATGGCGAGTACATTCCAAATTTTGTTGAAGTAACTGACTCGGTCATTGCAATGGCCGAACCAGGTGATGTCATTATGACCTTAGGTGCGGGAGATGTCAGTTCATTGGCTCCGATTATTGTTGACGGACTGAATCGTCGTTTCGAATAATTATGAACCGTCGTTTAATAGTTCTGATCAGCGCCATTGTTTTGGCTGCTGCAACCTATGTACTTGGATATTCATCACTGTTCACCGTTAGTTCTATCGAAGTTGTTGGCAGCAAGAATCAAATAAACCCAGGAATTTCTATTGGGCAAAAGCTGGCCCGCGTCGAACCTCGCGCCATTGCCGCAAAGTTTGAAACCTTAGATTGGGTTGCGTCGGCAAATGTCTCTCGCAACTGGATCAATGGAAAGGTAAGTATCGAACTTACCGAACGTACGCCTGTTGCAGTATTTAACAATCAGGTTATTGACTCGACTGGAAAGAGCTTTGCTCTTCGATCAGAACCATCGCAACCACTTGTGAAAATTCAAGCCTCAGATCTAGAAGCTGCGGTATCTGCCGTTACCTTCTTCACCTCTCTTCCCGAAGATCTCAAGTCAGCATTGACGGTTGTAAAGGTCAGAAGCACGGGTGCTTTTGTTTTAGAGATTAACAATGCGGGCAAGAATCTTGAGATTCGATGGGGAACAAGTTCAGATAATGAGTTGAAATTAAAGGTTTATAAAGCACTTTTAGCTTTGCCTGAAAACTCTGCAATTAAAAGAGTTGATGTATCTGCACCACACGCACCAATCGTTAAGTAAATTACTAACTAAGTAATTGTTGCGACACGTTAAACAATTCATGTCGGTGTTTGATAATCACCCGTATGCACTTTAAGTTCGCCTTATCGAAAAGTAGTGAATTGTAAGGCTCAAGTTGAGGTTTATGGTTCATAAGGAGGAAACAAAGTGGCTTCACCACAAAATTATTTAGCGGTCATCAAAGTCGTCGGCATTGGTGGCGGTGGAGTTAACGCAATCAATCGCATGATCGATGTCGGATTAAAGGGCGTCGAGTTCATTGCGATTAATACAGATGCACAACATTTGTTAATGAGTGATGCAGATGTGAAATTAGATATTGGTCGCAAGACAACACGTGGTCTTGGTGCAGGTATGGATCCAGATAAGGGTCGTGAAGCAGCGCTAGATCACGCAGATGACATTGAAGAAATTCTTCGCGGTGCAGATATGGTTTTCGTAACTGCAGGCGAAGGTGGCGGAACCGGTACAGGTGCAGCTCCAGTTGTTGCAAAGATTGCTAAAGAGATTGGCGCATTAACAATTGGTGTTGTTACTCGCCCATTCTCATTTGAGGCAAAGCTTCGTTCAACTCAGGCAGATGCTGGTATCGAAGCGCTACGTGCTGAAGTAGATACGTTGATCGTTATTCCTAATGATCGTTTACTTGCAATTTCAGATCGCACAATTACTTTGGCAGATGCTTTCAAGAGCGCAGATCAAGTTCTGCTTTCAGGTGTTCAGGGAATTACCGAAATCATTACTCAGCCAGGATTAATCAACCTTGACTTCGCAGATGTTAAAGCGGTTATGTCAGGTGCAGGTTCTGCACTTATGGGAATTGGTTCTGCTCGCGGCGAAAACCGTGCGCTACGTGCTGCCGAGCTTGCAATCTCAAGTCCGCTACTTGAAGCATCTATTGATGGTGCAATGGGCGTACTTCTTTCAGTCTCTGGTGGATCAGATCTTGGTTTGTTTGAAGTTAACGAAGCGTGCGAGCTTGTTCAATCAGCTGTGCATCCAAACGCTAAGTTCATCTTCGGTACAACTATCGATGATGCGCTAGGTGATGAAGTTCGTATCACCGTTGTTGCAGCAGGTTTTGAAGGCGGAGAGCCTAAGAAGGTTGCAACACCTGTCATTGATGCAGCAACACTTGGTGGGGTAGCAGATCCGATTGCATCTAATGATCCAATCTCTGTGGCACTAGATCTCGGAAATGAAGTTCCAAAGCGTCGCGTGACCTTTGAAGAGCTAGTTTCTGAAGATGAGATCGACGTTCCCGACTTCATGAAGTAAGGCTTTGCCTCACTTTTTTACTGATCGGCGCGGAGGCTCAAGCCTTGGCGCCTATGAATCCTTGAACTTTGGATTTCATGTTGGAGATGATCCAGCAGCGGTTACTTCAAATCGTTTAACGATTCCCAATGCTCAATTTATGAATCAAGTGCATGGCAATGATGTTGTCCTTGTAGATCACCTACTGGATTCAGATCCAACCTGCGATGCCATGATCACAACTAAGGCGGGCATTTCACTTGTCGTTATGGTTGCAGATTGCATTCCACTGCTTCTGCTTTCTCGCGAAGCGGTAGCTGCGGTTCATGTTGGTCGTGGTGTCTTGTTTAATAAGGTTGCTATTAAGACACTGCATCAAATGCGCACCTTGGGTGCGATCGATGTCCATGCGATTATTGGGCCATCTATCTGCGGCCGATGTTACGAAGTTCCATTTGAGATGCAACAAAATGTCATCGCAGATCATCCTCGTGCATTTTCAACAACGCATAAAGGGAGCCCAGGTCTAGATCTTCCTGCAGCGCTGATAGCTGATCTTGTCTCTGAAGGCGTCTCTTATGAAGCGTCAGCGGTCTGCACGATGGAGGATGAGCTGTACTTTTCACATCGCAAACAGAATCCAACAGGTCGCTTTGCTGGGGTAGTTTCACTATGAATCGCTTAGATGAGATCTCTGCACGCCTCGAAATCGTTCGAGCAAATATCGCCGCAGTCGCTGACCACGAAGTCACCTTGATCGCAGTTACCAAGACCTTTCCAGTAAGTGATGCGCAGATCCTTCAGACTCTGGGTGTAACTGATTTTGGAGAAAATCGGGATGCCGAAGGTGCCGAAAAAGCGTCGATAGTTCCTGGCACCTGGCATTTCCAAGGTCAGATTCAAAGCAATAAGTTGAAATCGATAACCCAATGGGCATCGGTTATTCATTCCTTGGATGATCCTCGACACT
>ERZ1034365.339-NODE-339-length-26240-cov-6.794825_pt1 | contig 26240 bp, 26 predicted proteins | sample MGYA00520615_ERZ1034365 | MGnify/ENA primary metagenome ERZ1034365 (study PRJEB33736, sample SAMEA104284505) | Azolla filiculoides | biome: Urban; feature: Water surface; material: Ditch water | place: Netherlands | collected 2015-10-28 | depth 0-0.1 m ...
ATCAAAAAAATGAAAATGTCTTTGATGATGGGCTCGGTGCTATTTTGATAGTATTGACCGTAAATGGCTACTTTCATGAAATTTTAGATTTTAGATTACAGATTTTAGATTACAGATTTAACATCAAACTGCTGTATTCTAATTTCTTTTTTCCCTTCAGAGGCTGGGTTTTTAAATATTAAGATATTTGTCCAAATAATCGGAGCGATCCTTTAACGTATTGATATAATTATCTTCAAAATGTTCTGAAATAATTTCGTAGTTGTATCTTCTGAAAGATTGAATAATTTCGTTCATTATTCCTAAACTTATTTTAATGGTTACTTGTGTGTTTTCAAAATCAGATTGTGAAACAAATAACCCCAATATTTTACCATTATTGCTTTCAATGATTTGAGTAATTTCTCCAACCGAGTATCCTAAAGTCTTTTTTTGAACCACAATTATTCCGCCAGTTTCTTGTAAAAAAGGAGTTTCATGAAAAAATTTTATGATATCTCTAATTTCATAATACCCCAAATAGTTGTTATTGTCGTTCAAAACAGGAACTAAATCGGTGTTATTTTTAGCAAAAACTTCCAAAACGTCTAGCCAAATCATTTTTTCTCTGGCAAAAAAACCTTCAAGAGCATATCTGTAATCGTAAACTTTTTTGAGACCATCAAATGTTTCGATGTCCTCAGATGCGATGCTGCCAATATATATTCCTTCATTAACCACAGGGAAATGTGAAAAAGTCAATTCTCCAAAAAAGTCTTGAACAGTTGCAATAGTTTCTTGACTGTCAATCGCTTTATAATCATTGGTGATATAGTTTGTAATCTCGGTCATAAATTAATGCTAAATATTTGATGCAAAATAATCAAAAATATGTAATAACAGCTAGTTTTACTTTGTATTTTTGCCCCTCAATACCTGAAATTTATTCAAATGACAAAATTAAGCGTAAATATTAACAAAATAGCAACTTTACGAAATGCTCGTGGCGGAAATGTTCCAGATTTACTAAAAGTAGCAACTGATATTCAAAAATTCGGAGGTCAGGGAATCACCATACATCCACGACCTGACGAAAGGCACATTCGCTATCAAGATGCTCGAGATTTAAAACCGATAGTTTATACCGAATACAATATCGAAGGGAATCCTCAGCATAATTTTATTGATTTGGTTTTAGAATGTAAACCTGAGCAAGTGACTTTAGTTCCAGATGCTATCGGTGCAATTACGTCCTCTGCAGGTTGGGATACAATAAAAAACGAATCCTATTTAACCGAAGTTATTCAAGAATTTCAACGCAATGGAATTCGAACTTCGATTTTTGTGGATCCAATTGCTGAGATGATTGAAGGTGCCAAAAAAACAGGAACTGATAGGATAGAATTGTACACCGAAGCTTTTGCTCATCAATATAGTTTAGGAAACAAAAACGGAATTGGTTCTTATGTAAAATCGGCGGTTTTGGCTAATGAATTGGGATTAGGAATCAATGCTGGACACGATTTGAGTTTGGACAACATCCAGTTTTTCAAACAAAACATTCCCGGATTACTTGAAGTCTCTATTGGTCACGCATTAATTGCCGAATCGCTGTATCTCGGATTAGAAAATGTAGTGAATATGTATTTGCATAAGCTAAAATAAATTTTGCCACGAATTCACGAATTAAAATTTGTGATAATTTGTGAAATTTGTGGTTGAAAAAATATCAAAAAATGATTTATTCAAAAATAGAAGGTCAAGGTAAACCACTCCTAATTATACACGGATTTCTAGGAATGTCCGACAATTGGAAAACTATAGGAACACAATTTGCAGCCGATGGATTTCAAGTGCATTTATTGGATTTACGCAATCACGGCAAGAGTTTTCATTCTGATGAATTCAATTATGAGATAATGGCTCAAGATGTTTTTGACTATTGCAATGCCAATAATCTAGAAAAAATAAGTATTCTTGGACATTCGATGGGAGGAAAAACTGCCATGCTTTTTGCAGCCAATCACCCCGAAATGGTCGAAAAATTAATAGTTGCCGATATTGGTCCCAAATTCTACCCGCAACATCATCAAATTATTTTTGAAGCCTTGAATGCGGTAGATTTTTCACTAAAACCAAGTCGTGCCGAAGTCGAAGAAATTATGTCTCACTACATAACCGATTTTGGAACAAGACAATTTCTGTTAAAAAGTTTGTATTGGAAAGAGCCAGGGCAATTGGCTTTTCGATTTAACTTGGCAGTTTTCAATGTAAATAGGGACGAAATTGGAAAACCGCTTCCAGAAAATTCCGTTTTCAACAAGCCAGCACTTTTTATTCGTGGAGGCAAGTCGAATTATATTCTCGATGAAGATTTTGACAACATAAAAAAGCATTTTCCAAATGCATTATTTGAAACGATTCCAAATGTAGGTCATTGGCTTCACGCCGAAAATCCCAAGATGTTTTACGAAATGACGAGTTTGTTTTTGAAATAATTATTTTATACATTTGAAATAAAAAAATTATGAAGCTAATTCTTAGGATTTTTATCACAGCGGTTTTAGTGGTGCTTATTGCAGGAGCAATGACATCAGTAGATGTTGACAGTTTTACTACAGCTGTAATTGTTGCGGCCGTGTTGGGATTGCTTAATATTTTTATCAAACCTATTTTAGTAATTTTGTCATTGCCAGCTACAATACTAACATTTGGTTTGTTTTTATTTGTAATAAATGGGGGTATAATAATGTTATGTTCAAGATTAGTTGACGGATTCAGGATAAATTCATTTTGGACGGCTATTATTTTTAGTATAATTCTTTCCATTTGTGAGTCTATTGTTTATAAAATTGTAGGCGAAGACAAATAAATCACAGTATATTTTGTTCCAAATAAGGGACTTAAATTCAATAGATTAAAAACTTGTTTGGGTTGTAAAATTTTTATAATTTTGCAACCCAATTTTATTATGTAAATTAACGAAGAAGATGGATATCAAAAGAGTAGCATTAGACGCAGTAAACGAAACAATTGTAATGACAGTTGTTCATATGGATTACAAAGGTCAAGTAGCAAAAAGAATAAACGAAAAAATGCCTTTGGCACAAGTAAAAGGTTTTAGAAAAGGGGCTGTGCCTAAAGACCTTGTTGAAAAACAATACGGAAAAGAAATTAAAAAAGAAGAGATTAAGAAAGTGGTTGATTTGGCTTTAGAGCGTTACATTCAGTCTGAAAGATTAAATCTTTTGGGAACGCCTCTTCCTAAAGTAAACGAAAACTTGGATTGGTCTGCAGAAGAATTGACTTTTGAATTCGAAATTGGTTTGGTTCCATCTTTCGAAATTGATTTAGATGCTAAAAACGACATCATTAAATATGTAGTGACTGCTGACGATAAATTGATTGACGGTCAAGTAGCTCGCATCCAAAAACAATTTGGAAATGCAATTCCTCAAGAAGTTGTAACTGAAGGTGCCGATTTGAAAGGTATTTTTACTAATGAAGCAGAAGGAATCGGAAATGAAACTACGATTTCATTGTCTGTTTTTAAAGACAAAGCTACTGCCGATAAATTTATCGGTAAAAAAGTAGGTGATGTTGTAACGGTTAACACAAGCGGTTTATTCGAAGACGATCACCAATTAATGGATTACTTGAAAGTAGGTCACGATAACGTACACGGTTTAGCAATCGATGTTGATTTCACAATCGAAGCAATCACTGTTTCTGAACCAGCAGAATTGAACCAAGAATTGTTCGACAAATTGTTTGGTGCTGGAAATGTAGCTTCATTAGAAGACTTGAAAGCAAAAATCAAAGAAGACGCAGAAGCTCAATTTGCGGCACAAGCAGATCAAAAATTATTAGGTGATGTAACTGAGTTTTTAATCGAAAACACCAAATTCGATTTACCAGCTGAATTCCTTAAAAAATGGTTGCAAACTGTAGGTGAGAAAAAATTATCTCCAGAAGAAGCTGAAGTTGAATATGCACGTTCTGAAAAAGGATTGCGTTTTCAATTGATCGAAGGAAAAGCATTGGCACAAAGCGACATCAAAATCACTTTCGAAGATTTGAAAACTTTTACAGCCAAAAACATCCGTCAGCAAATGGCACAATTCGGTCAAACGAATCCTACTGACGAAGAAGTTCAAGGAATCGTGGCTAGAGTTTTGTCGAACCAAGAAGAGGTGAAAAGACTTTCAGACCAAGTGGTTGCCGAGAAATTGTTGGAAATCTTCAAAGAAAAAGCCAATCCAACAACTAAAGAAGTAACTTACGAAGAATTTATTGCCGCTTCATACGGAGAATAATTTCTAAAAAAATAAGTATATTTGAGCGTCAAAAAGAAATTTTTTTGGCGCTCTTTTTTTTAAAGTTCTTGTAAAACTTGGAATTAAGACATATTGGCATCATTTGTAAAAAGGTACGACCTTTGATAAAATGAAACAAACACCATATAAACGTAAAAACTTAGAACAAATAAATATGAACTACGGTAAAGAATTTAAAAAATTTGCTACAAAACACCAAGGTGTAAACGCAATGTACTACGACAAAATCGTAGCGGCAATGAATCCAACAAATATGACACCTTATATTATTGAAGAGCGTCAGTTGAATATTTCTCAATTAGATGTATTTTCGAGATTGATGATGGACAGAATTATTTTCTTGGGAACAGGAATTGATGATCAAATTGCCAACATCGTTCAAGCGCAGTTATTGTTTTTGGAAAGTGCCGATGCTTCAAAAGATATTCAAATTTACTTGAATTCTCCAGGAGGAAGCGTTTACGCAGGATTAGGAATTTATGATACTATGCAATACATCAAACCAGATGTTGCGACAATTTGTACCGGAATGGCAGCTTCTATGGGAGCGGTTTTGTTGTGTGCTGGTGCAGCAGGAAAACGTTCAGCGTTGCCACATTCAAGAGTAATGATTCACCAACCATCAGGCGGAGCACAAGGTGTTGCAACGGATATGGAAATCAACTTGCGTGAAATGTTGAAATTGAAAGACGAATTATACCAAATCATTTCAAGTCATTCAGGACAAACTTTTGACAAAGTGCACAAAGACAGTGAGCGCGATTATTGGATGATTGCTGACGAAGCTAAAGAATACGGAATGATTGATGAAGTGTTGAGAAGAGGATAAATAGTTATTGGTTTATGGTTGATAGTTGATGGTTTTCAATCCAACAACTATCAACCATCAACTACCAACAAAAGAAAAATGGCAAAACCAAAATTAGAATGTTCATTCTGTGGAAGAAAAAAACCGGAAACCAATTTATTGATTGCCGGAATCGATGCGCACATTTGTGATAAATGTATCGAACAAGCCCACGGAATTGTATTAGAAGAATTAAAATCAAGTAGCAAAAATCATTTGCCTACGGACTTGGTATTGAGAAAACCCAAAGAAATCAGGGCTTTCTTGGATCAGTATGTGATTGGTCAAGACCAAACCAAAAAAGTAATGGCTGTTGCAGTTTACAATCACTACAAACGTTTAATGCAACAAGAATTGCACGACGAAGTAGAGATTGAAAAAAGCAACATCATTATGGTGGGGCAAACTGGAACAGGGAAAACTTTGGTAGCCAAAACCATTGCCAAAATGCTTGATGTTCCTTTGGCAATTGTGGACGCAACCGTATTGACCGAAGCGGGTTATGTGGGAGAAGATGTCGAAAGTATTTTGACACGACTTTTGCAAGCCGCCGATTATGACGTGACCAAAGCCGAAAGAGGCATCGTTTTCATTGACGAAATTGACAAAATTGCCCGCAAAAGCGACAATCCATCCATCACTCGAGATGTTTCGGGCGAAGGCGTGCAACAAGCTTTGTTGAAATTATTAGAAGGAACGGTTGTCAATGTGCCACCAAAAGGAGGACGTAAACACCCAGACCAAAAATTTGTTGAGGTGAATACTCAAAATATTTTGTTTATTGCTGGTGGTGCTTTTGATGGTGTGGAAAGAATTATTTCCAAAAGACTAAACCGTCAAGCTGTTGGTTATTCAACTTCCAAAAATGTGGACAATATCGACAAAGATAATTTGTTGCAATACATCATCCCGAAAGACATCAAAGACTTTGGGTTGATTCCTGAAATCATTGGCCGTTTGCCGGTGTTGACGCATATGGATCCGTTGGACAGGGAAACCTTGAGGGCGATTTTGACCCAGCCTAAAAATGCCTTGATCAAACAATACCAAAAGTTGTTTTTGATGGACGAGGTAGAATTCAATATCACGGACGAAGCTTTGGATTTTGTTGTAGATAAAGCTTTGGAATATAAATTAGGAGCTCGTGGATTGCGTTCTTTATGCGAAGCAATCTTAACTGATGCCATGTATGAATTACCAAGTTCTGAAGAGAAAGTATTGCAAATTGACGTGGATTACGCAAAAGAAACTTTGAATAGGAATTTATTGAAACGATTGGAAATTGCTTCTTAGATAATTTTCAAATTTAATAAAAAGTAGAATAAAGCTCAAAATATGTTATTTTGAGCTTTATTTGTTTATATTCGATTTTGAAAAAAGAATTTTCAAATAGTATAAGAGGAATGTTTTAACCAGAAATCGCTTCATTCCCATTGTTTTATGAATTTGCCATACGTAAAACACAACCATTTTTTTTATAGTTTTGTTTTTTCACCTAAAATACTAGTTAATGAATAAGATTATTTCTATTTGCCTTTTAATACTTCTTACAAGTTTTAAATCTCAACAAACAACTATCCCAACTCCAGAAAGTATCCTTGCAAAATTAGAATTGGCAAACAATTATTTTATGCAAAAGTGGCCAAATCCAGGTCAAATTATAGTGACGGATAAAGTGCGCCCTAGTAATTTATGGACTCGCGCAACTTATTATGAAGGATTAATGGCTTTGAATACTATTAATCCCAAACCAGAATACTATAAATATGCACTGGATTGGGGGACATATCACCAATGGAAATTCCAAGGAAGTAGTGCTACTGTTCCAGTTATTTATAATGATGATGCCAATGTAATTTGTGCTGCACAGACTTATATCGAATTGTATTTGCTGGATCCCAAACCAGAAAAAATTGCAAATATTAAGCTGAATCTTGATGATATTATTAAAAGCGGCACAAAAGGGGAGTGGACTTGGATAGATGCTATTCAAATGGCAATGCCTGTTTATGCAAAACTAGGTGTTGTTACTAATGATCAAAAATATTTCGATAAAATGAATTCTTTGTATTTAAATGCAAAAACTAAAATTGGTGGAGGCTTATACAATTCTGTAGATCATTTATGGTGGAGAGACGCTACTTTTGTCCCGCCATACAAAGAACCAAATGGAGAAGATTGTTATTGGAGTCGAGGAAATGGATGGGTATATGCAGCTTTGGTAAGAGTACTTGATGTTTTGCCAAAGGATAACAAATATAGAGCGGAGTACTTAAAAACCTTTATAGAGATGTCTGATGCGCTTCTGAAAGTGCAAAGAAGTGATGGTTTTTGGAATGTAAGCTTACACGATCCAAATAATTATGGAGGAAAGGAACTTACGGGTACTGCTTTTTTTGCTTACGGTTTTGCATGGGGAATTAATCAAAATATTCTTTCTAGAGATACATATTATTTACCTACAATTAATGCTTGGAATGGAATGGCTTTAGAGTCCGTTCACTCTAATGGTTTTCTTGGTTATGTGCAAGGAACAGGAAAAGAACCGAAAGACGGACAGCCAGTTACTTATACATCTGTGCCTAATTTTGAAGATTTTGGACTTGGAGCCTTTCTTTTGGCAGGTGCTGAAGTTTACAAAATGGGAAATGGGTTAGGAACAAATAACTATAACTTTATTGGGCAAAATATAATTAATTATCCAAATCCTTTTTCGTCAGAGACAGAAGTTTTTTTTACTATCAAAGAATCATCTAAAATAAAACTATCAGTGTATAATTTAATGGGGATGAAAGTATATGATATGCCAGAAAAAACATATCAAGTAGGTCAAAATTATATTAAGCTTAATAGAAATAATTTATCATCAGGTAATTATTTATTAATTTTAAGTGATACAGAAAATCAAAAGAGTAGTAAGTTAATCACTGTTCAATAATTTAAGAATAGGTTCATTTCATTATAACTTAAAAAGCCTCTTAAAGCCATTTGTTTCATTTCTTTTTTAACTTTTTATTTAAGGGTGTTTAATCTCTTTTTTTCCTGCCAAAAAAAATATCTGATATCCTTTTTTATAACCAATAGATTGTCGATTTTTGCCCATCTTAAATTAATACAATACAAATGGCACTAGTTGAGAAAGAGATTATTTTATTGAAAGTTTCAGGTCAGGATAAACCTGGCGTAACAGCTGGGCTGACTTCTATATTAGCTAATTATGACGCTGTTATTTTAGATATTGGTCAAGCCGATATTCACGATACATTATCTTTAGGTATTTTGTTTGAAATAAAAGCAGGCTCTAGTTCGGCAGCAGTTTTGAAAGACTTATTGTTCAGAGCATACGAATTGGGTATTAATGTGAAGTTTATTCCAATATCTATTCCTGATTATGAAATTTGGGTAAAAGGTCAGCGCAAACAACGCTATATTATCAATGTATTGGGCGAAACTTTGACAGCAGCACAACTAGCGGCTGTGACTCAAATTATGTCAAACCAAAAATTGAATATCGATTCTATCATTCGATTAACGGGTAGGGTTTCGGTTGTCGAAAAAGAAGAATATCCGCGTTCTTGTGTTCAATTGTCTGTGACGGGAAATATAAATGATAAAACGGTAATGACTGCCAGTTTTATGGAAATTTCGAAGGAATTAAATGTAGATATTTCTTTCCAAGAAGACAATATGTATAGAAGAAACCGTCGTTTGGTATGTTTTGATATGGATTCAACCTTAATCCAAACCGAAGTAATCGATGAATTAGCAGAATTAGCTGGAGTGGGCGAACAAGTTAGGGCCATTACAGAATCAGCGATGAACGGCGAAATTGATTTTAGCGAAAGCTTCAAAAAGCGCATGGCTTTGCTAGAAGGGTTGAGCGAAGATGTATTGCAAAATGTTGCTATCAATTTACCAATAACCAAAGGAGCCCATCGCTTGATGAAAGCCTTGAAATATTACGGTTATAAAACGGCTATTTTATCTGGTGGATTCACCTATTTTGGCGATTATTTGCAAAAAGAATTAGGAATTGATTATGTCTATGCCAACCAGTTAGAGATAAAAGACGGTAAACTGACCGGAAAATACTTAGGTGAAATTGTTGATGGTCAAAAGAAAGCCGAATATTTGAAAGCCATTGCTGAAAAAGAAGGCATCAATATCAACCAAACCATTGCAGTGGGGGATGGAGCTAATGATTTGCCAATGTTGAATTTGGCGGGATTAGGAATTGCTTTTCACGCCAAACCAAAAGTAAAAGAAAGTGCGGCCACATCCATTTCTAGTTTAGGTCTTGATGGAGTTTTATATCTATTAGGTTACCACGACCGACATATTGATATGATGCAAGAGTAACTTTATAGTCACATAGTCACACAAAAAAGCCTTAGATTCATTTTGAACTAAGGCTTTTTATGCGGTAAAACTATTGATTTTGAAAAGCTATGAGTTTTTCAAATTTATAATTTCTTGTTCGGTAAGTAATCTCCAGTTTCCACGAGGCAAGTTCTTTTTAGTCAAACCTGCAAAAGCAACTCTGTCAATTCGCAACACATCATAACTGAAATGTTCAAAAATAGAACGAACCACCTTTACGTTCGAAGATCTTAATTTTAGACCAATTTCGCTTTTGGCTTCTCCTTCAATATAACTTACTTCTTCTACAAAAACACGGTGTCCATCAAGAACCAATCCTTTTTGTATTTTTTCTAAATCCTCAAATTTTAAGTTTTTGTCTAAAGAAACTTGATATATTTTGGATGATTTATTGGTTGGCAAAGTAAACTTACGAATCATATCCGTATCGTTGGTAAACAATAAAAGACCAGTTGTGTTTTTATCCATTCTTCCAACAGCACCAATTTTGGCAGTGGTGGAACCTTTTACCAATTCCAAAACATTGCGGTATTCTTGACCTTCATCAAGTGCCGTAGTGAAGTTTTTGGGTTTGTTCAATAAGATATATACTTTTTTCTCTGGAGTTAATTTTACCCCATCAAAATTAACGTCATCGCTTGGTTTTACCAGATAACCCATTTCGGTTACTGGAATTCCGTTTACTTTTACGTTTCCAGATTGAATATAAATATCCGCATCACGACGCGAACACACTCCCGAATTGGCAATGTATTTATTCAAACGAATTTCGTCTTTCTCTTTTTGTCTCTTTGGAGCCTGATTTGGTTTTTTAGCAGTTTTTGCCGCTTCCGCCTCCGCTATTTTTACTGCTGGTTTTACTTTTTTAGGTCCTTGTGCTCTTTTTGGCATCGCAGGTTTTGGCTTATTAGAGCTTGGTCTGGAGCTGTTTGCTCTACCGCCGCTTTTTTTATTGTTGCCTTCCTTGTTATTCATAATATGCTATAATTTGCTGCAAAGATAGTTTATTCTTGCTTAATTGTTGATTGTTTTTGCATTAGGGCGCAGGATTCGTATTTAAAATAGAATGCCAGCAAAAATAAAAACAAACGCCACAGATTCACAGATTTTAAAAATGTAGAAAAATATTTATTACACAATATAATAAATCAGTGTCTTTTTAATAGATTTTGGCACTTTAAAATCTGTGAATCTGTGGCAAACTTTTTAAAATCAAATAGATCGCAACAATTTTTCTCCGTGCCACAACACGCTTGGATTGATGAGGATAATGCAAAAAACGCCCGCCACAATCAGGAATTTCAATACATTATGAAGCAATACATATTGTTCTTTGGTGTTGGATTTCCAAAGATACTGCAAGAAGAAAATCAAAATGATAAGACAGCTGTAAAAATAGAGATCCATATAGCCCACGTCGAAAATTTCGATCAATACATAGACAGGTATTATAGTTGCGATAGTAAGAACAGTGATTATTTTCTTGGAAATGTCTTCGCCATAAATTATGGGAATGGTTTTGTAATCGTTCGCCAAATCACCTTTGATATTTTCTAAATCCTTAATCATTTCCCGAATTAGGAGCAGTAAAAACAGAAAAACAGCGTGTCCAAAAATCACTTCATAGAAATTTTTGTAATACAAAAGAATGGCAAAAAAAGGTAAAATCGCCAAGAAAGCGGCGGTCAAATTGCCTATAATCGGGTACTTTTTGATGCGATGCGAATAATACCAAATCAAAAAAATATAAACCGAAAAATATAAAAAAGCACGCCAAGAAACGATAATAGCCAATAAAGCGACAATGAAATTGAGCGCAAAATAGACTTGGAGTTTGGTGGTTTGACTCACCAATCGATCCAGCATCGATTTGTTGGGACGGTTGATTAAATCTTTTTTACTGTCGTAAAAATTATTGATGATGTAACCCGAGGCAATCGTCAGCGAAGAAGCAAAAACGATAATGAACAAATCGAAATCGAGTATAATGGATAAGGCTCTTTTTTCGGGAGCGAGAATGAAAATGGCCGAAAGATATTGCGCCAGAACAATTATCGGAATGTTGTAACCCCTGACCACAGAGAACAAACTGATGAATTTCAGGGCTACAAGTTTGTGCTTTCTGTTGAGCATTTTAGAATTGGTAAACGACTTCCAGTTTATAATCTTTCAGGGCTAATTTTGCTTTTTCCAGATTTTGGGTAAATCCTAAAATATAACCACCACCACCTGAACCACAAAGCTTTAGATAATAATCGTTAGAATCGATTCCTTCTTGCCAAATGCCGTGAAATTGCTCTGGAATCATTGGTTTGAAGTTGTTCAAAACGACTTTGGATAATTTTTTGGTGTTTGAAAATAATGATTTCATATCGCCTCCCAAGAAGTTTTCTACACAGGCATCAGTATATTTTACAAATTGATTTTTTAGCATCGTACGGAAACCCTGATCTTTCAGGTTTTCCATAAAAATATTCACCATTGGAGCGGTTTCGCCCACAATTCCTGAATCTAATAAAAACACAGCTCCGTGACCTTGTAAACTTTGGGTTGGAATTCCTGTAGCTTCAATATGATCTTTAGAATTGATTAAAATAGGAATACTCAAATAACTGTTCAAGGGATCTAAACCAGAACTTTTTCCGTGAAAAAAGGATTCCATTTGCCCGAAAATGGTTTTGAGTTGCAATAGTTTTTCACGGGTCAAATTCTCGAGAACCGTGATTTTATTTTGAGCATATTTATCATAAATCGCCGCAACCAATGCACCGCTGCTTCCTACGCCATAACCTTGCGGAATACTGGAATCAAAGTACATTCCAGTTTCGACATCGTTTTTTAAAGTGGTTAAATCGAAAGTAACCAATTCGGGTTGCTCACTCTGAAGATTTTCCAGATAAGAAACATAGCGTCTCAAATGGCCATTGGATTTGATGGCTGCTTCCGAAGGATTTTCATCTTTCTTTAATGCGCCATTGTAAAAATTGTAAGGAATAGACAAACCTTTCGAGTCACGAATGATTCCGTATTCTCCAAAGAGTAATATTTTTGAGTAAAATAAAGGTCCTTTCATATGTAATTAATCAATTAATGATTGACTTCCAATTCCAATTTGGTCACAAAGGTACTGACCATTTTGACAATAGCCAACTAATTCGTTCTTAATAAATTGCAAAACGCTTTCTTTGACCATTTCTGGGTATAAAACGTGAACATTTGCACCAGCATCCAGTGTGAAACAAACTGGTATTTTGGTTTCGTTTCTGTATTTCCAAATAGCATTGATGATTTGCAAGGTGTTTGGTTTCATTAAAATAAAATAAGGAATAGAGGTCATCATCATCGAATGCAGAGTCAAAGCTTCACTTTCGACAATGGTTATGAATTCTTCCAAATTGCCACTTTCGAAAACAGAAATCAATTTATCCAGATTTTCGTGCGCTTGTTCAAATCGCCTTTCGGCAAATGGATGTCCGTTCATTAAATTATGACCCACAGAACTCGAAACTTGTTTTTCGCCTTTGTCCACCAACAAAATCGTATCCTGAAAATTCTTGAAATTCTCGTGAATCGGATGCGGAAATTCTACTCCAAATAAATCCGAACTTCCTGAAATATTGCTTTGATTGCCCCAAACGACAACTTCACCTTTTACGCTTCGACAGGCACTTCCGGAACCCAAACGAGCCAAGAATGAAGCCTTGTGGTAAAAATATTCATCACTCATTTCAGGGTTTAACGCTTTTTCCAAACTCATCAAATTCATTGCCAACGCTGCCATTCCTGACGCTGAAGAGGCAATTCCTGAACTGTGCGGAAAAGTATTTTGAGTGTCAATCGTAAAATGATAGTCTTTCAAAAAAGGCAAATACACCAAGACTCTTTCGAAAAACTGCTGGATTTTAGGCTTGAAATCTTCTTTGGGTTTGCCTTCAAAAAGCAAGTCGAAAGAAAATGTATCTTGATTTTGTTTTTTATCGAAAGCCAGTTTTGTAATTGTTTTGCAATTATTTAACGTAAAACTCACCGAAGGATTGGCTGGAATTTGACTGTCTTTTTTGCCCCAATATTTTACCAAGGCGATGTTACTAGGAGAACTCCACTCGAAGTTTCCTTTTTCTATTGAATGAGAATAGGCAGTTGGTATGAAATCGTTTGCTGAAAACATCAATTATTTTTTTTGCAAAGATACTTTTTATCGTTTAAAAGTTTAACCGTTTAATCGTTTAAAAGTTTTGATTAATTTTGAAAAAAAATAAAGATGAATAAAATTTCAAAAATTCTCGTTGTAGTTGCCACTTGTTTGGTTGTGGGGTATTTTTCTGGAATGGTAACTCGTTCGGCAATCACTACTTGGTATCCCACATTAGTAAAGCCGAGTTTCAATCCGCCGAATTGGATTTTTGCTCCCGTTTGGAGTATGCTTTACATAATGATGGGAGTTGCGGCAGGATTGGTTTGGGATCGAATAGATTTTGAAAAAGAAATTGTCAAAAAAGCTTTGGTGTTTTTTGCCGTTCAATTGGCTTTGAATGCTTTATGGTCCTATTTGTTTTTTGGATTGAAAAATCCAATGTTGGCGGGACTCGAAATCATAATTCTTTGGTTGATGATTTATGAAACCTATTTTAAATTCTCAAAAATCAATAAAATTGCGGGTTATTTAATGATTCCTTACTTGCTTTGGGTGAGTTTTGCCAGTGTTTTGAATGCTAGTATTTGGTGGTTGAATCAATAATATTTATGAAAAACCTCTACAGCCAAATTCTACAATCAAAATTAGAAAACGAGAAATTGCTCGCCATTCTTCTAGATCCTGACAAAATCAATTTGAATAATGTAGAAATAGTAATCGAAAAAATAAATCAGTCACCAGCGACACATATTTTTATTGGCGGAAGTCTGGTCGAAAATAATATTTTGGACGAACTCATCATAAAAGTGAAACAAAATTGTAATTTGCCTGTTGTGTTATTTCCTGGAAATCCTTCTCAAATCTCAGGTCAAGCCGATGGGATTTTATTCCTGTCTTTAATTTCAGGCAGAAATCCAGATTTTCTAATCGAACATCAGGTTCAAGCCGTTCCGATTTTAAAGAAAACCCAACTCGAAATTATTTCTACGGGGTATATTCTCATCGAAAGCGGGACAAAAACGGCTGTAGAACGAGTTAGTAAAACTAAACCATTAGACCGAAACAACATTGAATATGCTGTTCAAACCGCACAAGCTGGCGAATTATTAGGCAATAAATTAATTTATCTCGAAGCTGGAAGTGGTGCCAAACAAGCTGTTCCGTTAGAAATGATTCAAAAAGTAGCTCAAAATATAAAAATCCCGTTGCTAGTTGGCGGTGGAATTGTAGATTTGCTTGGAATTCAAAAAGCCTATGATTCGGGTGCCGACATAGTGGTTATTGGGACTGCTTTTGAAAATAATATTGATTTTTTTAATCAAAACACCTAGATGATAGAGTACTTTTTTTCGCAATATGCAACCTATTCCTCCTTGGATATTACTTTAGAAATCGTCGCGATGATTTTTGGTTTACTCAGTGTTTGGTATGCCAAAAAAGACAATATTTTGGTATTCCCAACAGGATTAGTCAGTACATCAATTTATGTTTATTTGTTGTGGAAATGGGTTTTGTGGGGCGATATGATGATTAATGGGTATTATTTCATAATGAGTATTTACGGTTGGTATCATTGGACAAGAAAAAAAGGAGATGTGGTTGAATTCCCAATTTCGGTAATTTCAAGGACTGAGAAACGAATGAGTCTAATTATTTTTATATTTACGGTCACATTTGTAGTTTTGGTATATCACTATTTCGACAAATTTACCACTTGGTATGCTTATGTAGATACCTTCCTAACGGGAATTTTTTTCGTAGGAATGTGGTTGATGGCTAAAAGAAAAATCGAAAACTGGATATATTGGATTATTGGTGACATCATTTCCATTCCTTTGTATTTTTCAAAAGGGTTTACTTTTACGAGTTTTCAGTATTTAATATTCACAATTGTTGCCATTTATGGTTATTTAGAATGGAAAAAAAACTTAAACAACTCTCAAATAAAGGAGATTTAGCAATACTTAAAATTGCCCTATTTGGCCCCGAATCTACGGGGAAGACTACTTTGGCAAAAGAACTTGCCGAGCATTTTCAGACGGCATTTGTTCCTGAATTTGCCCGTGATTATCTACAAGAAAAATGGGATACTACTGGACAAATTTGTGATGTAAACGATATGTTGCCTATTGCTTATGGTCAATTGAATTTAGAAAACCAAAGTCTTGTTTCGGCTAATAAATTCCTTTTTTGTGATACCAATTTGATGGTAACCAAAGTGTTTTCGGAAGTATATTACAACTTTTGTGACCCATTGTTAGATAAAGCAGCTCGAAAACACGAATACGATTTGTTTTTTCTTACCGATATTGATGTTCCTTGGGAAAAAGACGATTTGAGGGACAAACCCGATGGTCGTGAAACTGTTTTTTCGATTTTCAAACAATCGTTAATAGATAACAATAAGCCTTTTATTACTATTTCTGGCACTAAAAAGGAGCGTTTAGAAAAAGCCATTCAGATTGTTGATGATTTGGCAAGAGCTAAAAAAATGGGGCTTTCTTCCCATGATTTTGTTCAAATTTTCGAACACGGAATTTCTATAGACAACATTATAAGTCAATTGGATTTATTCAAAAACGGAATTTCAAAAGCAATTTTAGTAGAGCCTGCAATGGTTTCTAGTGGAATTTTGAAACTTTCGGAAAAAGATTTTCAAGCAAAAGCCGATTTTTTTGATGCTAATAAAGCGAATTTTAAATTAGAAAAATTTGTTCCTGCATCAGGTGCCGCCAGCAGAATGTTTAAATTTTTGAATGAATTTTTGAATGAATTTGACATCGAAAAAGAAACCATCAATGCCTATATTAACAGAAAAAAAGCTAGCGAATTATCCATCTTTATTGTTGGGATGAATAAATTTCCATTCTTTGAAACCGTCTATTTAAAATTAAAATCTAAGTTTCCCAATTTTGACAGTTTAGAAAGAGATTATAAAAATTATTATTTTATAAAATACCTGCTCTCACCCGATTATTTTGATTTTGCTAATAAACCAAAAGGAGTTCTTCTATTTCATAGATACACCGCTCATAATGCAACAGCAATAGAGGAACATTTCTATGAATGTGCTAATTATTCGAGTTCGAATGGAAAAGCAAGTTTGCATTTTACAGTTTCTGAATCGCATAAAATGCTATTTGAAGACATCGAAAAAAACACAAAAAAGAAAGTTGAAAAGGAATCGGGAATAGCAATAGAAACGCATTATTCTTTTCAGAATAAAAGCACAGATACAATAGCTGTTACTCCAAACAACAAACCATTTAGAGACGAAAATGGGAAATTGCTTTTCAGACCAGGAGGCCACGGAGCCTTAATTGAAAATTTAAATAGTCTTGGAGCTGATATTGTTTTTATTAAAAATATAGACAATGTCGCTCAAAATCGCATCAAGAGTATCGCGATGTACAAAAAAGCATTGGCGGGAATTTTGATGGAATTGCAACAACAAGTTTTTAGGTATTTGAATGAAATGGATCACTTTCAAGAAGATGATTTAAATGAAATTGTTGCTTTTACCACTACTAAATTGAATATTGAATTAGAAGAAAATTTTCATAAATACAAGTTAGAATATAAAATTGATTACCTAAAAACCATTCTGGATCGACCCATTCGTGTTTGCGGAATGGTAAAAAACGAAGGTGAAGCTGGCGGAGGTCCTTTTTGGGTTAGGGATAACAGAGGAAATCATTCCTTGCAAATTGTTGAAACCTCACAAGTGGATTTGGTTAATGAAAATCAAGTAAAAATACTGTCGAGTTCCACGCATTTTAATCCTGTAGATTTGGTTTGTGGAATCCGCAATTATAAAAATGAGAAATTCGACCTGACTCAATTTATAGATCATAATAGCGGTTTTATTGTCGAAAAAAATAGTTACGGTAAGATAGTAAAAAGCTATGAATTGCCTGGTTTGTGGAATGGTGCGATGGCAAAATGGATCACTGTTTTTGTTGAAGTGCCTTTGATTACCTTCAATCCAGTGAAAACAGTAAATGATTTATTAAAAACAGCACATCAACCACAATAGTTTTGGAACCAGAGAAAATCATATCCGAATTACAGTTCAAAGCCGTTCGCAGCAGTGGAGCCGGAGGTCAAAACGTGAATAAAGTGTCCTCAAAAGTGGTCTTGTCATTCGATTTGAAAAATTCGCAAGCTTTGTCTGAAGAGGAAAAAGCACTGTTAGAATTCAAATTGGCATCAAGATTAACTTCTGAAAATATTTTGATTTTGAATTGTGATGAAGATCGAAGTCAACTCAAAAACAAAGCCATTGTTACCAAAAGGTTTCTGGATATTATTACTGCTGGACTCGTAGTTCCAAAAATTAGAAAAGCCACAAAAATTCCTAAATCGGTGATTAGAAAACGAATTAAGGACAAAAATTATATTTCTGAAATCAAAAAGTCGCGTCGAAAACCTGATTTTTAATTTTTTTGCCAACTAATAATTCATAATTCATAATTTATATTTAAGTTTGCGTCGTCTCAAAGGGGTGCTCTAAATAACGAGCTGAGATTATACCCATAGAACCTGAACAGGTAATGCTGTTAAGGGAAAACAGAAATAAAGATGAAGTGCACGTCATCCGAAAGTCTGGAACAACAATCATTTATTAATTTAACAAAAGAATAATTCCCCCTTTTATTCGTAAAACTATTTACGGATGAACCATTTATTTTATTTACAAAGACTAAAGTCCAAAGTCCAAAGTCCAAAGTCCAAACTTTTTATAACATCTAGTTTCTTTGTTCTAACTTCTATTTTCTCTGCTGCACAAGAAAAACAAAAAGACACTACTAAAGTCAATCAACTCGACGAAGTTTTGGTGTCGGCAGTTCGTGTAACTACAAAAACGCCCGTTTCTTTTAGTAATCTAGACAAAAAGGAAATTAAAACCCGAAATTTAGGCCAAGATATTCCTATTTTGATGAACTATTTGCCTTCAGTAGTGACCACCTCCGATGCCGGAAATGGTGTGGGTTATACTGGAATTCGAGTTCGTGGTAGCGATGCCACTCGTGTAAACGTGACCATCAACGGAATACCTTATAACGATTCTGAAAGCCACGGAACCTATTGGGTAAATATGCCCGATTTTGCTTCTTCATTAGAAAGTATTCAATTGCAACGCGGTGTAGGAACTTCGACAAATGGTGCTGGTGCTTTTGGAGCCAGTTTGAATATGCTGACTGAAACGTATTCTAAAAAAGCAACAGCCGAAATTTCAAGTTCATTAGGGAGTTTTAATACTAATAAAAACACCGTAAAATTCAGTACTGGTTTGATGAATGACCATTTTGAAATGGCAGGACGTTTGTCTGTATTAAAATCTGATGGATATATTGATAGAGCCAGTTCTAATTTGAAATCCTATTTTCTGCAAGGAACCTATATCGGAAATACAACCTTAATCAAAGCTTTGGTTTTTGGAGGAACTGAAAAAACATACCAATCTTGGAACGGAATTGATGCGGCAACAATGGCAACTGATAGAACTTTCAACTCGGCAGGAATATTTACTGACGAAGCAGGAAAAACTCGTTTTTATGACAACGAAACTGATAATTACAAACAAGATCATTATCAATTGCATTGGAACCAAAAGCTATCCGAAAATTGGAGTACCAATCTAGCGTTTCATTATACCAAAGGGAAAGGATATTATGAAAACTATAAAGAAGATGCTAAATTTTCGAGTTATGGATTAACTCCAATTGTTATTGGCGGGACAACCATAAATACAACCGATTTGGTACGTCAGAAATGGTTGGATAACGATTTTTATGGTACTACTTTTTCGGCCAATTATAAGAATGACAACCTAAATGTAATTCTTGGTGGTGGCTGGAATAAATACGAAGGCGAACATTTTGGAAAAGTAATTTGGGCTAGATATGCTTCGCAAAGCGAATTGGGCGACCGTTACTATGAAGATCAAGCAACCAAAACCGACGGAAATATTTTTGCTAAAGCCAATTATCAAATCACCCCAAAAATAAGTTTGTTTGGTGATTTACAAGTACGAAATGTAACTTACAAAGCCAACAGTTGGGAGACAGGAATAGTTGATGATACCTTTACTTTCTTCAATCCAAAGGCTGGTTTGAATTATGATATTGATGCAAAGAACAAATTGTATTTCTCCTACGCAAGAGCCAATCGCGAGCCGAATCGAACCGATTATGAAAATGGAAATCCAAAACCCGAAAAGTTAAATGACTATGAATTGGGCTGGAGATGGGATGCTGAGAAAGTAAAAATCAATTCGAATATTTATTATATGGCCTACAAAGACCAATTGATTTTGACCGGAAAACTAGACGATGTAGGAAGTCCAATTCGTTCTAACAGCGATACAAGTTACCGTTTGGGGTTAGAAGTTGATGCAACAATTCAATTGTCTGAAAAATTTATTATTAGACCTAATTTTACTTTGAGTGATAATAAAAATGTCGATATGAATATAGGATTTGGAGATGTAACTACTAATATTGCTTATTCGCCTTCAGTAATTATTGGAAATATTTTGGTGTATTCGCCCATCGAGCAATTGCATATTTCGTTGTTGCAAAAATTTGTTGGAGATCAGTTTATGAACAATTTTGATTCAGTAGAATCCAGATTGCCAGATTATTTTGTGAACGATCTTAATATTGTATATTCCATAAAACCTAAAACCATTTTTAAAGAAATAGTTTTAACAGGTTTGGTCAATAATATGTTGAACAAGAAATATGTGTCAAATGGCTATATGTGGGATGTGTATCCTTATTATTATCCACAGTCAGGAATTAATTTCTTGGCAGGAATGACTTTAAAGTTTTAGATTATTTTTATAATACTTTGTTGAATCCTGACAGTTATTTCAGACTGTCAGGATTTTTTTTGCTAATTGTAAATGCGCAATACTTCTCCGTTAACCTCCACGCGATATTGCTTCAATGGGTATTGTTTGCCAGCACTTTGACCTGAAAACAAACTGTATTCTGCGTTGTCGCAAGGGCAAACAATTGTTGTTTTGTCAATTTTTAATGGGTCATTAGGGTCTAATTTTTTGAAATTCATTGTAGAACAACTTGTCAATGCTTGGTTAGGACAAGCACCATCAAAGGCAACATAACCACTTCCAGTATTGAAAATATACAGACCTCTAGCGCCTTGACTTGGGTAATAAACGGCATTACTCACGAATTTTAGACTGGAATAAGCAGGCAAACTCATGTTAATATCAAGAGTAAAAGAGTAATTCGGGATGTAAGGATTGTTGTTATTCGTAGAATTGGTGTCGCAACCAAAAAGCAATGGAAAGGCAATCAGGAGAAGAAGATATTTTTTCATTATTCAGAATATAATTGATTTATTAGTCAGACAAATTTAATTTATTTAGTTTTTAAATGGATATGTTTAACTTATATTTATAGATTAAAATAAAAATAATACTATCTTTGTGAAAAGAAATCCCGTCCTGATGGGATTTTTTCTATTTTATATAAATGATGAAGTTATGACGAAAGTATCTTATTACACAGCCGAAGGATTAAAAAAATTAAGAGACGAACTAGACTATTTAAAAAGCGTGATGCGTCCAAAAGCATCTCAAGATATAGCAGATGCAAGAGATAAAGGAGATTTATCCGAAAATGCCGAATACGATGCTGCCAAAGAGGCGCAAGGAATGCTAGAAATGCGAATTGCCAAGCTAGAAGAAGTACATTCGAATGCGAGATTAATTGACGAAACTCAATTAGATATGTCAAAAGTTTTGGTATTATCGAACGTGAAAATCAAAAACCAAACCAATGGAATGGAAATGAAATACACACTTGTGGCCGAAAGCGAAGCCGATTTGAAGACCGGAAAAATCTCTGTGACTTCACCAATTGGTAGAGGTTTGTTGGGAAAATCTGTTGGAGAAGTCGCTGAAATCACAGTTCCAAACGGTGTTTTGAAATTTGAAATATTAGAAGTTTCGAGAGACTAAAAAGGTTCATCGGTTAATTGTTTATTCGATTAACCGTTTAAGCAATTAACCGAATAACCAATTCTGCAATGTCAAGTATTTTTACCAAAATCATAAACGGAGAAATTCCTTGCTACAAAATAGCCGAGGACGAAAATTTCTTTGCTTTTTTGGATATTAATCCAAATGCAAAAGGACATACTTTATGTGTTCCAAAACAAGAAATAGATAAATTATTCGATCTCGATGACACTACTTATCTTGGGCTAATGCAGTTCTCCAAAAAAATTGCCGATGCCCTCAAAAAAACAGTTCCTTGCGATAGAATTGGAATGACCGTCATAGGTCTCGAAGTGCCACACGCTCACGTTCATTTGATTCCTTTGAACGAAATGCGAGAAATGACATTCAAACATAAAGTAAGTTTGACCAAAGAAGAATTTGAAGTTTTGGCTAAGGAAATTCAGGCCAATTTGTAAAAAAAGCATCCAAAATTGAAACCAAAAACGAACAAATTTTTATTTAATGGTTAAATTTGGAATTCCTTTAAATTAATTCGGTTACTTTAAAACTGACTTGCATTGTCGTTCCTTTTCCAATTTCAGACTGCAAGACTTTTATCGTTCCTTTGTGGTATTCTTCGACAATTCTTTTGGTCAAGGACAATCCCAAACCCCAACCTCTTTTTTTGGTCGTAAAACCAGGCTCGAAGACGCTTTTGTATTGGTTTTTTGGAATTCCACTTCCTGTATCCGACACTTTTATTTTTACAAATTCGCCCTCTTCTTCAACTGAAACTGACAATTTTCCGCGACCTTTCATGGCATCAATAGCATTTTTCACAAGATTTTCTATTGTCCAGCCGTGTAAAGTGGGATTGAAAGAAGCAAATATTGGATTATCAGGACCTTTGAATGAGAACTCCACTTGTTTTGAAAATCGAGATTGCAAATATTTATACGATTGATGGGTTTCTTCAACAATATCTCTGTTTTCGAGTTTAGGTTCTGAGCCAATTTTCGAAAAACGTTCGGTGATGGTTTGCAAACGTTCAATATCTTTCTCGATTTCATCGGTTGTCGATTTATCGATATTTTCAGATTTAAGAATTTCGACCCAGCCTACTAACGATGTCAATGGCGTGCCAATTTGATGCGCAGTTTCTTTGGCCATTCCTGCCCAAAGCTTGTTTTGAGTTGCCATTTTGGTACTCTTATAAAAATTATAAACCAATGCCGCAAACAAGATAATGATGAGTAATAAAGCAATAGGATAATATTTGAGTTTTTTCAACAACTCTGAATCTCCATAATATATTTTTTGAAATTTTCCCGGCACATATTCAATAATGATGGGGTCGTTTTCATTTTTTAGTCCAGACAAAAAGGCATTAGCTCTTTTTTTATCCTCAATAATTTTCTCGTCTATATTTTTAGAATTGATGATGCTGTCGTTCTCCGTTAGCATAATCGGAATAGAAGTATTGTTGCTGAAAATTTGAAGGGGAAGTTCTAAATCAGTGTTTTCTCCAGCATTGATTAGAATTTTTTCAGCATTGGCCCAAAGACTCATTTTCAATCGTTCTTCGTGTTTGAAAATCTGAAAAAAAGTATAGGTGTTCCAAAGTATTAATGAAATAATAAAAAAGGAAGCAAAAATAATAATCCAACGACTGGTGTTTCTACTTTTGGAAAACTGCATAAATTAATTTTTGAGGCATAAATATAACGAAATAATTTAAGTATGATTGTGTTTATTTGGGAGTTATTCTTTTTAGAGAATATCCGAAAACAATCGAATTAAAATATTTTCTGAAAATTGTATTTAATTTGAAACTAACTGATAAAATACTATATTTGTGTATCACAAAAAAATAAAAAATTAAGATGGAAGTTACAGGGAAAATCAAAATGATTGATCAAACCAAAGAGGTTGGGTCATCGGGTTTCAAAAAAAGAGATGTTGTTGTTACAACTGACGAACAATATCCACAACATATTTTGGTTCAGTTTGTTCAAGACAAATGTGATTTGTTGAATAATTATCAAGTAGGCGAAGCTGTAAAAATTGACATTAATTTAAGAGGTCGAGAATGGACAAATCCACAAGGAGAAACTGTTTATTTCAATACTATTCAAGGATGGAGAATTTCAAAACTTCAAGCTGAAGCGCCTGCTGCTCAAACACCGCCAATGCCAGCTGCTGAAGCTTTTGCACCGGCAACAAACCTTAACGAAGACGAACCGGACGATTTACCTTTCTAATCAAAAAAAAGGTTTTCTGATGACACACAAACCCGATAGCTTTACCGTTATCGGGTTTTATATTTTAATCTAGCTGGAACCTGACACAACAAGGCTTTTGACATCTTATTTTATGCCAAAAAAACCATAATAAAGAGGCTATAGCTCGTAATTTTTGAAATTAATTTACTAAATTTGAGTTCGTTCTGTTTGCATCCAATTGATTTGTTATTACACTTTAAAAACAATAAAAATGGAAAATAAAAACTTCTCCGTTACTTCTGATTTATTCGCTACACACAGCCAGCGTTTTTTTAATTTTAGTATCGATTTAGCTATTCAATACGCACTTCTGCTCGGAATAGGAACTACAATTACTATAATTGCCGATTTAACGAATAATTACGCCTTATCAGAGCGGATTAAAAACACTGATGTTGTAGAACAGAGTTTAGCAGGAATTATAATTGGGCTTTTTTATTACAGCCTGACCGAGATTTATTTCTCCCGCTCTTTGGCCAAGTATTTTACAAAAACAATCGTTGTGATGAAAGATGGCTCAAAACCAGACAATAAAACTATTTTTATGCGCACTTTCTGCCGATTAATTCCAATTGATATTTTTACCTTTTTAGGATTTTCCCCAAGAGGTTGGCATGATAGAATTTCTGGAACTTATGTAGTAAAAAAACATCCTTTTGTCGAAAAAAAAGAATGGACATAATTCCTTAAAAATCATATAAAAATAAATACCTTTATAAAACAGCTGTCCTATTTGATGGCTGTTTTTATTTTACAACAAATCATCTTTCTCTTTGTACATTTGTACATCAGAAATCAAATGAAAACTTAAATATAAATCCAAGTATGAACTGGGAACAACTTTTATCATTAAAAAGACAAGGCGACAAAGGCAAAAGATTGCGCGTAGAACAAGACGACACCCGCTTGGGTTTTGAAGTCGATTATGACCGAATTATCTTTTCATCCGCTTTTAGAAGTTTACAGGATAAAACCCAGGTTATTCCGCTTTCTAAAACTGATTTTGTGCACACCAGATTAACACACAGTTTAGAAGTTTCGGTGGTAGGACGTTCTTTAGGACGATTGGTTGGTAAAAAAATAATCGAAAAATATCCGCATCTCAAAGAAGTTCATGGCTACCATATGAATGATTTTGGAGCTATTGTAGCTGCAGCCTCGTTGGCTCACGATATTGGAAATCCTCCTTTTGGCCATTCGGGCGAAAAAGCTATTGGCGAGTATTTTTCTATTGGAAACGGACAACAATTTAAAGACCAATTATCTGCAAAACAATGGCAGGATTTAATTGATTTTGAAGGAAACGCCAATGGCTTTTCGGTACTTACAGCAAGTCGTCCGGGGATTGAAGGCGGACTGCGCATTTCATATGCCACTTTAGGTGCTTTTATGAAATACCCGAAAGAAAGTTTACCTAAAAAACCAACCAAAAATATCGCAGATAAAAAATACGGCTTTTTTCAAACCGACAAAGCATTTTTTGAAAATGTCGCTGCCGATATGGGAATGATTCCAAATAAATCAGGCGACGATATTGGTTTTGAAAGACATCCTCTAGCCTATTTGGTCGAAGCTGCCGATGATATTTGCTACACCATAATTGACTTTGAAGACGGAATCAATTTAGGACTGGTTCAAGAAGAATTTGCTTTAGAAGACGCCATTGATACTGCCAAATACAAAACACTGACGACCAAAGAAGACCGCATTAGTTATTTGAGAGCTTTAGCAATTGGAAGTTTAATCAATGATGCCGTGAAAGTTTTTATCGAAAATGAAGTTGACATCTTAAACGGTAATTTTCCGTATGCTTTAACCGATAAAAGTAAGTTCAAAGCACAAATGGATGACATTATCAACATCAGCGTCAAAAACATTTATCAGAGCCGAGAAGTAATCGAAAAAGAGATTGTAGGGTACCAAATTATTCAAACTTTATTGGATAAATTCATAATGGCTTTCAACAATAAATACAACGGAACGGCTTCCAATTATGATAAATTAATTTTGAAGATGTTACCCGAAAAACATGACTTAGAAAAAGACAATGTCTACGAAAGATTGCTTCACATATGCCATTATGTTTCCATGTTAACCGATGGAAACGCATTAGAATTGTACGACACAATTAACGGCAGAAAAAAAACCTAATTAGATTACTAATTAGGTTTTTTTATATTTTAATCTGAAAAACAATATATTCCAAAGACTATTTCACTCGAATTACGAAATAATTTTTCTTTCCGCTTTGCAACAATACGAATTGATTGTTAATCAAGTCTTTGCTAGAAAGCACAAATTCTTC
>ERZ1034365.345-NODE-345-length-26031-cov-4.149958_pt1 | contig 26031 bp, 65 predicted proteins | sample MGYA00520615_ERZ1034365 | MGnify/ENA primary metagenome ERZ1034365 (study PRJEB33736, sample SAMEA104284505) | Azolla filiculoides | biome: Urban; feature: Water surface; material: Ditch water | place: Netherlands | collected 2015-10-28 | depth 0-0.1 m ...
AAGAAGGAAGCTATGCGCGATACGCTCACACGCACGGGCAGAGGATGGATCGAAGATCCATCGAATCAGAACACCGACTTCACACGTAATCACATACGCACGCACGTGATGCCGCAACTGTACAAAGTCAACCCGGGCTTGGATACAGTTATCCAAAAGAAGATACAGGAAAACGTAACGTTTGAGCTAGTGAAGAAAACGTAACAACTATAGTAAATAAAATACTATGGTAGAATACGCAAGAGTAATGTATCACTGTTGGATTCAAGGCAAGGATACGCAGTCTATAAAGCAAAACCACGCACAGTTTGTTCAAATGTGCGTGGATTTATTTTGTTATTCGTACGAGGAAACGTTATGCATCCTCAAAAGTCAAAGTTGGTTTCTCACACCTTCTTAGGCGGAAGTGGCGCATCATTATTTGAATAATGCTTGAACTTCTCCACCCGCTTATCCAAACCCTTTAGTGCTGGATTGATTGGCTTTGTTGCGGACTTAGTATTAGAGAAATCTTGCACCTTTGCAGCAACACGATTGTTCCAGAACCATAAGGATACCTTGGCAGCAACGTCGGGCCGCGCAACTAACTCAGGATGTGCTTCAAGTGGTAACCCCAGGGCTTCTCCGGCCTTAGCATAGTTATAGCGTCCAGTCAACTGTATAAACCCGCGACCTTTAAAACGAAGACCATCGCCGATATTGACATTGCCCAGTACTTTTGCCTTGGCCGGGTTATACTTCTTGTCGTACTTGCGGCTTATGTATTTGTCAGAACCAATTTCTTCCAGCGTGTCAAAGTTCATGGACTCATGGGCGCATTGAGCAATAAACTGTTGAAGTTCCGCGCCCTTTAACCCCGCAGTCTCCGCGGCTTTAATCAAAGTCTTCTCAAGGGGTTTGACTGCTTTACGCATTAAAGAAGGCTCAACTTTTGGAGCAACCTTGCCCACTGAGATATTATTCTGTGGTTGTGGCTGCGTTTGCTTGGTCATATAATCATAACCCGCATCCATACCTCCAAGAGCCGCGGCACCAATCCCTGCGCCAACAACCCAGTCTTGCCACTTCTCGTCAATGCGGCCCATAGCTTCACTTAGCTTATAGGCCAGCAATTGTTCGTATGTGGGTTCAGGTATGCCCTCGGGAGTACGCAGTTCAACCTTACTCTTATGGATGCTCTTCTTCACCCCGTCATTCATGCGAACAACGATGATACCATTAAGCTCTTGTCCAGTGGTATGGCCCACTAGCTTATTATTGTAATATACTTCTTGGCCCGCGTCAACGTGCTCGTTTAAATCATTTAGTCTCATAGTATATTTATTTGGGCGCAGACAGGATCGTTGGAGCATTAGGCTGGGCAAACACATCCCCGAACATGCGTACTGCACGATATATGTACCAAGCACGCAACCAGTTCACACCATCCTCGCGCATCAATTCCCATAGCAAATCATCAACAGCATCACGATAACTGATACTCAAGTCACTTTCGCGCATTAGTTGATACAAAGCATCATGCACAAGTGAAGCACGCATAACAGAGCCAGTATCAATAGCTCCCGTGGCACCATCCCACGCATAACCATAGGCAATCTCCAGTTTACCCGTGGGATATAGCGCACAATATCCCGGTATCACATGCGTATTAACTCCAGTAATGCCAGTTTGAATTGAGTATAACTGTTCAAGTCTGTACTTGTAACCTTTGCGATATTTAATCATATAAACTCCTAAAGCACTGTTCCCATTTCCCAAGTCTTATCCACTAACGATGTGCAATCCCCGAACCTAAGTATGAACAAACTATGAAAACATCCCGCGGGCACTCGAAAGTAAAGCTTCTTCCTATGTTCAATTCGATAATAGTCAACTTCGATTTGATTTCGATTTGCAAACTGGATAACCTCTTTAACTCTATCCTGATCGTTTACTGCATATACATAAATTCGTTTCATAATTATCTTATTGTTAGTGAGTGTATTTACCACAACCAAAAATGCAATAGGCCCCGCTGTACGTATATACTAGCACGCACTAACATACCTTCCCCACAAGTCAAGAAACTCACTAAAACAAATCTCGGGCACAGTGACCCACAGTTCTTGCTGACCGAGTATACCTGATAAGTCTGCTCCTTGATCCATATTTTCAAAAACCCAAATAACAATCTCGGGCAAAACTTCAATCTCAACTACTCTAAATCTAACTGCACTCATTGTGATAATCCTTTGTATTATTTAAAGAAAACTCATAACCACATAAAGACCCCGCTGTGCGATATTACATGCATATAGGCCCCGCTGTGCGATTCACACATAAACGACACACATACACGCATAAGCAAAAAAATTAACACACGCATCATATACAGTAGTGATGAACTCATGTACGCATGTATATGTATAGAAGAAACCTTATGTATAATGAAGATACCACTACTAGACGGCTCGAGCTAGAATGAAGAGTTTATAGAAGAAGCCTGTATAAAGAATACTGAGCATATACAGTAGTGATGACTCTATACATAGAAGGTATGCATGAAGAATGATTGAAAGATTGGCATGAGAGATTGATTAAGAAAAGTATTTGAGAAAGATTGAGAAAGATTGAGAAAGATTGAGAAAGATTGAGAAAAGTATTTGAACTATGCCTCTCGTGACCTCGCGTGTCAAGATTTTTTGAGCACTATAGACAATCTTTTTTTACCGTTTTTGACCACAATTTTAGAATTATCCACAGGTTTATCCACAGAGTTATCCACAACCATACCGTTCAAAACGCTTGACGCACCACTAGATACTGCTATATACTATGTAAGGAGATACTCATGTCAGACAAAGCATATATAGAATTCCGAACACACGCAGTAACCATCACTCGCGATGATGACCACATACACTGTTTCAAGGTAACCGGCTCACTTAAAAAGCCACGATGTGATTACCAGGTCTTCACTACTGTAGCGGAAGCCACAGAATGGATAGTTTTACCAATACCACTTGACAGATATGAACTAATCATGCCTGAATAAGTTATCCACAGAGTTATCCACAGGTTACCTTTATCCACAAGTTATCCACAGACTTATCCACAGCCTGTGGATAACTTATTCACAGTGGCGAAAATGCCACATCGATTTCAAAACCCCGCCTAAATTTTTGGTAACCTCTTGACAGTTGTCCGGGGTTCGTGTTATGCATTGTGGTCATCAAACCCCGCATAGTAAAACCCCGTGTGCCAAAATAAAAGGAGTTTGATTCCGGGGTAAGTTGCTCGGGGTAAGAACCCCGCAATGCGAGCAACATGTCTGTAGACAAGTATGCGGGGTTCTGTGTATAGTTACGAACATGAAACTACCATACGGAACCATTGATTCGCTTAACACTATGCTCGCAAGGCATAAGTTCAAGCTCACACGCTATACAGTAGGATCGATGCAGCATGACATCGCTCTTGCTACTATAGAGAAGATTCAGAAGAAGATTAAAGTGACTGAAAAAATTCTTGCAATAGCAGGATAAGACTGTATAATAGTGACATTAATTAACGCAACGGAGCGAACCAAGTGCGGAATGTTCTTTCAAAAACTAGTAAGTTAGATGGTAATCGTTCATGGAGTCTACAAGCTCGTGAAACATGCCCAGGAAGCAAACTAAAGTCCGGCGAGCTTGTTGAAGCTTGTTCTGGCTGCTATGCTACGATTGGCAACTACTATTTGCCAGATGTCATTGCAGTGCGTGCTGATAATAAGCTAGCGTGGCAAGATAGTGGATGGGTCGAGCTTATGGTTAAAGAGCTTGACAATGACCGTTACTTTCGTTGGTTTGATTCCGGCGACTGCTATCACATTGACTTGGCGCATAAGATGCTGGAGATTATGATTCGCACTCCTTGGTGCCGTCATTGGTTTCCAACTCGTATGTATAAGTTCGCCAAGTTCCGTGCTATATTCGAACTCATGGATGCTTTGCCAAATGTCAAGGTTCGCTACAGTAGTGATGCGATCGATGGCACGTATGATTCGGATCATGGCAGCACTATCGTATGGGATGAAAGTCAAGTAGATTCCGATACTCACTTGTGCCGTTCGTTCGAACATGCTGGCAAGTGTTCTGGTTGCCGTGTATGTTGGAATAAGGATGTTCCAGTCATTGCATATAAGACTCATGGTAATCGTATGAAGGGCGTTGTCAATCGCAAGAAAGTTATTGACATCGTTGCTCTTGCTGCGTAATATACAGTCATTGGACAGGAGCAATATAATGGAAAACGTATTCGTTCTCGGGTATTGGTGCAATGCTTATCGTGCAAGCCACAAGGAGTACTATTGGGCACGCTTTGATGATAAGAAGTCGGCTCAAACTTATGGCAAGCGTAAGCAAGCGAATGGCCAACCAAAACAGTTCTATGATTGGTGCGGTGGTGGCAATCGTTACTTTACCTCGGAAGACAAGTTTGTGGCGGCATGTAAACTTGCGGGGTTCACTCCTAATCTTGAATCTTGTTATTGACTTTGCCATTGTTCGTGTTATACTGTAGTCATTAACAAGGAGCGAACGATGGATCTTGGAACAATGATGGACAGTGTCAGCGGTTACGAAAAACTCTGGACTATGTTCGAATTCAAAGCAGATGGCACTGGCAGTGAAGCCTGGAGCCATCGTGTAGTTAACTCTGCCGGCGATGCTGTGGAGTTCCGCGCTACTAACTGGACGCACATCGCAGTAGATGGCGAGGTTACTGGGGGCAGCACGCATAAGGACTTGAAAAAGTTCTTATTGAGCCAATGTACTCGCGAAGAACTGCTTGACTTCCTGACTGCGTAAGCGTATTATATAGACATTAACAACAAGGAGCGAACCATGTACCAACTCACAGCGGAACACATTACTCAATCAACTGCAATAAAGCTGATTGACAACTCTACTATTGACATTGTCCATGCACGTATGGATGATACCTTCACATCGCTTGTCCATATTGTTGTGGATACTAAGGAAGATGCCGAGGCAATGCGTGCTCTGTTGTGGGAAGCTAATGGCGGCGCTTACTGCGACATGTCCACTATCACTGAAGATGAATTAGAGGAATACCTATGAGTCAGATTGAAATGGGCGATTGCCCTGTATGCAATGGCACAGGGCGCATGCCAACTCCGGATCATATTCGCCCTTATGGTGAGCGTAATGGCTGGTATGGTTACCGCAAGGAAGATGATTGCTGTGACTGCACTAACTGCGGAGCACAATACATGCTCTCGAAGCCAAGTGGCAAGGTTCGTATGAACAAACTCGGGGTTCCTTGCACGCATTCTTACAAGTCCTCGGCAGGTCGTTGGCGCTGTACTACAAATTACGTCTGCGAGCACTGCGGTGATTCTTATATGATTGATTCAGGAGATTGACATGAAAGCGTGGAAAGTATATAATCGCGGCAAGTGGATTGATACTGTATTCTTTATCCCGAGCTGCGATGCACAGTATGTTCGTGATAGTCTTATCAACCACGATGGCTATCCTTCAACTATCACTATAGTGGTGAACAAATGACAACCTATGTTATCCGTATCAAGTTCCCGAATGGCGGCATGCAAGAAATGTCGTTTATGGCCGAGAGCTACTATTACGCCAAGCAACAAGCAGAAGCATTTGGCACTGTAATGGGTCTTATTGAAAGTCGTTGACAATGCGTCAGTGTGTGTTATACTACACGCACTGACACACAACTAGGAGCGAAAAATGAAGTGGGCACAAGTTAATACAATGCTGCGTAACGCTTTTGCAGCAGGAGTTCAAATTGAACCGAAGGAACATTACGATTACTTCCTCTTTGAACTGCGCGAAACTGATACATTCCATCCTTGGGATACCGATGGCGAGTTGTGCAGCCTCACAGCCGACACTGACTTGACAGAAGTTGACCAAGAGGCAGTTGAAGATGCTGCATGGGAGTGTCTGGGTGAAATGGAGTACAAGCTGGAAGAATGGATTTATGACCACATGAATCATGCACCAGGCTACAAGGAACCTACAAAGGTAACTATTCGTCTTGATGTTGCAATGGATTGTTTCCTTGCACGCCTGCTTGACCCAGAGACTGTTTAACTGTATAATATTGTTTTGTTAACCAACTAGGAGTGTAAAATGGGTCTCGATATGTATCTGCAAGCTGAACGCTATGTCTCGCATTACTTTGATGAAGCAGACGGCGAGCGTGCGGCAAAGATCAAGGAAATCTTTCCTGAGTTTACCAATGCCGAAATCAAAACCATCCGTGCTGAAGTAGCATACTGGCGCAAGGCCAACGCTATTCATGCGTGGTTCGTTGCTAACTGCCAAGGCGGTGTTGACGAATGCCAAGACACTGGTGTGGCTCGCGAACAGTTGGAAGAGCTGCGCCAACTGTGTTTGGAAGTGTTGGACACTAAAGATGCATCCAAACTGCCTCCGCAAGCTGGTTTCTTCTTTGGATCCACTGAAGTCAACGATTGGTATTACGAAGACTTGCGTAATACTGTTGAGCAGCTTAACAAAGTGTTGGCAATGCCCGATAACTTGGAGTTCTATTACCGCTCGTCCTGGTAATAGTTGACACACATCTTCATTGGGCGTATAATGTTCAAACTATGAAACAGGAGCGACCAATGAAGATTACCGTTAAGATTAAGCCGCGTGCTCACCGTGCGCTGTTCGATGCTAACCTCCCATTCAAAGGGCGGCGCGAAGAACCTCGCACTACATACAAGCGACATTCCAAACATAAGGGGCGTGACGATGGACACCACTCTTAAAACCCTGGGCATCATTGCTGTAATAGCATGGTGCCTGTTTTGCATTAAAAGCTGCACTGATTGCTATAGCGAAGGCGGAACCCCGGTTCGTGCTGTCGTTGGCTTTGCGTGCCTTAAGTAAAGGAGCGAGGACATGAAGACCTTGATCATCCATGTGGTAACCAAGTTGGTTATCGAGTGTGAAGATATGACGGTAACCGCAGATGATGTGGTATCCGATATGGACTACTCATTCGAAAGCCAGAGCATCGGTGCTAGCATTGCTGACACAGAGATTTTGGACTATGAAGTCGTAAAAGATTAAAAATAGTTGTTGACTCAGCAATTGTAGACTGTATAATTTAGACACTGAAGCAAACAAAGCACAACAAAGAAAGCGATGTTTGTAACAGTAAAAAAGATTGCAAAAAGTTGTTGACAGTAGATGTAAAGTAACATACAATACAGACACTGCAACAAACAAGTAGCAGTAAAGCAAGTAACTTAACTTTTTCCTGTTTAAAGGAGTTTTAAAATGACCCAAGTTCAAATCGCCCAATCCGCTGACAACACCAACGAAGCTGTTGTTACCCAAACTGCTGCTGAATTGGCTGCTCAAATCGAAGCACTGCAAGAAGCTGCAAAGCTCGCACGCCGCAACGAACGCAAGGCTGCAACTGCTGCCAAGCGCGAAGAAACCAAAGCTGCTGCAAAGGCTGAGAAGCACGATGCAAAGGAAAAGGCCAAGGCCGAGCGTCTGGCAAAAATCGAAGCTGAAAAGGCTGCTCGCAAAGCTGAACGCGATGCCAAAGCTGCTACCAAAGCTGAAGCCGAGCAACTGGCACTCGATGCCAAGGCTAAGCTGGAGGCGACTATTGCTGAACTGGGTCTGACGCCCGAGCAAGTCAAGGCAATGCTGCGCTCTGCACGCAAGCAAGGCGCTGAAGCTGCAACCGAAGACGCTGCACAAGGCGAAGCTGCTTAATCGAATCGGTTAACCAAAAAAGGCCTGAAAGGGCCTTTTTATTATGCATCTTTGTAAAAAGGCTGTATAATAAAGACTTGTTAAACAAAAGGAGCGTGTAATGACAAAAGGTTATCGTGTTATCAAGCTTGACCCGGGTACTGTTAGTTCACTCGAACAGGAAAAGGTAGAAGAGAATAACACCGAAACGGATTCCGAAATTGTTGAACGTATGCGCGAACGCTTTGGTATCCTTGAGGATATGACTAAAGCTGTCAAGTCCGGCGCGGTGCGTGCAATGATTGTTTCAGGTCCTCCGGGTGTTGGCAAGTCGTTCGGTGTTGAGCAAGTGCTATCGCGGCATGATATGTTTGCGGATGTTGCACAAAATTCCAAACTGAAGAAGTACGAAATTGTCAAGGGCTCAATGACTGCGTTGGGTTTGTATGCAAAGCTTTTTGAGTTCTCGGATCCAAAGAGCATTGTAGTGTTCGATGACTGTGATAGCGTGCTGTTGGACGATGTGTCGTTGAACATTCTCAAAGCTGCACTGGACTCGGGCAAGTCACGTAAGATTAACTGGAACAGTGACAGCCGCATGTTGAAAGAAGAAGGCATTCCAAACTCGTTTGAGTTCCGCGGAGGCTGCATCTTCATTACCAACATCAAGTTCCAAAACGTGCGTTCGAAGAAGCTTAAGGACCATTTGGAAGCACTCGAGTCGCGTTGTCACTATCTGGACCTAACGATTGACACTGTACGCGAAAAGATGCTGCGTATCAAGCAAATTGTCGGCGACGGCATGCTCGAAAGCTACGAGTTTACCGAAGAAGAAGTTGCAGAGCTTGTGCAGTACATTGACGACAACAAGACCCGTATGCGTGAATTGAGCTTGCGTATGGTGCTCAAAGTTGCAGACTTGAAGCAAAGCATGCCGCACCGTTGGCAGCGTGTAGCAGAACTTTCCTGCATGAAGTAATTGACAGGGCCTACGGGCCCTGTTATACTGATTACAGTTAAACAAGGAGTCGCAATGTTTCTTAAATTTCATCAAATCAAACCCAATGCTCCTCCCCAAGAGTTCTATGTCACTGTGCGTCATGTCGAAGCATACAAAGACGGGGAGATGTACATTGGCGGACGTCGTTACCAAGTCCAAGAATCTTTTGAACAAATTAAAAAAGCATTAGACACTGCGATGAATGTTTAGTATAATACTAACACTGAAACAAAGGAGCGAATCTAAATGCCAAAATACATTGTTCACCGTACTGTGCATTACACCCTGTCTGTCGAAGCAGACAGCGAAGAGGATGCACTGCAACAAGCCACAGAGGTTAGCGAAGAAGACTTCGACTTTGCTGACGAAGACCAAATGACAGCAGAGCTTGACGACGACTGCGAATAGCAGTATAATTGTTTTACTTTAACAGCAAGGAGCGACAAAATGGCAAAGACGAAAACTGCAATTGTAGCACGTGAAATTATGAACACGGGCAAGGGCACTATTATGTTTAACGACAAGCTAGCAGACGGCACCCGCAGCTTGAAGGTGTGGGGATGGACTGAATCGGAATACCGTGCTGCAAAACGTAAGCTGGAAGCAATGGGCTGCGAGGTAGAAATGGTTAAAGCTCCTGCGTACCACGACAGTCGCGGAAATATGCGTGTTCGTAATACTCGCCTGCATATTGTTGAATAATGCTTGCACATAGCGCCGCAAGGCGCTATAATATAAACACTGTAACAACAAGGAGCGTAACATGGAAAACGTAGCACTAAAGAAAGACTTCTCCCAAGTATGTGTTTGGCCCGGCACGATTGTTGGGCAGACTGCCATTGCAGACCTCGAAGCGTTCTTTAAAGACGAGCTGGACGTTCGTGTGCAGTATCTGGAAGAGATTTACACCAATCCCGACTACGAGTTCGGCATGCCTGTTGATGGCACCGGCGGGCGTTGCGATTGCTTCATGGCTGTGCATAACGACGACGTTATGAAGTTCGCCATTCCTCGTTTGAAGATGGGCATCCGTTGGCTTGAAGATATGTACGGAAATGGGCATGGCGGATTGTATCCAGAACGCTGCGTTGCGTATATGTGCTGGGACGGTTATCAAGAACAGTTTAAGTCTTTAGTCTAACAGGTAGACATAGCGCAGGAAACTGCGCTATAATAACACATCAACACAAGGAGCGTAAGATGGCAACCCGTTCAACTATTGCTGTGCAACATGCAGACGGAACTGTGTCGCAAGTATATTGTCACTGGGACGGATATCTGTCTCACAATGGCAAGCTGCTGTTTGAACACTATTCTTCTCTTGAAAAAGCTGAGGCACTTGTTGCCCTAGGTGATATCTCAAGCCTTAAGTCGACTATTGGAGAGAAGCACCCGTTCGATAATCCAAATAAATTCGGCAGCGACGAATACAAAGCACACGAAGCTCTGTACGGGCACATGACAAAGTATTACGCACGCGACCGTGGAGATGAAAACTCTGCTCCTGCCAAATACTGGAACTTCGAAATGTACCACTTGTCTGGTGACCGCCAGGAGTATGATTACATCTTTCGTAATGGTGCATGGCATGTTATGAGCTACGCATCAGATAACCGTTTGATTCCGTTGTCTGATGCATTCCAAATTGAAGAAGCTAACGAGGCAGAATAATGGACTTGACTAACGCTGAAAAACTGCTCGAGGCCGCAAGCCTTATGCACCAAGCTAATTGCCTTATGCAAGAAGCACTCGGTCCTGAAGACTCTGATACTTGTTATCAGTTGCACAATGATATGGAGAACATCATCGACACATTGGATGAACTGGCTGTTAAGTACAAACCCACTACCAAATACACAGTGGATCAAATTGCTGATGCTGCTGAGAAGGCATGCTTCTACGTTACAACAGCAGGGCTTTGGCTGCGTATGGACTTTTGCGATATGGACGAAGGATACTTCCAAGCGCACGACGAAGAGTCCTTTGAAGAGTACCGCATAGAGTTCGAGGAACTTGTTGACGAAGATGTTCATTTCGAACAATTGGCAAAGGTACAGTTGTAATAGATCATGTGTAGCTGTATAATAGCAGCTACACAACAAGGAGCAATAGATGAGTCATCCGGACCAAAAGACATATCGCGTATCGTTTGAGATTACACTTAACAGTGGCCATCCGCGTAAATGGATTCCTGATGCTGTATTCCAAGGACTGGAAGAAGGCGAGGACATCGATAATTGGAACTTTGAAGAAGTTGAAAAGGATGAAAGCAATGATTAACAAAGCCAAAGAACTCGAGTACCTGCAACAACTGGACGAGCAGTTTGATGTGCAGGATGCATACTTCGCGAAAGGTGTGTTGTACGTTGTTAATGCTTACGACATTCCAGCAGTAGAAGACTTCATGGAGATGCACACAGACATCACTTGCTATCGTTATGTGGAAGAGGATGCTATTAGCTACTAGACCCCGCTGCGCGATTAACGCATATACGCATACGCAAGCACACGCACGCGGTGCGTATATGCAACTGCACACATCACATGACAGAAGATAGATTAGCCGTAGCAAAACTGGTCCTCGAAGGTAAACTAGAAGCAACTGAGTTGACCATGGAGGAACTGTGTGAGCTTCAAGAGATGGTAATGGATGCGGTACTGGAGAAGATGGCATTGACTAACCCGTTAGTGTTTAGTGGAGTAGATAATAACACAATTAACTAGGTTTGCCAAAAGACTTGCATACTGTATAAATCCTGTTATAATAGCGGCATAACAAGGAAAACACTATGAAGTATTTCAATCCAGAAACCAAAACATTTAAGCTGTTTACAGCACTTCGCAAGGGCGAACCAATTAGCGAAGCTACTGCACGCAATAAGTTAGGCATTTCTAACTTGAGCGCAGAAGTTAGCAGGATCAGACAGAAGGGTTATGCAGTGTATCGTAACACACGAATCGCTGGTAACAATGTTAAGGTCGTAGAATACGAGATGGGTAACCCATCCAAGGAAATCGTTGCACTAGGTTACAAAGCCAAGGCACTCGGTATCACGCTGTGAAGCGTAAAGTGTTATGTGAGTAAATTCGCTCCTGAAAGCATAACACAAATAGGATTGGATTAGTAGATTCGCTCCCGAACATCCAATCCAAATAGTAGTGTAAGTAGATTCGCTCCCGAAAGCATTACTAGAGACAGGACCCATGTGGTCCTGTTCTCACGACATTGTAACACAAGCCCCGCATTCAGTCAAGTAGACTGCACCTTCGGGGTGTGGCCCCGGCCGGGGTACAGCACGCACGCACACGCATATAGCACATCGAGAGCGCCTAGTCAACCAAAATATTTTCTAAAAAAGGCTTGCGCTCAATGCATGATGACCATACAATAGCGATATCAACAACGCAAAGGAGCTATCGTGGCAACTGATAAGAAATTCTGTGTAGCTGGAGTAAGTCTGTTCAACGGCGAATGGAAAGTTCGCTATGCCAACAGCGTAGGGCGTGCAAAGGTACTTGAGCGCTCGGGACATACTAACATCGTTTTGGTTGACTTGGGTGAAGACCTCGAGAAGATTGATTGCGTGGATAAGCTTCTTGGCGTGGATTTGGGAAGTGAAGAAGCTAACCAATGCGTCGCAGAAGAAGCACGTGAATTTGGATTTGTTGTATAAATTGGTTGACCAATGCGTTGTTGAATGTATAATACACACATCAACAACGCAATAGGAGAACAAGATGGCTAAACGTAAATATGGTTTGTTTGAAACAACGATTCAAGGCATCCCATGCCAAATCAATGTAACTACCTGCAATGTCGTCAAGGGCTCCTATTCGTACAATGCGCCCAGCGACTGGGATTATTACGGCTACACAGAGTTTGAGTTTGATGTGTATGACCGCAAAGGTTATCGTGCAGACTGGCTGGAACGCAAAATGACCCCGGAGGACGAAGCACGCATCCAAGCAGAGTATCTCGAGTCTTGCGAGAGCTACGAACCCGATTACGAGCCAGACTACGATTAATGGTTGACAAGGCGGCAACGCCTTGTTATTATACAGATTCATTAACAAAGGAGCGAACATGAACCGTTCAGCAGCAGACCGCAAGGCAGAAGCAGCACGCTATCAACAAATGACCGAGGAAGCGCAAGCAAAGCCTCAACAGCGTCCTGCTCCAACCCCGGCAGGCTTTTATAGTAATCAACGCATCCAGCAACGCAACGGCGGGGTGCGCCATCAGTTCCAAGATGATATTGGCGGCTGTTCGGCAAATTATCGTTGACACATCGAATAACGGTGTTATACTAATGACACTGTTTAACACAACTAGGAGCGAAAAATGATTGATCTTAATGCACTGTTTGCTGAATTCCTGAGCAAGGCTATTGCTGCTGCCGTAGCAGAGCAAACTCAAACCCTCACTGATAAGATTGCTGAGTTGGAGCAACAAATCGCGGACTTCAACGAAAAGGTCGATGAAGCTGATGTGGAGCGTGCAATTGAACGCCACATGGAAGGTATTAACTTCAACGAAATGCTTGACATGGATAACATTGTCGAGTGCGTAACCGATAGCCGTGGCTTTAACGAAGCAGTGCGCGAGTCGCTTATCGATACGTTGTCGCGTGCAGGACGTTACTAAAAACTGGTAGACATAGCGCCGCAAGGCGCTATAATACACACATCAACAACAGCTTAAAGGAGCTAAACAAAATGATGCATGCCTACTACAAGACCAAGAAGGAACTCAAGGAGTCCAAAGGTCAATCCCTGCGCTACGGCGAAACTTCCATGTTTGGTCCCGAGTACAAGCCGAATGGTACGTTCTGCGTGACGAACGAGAAGCGTAGCTGGTACGCAGAAGTTACCATGAAAGATGGTAAAATCGAAAAAGTAGCTTAACTTATAGCGCCGCAAGGCGCTATAATAACACTTCCACAACAGCTCAGAGGAGCGCAATATGCAAGTTGAAACAACTGTAACCACACGCACATTCGGGTTGATCCTGACTTACCCCGGCATTACGTCGCGTGAAATCAATGCAACTCTCAAGGAAACGTGCGACATCAACTGCGGCAATGCTGTTAATGCTGCCTTGCAAGTCCTTAAGAAGAGCGGCGCAATTATTGCAGTGCAGGGCACCAAGCAACGCTCTACAATGTACTACCAGGGCAATGCGATGCCTGTGTTGCGTAGTCCTGCAGGGCAGCATCGCAAGGATGTGAACAAAGCCGCAGAGTTGACTAATACTCGCACTGACGTAATGGCTCAGTACCACGAGGTGTCCGCAGAGCTTGCCAAACTGATGCAAAAGATGAAAGATTTGGCATAAAAAGGTAGACATAGCGCCGCAAGGCGCTATAATACACACATCAACAACAAGGAGCGTAACATGGAATTCGATACTGAAGATCAAGACGAGTTTGAAGAGTTGTACGATGAGGACATCGACTGCGACGACAGCGATGACGGTTACGCTCTCGCAAGCGCAGGGTTCGGAACGGATGAAGACTATGGCTGCTACTCCGACGACTACTAAGCTAGTAAAGGGGCGCATCCCGCCCTTTACTGCTTGCCCTTACAATGCAAGGTGCCCATCTCCTAAGGATGGCACGTGCGGGCACAAAGGCACTGAACACACTGTAGCATATAGCTGCGGATTTGCAAGACTTTTTAAAATCATGGAACGGGAATAAATTATGCCACTTATTGTTTTCTTCGTAGGTATGGTACTCTTTACCATCGCAGTTGGGCTGGTACTCAGTCTTCCGGTAATGCTGTTGTGGAACTGGTGCTTGGTGCCAGCTATCCCGGGCATCAACGAACTGACTTGGTTGCAAGCATGGGGTATCTTGGTACTCAGCAACTTTTTGTTCAAAATGAAACTTTCTAAGAACAAGGACTAAAAAGGTGTTATAATACAGACATGTCCAAACAATAGGAGGCGACATGAAAGTTATCGGCACACGCTATATTCAAGGTAAGCGCAAGTTTATCGATGAAGACGACGGTACTCAGACACGCAAGCCCGAGTACCATTTCACGGACCTTGAGGCAATTGTACGCTCTTGGCCCATAACCAAGCACGAGGAGGATGCAGAATGATACTCAGCACTTCACAACGCCCATTGGTGCTGTTTAACCCTGCGAACAAGTCACACCGCGACGAGTACGCTAAGTTCATCAAATCGAAGACCTGGGGTGGTTGCCCTTACCGCTTCGCTGTAGAAGGCGATGCACAGAACAATAACCTTGCCTACGCTATGCAACGCAAATTGGTTGCCTACTATATGGCAAAAGAATTTAAAATTCCGGTTGACGACGAAGCAATTTAACCATACAATACAAGCACGCTAAAGAAAACGGCGTAACACACTTAACACACACTGAAAAGGAAATTGAAAATGGCTACTGAAAAGACTTTCTCCGTTGCTGGCGTATCCAAGCTGGATGGCGAATTCAAAGTGCGCTTCGCAAACGACGTGATGCGTGTCAAGGTACTCGCAAAGAACGGACACGAGGACATCAACCTGATTGAACTCGAACAACCGATGTCCAAGCTGGACGCTGCTCTCTTCCTGCAAGACCTGGAAGAATTCCAAGAAGCAGACGTGCAGGCTTGCATCGCTGATTACATTGACAAGAACTCCGAAAAGCCCGCCAAGGAGAAGAAGGTCAAGACTGCAAAGGTTACCACTGCTCCGACTGAAGATGTTGCAGCAGATGCCGCAACTGAAGACGAAGATTCGTTTGCCGACGCACACACTGCTGATGCGGATCTGGAAAACGAGCCGTTCTAAATTGTAGCAGAGAAGCGCCGTATTGTATAAGTATATTACTATGCGATACGGCGTTTCATTCAGTCCTGACTACTTAGGTGGTGCAGTAGTTATAAGGGACTTCAAATCTACACCACAAGGCCGCGTTTATGCTATAATACCTAGAGAGAATAGGTCCGAGGCAGAAACCGAAGCACTCCGAATTTGTGACTTATTAAACCAAGATGAGCAGAGAACTTTATGAAGTCTGGAGCGTTGACGAAGAAGGTTATGAAGACCTTATCGATACAACGTACAGTCTAAAAGAAGCACGCAGCCTCGCACAACAGAATCTTGACCAGACAGACTGCGTCGAGGTTATTTTGTTCCAGGAAAGTAACGGCGAACTTTCTGAATTCGAGCGCCATAAACGCTTGACTGCTTAACTAAAACGCAGTATAATAACTGCATACTGAAACAACAAGGAGCGTAACATGGTCCAGTTTATTGTAGGCACAATCTTTGGAATTGTCATTGCAACAGTTGGAGTAACCGGAATTGCTAGTATGGCAGACAAAGGTGTCCATGCTACAAAACAAGTTGTTGAAGAAGCAGCAAAGAAGTAAATAGTAGTATATTACTGATCCTCTGATAGCTCAATTGGTTAGAGCACCCGACTCATAATCGGTAGGTTCCCAGTTCAAGTCTGGGTCGGAGGACCACTCATGCTCGGGTGGTGAAATAGGTAGACACAAGGGACTTAAAATCCCTCGCCGAAAGGCATACCGGTTCGATTCCGGTCCCGAGCACCATATCGAAGCACATTTACTAGCCGTCAGACAATCCTGGTGTAATCCCTTGTAACGTGATTGAGATTCACGGGGAGGCTGTTCTCAAAGTGTGTTTCGATATGGTAATCGATCTGCCTGTAGCTCAACTGGATAGAGCAACAGCCTTCTAAGCTGTAGGTCGGGGGTTCGAGTCCCTCCAGGCAGGCCAAAAACACTTGACACAGCCAGTAATTCGTTTATAATATAGACATATTAACACACAGAGGAATCTGAAATGAGCAAGAGTCAAGCACTACGTGATTTTATCAAGGCAATCTTGGTATTCCGCAAACATCACGGACACACCTTTATCACACGCAAAGAAATCTGGGAAATGATTATTGCTGTTGATCCACGCGAAGAATACGGATACAAAGACAATCCCATCGGCCGCGACCTTACTGTCGAACTCATGGAAGGCATTGCAGCAGAGTTGGGCGGGACTTACGTTAAAGACGCTAACGGGCGTAACGCTCGCTTCGAGTTCTAAAATGAAACGCTTATTGTTCATTGCACTGCTTGCAAGTAACGCAGTCCACGCACAAGTGGTTGAAGGAGCTATCCTTGCTGCAACTGTTATGCAGATTGCAATGGACGATAAGAAAGAAGCTCCTCCAGCTGTAGTTGGCTATCCAGTTCCAGTGTTCCAGCCACAATTCATTGTAATGCCACAATGCACTCCAAACTATCCTTGTACCGTGCCACTGCTGCAATGCGACACACTGCCTATCGTGGACCAATGGGGCCGCATTATTTCTTATCAGAAGACTTGCCGCTAACATGAAAACTTTTATCTTGTTCGTTTTGGTGTTCATCGCAGGGTGTAGCTCACAACCTAAAGTGGAGCCGCGTACTGTATGGATCAATGGCTTTCCTGTCAAAGAGAATTGCATCTACGCAGACGAACAATGGTCCAACTTGCTGCCTGCAATCGGTAGTCCAAATGTTACAGCCCGCACGCTGCACACATCTGAAGGCTCGTATGCCATCGCACGCATCGGGAACCAAACATATGTTTGCAATCGTAGCGAACTAGAAATCAAAGCTGGGCAACGTAAGTAGTAGGCCCCGCTGCACGATACACGCATATACACACGTAAGCACACACATACGCATATACACACGTAAGGAGCGAAAGATGCCCGAAGTAAAGTTAACCGCAGCATATAGAGTAGATATCATTGAAAGCGAACGTGGCTGGGGAAGTAAAATTGACGAAACGAAATACTTCGACAATGAAGCCGAAGCACGTAAGTGGGCTAACGATTATAACGCCAAGTACAACACAGCAACACAAGTACCTGATTGGTACATGCGTGCCGATTATGTTGGCAAAGTAAGTTAATGACAGTATAATACATCATGACTGAAGAAGAATTTGAAAAAGCATTTGACAACTGGGAACTTGATTCCGAGTATGCCGATTACATTATGGAACATGCAGGCGGCGACCGTATTATCTGCAATGGCGATACGTTAACACTTGCAATGGAAGATCAATATCTCTTTGATGACTTTAAAGACTCAAAGGTTACAAAATAATGGCACGCGAAACTAAAGCAGAACGCATTATACGTGAACAAGCAGAGCAAGAAGCAATGTATGCCGAATTCATTGCATTGTATCCAGAACGCTTGATGTCTGCTCTTGAACGTGCGTGCAAGCATGGTTGGGACCTTTCCGTTTCCGAAGGATCGTTCCAAGTTTCATATTATGATAGCTACAACGACCGCGAGACCATTACTATGCCTCCTACGGTATCGGAGTATAACTCGTGGGGTGCTATCGATCAACTGGAATCAGAACTCCACTCGGCAGACTTACGCGAAGCTGAGTATAAACGAAAAGCAATGGTTCGTCAAGCAGGACTTTCAAAGCTCACTCCCGAAGAGCGCGAAGAACTCGGCCTCTAAGGTCCGGGGTAGGATCTTTTCTCAAAAAGTTCTTGCACAAACTCCAAAACGTGCTATACTGTAGTCATGTTCAACACACAGTAGGAGAAGCAAAATGGAACTTACCAAAGCTAACGTTCAATCGCTGTCGCAGCCCTTGTATCAAGTTTGGAATGCAATCGGGTACGACCTCTATGAGTCGTGCGATGCCGAAGAACTCACGCCCGAGGTTATTATCGAGTGCTGTATCGATGCCAACCGCCTTAGCTTTTTTGTCGAAGGCGAAGAAGGCAAAGCTGCGGAAAGCCTCGTGACTGCGCTGATTAAGGAACATGGTTACGACGAGGTGCTCACGTTCCTTGCAAAAACTTATCCAATGTGCTAACATGGTAACAATCACTGACCGTGCAAAGGCAGTGTTGGCCCTCGCTGAATCCAAGGAGGGCCTTCTTAAAGCTGCCGAGAAGTGTAATGCTCACACACAAGAGCTTATTGCTAACTTTCATCGTATGTTACAGGAAACCTCGGACGAACAAAAGGCGATCCTAGATAAGATGGCTGAGGTTGACAAGATGATTACTGGACTCTGTCAGATGAAGGACTAAATACTTCTTTGAAGGATTTCCGCCATGCTTCATGCTACTCGCTCTCCAATCTTATTCAATAAGAAGAAAACCAAAGAAGACATGCCGTTTACATTGACAATGGCAAACGGCAGCATTATGCAGTTCTACCTCGAAGCAACTGCAAGACTTTATCATAGTCTATACGGCGGACACATTAGTAAAAAATCTTCATAATTTGGTTGACATCGCGCTCTGTGGTGTTATACTAATGACACTGAACACACTAGGAGCGCAAGATGACAACCAAAGCTGATATTATCCAACTGTTGCAGCGCAACGACAAAGCTATTGCACGGGCACTGCTCGTCCTCAATGAGCGCCAGACGCAGGACGAACAAGCGAGCGAGGTTACCAAATACGACAACGGCATCGGCTTTACTGGTGCAGATGCACGCATGGGCACGTCGATGGCGCAGTTCTTCGCAGCACGCGGCTACCTCACTGACAAGCAACTTGCCTACTGGAAGAAGCCCAACAAGAACGGGGTGTGGCGCATCTGCAAGTATGCTGGCCAGCTGTTGGAGATTGCAAACGAAAAAGCTGCTATTATGCAGCGCAAGCTGGATGTATCCCTGAGCACAGACCTTGGCAACTTGATGGAAGAAAAGATGGTGCTCGAGGAGATGTACGATGCTGCTAACGAACGCGACGACGAGCAGGAAGCCGAACGCATTGGTAACCGCTTGATCCAGATTGCAGAAGCAATTGAAGAGGTTCGTCGTTGTGAATACAAAATGATTCGTGATATGGCCTAATTCTGGTTGACTGGTGCGTTGTTGAATGTATAATACACACATCAACAACGCACACACAAGGAGCGAAACGTGCAAACCAAAATGCAAGCAGTCCGCAACAAGGTAGCAGAATGCATCCGCATCGCAGAACAACGGTTCAATGTCACAATGCCCGAGATCCAAATCCGTTTTGATTTGAAGGGTCGTGCTGCTGGTATCGCAGGATGGCGCGGTAAGCATTATTACTTGCGTTTCAATGTTCAGCACATGGCTCTCGGCGGACAGACCTGGGACCACTTGCTGAACGATACTGTGCCGCACGAGGTAGCGCATACAGTATGTCAAGCGTTTCCTAATTTTGGCCGCAATCACGATGCTGGTTGGAAGCGTGTATGCGTGGCACTGGGCGGGAATGGGCGTCGTTGCTATAGCGAAGATGATGCGCCTGAAGCTGTTGCAGCCGCACGTCCTTATGTCTACATTACGACACAAGGGCATGAGGTTCGCGTTACTAAAGTCATGCATGCCAAAATCCAAAGCGGTGGGAACTATACTGCACGTGGTAAGGGTCAACTCACCCGCACTTGCCAATTTAATTATATGGCAGCTCCAGTGGCGGACCGCATTGCAGTAGTTCATACTCCTGCGGTGCAAACTCCTGCTCCAGAGGTTCGTCGTCCTGCTCCTGTCACTGCTCCTGTTGTAGGTACATTTGGTGGTGGTAGCAACGCTGATAAGGTCCGCGCTCGCATTGCATTAGCAAAGCGTGAAGGGCAAGGCGAAGATGCGGTTATCCAATGGGCTGTCATTAACTTGGGTCAAACACGTTCCTTAGCACGTTCCTACGTTAAAAATAATTGGAACAAAGTCTAATTTGACTGTATAATAAAGCTATGCGCTGCAAAGTGTAGCGCATAGCAAAAGGAGCAGCAATGGGCTACAAAGTATTGGGCAACACCGAAGAGCTGATGCAGGGCCACGGTCCGCGCAAAGGTCTCGAAGGTCCGTTTAACTTTAACGGCCGTGTAGTCTACTACGATCCTAAGGAAGGCCGCTACTGGGATCCTCGCACTGACTTCTATCTGTCTAACGAAGAAGCCTTAATACTTTACGGAATGCTGTGATGTCCAAATACCAAATGATTATCTTCAAGCGTGCAGACCTCTTTGAAGTAACTAAAGTCGGCTTCATCGTAAGCCGTGTAGGCGAGGTATCGTGCGAAGGGTGGGTGCAGAAAGAACGCTTGCCTATGTTGACAATACCTTACACTGCTGTATAATACATACATCAACAACAGGAGCAAATCATGTCAGTGTCTAACGAAGCTAGTGCAGCATACCTCGCAGTTCAAGTCAAGGTTCGTGAATTGCAGGACGAGGTTATCAAACTTGGCAGCTTGTACGAAACAAAAGCTGTTGGCCTCGTGGAGTGGTGCGATCATATGGACGATGTCATGCAGGAACTTGCGGAAGAGATGTACAACTAATAGGCCCCGCTGTTGCATATACCCGTACACGCACACGTAAGCAGGTTACCTGGGGTAGCCTGTTTGCGATATCTTTTTTAATCTTTCTGTTGCAAGTTGCCAAAACGACTGTATAATACACAATGCGATGCAATAGTGCAAAGCATAACAGGAGCGAACTATGCTATTAAACGACATGCACAACGATTGGGACAACAGCGACAACGACACACGCGCCGGCTTGGTAACACTTAATACTAACGGATGTGGCTACTGGAGCGAAGTAGCAAAAGCCGTGCGTATTACTGAACTGCGTATGAACTACGTTAGCGAGGAAAAGGACTTCGGCGAGCTGTGCGTGCATTTTAACACAGACGACTGGCGCCCGGATGTAGACGGACTAATTTATACTGACAAGCTGTTTATGTCGGAATTGCGTGCGTACTTGACAACAATTGGAATTGACGGCGCAGATGTAAGCTACTCCGAACAGGGTATGCAAGGCGACAACTATGTAAGCTGCGACGTGGGCGCGGCGTTTGTTGCAAGCTATGCCGCAAAGTATCCGGATAAGTTGCAAGCTTTGTGGGACGATTTGAACGGCTAATATAACACACAAAAACGAAAAGAGCAAGCGCAATGCTTGCTTTTTTTGCGAGTAACAATACCCCGAACCTTCATTATGATATCGTCGTAAGTCGCCTATGATGCTTCTTGGGGTCAGTTTACTTTTCACCTTTTCATCTATAACCCCGACCCTTTCATCTTAGAACCATCATAAGTCGTCTTTGTATCGTGCGGGGCTGCTGAATGACGAACCCCGGACCTTCGTTATGGCATCGTCGTAGGTTCGCCTTAGTATCGTCCGGGGCGTCCACTTACCCCGACCCTTTGTTCACTGGTTCTCATTGGCGTTTGCGAGAGCGAAAAATAATTTCAAAAAAGATGCAAAAAGGTGTTGACCTGCAGGTTAGTGGTGCTATACTACACACATCAACAACGCAACCACAAAGGAGTTTCAAATGTCCAAAGCTAACCAAGTCCGTTCGTTTATTGCAGATTGCAAAGCAGAGCACGCAGCTCCCACTGAGCAGCTGATTGTTCTTGTGATGGATGCGTGTGGTTTCCGTCGCCAACTTGCTCGCGCTTATATTAACAACAACTGGGACAAAGTGCAACCCGCAGAACGTGCTGCGATTGTCGTTGTTGAAGCAGCAGTGCTCAACGAGGCAGTAGAAGAAGCAGCAGCCCGCATGACGTTTGAAGAGGCGCTGGCAACGATTCCACTGCGCGAGAAGGGGCGCTTTATTGCCAAAGCTGTGCGTGAAGAACGTGCCCGCGCATTGCTGCAAGAACAAGCCTAAGCTGCACGCAACAGGGCCTACGGGCCCTTTTGTTTTAACCTCTGGAGCGTATGATGACTGTCGAATTCAACTTCAAACTCAATGACGTGGATGCATCCAACCTCATCAGCATACTGCACGATGCACAGGTGGCCGCTATCGACAAGTCGGGGCACTTTATGGCCAGCTATTATACGACACGCAGTCGAGTCGACCTCGCAAATAGCGACTGGTACAACGGGCACGCAGAGTATCTTGAGGGGCTGAAACAAAAGGTGCTTGCAGGCAATAAACGAGTTGACAGCTAACCAAAAGACTGTATAATAAACACATCAACAACGCAGTAGGAGCATAACATGGGCTGGTGGGTATTTACTAAACAAGACGGGTTCGCAGTAAGCAGCTTGGCAGAAGCAGAGTTTTGGGCGGGACTGGATTACACTGTACTGTGCCGCGCAACTTGTCAACACGTTATTGTCTAGGAGCGAGAGATGGACAAGCTGTTTAAACAAGTCGTTGGGTGGGTTATTTACGCGGATGCAATAGGCTGTTCCCTGGCAGCAATCTTCAACTTAGACTTAGGTTACACAGACTTGGACGAGGTTGACTTTGACGTTGCTATGACTATTATAAAAGATTGCAACAAAGAAGAATTGCAGGAAGCTCTCGACTACTTTGAGTCAGGTGCCTATAAAGATTTGGCGGATACAACAGATTGTTGTTGACAGCTAGCCGAATGGTGTTATACTAAGCACATGTTCAACAAGCAAGCAGGAAAAGCAAATGATTAAGCAACTGGAAGCACACGCTCTCGCTAATTACGAAGCAGGCGGTCATTGGGTTTACGAGACTTATGACGACGTTGATTACGAAGCGATTGTAGCTGAAGCAGAAGGCAACCTCGAGCGTGCTAAAGAGCTTCTGCAAGAAGCGTGGGAGTTTTTAGTGGAGCGTGAGCAGGAGTGTTCCTTTGGAGATGGAGAGTTTTAATGGACATTACGTTTACACCCGAGCAGGACCAATACTTGCAGCTGGCGCAGTCGGCAGCGTATTACGAGGGTCTGCGTGATGGCATTAAGCAGTATGCACACTGGAAAGACGGAGTGCAATATGTAGGAACAACAGGGCGCACCCTCGCTAGCGCAATCAAATCAATCGACGAACAAGAACAACAAGTCCGGGGACGTTTTAAAGTTTTGTAAGTTGCATGTTGTGCGTAAGCACTTTGGCTCTGTGGAAACACAGAGCTTTTTTTGACTTATTCTGCCCCGACGCCTACGAATAAGATATCTTATTCTATGCGGGGTTAGTCATAAAGATGTCATTCTATAAATCATCTAAGAAGTCAGGCCCCGGATCTAGTTTAGATGATTTCTTATTCTATGCGGGGTTGTGTGTAAGAAGTCTTATTCTAAGATTCGTGTGTAACTCTTAGGTCTATATAAATCAACAACTTGCCCCGGACAATACTAGAACGACTCTATGATAGAATAAGACGATCTACTGGGGTTTTACAATCTTTCATCTAATTTTCATCTGATCCCCGCAACTAACTAGAAACCTTAGACTAGGTAATTTGCAATGTCCGAGAGCCTGACCGTTGCGAAAATACAACAAAAATAAATTTAAAAAAGAGTTGCACAGTGCTCAAAAGGCTGTATAATCTACACATCAACAACGCAAACGGAGCTTAAAATGCAAACCCAAATCGCTAACACAATCCAAAACTTGCTGCAAAACGTAAGCGTCACGTTCGCCCAAGTGCAGTATGCAACGCAAGTTAAAACAGCAGCCGCGCACAAAGCAGTAAAGATTGTCAAGCGCACTGAGGCAAACGTGCAGCTTTTTAGCAACATTAAAGCAGCCACTAGCGTGTTTGCAAACGCAGTAAAGCGCAGCGCCTCGCAAGTTGCAGGCAACGACGCAGCTAACGTAGAGGCTTTCCAAGCACAAAGCAACTATTTTGAGCATACAGCTTGCTACAGCATTGTGCAACACAAAACGCAAAATAAACTGTACCTCTACTGCATTTACAACAACGCAAAGAGCGAATATGAGATTGATGGGGTGCCCGCAACAAAGCAGCAAGTAGCACAATACTTAACGCCCAGTGCAGCGCAACAGTTGCTCTCGCCCAGCACTACAACGCACAACAAGACGTACAACGTGGAGCATGAGGTTGTTGTACGCACTATTGCACTAGAGAATATTACTAGCATACACGCAGCAAAACAGCAAGTTGTATTTTAACAACGTGGCATAAGAGCAACACTGTATGCAAGTACAGTGTTGTTTTTTAACGACATGGTAACCCCGGGCGCAAAGTGAAGTCTTAAGAAAGTCTAAAACTATTTGCGGGGTGCCTGTTGCATAGTACTCGAATTGTGTTATTATGTAGTTACTGCAATACAGCAGTGCAACTTAAACACAACATACTATGCAAACAATAGACAGCTTTGTAAACAACAATGCCCCTAACGTACATTATGAAGTAACGCAAGCAGCAGAGCTAGACGAGCGGGAACAACAATTTACTAGCACAATGCAGCACGCACAAGTAAACGACAAAGCATACCCTGTGCTTGTATATGTACAAGACTCTCGCTTTGTTGCATGGTACGACATAGAGAATGCGTGGGGCTATGTAGCTGCTTAAAATAAATTAAGCGTGCAGCAAATAGTTGTTGCACGCTACTCGAATTGTGCTATAATATATTCATACTAAGCAACAAGGAGAGCAGAATGGAAGCGTTTATTGTTACTGTTATTGCTGTAGTTGTTGGGTACACTTGGGCGCAAGTCCGCCATATGTTTATTAAGGAGTAAGTGATGCGTGCATTGTATAACGAGATGAAACAAGCCGGGCTAAGCCATAGCGAAATGTTCTACGAAGCAGCAGCAGCAGTTGGGGTGCTAGCATTGCCCATCCTGCTTATGCTAGTAGGGCAGCTTACGCACCCCTAGTACGCTGCACGCACCTGCAGGTATATCACAGAGCCCTTCGGGGCTTTTGTTTTGACTACAGTAACCCCGAGACTTGCAAATTATTCTTAAATTCTAGAAACAGAATTCTTTTGCACCATCGGGGTTAAGAATGAAATCAATCTTCGATGACCCCGGTCGGCATTATGAAATCATTAGATAGGTGGGTCGGGGCTTATATTATAAATGTTGTTTTTACGCAACAGTGCGCTTAATGAACCATGGTTGCCAAATCACCACCCCGAAAGGAAAAGTACTTACCTTAAATTTTTTGCGCGGCAATTTTTTAGACCTGCAGGACCCATTTCGAGTATACGAGAATATGCACCCCATTTCGAGTATACGAGAATATGCACCCCATTTCGGTCACACGGTGCACTCAAAGTATGCATAGTTATAAACCATAAGAACCACTGTAAATACATTATGCTAATAAAAGTTCCTACACATTTATATTGTGCTATTACAGTGTTTCTCGAAGATAGTGAATTCTTGCCAGGTGAAGATTTCAACATTATTACATCAGTCGAACTTGAACACTTTTATCTACACTTCATTAATCACGAGTGTTACGTCACGTTTACAATTAGATTTGGGTGGCCAGTGTGATACTTAGAATACCAATGAATATGCAGATAGAAGTACGGTTATTTCTACAACAG
>ERZ1034365.346-NODE-346-length-26029-cov-7.083115_pt1 | contig 26029 bp, 23 predicted proteins | sample MGYA00520615_ERZ1034365 | MGnify/ENA primary metagenome ERZ1034365 (study PRJEB33736, sample SAMEA104284505) | Azolla filiculoides | biome: Urban; feature: Water surface; material: Ditch water | place: Netherlands | collected 2015-10-28 | depth 0-0.1 m ...
CATTTCTTGCCGTCCCCCTCGCTCTGGCGATCTGCCAATGCTTCTTGCAGCCCTACCCGGGCTTGCAGGCGTTCGGCGAATTTGGTGGCCAGACGGGTCATCTCATGCGGCGTACCGTCGGCATGGGTGGGCAGGCCGACGACCAGTTGCGTCGGCTGCCATTCGGCGATCAGCTTGCCGATGGCGGCGAAGCGGTCGTCGTTGGTTTCGGCATGAATCGTGGTCAATGGATGCGCGCTGTTCAGCAGCGTTTCGCCCGTCGCTACACCGATGCGTTTTTCACCGAAATCAAAGGCGAGAACGGTGCCCATCGAATCAGGCGTGTCCGGCCACGTCAGACAATTGCGCAAAGCTGACACCAAGCTTTTGCATGGCGGCGGCCAGTCGCTCTTCCGGAGGCAGATCAAAAAGGATGCTCGGCTTGGCTTGCACGGTCAACCATGAATTCTGGGCCAATTCCTCTTCGAGTTGCCCGGCCTCCCAGCCGGCGTAACCGAGGGTCACAATGATTTCCGAAGGCATGCCTTTGCTGGCGACTTCGCTCAGCACATCGCGCGAACTGGTCAGACCGACTTCGTTATTGACGGCCAAGGTCGATTGCCACAGACCAATCGGACGATGCAGGACGAAACCGCGATCAAGCTGCACCGGCCCACCGAAATAAACGGGCAGGGCGGCCAGTTCCTCGGCTTCAAGCTTGATGTCGATTTTCTCGAACAACTCGGCCATTTTCATGTCGATCGGGCGATTGACGATGATGCCAAGCGCGCCATTCTCGTTGTGCTCGCAGATGTAGACGAGCGCATTGGAAAAATAGGGGTCTTCCAGCGCCGGCATGGCGATCAGGAAATTGTCAGTCAGGTTGACGCTGTTCATGGCTGGAATTTTAATCGCCGGCAGGGTACAAACCAACCATGAAAATTGAAAAAGCCCTTGTCTGGTTCCGCCGCGACCTGCGCGATCATGACCACGCCGCCCTCAGCGCGGCCCTCGCCACAGCGAAGTTGGTATTTTGTGCCTTTGTTTTTGATACAAAAATTCTTGATGCCCTGCCGTCAAAACGCGACCGACGCGTACATTTCATTCACGAATCGCTCCTTGAACTTGATACCGCCTTACGCGCACGCGGCGGCGCCCTGATCGTTCGCCATGGCTGGGCAGAAAACGAAATCCCCGCGCTGGCAGAGGAACTGGCGGTTGACGCGGTGTTCACCCACCGCGATTACGAACCCTCCGCCAAGTTGCGCGATACGGCCGTCGCCAATACGCTGGCGGCGCAAGGTGTCGCTTTCCATGCCCTGAAAGATCAGGCGATTTTCGATGGCGACGAAGTGCTGACGCAAGCTGGCAAACCGTTCTCGGTATTTACCCCGTACAAAAATGCCTGGCTGAAACGGTTGACCGCAGCCGACTGCGCACCTCACCCAACGCAAGGCCCACTGGCGACCAGCCCACTGGGCGGCATGCCCTCACTCGCCGAAATCGGCTTTGAAGAAACCGACCTCATCAGCCTCGGCATTCAACCCGGCATGTCCGGCGCCCGCGCCTTGTGGGAAGAATTCCGGGCGGGCCGTATCAACCGCTACGGCAGCCTGCGCGACTTTCCGGCCGTCAAAGGCGTTTCCTATTTATCGGTGCACCTGCGTTTCGGCACGGTTTCGATCCGCGAACTGGTGCAGCAGGCGCAGTTTGCCGGCGCTGACGTCTGGCTCAGCGAATTGATCTGGCGCGATTTCTATTTCATGATCCTTGATCACTTTCCGCACGTCGTCGGCCACGCTTTCAAGCCGGATTACGATGCAATTCAATGGGATCAGGCCGATGAACTGTTCGCCGCCTGGTGCGAAGGCCGCACCGGTTATCCGCTGGTCGACGCCGCCATGCGCCAACTCAATCACAGCGGCTGGATGCACAACCGCCTGCGCATGGTCGTCGCCTCCTTCCTGACCAAAGACCTCGGCATCGACTGGCGGCGCGGTGAGCAATATTTTGCCGAACAACTCAACGACTTCGACCTCTCCGCCAACAACGGCGGCTGGCAATGGGCGTCATCGAGCGGCTGCGATGCACAACCGTATTTCCGAATTTTCAACCCGGTGACACAGTCGGAAAAGTTCGACCCGGAAGGCAAGTTCATCCGCCGCTATGTGCCGGAACTGGCTCAGGTTGCCAACAAATATATCCACTCGCCATGGCAAATGGGCCGCATCGAGCAGGAAGCGCTCGGCATCATCATCGGCCGGGATTACCCGGTGCCGGTTGTCGATCACGCGGCAGCCCGCGAAAAGACTTTGGAGCGTTATGCAGTGGTGAAAAAGGGAAGTTGAGACCCCGAACGATCCTTGCATTCTGTGCAATCGATGCACAAAATGCACGGATGATTACCCCCAAAAAAGCCCTTCCATGAACTGCCGCGAAGGCTGCGGCGCCTGCTGTATTGCACCGTCGATCAGTTCGCTGAACAAAGCGGCCGGAGTGGCTTGCCCACATCTGGATAGTGCATTTCGCTGCCAGATTTTCGGTCGACCGGAGCGACCGGGCTGTTGCTCGGGCCTCCAGCCTTCGGAAGAAATGTGCGGGAAAAATCGGGAAGATGCCTTGCTCTGGTTAAGCCATCTGGAAAGACAAACAGCTCCGTGAGATTTTGGATAGGGTCTACCCCCCCCAAAAAACCACATTCACCACCATGGCAGCAGATACCCAGTAAAATCCTGCCTCCGTAATTTCTCGATTGCCAGGCCCGCCCATGGATCCCATTTTGTTGTTGAAAGCCCTGATTCTTGGGGTGGTTGAAGGTCTGACCGAATTTCTGCCGATCTCCTCAACCGGTCACCTGATCCTCGCTGGCGATCTGCTCGATTTCAACGATGATCGCGGCAAACTGTTTGAAATCGTCATCCAGTTCGGCGCCATTCTTGCCGTCGTCTGGGAATATCGCGAACGTCTGCTCACGGTCGTGCGCGGCGCCCAGAGCGAACCGGCGGCACAGAAATTCCTGCTCAACCTGTTCGTCGCCTTCCTGCCGCTGGCGATTCTTGGCTTGGCGTTTGGCAAGGTGATCAAGGCCAACCTGTTCAATCCGATTGCCGTCGCCACCACCTTCATCCTCGGTGCTTTCGTCATCCTCTGGGCCGAAAAACGCGAGCATGTGATTCGGGTGCAAACGGTGGAAGAAATGAGCCTCAGCGATGCGCTGAAACTCGGACTGGCCCAGGCCGTTGCGCTGATTCCGGGCACCTCGCGCTCCGGCGCCACCATCATCGGCGGCCTGCTGTTCGGCCTGTCGCGCAAGGCGGCGACCGAGTTTTCCTTCTTCCTCGCCATTCCGACGCTGGGTGCGGCCACCGTCTATCAGTTGTACAAGGAGCGCGCGCTGCTCAATGCCGACGATATCGGCATGTGGGTGGTCGGGTTCATTTCTGCCTTTGTTTCGGCCTTCTTGTGTGTGCGCTGGCTGCTGCGTTTTATTTCCAGCCATGATTTCACGCCCTTCGCGTGGTATCGCATCGTGTTCGGCATTGTTGTCCTGATGACTGCCCACTTTGGTTGGGTGCAATGGACGGCGGCCTGATCGTTTATCTGCACGGCTTCTGCTCCTCGCCAGCGGCGTGGAAATCGCAGCTGCTGGCGAAAGAGATGGCGCGGCGCGGTATGGCGGCGCAGTTCGTCTGTCCGCAACTGTCGCCGGTTCCGGATGAAGCAGTGTCCAGCGTCAGTCGGCTGATCGAACAGGCCGATGGGCCGGTTACCCTGATCGGTTCGTCGCTGGGCGGCCATTACGCCAATCATCTGGCGGAGAAATACGGCTTGCAGGCGGTATTGATCAATCCGGCCACGGTGGATCGCCTCGATCTGACGCAGTTCGTCGGCGATCATGCCAATTTCCATAGTGGCGAACGCTTCACCTTTACCGAAGCGCACGCCTTGCAACTGCGGGCGCAGGTCGCCAGACCGACGCCGGCGCATTACTGGCTGCTCGTCGAAACGGGTGACGAGGTGCTGGATTACCGACAGGCCGTCGATTTCTACGCCGGTTGCCGGCAAACGGTCTTGCCGGGCGGCGATCACGGGTTCACGCAATTTCCCCGCTTCATCCCCCAAATCATTGAATTCGCTGGGCTATAATCCGTCGATGAACGTATTGTTTGAAGAAGATGGCGGCTTCAAGGCCGGCAGCATCATGGCTGACAACGATAGCTCGTTGCAGGTCGAAATGCCGAGCGGCAAGCGCAGCAAGATCAAGGCGGCGACGGTGTTGCTGCGTTTTGAGAAACCTTCCGCCGCGGCACTGCTTGATCAGGCAACGCCGCTGGCCGAAGAAATCGAACCGGATTTCCTGTGGGAGTGCGTGAACGATGGCGAATTTTCGTTTCTGGATTTTGCCCGTGATTACTACGGACACGAGCCCAGCCCGGTCGAAGCGGCGGCGGTGCTGCTTGCCGTGCACGCCGCGCCCGTCTATTTCCATCGCAAAGGCAAGGGCCGCTTCCGCAAGGCGCCTCCCGACATTCTCGCAGCTGCTCTGGCCAGTCTTGAAAAAAAGCGTCAGCAAGCGCTCGCGATGGAAGGCTGGATCGTCGAGCTGAAGGAATTCCGCCTGCCGCCGGAAATCGGCGCGCTGACCGATGCCCTGCTCTACGCGCCGGATCGCAACAAGCCGGAAACCAAGGCCTTTGAAACCGCCTGCGCCGAAACCGGCATGACGGCAGCGCAGTTGCTGTTCAAGTGTGGCGCCATCAAGTCGCCCTACTTCCTGCATTACCGGCGTTTCCTGCACGAGCAGTTCCCCAAGGGCACGGGCTTCCCTGCCCTGGATGCTCCGACCCTGCCGCGTGATCTGCCGCGCGCTGATGTCCGCGCCTTTTCGATTGACGATGCCAATACCACCGAGATTGATGATGCCCTGTCGGTCGTCAGGCTGCCCGGCATCGGTTCGCGCATCGGCATCCACATCGCCGCACCGGGACTGGCCATCGAACATGGTTCGCCGCTCGACGGCATCGCCCGCGCCCGGCTGTCCACGGTCTACATGCCCGGCAACAAGATCACCATGCTGCCCGATGCCGTGGTGCAAAACTACACGCTGGCCGGTGGCGTCGATTGCCCGGCAGTGTCGCTCTAGCTTACGGTCAATGACTCGCTGGAAATCCTGAATCACGAATCGCGGCTGGAAATGGTGCATATCGCCGCCAACCTGCGCCACCATGAAATCGAGCCGTGGTTCAACGCTGAAACGATCAATGGCCCCTTGCCCGACCAGCCTTTCAAGGATGAGTTGGTCCATCTCTGGCACTTCGCCAATGCCTGCGAAGGCCGGCGCGGCAAGCCCTCGGCGATGCAGGGCATCAACGACTACAACTTCGAGATCGTCGGTGACCTGGCCGATCCGGACAGTTGTACCGTCGGTATTTCCGAACGCAAGCGCGGCAGCCCGCTCGACAAGCTGGTGGCCGAATTGATGATCGTCGCCAACTCGACATGGGGCGGCCTGCTTGCCGAGAAGAACATCGCCTGCCTGTACCGGGCGCAAACGCAGGGCAAGGTGCGCATGACGACCTCGCCGCTGCCGCACGAAGGCCTCGGCGTACCGCAATATGCGTGGATGACCTCGCCGCTGCGCCGTTACTGCGATATGGTCAATCAATGGCAGCTGATCGCCTGCCTGAAGGGCGAAACCCCGGCTTTTGCCCAGAAATCGGCTGAATTATTCGGCGCCATGCGGGATTTTGAGCTGACGTATGCTGCTTACGCCGATTTTCAGCGCCAGATGGAGCGTTACTGGTGCCTGCGCTGGATACAGCAGCAGGGTTTGAGCGAAATCGATGCGACCGTGCGCCGTGAGCAGAGCGTCAAGCTCGACCATCTGCCACTGCTCTTGCGCGTGCCTTCGCTTCCGGCCGATCTGGTCGCCGGGCAGCGCGTGCGTTTGACGGTCGACAGCCTTGACCTGCTGGCACCGGAAGTCAGTTGTCGTTTTCTGAGCCTGCTCGGTGACAACAGTCCGGTCGCGGCGGTGGAGGAGGATGAGCAGTGAGCAAGCGGGCTGACCTACGCCGCTCGCTGGCGGCCAGGCAGGATAGGCGCCTGTGGCTGGCGTTGGGTTTTTCCGTGCTTTTTCACGGGCTGATTCTGGTCCTGAATTTCAAGTTTCCGGATACCTCCAAAGCCTTCCGCGAAAAGGCCATGGACATCATCCTGGTCAATGCCAAGTCGTCGCGCAAGCCGAGCGACGCGCAGGCCCTGGCGCAGGCCAACCTTGATGGTGGCGGCAATACGGATGAAGACCGGCGGGCCAAGACGCCATTGCCCCCGACGCCGCAAAAGAACGATGGCGAATCGGTGCAGCAGATGCAGCGCCGCGTCCAGGAACTGGAAACTGCCCAGCAAAGATTGCTCACCCAGGCCAAGAGCCTGCGTACCGTGGCTGCAGCTAATACGGCGACCGAACAGCCCTTGCCGGTGGTGCAAACCATCAGCGGTCTGGACCTGGCCGAGTCGGCCCGGGCCATGGCCCGCCTCGAAGGCGAGATCAGCAAGACGGCGGACGAATACAGCAAGCGGCCGCGCAAGAAGTTTGTCGGGGCGCGCACTGAGGAATACGGTCTGGCCGCCTACCTCGATGCCTGGAAACAGAAAATCGAGCGCATCGGTACGCTCAACTACCCGCCCGAGGCGCGTGGCAAGCTCTATGGCGCAGTGGTCATCTTCGTCGAACTGCGTGCCGAGGATGGCAGCCTGTACAGTGCCGAAATCTCGAAATCCTCGGGTCACAAGGTGCTTGATCAGGCGGCCCTGCGCATCCTGAGGATGTCGGCACCCTTCGGGGCGATCCCGCAGCAGGCGCTGGGCGGAGCGACCGTGCTGTCCTTTGCCCGGACCTGGTATTTCACCCAGGGCGATGCCCTCAATACAGGCAACAAATGAGTGATCTGTACTGCGTTTTTGGCAACCCGATAGCCCATTCGAAATCGCCGGCCATTCATGCTGCTTTCGCCGACGAAACGGGGCAGGATCTGCGCTATGAAGCGCGTCTGGCGCCGGTCGACGGCTTTCTGCAGGCCGTCGCCGAATTTGTCGCGGCCGGCGGCCAGGGGGCGAATGTCACGGTTCCCTTCAAGGAAGAGGCCTTTCGTCTGGCGACGCGCTTGTCCGAGCGCGCGGCGCGGGCTGGTGCGGTCAATACGCTGGTCTTTAACGGCAATGAAATTTTCGGTGACAACACCGATGGCGCCGGCATGGTCCGCGACATCACGCACAACCTCGGCTATGCGCTGGCCGGCAAACGCATCCTGCTGCTCGGTGCTGGCGGCGCCTCACGCGGCGTCATTGCGCCGCTACTGGCGGAAAATCCCGCTTCCCTGTTCATCGCCAACCGCAGCGCCGACAAGGCGCTGGCTCTGGCTGCATCATTTGCCGATATGGCGACGGTTGATGCGGGTAATTTCGCCGATAGTGCCGGCAAAAGTTTCGATATCGTGATCAATGCCACCTCGGCCAGCCTTTCTGGCGAAAGCCTGCCTTTGCCGCCCGGGATATTCGTGGCGGGTGGTCTGGCCTACGACATGATGTATGGCAAGGGTGAAACGCCCTTTCTCGCCTTGGCTCGCGCCCAGGGGGCGGGCCGCTGTGCTGACGGCCTCGGCATGCTCGTCGAACAGGCGGCCGAGGCGTTTTTCGTCTGGCGCGCCGTTCGTCCGACGGCCGCTCCGGTGCTGGCTGAGCTGAGAGCCAAGCTCGGCCAATGAGAGCGGTCGGTCGCTGGCTCAAGTGGGGTTTGCTCGGGCTGCTTGGCTTGTTTCTCGTCTGGCAGTTATGGCTGCTCGGCTGGGTGCTGCTCTGGGGCTGGGTCAATCCCGGCGAAACCCGCTTCATGCAAATCCGGCTGGCCGAATTGCGCCAGAAAACACCCGAGGCCCGGATCAAGCAGCAATGGGTGCCTTATGAGCGGATTTCGGTACACCTCAAACGCGCCATCATCGCGGCCGAGGATGCAAAGTTCGTCGATCATGAAGGCTTCGACTGGGAAGGAATCCAGAAAGCCATGGAAAAGAACCAGAAAAAAGGTCGCTATGCAGCCGGTGGCTCGACTATCAGCCAGCAACTGGCAAAGAATCTTTTTCTGACGCCGAACAAGTCATATTTCCGCAAGGCCGAAGAGGCGATCATTACCCTGATGTTGGAAAACCTGTGGAGCAAGCGGCGGATTTTCGAGGTCTACCTCAATGTAATCGAATGGGGTAACGGTGTTTTCGGGGCCGAGGCAGCGGCCCGTCACTATTACAACATCGGCGCCGCCCAGCTCGGTCCGGAACAGGCGGCGCGCCTGGCCGGCATGGTGCCGAATCCGCGCCTCTACGACCGGAACCGGAATGCGCCAGGTCTGGGGAGAAAAACCGCCATCATCATCGGGCGTATGCCGAGTGCAGAGATCCCCTGATTGGCGACTAGCTGCCCAATTGCGGTGCTAGAATGGCGCACCTATTGCGCACTGCACCATGACGCATCATGAGCGAACAACCCAACCTGACCGAAGCTGACACCGTCAAGGATGACTTGGCCGAGGTGCAGAACCTGCTCGCCAAGCACAAGCTGGTAGAAGAGGTTTCGCGACGCCAGGATTCGGGGCGCCATGATGTCGTTGAAAGCCTGGTCCAGCGTCAGCACATCGTCGAGTTGCGCCACTTGTTTGCGCGCATGCCGACGGTCACCATTGCGCTCATCCTCAGTGCCCTTCCCGAAGAAGACCGGCTCGTCGCGTGGAAGGAAATAGCCGAGGAGCGGATCGATTCCATCATGGAATTGCTCTCCGAGGAAATCTGCGAAGACCTGCTCGGCGACGCCCACCACACCAGCACCAAGGTGATGGTCAATGCCTTCGAGTTGCACAATGGCCGACTGCGCCAGATCACTGTCGATCGTCCGGTTCAGCTGGCCAACATCACGCCGATCTGGGTCGACCTCGTGGCCCCGACACCGCGCGTGCGCGAATGGGTGGGCAAGTATTTCGATCTGGAAATTCCCGATCCGGAAGACCTGACCGACCTTGAGGCCAGTGCCCGCTTCTATATCGAGGACAACGGCGAAGTGCATCTGCACTCTGACTTCCTGCTTGATCTCGAGGACGAATCGCGCAACGTGGCCGTCGCCTTCATCCTGCACAAGGACATCCTGTTCTCGGTGCGGACCGAAGAACTGCCGGTCTTCCGCCTGCAGCGTCTGCGCGCCCGCACCAAGCCGGGTTACGTCAATGACGGCACCGACGTGCTGCTCGACCTTTACGCCGCCGATGCGGAATATTCAGCGGATAGGCTCGAAGACGTCTATGCCGAACTGGAATCGGTCGGCAAGAAGGTGTTGAACACCAAGGTGACCGACGATGAGGCCGGCAACATCCTGGCCGACATCGCGTGGCAGGAGGACTTGAACGGACGCATCCGGCGCAATGTGCTGGATACCCGGCGCGCCGTTTCCTTCCTGATGCGCGGCAAGTTCCTCTCCCCGGCGCAACTTGAGGATTCGCGGCAGATCATGCGCGACATCGAGTCGCTCGACGGGCACACGTCTTTCCTGTTCGGCAAGATCAACTTCCTGATGGATGCCGTCGTCGGCTTCATCAACATCAACCAGAACCAGCGCGTGTCGAAACTGACCAAGCTGTCGATCATCTTCATGCCGATCAATATTCTGGCCGGCATTGGCGGCATGTCCGAGTTTTCCATGATGACGACCGGTGTGCCTTGGCCTGTCGCCTATGGTGCATTTACGGTCGGCATGGGTATCGTCGGCTGGTTGACCTATCTGGCGCTACGTCAGGCCGAACAACGCGAAGCCCGGAAAAAGCTGGAAGAGGCGCGCGCCCTGAACTTGTCGGCATCCTCGTTGAAATAGCCGTCAATCGGTAGCAACTACCGACTAATCACCCTCCGCGGTGACCAGTTTTAGCCCGACGATGCCGGCGACGATCAGGGCGATGCAGGCCAGGCGCAGGGCGTCGCGCGGTTCGTCGAAGAGGTAGATGCCGAGAATTGCCGTGCCGACCGCGCCTATGCCAGTCCAGACGGCATAGGCGGTGCCCAGCGGCAGGGTTTTCAGCGACCAGGCGAGCAGGATGACGCTGGCCGCCATGCCGAGCACGGTCCAGATACTCGGCCAGAGCCGGCTGAAGCCCTCGGTATATTTCATCCCGACGGCCCAGCCGACCTCGCAGAGGCCGGCGATGAACAGGATCAGCCAGGCCGAGCCAGAGCTCATTTCAGTGTGGCGAAATAGGCGTCGGCAGCAGCGATGGTCGCCGCGATGTCGGCGTCGCTGTGCGCTGCCGAGACGAAACCGGCTTCGAAGGCGGACGGCGCAAAGTAATGGCCGGCGGCCAGCATGGCGTGGAAGAAGCGGTTGAAGGCTTCCTTGTCGCAGGCCAGCACTTCGTCGTAGGTGCCGGGGCACTTCTCGGCGAAGTAGAGGCCGAACATGCCGCCGATGTTCTGGGCGGCGAAGGCTACCCCGTTCTTTTTCGCAGCGGCGACGAGGCCATCGCACAGCGCCTTGGTCTTGGCCGTCAGGGCCTCGTAGAAACCCGGTGCCTGAATAAGCTTGAGCGTGGCCAGACCGGCGGCCGTGGCGATCGGATTGCCCGACAGGGTGCCGGCCTGATAGACCGGGCCAAGCGGGGCGATGCGTTCCATGATTTCGCGTTTGCCGCCAAAGGCGCCGAGCGGCATGCCGCCCCCGACTACCTTGCCGAAGGTGGACAGGTCGGGCGTGATGCCGAAGAGCCCCTGGGCGCTCTTCAGGCCGACGCGGAAGCCGGTCATCACCTCGTCAAAAATCAGCACGGCGCCGTACTGGGTGCACAAGTCGCGCATGGCATTGAGGAATTCGGCTGTCGGGGCGATCAGGTTCATGTTGCCGACGACCGGTTCGACGATTACGGCGGCGATCTTGTCGCCATGCTTGGCGAAGGCATCGGCCAGTTCCTGCGGGTTGTTGTAGGTCAGGACCATGGTGCTTTCGGCCACGCCAGCGGGCACGCCGCTTGAGGACGGATTGCCGAAAGTGAGCAGGCCGGAGCCGGCTTTGACCAGCAGGCCGTCGGAGTGACCGTGGTAGCAGCCTTCGAACTTGATCAGGATGTCGCGGCCGGTATGGCCGCGGGCCAGGCGGATGGCGCTCATGGTCGCTTCGGTGCCCGAGGAGACGAGGCGGACCATGTCCATCGAGGGCACCAGTTCGCAGAGCAGGTCGGCGATATCGACTTCCTTCTCGGTCGGTGCGCCGAAGGAAAGGCCGTCGACGACGGCAGCCTGGACGGCAGCGATGACGTCCGGATGGGCGTGGCCGAGGATCATCGGGCCCCAGGAGCCGACGTAGTCGGTGTACCACTTGCCGTCCGCATCCTGAACCTTGGGGCCGACGCCCTTCTGGAAGAAACAGGGGGTGCCGCCGACCGAGCGGAAAGCGCGGACCGGCGAATTGACGCCGCCGGGAATGTGGCGCTGGGCGCGTTCGAACAGTTGCTGGTTGCGAGAGGTCATGCTTGGGCTTCCTCGAAAAGACGTTGATAGGCGGCGGCGCGGGCCGTGATGTCGGGCGCCGAAAAGAGATCGGTGATGACGGCGAGCAGGTCGGCGCCGGCGGCGATGAGCGGCGCGGCGTTGGCCAGTGTGATGCCGCCAATGGCACAACGCGCGGCGCGCAATGTCGAGGCGCGGGAAAACAGCTCAGGCGTGGCGAGCGCGGCCTGCGGCTTGGTCGGTGACGGATAGACTGCGCCAAAGGCGACGTAATCGGCACCTGCGGCGTCAGCCGCCTGGGCGGCGGCGAAATCGGCATAGCAGGAGGCGCCGAGAATAAGCTTGGGGCCGAGCATGGCGCGGGCGGCCATGAGATTGCCGTCGTCGCGGCCGAGATGCACACCGTCGGCCTCGACGAGAATGGCCAGGGCCAGATCGTCGTTGATCAGCAGTTTGGCGCCGAAGCGGCGGGTGAGTTGGCGCAGGGCACGAGCGCGGACAACGCTCTCGGCCATCGTGCTGACCTTGTCGCGATATTGCAGGATGCGGCAACCGCCGGACAGGGCGGCCTCAACCCCGGCCAGCAGGCGAGCGCCGTCGGCCGTATCCGGCGTGATGGCATAGAGGCCGCGCAATTTATGCCCCATCGGTTTTGCCTTGATCTTGCGCCGGTTCGTCTTCGTCGCCGCGCGCCCAGAAGAGACGGTCAGGGATGAACTGGCCCATGCCCGCCCGGAAACCGGCGGCCAATGCCTGCCAGGTGTAATCCTGGGCATCGCGCACGGCGTCCTCCATGCTGGCGCCACTGGCAATGCAGCCGGCGATGGCCGAGGCCAGCGTACAGCCCGAGCCGTGGTAGCTGCCCGGCAGGCGCTCCCACTGGTCGCGGCGGATGACGCCGTCGGCGCCATACAAGGTGTTGATGACCTGCGGCGTATTTTCATGGGTGCCGGTAATCAGCACGTACTGGGCGCCCATCTCGATGAGGCGCTGGGCGCATACGTCAATCGACGGCTCGCCTTCGTCCTCATCGCTTTCGGCCAGACGTCGCGCTTCCGGCGCGTTGGGCGTGAGCAGCGTGGTTTGTGGCAGCAGCATTTCACGGATGGCGGAAATCACGTCCTCGCTCGACAACTCGTCGCCGCGCCCGGAGGCGAGCACCGGGTCGAAGATGAGCGGAATGTCGGGGTAGTCTGAAACAATTTCAGCCACAGCCAGCACATTTTCGACGCTGCCCAGCATGCCGATCTTGAAGGCGACGACCGGCATGTCCTCAAGAACCGTGCGCGCCTGCTGCTCGAGCAACTCGGCGCTGACCGGGTGCACGCTCTGGACACCGACCGTGTCCTGGACGGTCAGTGCGGTCAGGGCGCTCAGCGGGTGGCAGCCCAGGCTGACCAGGGTCAGGATGTCGGCCTGCATGCCGGCGCCGGCCGACGGGTCGCTGGCGGAAAATACCAAGACCATCGGCGGACAGGGCGGGGTCGGGGGGGTGGAGTTCATCATTTTTCGCACCCTTGGCGGGGGCGGAGGGGATTGGGTAAGATGGCTGCGATTTTATCCGAATCCTGAGGCTCCCGAAGCGCTCATCCGGAAGCTGTAACACTGTTATTGGCATTGCATTGGAGTAATACTTCCGTAGTATGATGCACCGATACCGACAGAGCCTCGACCAGAGGCGCAAGGGATAGGGGACAAGGAAAGTGGCTGATTTATCCAGACTGCGCGGCGTCAGGGTCATGGTCATCGACGATAGCAATACGATACGGCGCAGCGCCGAGATATTTCTCGTCCAGGCCGGGTGTCAGGTCGTCCTTGCCGAAGATGGGTTCGACGCGCTGGCCAAGATTGCCGACCATCACCCCGCTGTCATCTTCTGCGACATCATGATGCCGCGCCTCGACGGCTATCAGACCTGTTCGCTGATCAAGAAGAATCCAAAGTTCAAGGCCACGCCGGTCATCATGCTGTCGTCCAAGGATGGCCTGTTTGATCGGGCGCGCGGCCGCATGGTCGGTTCCGACCAGTATCTGACCAAGCCATTCACCAAGGACAGCCTGCTGCAGACCGTTGCAACATTTGCCTTGCCGGCCGAGACAGAACCCAATTCGTAGAATTTGTAGTTCAGGGAGAACACATGCCTGTAAAAAATATCCTGGTTGTTGACGACTCGCCCACCGAGCGGTTCTTTACCGTCGATGTGCTGACCAAGGCGGGCTATCAGGTGACCACCGCAGAAAATGGTGAAGAAGGCATCGCCAAGGCCAAGGCCACCAAGCCCGACCTTATCCTCATGGATGTCGTGATGCCCGGGCTGAACGGCTATCAGGCAACGCGTACCTTGAGCCGCGATGAAGAAACAAAAAATATCCCGATCATCGTCTGTACGTCCAAGGGGCAGGAGACGGACAAGATCTGGGGTTTGCGTCAGGGGGCGATCGACTATCTCGTCAAGCCGCTGATTCCTGAAGAACTGTTGCAGCGCGTGGCGGCCCTGCCGTAACCGGGATGGCGCGCAAAACAAGCCTTCGCGACTTCCAGGAATATCTGGCGACGCGCCTGACCAATGCGGCCAGGGGGCAGGGCTCGTCGTCCTGGCTCGGGGTCGAGGCCGGTGGCGAATCCTGGCTGGTCGATCTTTCGGATGGTGGCGAAATCGTCCAGGCGTCCCAGTTGGCACCGGTCCCCATGACGCGTCCGTGGTTTGCCGGAATCGCCAATATTCGCGGCAACCTGCATGCGGTCAGTGATTTTTCACTCTTCCGCGGCGGTCCGCCCATCGTCCAGAATGCCAATGCGCGACTGCTGCTGGTCGGCACCCGCCACGGGGTCAATGCCGCCCTGCTCGTGTCGCGCATGCTCGGTCTGAAAAATCCGGAAGACTTCACCGTCGAGCCGGAGGATGCAGCGATGCCGGTCTGGGGTCGGCAGCGTTTTGCCGATACGCAGGGAAAAGTCTGGCACAAGCTTTCGGTGCGCGAACTGCTCGCCGATCAGGAATTTATGAATATCGGGGTTTGACAGAGGGTTTTCGCCCCAGCCCCTTGTGGAGGATTTCCATGGCTTTCAGCTTCAAGCTTCCGAAGATTTCTGGTTTTGGCAATGGCGGCTCATCCGATCAGATGACCGTTTCATCCGAGATGCCAGCCGCAAAAATGCCATTGCCGGCATTCCTTGCCGACCAGCCTGTCGAACAGCAGATGAAGACTCTGGGCGGCATCTTCGTCGCCCTGCTGTTGCTGATTGCTGGCCTGGTCTTCCACGACAATCGTGAGTCGACGCATAACACCGCCTACATTGCGGCATCCGGTGAAATGCGCATGCTCTCGCAACGCCTCGCCAAAGCGTCAACGCTGGCGCTGCAGGGTAACGTCGTGGCTTTTGCCCAGTTGAAGGAGTCGCGCGAGACCTTCGGCAAGCTCTTCGACCGGCTGGCGAATGGTGGCGAACTGGGCGCGGTCAGCGTGCCGCCCTCGTCCGACGATGTTCGCCCACAGCTTGAAGCCCTTGCCGTGCTCTGGGCTTCGACCGACAAGGATGCGGAAACGGTAATTGCCCAGGAGGCGAACCTGGTGTCGCTGGGCAAGAACGTGGCCACCATCGACAACAAGAACTCGACCATGCTTGAGCTGACCGAGCAACTGGCTGCGCTCAAGCTGCAAGCGGGTGCCGGTTCCCGCGATATCGCCTCGTCCAGCCAACTGGTCATGCTGACCCAGCGGATTGCCAAGAATGCGTCCGCGCTGCTCGTCGGCGACGAAATCAATCCTGAAGTCGCCTTCCTGCTCGGCAAGGACACCAATGCCTTCCGCGACATCCTGAGCGCTCTGGGCAAGGGCAGCAACGATGCCGACAGCCGTGGTCGCCTTGACAGTCTCGATGTGGCCTTCAAGGAATATCAGAGCGCCATTGCAAGCATTCTCGGCAACATGCAGCCGCTCGTTCTTTCCAAGCAGGCCGGCTCGCGGATTTTCCGCGAGAGTGAGGACCTGCTGAAGGCGACCGATGAACTGGCCTCCGGTTATCAGCGGAGTCTGAGCGAGCGTGGCGTGTATATCGTGCTGCTGCTCTCGCTGGGTTTGGTGGCACTGGCCACCCTCGCCCTGCTGGCCAAGATTTACCTGGCGGATACGGGAAGCCGTGCCGAGCAGGCCGAAGGGCAGCGTCAAGCCTCGGAGCAGACCAACCGCGAAAACCAGGACGCCATTTTGCGCCTGATGAACGAACTGGGCGACCTGGCCGACGGCGACCTGACCGTAACCGCGACCGTGAGCGAGAACATCACGGGCGCCATCGCCGACTCGATCAACTACACCATTGAAGAACTGCGCGTGCTGGTCGGTCGTATCAATGACGCGGCCAACCGCGTGACCGCCGCCACCGAAATTGCCCGCCTGACTTCGGCCGAACTGCTCGACGCGGCCGAACGGCAGTCCTCCGAAATTCAGGAAGCCGGCCAGTCGGCGCTGGAAATGGCGCGCTCGATGTCGGAAGTTTCCGGCAACGCCACGCAGTCCGCCCAGGTTGCCCGGCAATCGCTGCAGGCTGCCGAAAAAGGTACGCTGGCCGTGCAGGACTCGATCAAGGGCATGAACGAAATTCGTAACCAGATCCAGGAAACCTCGAAGCGAATCAAACGACTCGGTGAAAGCTCGCAGGAGATCGGTGAAATCGTGGAACTGATTTCCGACATTACCGAACAGACCAACGTGCTGGCTCTGAACGCCGCCATTCAGGCTGCTTCGGCCGGTGACGCCGGACGCGGCTTTACGGTGGTTGCCGAGGAAGTGCAGCGACTGGCCGAACGCTCCGGTGAGGCGACGAAGCAGATCGCGGCCATTGTGAAAACGATTCAGACCGACACCCAGGATGCGGTGTCCGCCATGGAACAATCGACCCGCGGTGTGGTCGAGGGCGCCAAGCTGTCCGACGCGGCCGGTCAGGCGCTGTCCGAGATTGGCGACGTGTCGCGCAATCTGGCAGACCTGATTCAGAGCATTTCCACCTCGACCCAGAATCAGGCGGATTCGGCCACCCAGGTGGCGCGCCTGATGCAGGACATCCTGCACGTGACGGAACAGACGACGGCCGGTACGCAGCGCACGGCGCTGGCGGTCGACGAATTGACCGCACTGGCCTCCGAACTGAAGGGTTCGGTTGCCGGCTTCAAGGTTGACTGACGAAAATCGCGAGAGAACATGAACGCGGCAACGGAATTTGATTTGGGCCCACTGACCTGGGTCAAGGGCGAAATTGACCAGGCCTTGCAGCGCGCCGAGCTGGCGCTCGACGAGTACGTCGCGAGCGCCGACCGGACGCAGCTCAAATTCTGTCGCACCCATGTACACCAGGTGCACGGTGCCCTGGCCATGGTCGGGCTGGATGGCGTAGCGCTGCTTACCGAATCGACCGAGGCCCTGCTCTCCGGCATGGAAGAGGAGCGCTTGCCTTCCGGGGATATGGCGGTTGCCGTGCTGCGTCAGACCATGAGCGCCCTGCACCAGTATCTCGACGACCTGATGGCCGGCGAGCCGAACCGGCCGCTCGTGCTGCTTCCTGTCTATCAGGCGCTGGAAGAGGCGCGCGGCTCGTCCGGGGCGCATCCCTGCGATTTGTTTTTTCCCGATCTCTCGCGCCGTCCGCCAAAACGCGAAACTGAAGTTCCCGTTCTCGATGCCGAACAGCTTCTGCGTACGCTCAAGGTCAAGCGCATGCAGTTCCAGAAGGGCTTGCTCAGCTGGCTGAGAGAGCCGGCCCGGGCCGAGGCCGGCCGGCGCATGATGCGCGATGCCATCGCTGAAATCGAGGCCGTCCAGCCAACGCCGGCGGCGCGCTCCTTCTGGTGGATTTCGCTGGCTGTGCTTGATGCACTGGCGGGGCCCGCCGGTAGTGCCGATCGTTCGTCACGCCAGCTCTGTTCCCGCATCGATGCCCAGATCCGGCGTCTGGTCGGCGGTTCGAACAATGTCGCCGAGCGCGTCCTGCGCGAAGCACTCTATTTCATTGCCCAGGCACCAGCCGAGTTGAACCCGGAAATCGCCGCGGTGCAATCGACCTTCGGCCTGGCCGAACTGTTGCCGAATCCTGTTGCGCACGTGGCCGTGCAGCCGCATCAGGCCGAGTTGCGCAAATTGCGCGAGACCCTGGCCCTGGCTGAAGATTTCTGGAACCGCTTCTGCACCGGCAATAGCGGAAGCCTGAGCGGATTCGCCGACAATGCGCGCCTTTGCGCCCAACTGACCGGCGAGATCGGCCAGACCGATCTGAAGCGCCTCGGTCAGGGGCTGGGCGCCATCGCCAACTGGTTGTCGGAAGATGTCTCGCGCTTCAGCGATACGGTGGCCATGGAAGTGGCCACCACCATCCTGCTGCTCGAAAACGCGCACGAAAATTTCCAGCGTCTGGGTACCGACTTCGCCCAGCAGGTCGATCTCATGGTCGCCCGTCTCTACGCCTGCATCGCCGGTCGGCCAACGCCCGACGACGCCGGCATTCCGCTCCTCGACGAGATGAGCCGGCGAGCCCAGGAAAAACTCCTGATCGGTCAGGTCGGACGGGAAATCCAGAACAACCTGGCCCAGATCGAACAGGCGCTCGACGCCTTTTTCCGCGATCCGGCCAAGGCGCACGACCTTATCCAGCTCGATCACCCGATCAAGCAGATCAGCGGTGCGCTGGCCATGCTCGGACATTTCCCGGCGGTCGCCAGCCTCAAGGAATGCGCCGCCAGCATCCAGCAGTTCGCTCAGCCGGACTATCAGCCCGCCAGTGCTGACTTTGAAACGGTAGCCGATCAACTCTCGATGCTGGGTTTCTTCGTCGACTCGCTGCAAAACGGCGAAACCGATTTCGACGCCTTTGTCCGGCGCATGAACGGCGAAACCTCGGATGAAGAGGTGCCGGAACCGGAGGCGTCTGCGCTCCCGACCGTTGAGGTGCTCCTCGCACAACAGGCCCGTGACACGCATGTCCTGGTCGAAGCGCTCAAGGAAGCCCCGGAAGATGCGCGGCTGCAGGATGAGCTCAAGCAGAATCTCCAGGATATCCAGAAGGATGCCGATCTGGTCGCCAACCGCGAGTTGGGCGAGTCGGCCAAGGCCGTGCTCGATGCCCTGCAGTCCGGGGTCGAACTCGATGCCGCCCTGTCCGGGCTCAAGCCCCTCGGCCACGAGGCGCCGGCCGCTCCTTCGGCCGAAACGCTGCAACTGGCCGAATCGACGCATGAGGCGATTGACGCCGAACTGCTCTCGATCTTCCTCGAAGAGGCCCACGAAGTCCTGGCTACCATCAGCGAGCAGAAAACGTTTCTGGCCGGTGCGCCTGACAATGTCGAGGCCCTGACCACGGTCCGCCGTTCGATGCATACCCTCAAGGGCAGCGGGCGTATGGTCGGTCTCACCGATCTTGGCGAAGCGGCGTGGGAGCTCGAACAGACACTGAACCTCTGGCTGCGCCAGGATACTGCGGTAACGCCAGATCTTCAGCGCATGATCGAGGATGCTCACGCACTGTTCTCGGACTGGGTCGTTCATCTCGAATCCGGGGATGGCCTGGCGCCCGATCCGAGCGCCTTGGTCGCGCTCGCCTGCCGACTGCGCGGCGTTGAAGTAGCCGCTGCCACTATCGCGCCCGAAGCGCCGGTTGTTGTCGCCGAAGTAGCTGTTCCGGAACTTGTCGAGGTCTTCGCAGAGCCGGCCGCGGACTGGTCCGGAGTGACGCCTGATGCGCCGGAAGTCGAGCCGTCGGTGGTCGAGATTGCCTTTGACGAAGTGGCGCTGCCGGGCGACATTGCCGAAGAAATCGAAGCGATGGCCATGCCGGATGAGCCGGAAATGCAGGTCGAATCGGTTGAGGCCGCGCCCGAGCCGGTGGCAGCCGAACCGGAAGAAGCGCCGCAGCCGGAAGCCGAAGTTTTGCAGGAAGCACCGTTGCCGGTCAGCGAGCCGCAAACGCTTTACGACATCTTCCGTGAAGAGGCCCGTGGCCATCTGCAGACCCTGGTCGACAGCTACGCCCTGATCGATGCCACGCCATCGGCACCGACGACCTTCGAAATGACCCGCGCCGCCCATACCCTGGGCGGGATTGCTGGAACCGTCGGCCTGATGCCCTTGCATCGTCTGGCCAGCGCCCTTGAGCATGCCTTGTTGCGGCGTGACGGGTCTGGTCAGGGCGAAAGCATCGAAGGCCTTGAAACCGTTCGCCAGGCCATCATCACCTTGCAGGAGATGTTTGCCGGCCTGGCCGTGCAGCAATTGCCCGTTGAGCAGGCCCAGCTCATCGCCGCCCTTGAGGACATATTCCACGCCGCCCCGGTGATCGAGACGCCGCCGGAAGATATTGAAAGCGCGGAACAGCCTGGCGAAAATGTCGAAGCCAGCGCGACCGAAGCCATCGTCGAATCGCTCCAGATCGCCGCCGCGCCTGCCTTGCCGCAGCTCAAGGACGAGCTCGACGAACAACTGCTGCCGATCTTCCTCGAGGAAGCTGTCGATCTGACGCGTGACCTGACCACACAGGTCCGTGCCTGGCGGGGCGATCTGGCCGGCGCCACGGCGCCCCGGGCGATTGCCCGATTGCTGCATACCTTCAAGGGCAGCGCCCGCATGGCCGGGGCGATGAATCTAGGCGAAGAAACGCACCGGCTTGAAGCCCGTGTTGAAGAGGCGCTGCATGCCGGTCATGCGACGGCGGCCTTCGTCGATGAAATTGAAACCGGCTGCGATGCCCTCGATCAGGCGGTTGAACGTCTGCGCGCCGGCCCGCAGGAAGTCCTTCCCGAAGCAGCTCCGGAAACGCCCGTCGAGACGACGGGATTTGCCCCCGTTGCAGTCCAGCCCGTCACGCTTGAAAGCGATGGCGATGCCGAGTCTGTCGGCCAACGTGCGACCCTGCGTGTGCGCGCTGACCTCATTGACCGTCTGGTCGGCGAGGCCGGCGAATTGTCGATTGCCCGCGCCCGTATCGAAGGCGAAATGCGCAGCCTCAAAGGCTCGATGCTCGAACTGACGGAAAACGTTATTCGCCTGCGTCGCCAGTTGCGCGAAATCGAAATTCAGGCCGAAACGCAGATTCAGGCCCGTGTCGCCCAGACGCCGGACAGCGAGGTCGATTTCGATCCGCTCGAACTCGACCGCTTTACCCGCTTCCAGGAACTGACCCGCTTCATGGCCGAGTCGGTCAATGACGTGGCGACCGTCCAGCAGAGCTTGCTCAAGAACCTCGATGACGCCAATGCGGCGATTCTCGCCCAGTCGCGCCTCAATCGCAGCCTGCAGCAGGAACTCATGAGCGTCCGCATGGTGCCGTTCGCCAGCCAGACCGAGCGCCTCTACCGGATTGTCCGGCAGAGCGCCAAGGAAGTCGGCAAGCGGGCCAATCTCGACATCGTCGGCGGTCAGGTCGATATCGACCGCTCGGTGCTCGACAAGATGCTGGCGCCGATCGAACACATGCTGCGCAATGCCGTGACGCACGGTATCGAAAGCCGCGACGAACGCCTGGCCGCGGGCAAGTCCGAAGCTGGCGAAATCGTCGTCAAGCTGGCTCAGGAAGGCAATGAAATCATCTTGTCGATGAGCGACGACGGCAAGGGCCTTGATCTTGCCCGCATCCGCGCTCGGGCCGAGGCTATGGGCCTGCTCGAGCCGGGCCAGGCGGTCGACGAATCGACGCTCTTTGAATTCATCTTCATGCCCGGTTTCTCGACGGCGACGGAAGTGACCCAACTGTCCGGCCGCGGCGTCGGCATGGACGTCGTCAAGTCGGAAGTCGGTGACATCGGCGGCCGCATCGAAATCCTTTCCCAGCCGGGCCAGGGCACCACTTTCCGTCTCTATCTGCCGCTCACGCTGGCGGTTACCCAGACCCTGCTCATCCGGGTCGGCCATCATCTCTACGCCGTCCCCTCGACGATGATCGAGCAGGTCAAGGAAATGAAGGAAAAGGGACTTGCCGCCGTTCGCGAAAAGGGCGAAGTTGAATGGCAGGGGCTCCACTATCCCTTCCATTTCCTGCCGCATCTGCTCGGCGACATGGCGGCCGTGCCGGAGGCGCATCGCCAGTACTGGGTGCTGCTGCTGCGTTCAGGTTCGCAACGGGTCGCTGTGCTCGTCGATGAACTCAAGGGCAACCAGGAAGTCGTCGTCAAGAACATCGGTGCCCAGCTTGCCCGCGTCGTAGGTATCGCCGGCGCCACGGTGCTCGGCGACGGCAAGGTCGTGCTGATTCTCAATCCTGTCGCGCTGGCCAGCCGGCTCAGCGGCGCGCACCAGCCGATGGGCGCCCCGTCGATGCTGGCGCCCTTGCTGACCGAAGCGGTCAGCCTGCCGACGGTCATGGTGGTCGACGATTCGCTGACAGTGCGCAAGATCACCAGCCGCCTGCTCATGCGCGAAGGCTATCAGGTCATCCTCGCCAAGGATGGTGTCGATGCGCTGGAGCAGCTGGTCGACGTGACGCCCGATGTCATTCTTTCCGACATCGAAATGCCGCGCATGGATGGCTTCGATCTGGTGCGCAACATCCGGGCCGATGCACGCCTGCGTTCGCTGCCGGTGATCATGATCACCTCGCGGACAGCCGACAAGCATCGCAACTATGCGCTGGAAATCGGGGCCAATCACTATCTGGGCAAGCCCTATGATGAAGTGGCGCTGCTCGCGATCATCGCCGGCTACATGCAGGCCAAAGCTGCCAATTAGGCAGCCGATTTGACGACGGCGTAGCGAACCAGGGTTTTCGCCCTGGCCGCTGCGTGGTCGACAATGGGGGCGGGATAGTCCCGCCCGATGACTACCCCGATGGCTTCCTGTTCGAGGCGCCCCATCAACCACGGCGCATGGATGTATTTGTCGGCGACACCGGCCAGTTCGGGCACGTAGCGACGGATGAATTTCCCTTCCGGGTCGAAGCGTTCGGACTGGGTCACCGGATTGAAAATCCGGAAATAGGGTTGCGCATCGCAGCCCGTCGAGGCCGCCCACTGCCAGCCGCCGTTGTTGGCCGAGAGGTCGAAATCGTTGAGTTGCTCGGCAAAGTATTGTTCGCCCAGCCGCCAATCGATGCCGAGATCCTTGCTCAGGAAGGACGCTGCGATCATGCGCAGGCGATTGTGCATCCAGCCGCTGTGGTTGAGCTGGCGCATTGCGGCATCGACCAGCGGATAGCCTGTACGCCCGGCTTTCCAGGCGGCCAGGCCGGCCGGCCAGTCGTCCCAGGCCACAGCATCGTAGGCCGGCTTGAAAGCGCTGGTGACGACCTGCGGAAAATGATCGAGGATCATGAAATAGAAGTCGCGCCAGATCAGTTCGTTGAGCCAGGTTGTATCCCTGGCGTTCAGCGCGCTGCGGACCAGTTCGCGAATGCCGATGGTGCCGAAACGCAGATGCACCGACAAATAGGAGACGCCTTTGACCGCCGGGAAATCGCGTAGCGCACCGTAGCGTTCGATACGTCCCTGCCGGAACTCGTCCCACAAGGCGCGGGCACCGGACATGCCGGGGCGGATGCCGAGCTCGTCGAGATTGCTTGCGACAAAGCCAATCTCGGCCAGCGTGGGAACAGCCGCCAGATCGCCGCCGGCCAGTTGTCCGTGACAAGGCCACTCGGCATAATCGGCAGCGGTCAAACGCTTGAGCCAGGCATTTTTGTAAGGCGTGAATACCGAGAAGGGATTGCCGGCCTGGGTCAGCACTTCGCCGCCATCGAAAATGGCCTGATCCTTGAATGCATGGAAAGCGATGTCATCAGCCTTCAAGGCATCTGCCACGTCAGTATCGCGCTGCTTGGCCGACGGCTCGTAATCGCGGTTGGCATAGACGGCGGAAACCCCTAGCATCCGTGCCAGGGCGGGTATTTCCTCGCTTGCCCGGCCGTGCCGGACTATCAAGCCGCCGCCCCGAGCGTGCAGCGCGGCATCGAGTTCGACCAGCGATTCGCGGATGAAATGAACGCGGCGATCCTGCCGGGTGGGCAAAGCATCGAGAATTTCAGTGTCGAAAACAAAGGCGCAATAGACCTGCTGCGACTTGCTCAGGGCCGCACTCAGGGCGGCATGGTCATGGTCGCGCAGGTCGCGGCGAAACCAGACGAGGGCTTTTTCTTTTTTCATGGTTGGTTTGTACCCTCCCGGCGATTAAAATTCCAGTCATGGACAACGTCAACCTGACCGATAACTTCCTCATCGCCATGCCGGCGCTGGAAGACCCGTATTTCGCGAATTCCCTGATCTACATTTGTGAGCACAATGAGAACGGGGCGCTGGGGATCATCGTCAATCGGCCGATTGACATGAATCTGGCCGGGCTGTTCGACAAGATCGACATCAAGCTTTCCGCCGAAAACCTGGCCAACCTGCCCGTCTATTTCGGTGGCCCCGTCCAGCTTGATCGTGGTTTCGTCCTGCATCGCCCGGTCGGCAAGTGGCAGTCTACGCTGGCCGTCAATGGCGAAGTCGGCCTGACCAGTTCGCGCGATGTGTTGAATTCGGTGGCCAGCGGCGGATTGCCCGCAGAAATCATCGTCACCTTGGGTTATGCCGGCTGGGATGCCGGACAGCTTGAGGATGAACTGGCCCAGAATTCGTGGCTGACCGTACCGGCCATGGCTGAAATCCTCTTCGACCTGCCGCCCGAGGAACGCCTGCCGGCGGCCATGCAAAAGCTGGGCATCAGCTTTACTCAACTCTCCGACGTGGCCGGCCACGCATGAGCGGGTCAGCGCGCTAATGGGGACTGTCCTCGCCTTCGATTTCGGCGAAAAGCGCATCGGTGTCGCGACCGGCGAGACCTTGCTGGGCACGGCTCACCCGCTGACCACCATCCACGCCGAATCGAATGACGACCGCTTTGCTGCCATCGCCAAGCTGGTCGCCGAATGGCAGCCCGAGCAACTGGTCGTCGGCCTGCCCACCCATGCCGACGGTACGCCGCACGAAATGACGCGTCTGGCGACCAAGTTCGCCGAACGCCTGAAACGCCGCTACAACCTGCCAGTCGGTTTCGCCGACGAGCGCCTGACCTCGCTCGACGCCGAAGCCCGCCTCCGGGAAACCGGCCGCAACAGCAAATCCGCCAAGCCGCTGCTCGATGCAGTCGCGGCCCAACTCATCCTTCAAACCTGGTTCGAAAGCCCGCACCATGTCACCCCTCTCTGATCCATCGTCACGGTCCTTGCCGGACGCCGAGGCGCAGTGTCGCCAACTGGCTGACCTGATCCGCCCGCAACTCGCCAACAAGCCTGCGCTGGTCGGCATTTACAGCGGTGGCGCGTGGATCGCCGAACGCCTGCGCGAACTGCTCGACCTGCCGGAGGAGATCGGCCTGATCGACGTCTCCTTCTATCGCGACGATTTCGCCGAAAAGGGCCTGCACCCGCAGTGCAAGCCGACGGTGATTCCCTTCGACGTCGAAGGCCGCCACCTGATCCTCGTCGATGATGTGCTCTACACCGGCCGCACCACGCGGGCGGCAATCAACGAACTGTTCGACTATGGCCGCCCGGCCTCCATAGCACTCGCCGTGCTGGCCGATCGTGGTGGCCGCGAGTTGCCGGTGGCCGCGACCTACGGTGTCTGGGACGTGCAACTGGGCGAAGGGCAGAACCTCGTGCTCGGCAAACAGGACAATGGGCAACTCGCCTGGAGACTCGAACATGCATAACCCGCAGCTCAACAAGGATGGCGAACTGACCCATCTGCTGTCGATTGAAGGCCTGCCGCAGCGCATCCTGACGCAGATTCTCGATACCGCCGCGTCCTTCATGGAAGTCTCGGCGCGCGACGTGAAGAAGGTGCCTTTGCTCCGTGGCAAGAGCGTCTTCAACCTCTTCTTCGAGAACTCGACACGCACCCGCACGACCTTCGAGATCGCCGCCAAGCGTTTGAGCGCCGACGTCATCAATCTCGACATCAACAAGTCCTCGACGGCCAAGGGCGAAACCCTGCTCGACACCATCGACAACCTGGTCGCCATGCACGCCAACCTGTTTGTCGTGCGCCACGCCTCGAGCGGTGCGCCCTACCTGATCGCCGAGCACCTCCAGCGCATCGGCCGTGACGACGTCCATGTGGTGAATGCCGGTGACGGCCGACATGCCCACCCGACGCAGGGCCTGCTCGACATGTACACGATCCGCCACTACAAGAAGGACTTCTCGCAATTGCGCGTCGCCATCGTCGGCGACATCCTGCATTCCCGCGTCGCCCGCTCCGATATTCACGCCCTGACCACGCTGGGCGTCCCGGAAGTCCGCGCCATCGGCCCCGAAACCCTGCTCCCCAAGCATCTCGACAAGCTCGGCGTGCATGTCTTCCACGACATGAACGAAGGCCTCAAGGATGTCGACGTGGTGATCATGCTGCGCCTCCAGAACGAGCGCATGACCGGGGCGCTGTTGCCCTCGGCCGGCGAGTACTTCCGCCACTACGGCCTGACGCCGCAGAAGCTGGCGCTGGCCAAGCCGGACGCCATCGTGATGCATCCGGGGCCGATGAATCGCGGCGTCGAAATCCATTCGGC
>ERZ1034365.347-NODE-347-length-26019-cov-6.593709_pt1 | contig 26019 bp, 25 predicted proteins | sample MGYA00520615_ERZ1034365 | MGnify/ENA primary metagenome ERZ1034365 (study PRJEB33736, sample SAMEA104284505) | Azolla filiculoides | biome: Urban; feature: Water surface; material: Ditch water | place: Netherlands | collected 2015-10-28 | depth 0-0.1 m ...
CAGTTGTCCGTGTCAGAAATGGGTGCGCCCCAACGTTTGGGTAAACCTGTGGTTTCGGTATCGAATATTAAGTACATTGAAATTTTAGATTTTAGATTTGTTTATGGTAAACCAAAAACAAAATCTGTTTTGTTAATTCCAAAAATACATTTTATGAGGTTGAATTTCAATTATAGTTATTAACAATAACCATTTTATACTTATCCTAATTTTCTTATTTATACAGATTATAAATTAAGAAAATATATGTTAAAAATTTTGTTATATCGTTTTTTTTTTTGATTTGTAAGGCTTTATGCTGTAAAATAAATTATTACTTTTAAAAACCTTTTAAAACAAAAAATTATGAAAAAATTAATTATGTTATCAGTCATTGGAATACTTACATTAAGTTCTTTTAATGTGAAAGATTTTACTCTTAAAAAGGAAAAAGTCAATCTTCAAATGGAAGTTTGGTCGTACAATTGTGGCGATGGTCGTACAGGAAGTTTTTATATGCCCGAAGGATCCAATTACTTTGGAGCTTTAAGAGTAGCATATGCTCTTTGTGAAGCTTAATAAAATTCTGAATTAAAAAAACCAGCATAAAGCACTTTTTAAAAACAATTTAATATTCATTATGAAAAAAATATTTTTACTTCTAACTTTATTTACAACAATCTATTCGTTTTCACAGCTACAAAAAGGCATTGCTTATTATGGATATATAAACGCCTTAAGTAATGGGAACGCTAATGGTCCTGACAGTAACGCCTATCTGGTTTTTAACAAAGAACAATCCTATTATGTAACTGCCAAAGACAGTCTGGAAAAAGCAGAGAAAATAAACGAACAAAGAACGTATGGGAACAAAGATGGGAATGGTGGGAGCATTCATCTAGGACTTAAGGTAAGTCCCCAAGGCGATCAGGTAGGTTACCATATAAAAAAGAACACGATGTGGTCTAACTTATATTATGTAAAACAAATTTATATAAAAGAAGCAACCCCTAAAATGGATTGGAAGATTGAAAAAGAAACCAAAAAGATAGGTTCGTTTGTTTGCAAAAAAGCCACAACAAAATTTAGAGGAAGAAATTATACCGCTTGGTTTACTTCTGATATTGCCTTGCCTTTTGGCCCTTGGAAATTAAACGGTTTACCAGGGTTAATTCTTGAAGCTTATGACACAGATAAACATATATATTGGTATTTTAAAAGCCTTGAATATCCTACGGAAAATAAAGAAAATGTAAAATTCATAAAAACAGAAAAAGGAACTGATTTCTTAACTTATGATGAATTTAAACTTTTTCAAAAAGAACAACAAAACAAAACTACTGAAAAGCAAAGAATAGTTCATAAAAAATTTCCTGATGTAATTTTTATAGATCCAAAGTTGCCAGAAATGTTTATTGAATTTGAATAAATGCAAAAATTATTTATACTATTAATTTTTCCTTTTGTTCTTTTTTCTCAAGAAATAAAACTTTCAGGAACAATAAAAGACAATCAAAACAGAGGCATAGAAAGCGCCTCTGTCTTGGTTTATGATGGTCTAGAAAACACACTTGTCTATACTTACAGCGATGCAAACGGCAATTATAATTTAGTTTTTGAAAAACCAACTAACAATACTATAATAATTAGTGTTGTAAGCTTAGGTTATTCTAAAAAAGAAATAGAGCTTGATTTAACATCAAAACTGGAGCATTCACAATCCTTTGTTTTAGAAGAAAAAACAGAATACCTGAAAGAAGTCGTAATAGAAACCAATCAAAAAATCAAAATAGATAGAGATACAACTACCATAAAAGTCGCTTCGTTTGGCAATAAAACAGAACAAACTGTTGAAGATATTCTGAAAAAACTTCCTGGAATAGAAGTGCAAAAAGACGGGTCTATAAAAGCTCACGGCAAAACAATTGACAAATTACTGATTGAAGGAGAAGACTTATTTAATAAAAATTATAAGTTATTGACCAAAAATCTCGACGCTAAAACTCTTGATGCTGTGCAAATTATTGATGATTTTGAAGACAATCCCATTATAAAAAAGATGGACAATTCTGACAAAGTTGCTTTGAATTTAAAACTAAAAAAAGACAAACAAAACATCTGGTTTGGGAATATATTAGTTGGAACAGGAATAGTTTCGGAAAATCGTTGGAAAGAAGGACTTAATCTAGGTTTGCTTAAAAAGAAAATAAAACTATTTTATTTGGCTGATTATAACAATTCTGGCGAAAAGGCCACCGACCAAGTAAGTAAATCTATCAATGAAAACAACCTTTTTGGAGAAAATAGATATGAAAAAACAGCTAAAACATTGTTTACTATCAACAGCAACGAAAATAGTACGTTTAGCAAATCACAAAGCATATTTAATAAAGCTTTTTTTAATTCATTAAGCTTTTCGAAAAAAATAAATCCTTCAATGACCTTGCGTGGAGTGGGATATTTTGCCAATGACAACCAATTGCAAAACTCCTTCTCTCAAACACAATACAATATAGAAAACAACCCAGTTTCTTATTCCGAAATCAACAACTATTCTGCAAAAAAAACACTGTCTTCAGGAGAATTTGAACTAAAATATTTTGCAAATGAAAATAATTATTTAACCAATATTTTTATATACAAAAACAATCCAAATGCTATAAGTTCTAAATTGCTGTTTAATCAAGATAGGATAGACCAATCTTCAAACGACAAAAATCAAACTTTTTACAATCACCTCAATTACACCTATCGGCTTACGGACAACAAAGTTTTACACAATTATTTCTATTTTGGAAAAGACAACATTAATCAAAATAGCAAAATAGAATCTCCTTTTTTGAACAGTTTTTTAAACCTAAATCCTGAATCGATAGTTGCTGAAAAAGCAGATAATTCTAATAGTTACTTTGGATTAAAAAGCAAAATGATATCAAGGTTCAAAAGCCTAGAATATACCCTTGGAATACAATTTGAAAACAACAAAGAAATTATAAATAACACTTTTTTTGAAAATGAAATTCACAACGTAACTTATGAAAATAATACTGTTTTAAAACAAAATCAAATTTCTCTGGAAAATAATTTTCGATACAACTTTAGCAGAAAATTTGATGCAATAGCAAGTTTAAATATCATCCAAAATCAATTTTCATTGAATAATAATGGTAATAGCATTCTAATTTTAAATCCCCTTTTTTCAATTAATTTAAAGAAGACTAAAATGGGAAACTTTAGCCTCTCTTATTCTGAAAACAACAAACCTCCCGAAATTAATTATTTAAACGAAAATTTTTTATTAACCAATTATAAAACATTTGAAAAAGGAACTAAATATGAAGGTATTTTTAATAACAAAACTCTGTTTTTTTCTCACAACTTATATAATGATGTAAAAAGATTCTCTATAGGAACTTCCTTGTTTTATATAAATTCAAAAGATACATATAATAAAGAAAGCCTAATTACAGATAATTTATCATTTGAAAAACACTTACTTTCCAAAGGAAGCACCAATTTTAATGGAAGTTTTACTATCGTAAATTATTTTAGAAAACTGAAAACAGCAACAAAACTAGAGACTATCCAAAATTGGAATGAAACTCCAACAAGGGTAAACAGTATTACTTTTGTTGAGATAAAAACCTTTTCAAGTTTCTATAAATTTTCGGCAACTACCTATTTTAATCTTCCAATAAATTTTGATTTTGGATTTAATTATAACAACTACAAAACCGATTTTAATGCTATTATTACTAAAAACAAAACCCAAGACGCTTTCATAAACAGCAATTATAAAATATCGAAAACTTGGTTAGGGGAAATAAACAGCACTTTTTATCAAATGAATTCGAAAAACTATTCCTTTATTAATGCCATTATAAATTACAATCCTGAAGAAAGTAGGTTTTCTTACCGATTGATTTTAAATAATTTAGCAAACGAAAATGAATTTACATTAGTTTCTTTAGACAATTATACTTCTTATAAATCTACAATTGATTTAGTGCCAAGATATTTATTACTAACCGTAAAATACAGGTTTTAAATTTTATAAAATTCACAAAAAAACTCAAAATTCCATTTCTTGGTTGTCGTAATATTTTATAAAAAAAATTGCTTTTAAATACGACTTAATAATTCTAATTTCCGCAGCCAAAAAGCAAAAAATGTATTTTAATTTGCAATAAACAAAAAGGCTAAACTTTAAAAATTATTACTATTTTTATTCATTTTGTTACATTTTATAGATATAAATCTACTTTTTCATGCTAAAATAGCTGTAATTTTGCAAAAATTTAAAAAACAGCATTAGTTGATTAAAACAAGTTCAAAAAGTGAATTAAAGTCAATTTAAAAAACGATTTAAAAACGATTTTCTATATCAGAAGTAGTAAGTAGTTATAAAAACAACTTTGGGTATCGTATATAAACAAATAGTAGGATTGACACAAGCAATTCTTTTTATAAATTTGCTCCACTATTTTAATTTGGGTTAATTGCCGAAATTTTAAAAAGAGAAATACACTAAAAAAATATTTAAAATGAGTAAGACATTATTTGACAAAGTATGGGATTCGCACGTAGTACGAAAAATTGAAGATGGACCAGACGTATTTTTTATTGACCGTCATTTCATTCACGAAGTTACTAGTCCTGTTGCTTTTCTTGGTTTAAAAGGAAGAGGAGTAAAGGTTTTGTATCCCGAGCGTACTTTTGCCACTGCCGACCACAACACACCAACTATAAACCAACATTTACCTGTTCAGGATGCTTTATCTGCCAATCAATTGAAAGCTTTGGAAGATAACGCTACTGAATATGGCATTTCCCACTGGGGATTGGGTCACCAAAAAAATGGAATTGTACACGTAGTGGGGCCTGAAAACGGAATTACTTTGCCGGGTGCCACTATCGTTTGTGGAGATTCACATACTTCTACTCACGGTGCTTTTGGAGCGATTGCTTTTGGTATTGGAACCTCTGAAGTGGAAATGGTTATGGCTACGCAGTGTATTATGCAGCCTAAACCAAAGAAAATGCGTATCAACGTAAACGGAACTTTGAGTAAAGGTGTTGGGCCAAAAGATGTGGCTTTGTACATCATTTCAAAATTGACTACTTCTGGGGGAACTGGATATTTTGCTGAATATGCTGGAAATGTTTTCGAAGAAATGTCTATGGAAGGTCGTATGACTGTGTGTAACCTTTCTATTGAAATGGGTGCTCGTGGTGGAATGATTGCTCCGGATCAAAAAACTTTCGATTTCTTAGAAGGTCGTTTATTCGCTCCAAAAGGAGAAGCTTGGACAAAAGCTGTAGAATATTGGAAAACTTTAAAAACCGATGCTGATGCCGTTTTCGATGCTGAATTGAATATCGATGCTGCAGATATCGAACCAATGATTACTTATGGTACGAATCCTGGAATGGGAATTGGTATCTCAAAACATATTCCAAGTGCTGACCAAGTAGAAGGTGGCGAGGAAACTTACAAAAAATCTTTGGCTTATATGGGCTTCAACGAAGATGATGTGATGATTGGAAAACCAATTGATTTCGTTTTCTTAGGAAGTTGTACCAATGGTCGTATCGAAGATTTTAGAGCTTTTACAGAAATTGTAAAAGGTCGTAAAAAAGCAGATAATGTTACGGCTTGGTTAGTTCCAGGTTCTCACGTTGTGGAAGCACAAATCAAAGAAGAAGGTCTTTTGGACATTCTTACTGAAGCTGGTTTCGTATTGCGTCAGCCAGGTTGTTCAGCTTGTTTGGCTATGAATGATGATAAAGTTCCTGCTGGGAAATATGCAGTAAGTACATCCAACAGAAACTTCGAAGGTCGTCAAGGTCCCGGTTCAAGAACGTTGTTAGCTTCTCCAATTATGGCAGCAGCTGCAGCAGTTACTGGAAAATTAACTGATCCAAGAGATTTGTTTTAATTCTCGCTATAAGCTTTAAGCAATAGGCTTTAAGCTAAATTCAATACAAAAAATAAATGCTGTAGAAAAAGCCTAAAGCTTATTACCTACAGCCTAAAGCAAAAACAAAAATGGCATACGATAAATTTAATATCCTTACGAGTAGTGCAGTGCCACTACCAATAGAAAATGTAGATACTGATCAAATCATCCCGGCTCGTTTCTTGAAAGCGACAAAACGTGAAGGTTTTGGAGACAATCTTTTCAGAGACTGGAGATACAACGGAGACGGAACTCCAAAAGCTGATTTCGTGTTAAACGACAAAACGTACAGCGGAAAAATCCTTGTTGGAGGAAAAAACTTCGGTTCAGGTTCTTCTCGTGAGCACGCTGCTTGGGCAGTTTACGATTACGGATTCCGCGCTGTAGTTTCTAGTTTCTTTGCAGACATCTTCAAAGGAAACTGTTTGAATATTGGTGTTTTGCCAGTACAAGTTAGCCCTGAATTTTCAGAAACTATTTTCAAGGCTATCGAAGCAGATCCAAACACGCAATTGGAAATCAACTTGCCGGAACAAACCATTACTTTATTGGCTACTGGACAAAAAGAATCTTTCGATATCAACGGATACAAAAAGAACAATATGATCAATGGTTTTGATGACATTGATTATTTACAAAACATTAAAGGAGAGATTACAGCATTTGCTGACAAGCTTCCTTACTAATAAAAAGATTCAGCCAGACCTATGACGTTTTTAAAACCTCATGGGTCTTGTTGCGAAATAAATAAAACGGGTTTTCATATCAGATTGCTTTAGCCTCAAATTTAAAATGGAAAAAAGAAAAATTGAAATAATGGACACGACGCTCCGCGATGGTGAACAAACCTCGGGAGTATCTTTTTCTGCTGCAGAAAAATTAACCATTGCGCAATTATTATTAGAAGAATTAAATATTGATAGAATCGAAATTGCTTCTGCACGCGTGAGCGAAGGAGAATTTCAAGGTGTAAAAGGCATCATGTCTTGGGCATCAGCAAAAGGATATAGCAATCGTATTGAAGTTTTGACTTTCGTCGATGGTGGACTTTCTATCGAATGGATGAAAAAAACCGGAGCCAAAGTTCAAAATTTATTGACCAAAGGTTCACTAAACCATTTGACTCATCAATTAAAAAAAACACCTGAACAGCATTTCTCAGAAATTGCACAAGCTATTGCGTTGGCCAATGAAAACGGAATTGCAACCAATGTTTATTTGGAAGATTGGAGTAATGGGATGCGAAATTCTCCAGATTATGTTTTTCAATATTTAGATTTTTTGGTGACACAACCCGTAAAAAGAATCTTGCTGCCTGACACTTTAGGCGTTTTGATTCCTTCGGATACATTTGAATTTATTTCTAAAATTACAGCCAAATATCCAAACATTCATTTTGATTTCCACGCACATAATGACTACGATTTAAGTGTTTCGAATGTGATGGAAGCTATAAAAGCGGGTATTTCTGGATTGCACGTTACTGTAAACGGAATGGGAGAACGTGCTGGAAATGCACCACTCGAAAGTACCGTTGCTGTAATTAACGATTTTATGCCTGAGGTAAAAATTAACATCAAAGAATCGTCTTTGTATTCGGTAAGTAAATTGGTAGAGACTTTTACGGGTTATAGAATTCCAGCCAACAAACCTATTGTTGGAGACAACGTATTTACCCAAACCGCAGGAATCCATGCCGATGGAGATAACAAAAATAATTTGTATTTCAACAATTTGCTTCCAGAACGTTTTGGAAGAAAACGAAAATATGCTCTAGGAAAAACATCAGGCAAAGCCAATATCGAAAAAAATCTGCAAGAATTAGGTTTGCATTTGAATCAGGAAGATTTGAAATTGGTTACCCAACGCATCATCGAATTGGGTGATAAAAAAGAAACGGTAACCAAAGAAGACTTGCCTTATATCATTTCTGACGTATTGGACAGTCAAGCCTATGAAGACAAAATTGTTATTGAATCTTATGTTCTAGTTCATTCTAAAGGAACCAGACCCTCAACAACCCTTTGTTTGAAAATTGACGGCGAAATTATTGAAGAACACGCTCAAGGCGACGGTCAATTTGATGCTTTCATGAATGCTTTGACAAGAATATACAAAAGCAAAAAGTTGATACTGCCTAAACTGATTGATTATGCCGTTCGAATCCCACCAGGAAGTAGTTCGGATGCACTTTGTGAAACCATCATCACTTGGACTAATGGAAAAAAAGAATTCAAAACTAGAGGATTAGATTCAGATCAAACTGTTGCGGCTATCAAAGCAACTCAAAAAATGCTGAATGTAATATAATAAGTAATTAGCCTTTAGCTGCTAGCTTTTGGCATAATGTAGAAAATAAACAATAACTATACTATTATAAAAAGCTAATGGCTAAAAGCTAAAAGCTAATAACACAAAAACAAAAATAATGAAATTTAATATCGCCCTTTTAGCCGGAGACGGAATCGGACCAGAAGTAATAAATGAAGCTGTAAAAGTTTCTGACGCTATTGCTAAAAAATTCAATCACGAAATCAATTGGATACCTGCATTGACAGGAGCTTGCGCGATTGATGCTGTAGGAGTTCCTTATCCTGATGAAACTCACGAAATATGTGTAAATGCTGATGCTGTTCTTTTCGGAGCTATTGGTCACCCAAAATACGATAATGATCCATCAGCACCTGTAAGACCAGAGCAAGGATTGTTGTTGATGCGTAAAAAATTAGGCTTGTTTGCCAATGTACGTCCTACCTTTACATTTCCTTCTTTATTAGACAAATCTCCTTTAAAAAGAGAACGTATTGAAGGAACTGACTTAGTTTTCTTGAGAGAACTTACAGGTGGTATTTATTTTGGTGAAAAAGGAAGAAAAGACGGTGGAGACACTGCTTTTGACAACTGTGTTTACACAAGAGAAGAGGTACAACGTTTGGCCAAAAAAGGTTTTGAATTAGCTATGACACGTTCCAAAAAATTGTGTTGTGTGGACAAAGCAAACGTTTTGGAAACTTCACGTTTGTGGAGAGAAACCGTTCAAGCTATGGAAAAAGACTATCCAGAAGTAACTGTTTCTTACGAATTTGTTGATGCTGTTGCCATGCGTTTAGTACAATGGCCAAACTCTTATGACGTATTGATTACAGAGAACTTGTTCGGAGATATCTTAACTGATGAAGCCTCTGTAATTTCAGGTTCAATGGGATTAATGCCTTCTGCGTCTATGGGAGCTAAAGTTTCATTGTTTGAGCCAATCCACGGATCATATCCACAAGCAACTGGTTTAAATATTGCCAATCCAATGGCTACAGTTTTATCTGCTGCAATGATGTTTGAAAACTTCGGATTGATGGAAGAAGGAAAAGCAATGAGAGACGCTGTAAACAAAGCTTTAGAAGCTGGAATCGTTACAGAAGATTTAGCCGATGGAGGAAAAGCATACGGAACCAAAGAAGTTGGAGATTGGTTAGCTGCTAATATCTAATAAATAATTATGCGTTGAGACGTTGCAGTGCAACGTCTCTGACGTCATAATAAATATAAAATACAACAAAAAAGGTGTCAATTATCATTGACACCTTTTTTTATAGAATAGAGAAAATATTAATATCTTCCTCCTCTGTCTCCACCACCACGATTGTTTCCGTAACCTCCGCGTGAATCTCCACCACGGTTGTTGTTAAAACTTCTTCTTTCGCCTTCTGGTTTTGGCTCCGATTTGTTAACAACGATAGCACGTCCTTGAACAGTCGCTCCGTTTAACTCGTCTATTGCTTTTTGAGCTTCTTCATCACTTGGCATTTCAACAAAACCGAATCCTTTACTTCTTCCAGTAAATTTATCAGTAATAATTTTCACAGAATCAACTGCTCCGTAAGCCTCGAAAGACTCTCTTAAATCTGCTTCCTCAATACTGAATGGAAGGCTTCCAACAAAAATATTCATATGTACTTATTTATAATATGTGACAAATGTAGTCTTATTTTTTTCTAATCTACTACACATTAGCTTATTTGTGATTTTATTTATGAATTAAGGTATAGTCGTTGCTACATTACCTGAATACGGAACAACTGGAATTTTATAAAAATGACCGTATTGAAAATTCAAAATGGGTCCTGCCAATGGATTATTATAAATATTCTCTGCATTAAATTTAAAGGTTCCAGTTACACTGTTGTTCACCGCGTCATATTCAGTAATCACTATTTGCCCTTCCCCTATTCCTGTTCCGGTAGCAAAAGTTGTTGTTCCGGTAGCATCTGTCAAAACATAAGTAGCCCTATTAGATGAGCTAGTTCCCAAAGGATAAATTTGAGCCGTTGTAGCCGTTGTGTTTAATGTCAATTTTTCGTTTCGGGTATATGCTTCGATAGTCAAAGAACCGTCAACCGCAAGGGTCGCTTTGTAATCAATGGCGCGCCAAAACACATTGTCTTTCTGCCCTTCGAAAGCGGGATTGTTGAACTTTACATCCGTAGTACAAGAAATAAAAGCAATTAATAGGAATAGATATAAAAACTGTTTTTTCATAATCGAGAAGTTTGTCTTGACAAAAGTAAATTATTTTGATCAAAAAAGTGAATTACATCAGGAAAATAGCCTAAAATAGTGTCTTTCAAATATTTGAAATAATTATTAGTTATTAATTGCCCATTGTTAATTAATTTTTATCTTTGCACCCTTAATTAATCGAGGTCGAGTACCTCAAAATTTAATCATTAGATTATGTCAGTAAAAATTAGATTACAAAGACACGGTAAAAAACAAAAACCGTTTTACTGGGTTGTAGCAGCTGATGCTCGCTCAAAAAGAGATGGTAAATACCTAGAAAAAATTGGTACTTACAATCCAAACACAAACCCTGCAACTATCGAATTGAACTTGGATAGCGCAGTAAAATGGTTGCACAATGGTGCTCAACCAACTGATACAGCAAAAGCAATTCTTTCTTACAAAGGAGCTTTATTGAAACACCACCTTGATGGAGGTATTCGTAAAGGAGCTTTGACTCAAGAACAAGCTGATGCAAAATTAGCTGCTTGGTTAGAAGCTAAAGCTGGTAAAGTTGACGCTAAAAAAGATGGTTTATCAAAAGCGCAAGCTGATGCAAAAGCTAAAGCTTTGAAAGCTGAACAAGCTGTAAATGCAAAACGTTTAGCTGATGCTGCTCAAGCAGAAGCTGATGCTATTGCTGCTGCAACTCCTGCTGTTGAAGAAGAAGTTGCCGAAGTTGAAGCTGCTGCTGAAGAAGCTACAGAAGCTCCTGCTGCTGAAGAAACACCAGAAGCATAATTTTAAAAGGCGAAAATGCGTAAAGAGGATTGTTTCTATTTAGGTAAAATCGCGAAAAAATTTAGTTTCAAAGGGGAAGTCCTAGCCTATTTAGACACAGACGAACCCGAGTTATACGAAAACTTGGAATCAGTGTTTGTTGAATGCAACAAACACTTGGTTCCTTTTTTTATTGAAAGCAGTTCGCTGCACAAAAACGATTTCCTCCGAATTCGTTTTGAAGATATAAATACTGAAGATGAAGCCGATGCTTTAATTGGAAATGATTTATACCTTCCTCTAAAAATGTTGCCCAAACTTACAGGCAACAAATTCTATTTCCACGAAGTAATTGGTTTTGAAGTCGAAGACAAACGTTTGGGAATTGTTGGAGAAATCCAATCGATTAACGACACTACTGCGCAACCACTTTTTGAAGTTTTGAAAGATGGTGCCGAAATCCTGATTCCAATGATTGACCATTTCTTGGTAAAAGTAGATCGCGAAAACAAAAAAATCATTATGGACTTACCGGAAGGTTTGATTGAAATGTATTTGTAAAAAGGGTTAATCGGTTATTTGATTAATTGGTTAATCGAAAAAATCTGAAATTTTATGTCCAAATTCCAATTCAAACAATTTTCTGTTGAACAAGACCGAACGGCCATGAAAATTGGAACCGATGGTGTTTTGCTTGGCGCTTGGACTCCTCTCGAAAATAATCCTTTTAGCATTTTAGACATTGGAACTGGAACCGGAATCATTGCTTTAATGTTGGCACAAAGAAGTTCGGCAGAACAAATCGATGCTTTGGAAATTGACGAAGATGCCTACGAACAAGCGACTGACAATTTCGAAAATTCCCCGTGGAATGACCGTTTGTTTTGTTTTCACGCTGGCTTAGACGAATTTGTCGAAGAACCTGAAGACGAGTACGATTTAATTGTTTCCAATCCTCCTTTTTATAGCGAAGATTACAAATCCAGTAACGACCAACGCGATTTGGCACGTTTTCAAGATGCAATGCCTTTTGAAGATTTGATTGAAGCCGCCGCTTTATTACTTTCAGAAAACGGAATCTTCTCCGTAATTATTCCTTTCAAGGAAGAAGAAAAATTCTTGGCTCTTGCCAATGAATACGAATTATTCCCTCTAAAAATTACCCGCATAAAAGGAACTCCCACCTCCGAAATCAAACGCAGTCTTTTGGCTTTTAGCCGAAATGAAACTCCAAATTTCCCTATTGATGAATTAATCATCGAAACCGCACGTCACATTTATACTCCAGAATACATCGCCTTGACGAAAGATTTTTATTTGAAGATGTAAGTATCTGTTAAATGTTTTTGCATTGATTCATAAATAATTTCCTAAATTTGAATAACAATTAAATCGTATTTTGGTTTTTTTAATGCTTGATATCTATTCAAAAACAACTGCTGAACGAAAAAGCTTATGAGAAATATTTTAATTCTTTTATTAATATCTTTTAAAATTTACGCACAAGATATTTTGAATTATAAAGAAGTTTATTCGGAAAACTATCTAACCTATCGAAATGATAATGATAAATTATTTACAGGCAAAATTCAAAAAATAAAACAAAAAAATCATATCGTATTTGAAGTTGAATTTATAAATGGTCAGTTAATAAAGAATACAACTTATTTCAATGGAAAAGAAAAAATTATTGCGGATGAAAAGTTTTATAACTCTAACCGTAAAATCATTAAACATATAAAGTATTCGTCAGACAATAGCTACCAATGGATTACTTATTATGAAGATAATGGTTTTAAAAAACTTGAAGAAGATTATGATAATGGGAAATTGGTCTATAAATGTGACTATGTAAATAATAAAAAAAATGGAATTTCATTTTTAATAGATAAAAAAGGAGAATTAAAAGAATGCAAATGGGAAAACGGAAAATGCATAAAGTAAAATCTTAATCCCTTATCCACTTTCTTCTATTTCTTTCCGTAGCTTTGTTAGACACTCAATTTCCCAATTATGAAACCACACTCATTTCAAGTTCCATAAAATCACAACCCTAACCCACCATCAAGACTATGAAAACAAATTCCCCCCTCTTTTTGACCTTGTTTTTTACACTAGGATTGTTGGCTCAATCTCCTACTATTTCAAACAAAAATTTCTCTTTTGGCACTTATGGTCGGGCAGGAATTGGTTATGGTTTGGGAACGGAAGCTGCATTTCCGCAATCACTCAATTTAAATGGAATGGGTTCCATTGGCGGTCGATTCGAAGAGAACGACTACTTAGAATTGGCTACAGCCATGCATTTTAACCCCACAAATGCTAACAAAGAAATCACCAAAATCAATGTTCAAGCAAGATTTGCATTCTACACCACCCAAGGACAATTAATTGGCAATGTGTCCAACAAATCTATTGGAGGAATCACGACCGCCATGCCGGAATTATTTGCAGAAGCCAAAAATATTATGGGCAGCGATTGGAGTGTCTGGATTGGTGCCAGACTATTTCGTGGCGATGATATTCACGTCATTGATCATTTTTATTTTGATGACCATTCAGGACAAGGAGTTGGAATACAACACAAAAACACTAAGTTTTCGGTTATTTTTACAGGTTCTATAGATACAACTTCAACATTACCACCCAATTTCTATCTGAACATTGTCAACGGAACGCCTACATTGGGATTACGTAATAAATATATTTCAGTTTTAGAACACGAAATCCAAGTTAAAAAAGGGTATGTGAAATTAATGGGAGAATTTCAACGTCTTCCATCAGGAATTTCCAAAGATACCGATACACAATACAGCTACCCAGCCGATTATGGATTTGTTCTTGGTGCAAAATACAATAAAAGCATTTCGACCAAACTTCCGGGTTCATTCAATGCCGTAAGTGCTCGCCTTGGAACAGGAATTGCCAATGGAGGCGATGGAGGAAGCAGCCGAACGTATATGACTTATGGTGCACCAAACCTTGAAACCAATAGCTTCAAGAAAGCCTATTCAATCGCCCTCACCGAAACTTTCTTGTTAAACCTCAACGAAAAATATTCGCTCAACGGCTACGCCATTTATACCAAAAGTAAAGGTGCCAGCGACAGCATCAACAAAGCACCAGATTATCTAGGAAAACAAATGTTGTTCAACCGGAAACAAGACATTGCTTTTGGAGCAAGAGGAACGTATTACATCAACAACTGGCTTCATTTATTGCACGAACTCGATTTTGCTTGGCGAAAAGACGGTATTCAAGATTTTGCACAAATGACCAAATTCACTATTGCGCCAACGTTGGTTCCAACCGCCAAACGAAATGTTTGGGAACGACCTCATTTTAGATTTGTGTATAGCGTGGCTCATTACAACAAATTTGCCGCCGAAAACCTCTATTCACCTTATCTTGCCCAAAGCGGCACCAAAAATTGGGGGCAATACCTAGGTGTAAAAATGGAATGGTGGATATGGTAAATTCTTTGCTGAATCCAAAATATAACTTTTTGCTATTGTTTTGTTATATTCTTTATATAGATTTGTGAAATAAATTTTCAAACTATGAAACCAGACTTATTTCAAGCTCCAGATTATTACAATCTTGACGAATTATTGACAGAAGAGCATAAATTAGTTCGTGATTCAGCACGCGAATGGGTCAAGCGTGAAGTTTCTCCAATAATCGAAGAGTTTGCACAACGAGCTGAATTTCCGAAACAAATCATCAAAGGATTGGCTGAAATAGGTGCTTTTGGTCCTTATATTCCTGAAGAATATGGCGGTGCTGGTTTAGATCACATTTCGTATGGCTTGATAATGCAAGAAATTGAGCGAGGCGATTCTGGTGTTCGTTCCACTGCTTCGGTTCAATCATCCTTAGTGATGTATCCCATTTGGAAATACGGAAATGAAGAGCAACGAATGAAATATTTACCCAAACTGGCTTCTGGAGAATTTATGGGTTGCTTTGGTTTGACCGAGCCCAATTACGGTTCCGATCCGGGAAGTATGATTACGAATTTTAAAGATAAGGGTGACCATTATTTATTGAATGGTGCCAAAATGTGGATTTCGAATGCGCCTTTTGCCGATATTGCTATAGTTTGGGCTAAAAACGAAGAAGGAAGAATTCACGGATTAATTGTTGAACGCGGTATGCAAGGATTTTCAACTCCTGAAACTCATAATAAATGGTCACTACGCGCCTCGGCAACAGGAGAATTGATTTTTGATAACGTCAAAGTTCCAAAAGAGAATTTACTACCCAATAAATCAGGATTGGGTGCACCGTTGGGTTGTTTGGATTCGGCTCGTTTTGGAATTGCTTGGGGAGCGATTGGAGCAGCGATGGACTGTTACGACACTGCTTTGCGTTACGCCAAAGAAAGAATCCAATTTGATAAACCCATTGCTGGAATGCAACTCCAACAAAAGAAATTGGCCGAAATGATTACCGAAATCACTAAAGCGCAATTGCTAACTTGGCGATTGGGTGTTTTGAGAAACGAAGGAAAAGCTACAACTGCACAAATCTCAATGGCGAAAAGAAACAATGTAGATATGGCGATTCACATTGCCCGAGAAGCCAGACAAATGCTCGGCGGAATGGGAATCACTGGCGAATACTCGATTATGCGTCATATGATGAATTTAGAATCGGTAATTACTTATGAAGGAACACACGATATTCATTTGTTGATTACTGGAATGGATATTACAGGGATTTCTGCCTTTAAATAAATTTTAGAAAACGATTCCAAATTTGGAACACCTTATAAAAGCTTCTTCTTATCTAGAGGCTTTTTTTTATGGAGGAAGAATTAATAATTCCCTTTTTACCTTTACAAAATAGCTGTTTACCTCATTCTTTTTTTTAAAGTCTTAAAAATCATTTCCTTTGGTTATTAAAGACAAAAATTATGAGAAAATTTCAAAAAATCACATTCTTTATGTTGTTGTTGGTTGGGTCGTATTCTTTTGCTCAAACCGCAGTAACCGTTACCTATTATAGTGGAACTACCCAAGTATTTAACGTTGCCACTGCCGGAAAACTTTATTTTGCCACAGACAATTTGTATGTAAAACTAGACGGAACCGCAACACCAACAACTATTCCGGTGAGTATCATTAGAAAAATAACTTTCTCGAATACATTATCTACCACCACTTTTGGAGAAAATAAAACCAGTTTAGTTTTGTATCCAAATCCAAGTTCGAATAGCATTAAAATTAAATCGGATGCTGTCGAAAATTTAGACACCAAAATTTATACGCTCTCGGGACAATTAGTTTTAGATGGGATTTTTCAATCAGAACAGGACATCGATGTTTCTAAATTGTCTTCAGGATTATACTTGGTGCAAGTAAATGGTTTAACGATTAAATTCAGTAAAAAATGAGAAAAATATATCTAATCACACTGTTTTCTTTGTTGGCAAACCTTTCTTTTGGACAACAAAAAATAAGAGTTCACAATTCAGGCAACACGATGTATGCCAAGGAATTAACCGCAGTAGATAGCATTAAACTAGAAAGTACTTATGCTAAATTCAAACTTTCGGATGCAACGAATACTTTGAACATTCAAAAAACAATGATTGACAGTTTGACTTTTACAACAAATACGGCCAATCTAGACAAAATTTACATCATCTATAATGGGACAGATGATGCCACGATTATCAATCCGTATGCGACATCTGGCGTAACGATTACGGCAACTGCAGGAACGGTCGTGGTCACAGCAGCTTCGGGAATTACAAATTTAGAATACAATATTTTAGGTTCATCGACCAATGGAAGTCTAACAATAACAACTGATTTGGCAGTCAATTTGGTTTTAAATAATTTGACCTTGACTAACCCTAGCGGAGCAGCGTTAACAGTTTCGGGTGCAAAAACCACCAATATTTTATTGAAATCAGGAACAACCAATACACTTTCAGACGGTTCTACAAGTACAAAAAACGGTACTATTACCACAAATGGTCCAATAGTTATTCAGGATTCGGGAACTTTGGTAATTAACGGAATCAAAAAACACGGTATCAATACCTCTTCGACTATCACGGTTTTGAACGGGACAACTACTATAAATTCAGCTGCTTCGGATGGATTACATTCCGAAGGATTTGTGATGAGCAACGGAACGGTAAACGTACTTTCTTCTTTGGGAGACGGGATTGATGCTGGCGATGCTGCCATTGCTATAAGTGGAGGAACAATTAATGTTACTTCAACTGCTGCTGATGTAAAAGCCATTAAAACAGGAACTGGCACTATTGCAATTACGGGTGGTACTATAAATTTGACGGTTTCTGGAGCACAATCTAAAGGGATTAGCGCCAAAGGAAATATTACCATTACTAGCGGAACTTTTGCAATCACAATTTCTGGAGCAACCGTTCTTACGGCATCAGGAAGCGGGTTTGATCCTTCGTATTGTTCGGCAATAAAATCGGATGGAATAATTGCGGTTAACGGTGGAACTTTTACTATAAATTCTTTGGCTGGAGCCAATGGTGGTAAAGCCTTTTCTGCCAATGGAGAAATCAATATTACAGCTGGAAATATTACTACCAATACCGCTGGAAATGGCGGAACTTATACCAATATATTAGGCGTTGCCGATAGTTTTTCGACAGCCAGTTTCACATCAGATACCAATATCAATATTTCTGGAGGAATAGTAAATATAACCAATTCTGGAACTGACGGAAAAGGAATTTCAGCCGATTTGAATGTAGCTATTTCAGGAACAGCCCAAATAACCGTTACCAATTCTGGAGCACAAGGCAAAGCAATCAAAGCCGACGGCAATATAATTATTGATGGAGGAACAACCACAGCAAACCTTTCGGGAGCAACCATTTTGACAGCATCAGGAAGTGGGTTTGATCCTTCTTATCCTTCTGGATTTAAAGCAACGGGAACAATTACCATCAATTCAGGTACTGTTACTGTAACTGGAACAACCGCTGCAACAGGAACAAAAGGAATTTCTGCCGATGGAAATATTACTATAAATGGAGGAACAATTAATGTAACTACCTCAGGAAATGGTGCCGTTTACACCAATACTACAGGAACTGTCGATTCCTATTCTTCAGCAGCCATTACAACCGATGCCAATTTGGTTATCAATGCTGGAACAATAACCACATCAAGTTCAGGCACTGGTGGAAAAGGCTTGAAAGCCGATGGAACAATGACTATCGGAACAGTAAGTACAAGCCCAACCTTGAATATTACTACAACAGGAGCACGATTTTTAGTTTCGGGAACGGATTATGCACACCCAAAAACTATTGTCGCGGCTGGTGCAATCAGCATTTTGAACGGAACAAACACTATAAATTCTACCGATGACGGAATTCATTCTGACGTTTCTGTAACCATTAGTGGTGGAAATACAATTGTCAATGCCATTTCTTCTGTAACCGCAATGGGCGAAGGAGTAGAAGCACCAATAATCAATTTTACAGGTGGAGTTACCAATATTACAGCTTCCAATGACGGAATTAATGCTACATATGGAACCGTTGCGGGTGGAACTGAAAGTAATGATGGTAGCCAATTGAATATTTCTGGCGGAGTGGTAATTGTTGCTGGAAAAGACGCTATAGATAGTAACGGAAACATAACAATAACTGGTGGAACAACGATTGTTACCGGACCGACTGCATCGCCAGAAGAAGGAATCGATTTTAATGGTACGTTCAATATGAATGGTGGCACTTTGATTTCGGGAGGTTCTAATGCGAGTATGACAAAAGCAATGAGCACCACTTCTACACAACGTGGAATGTATTTAAAATCGAGTGCCTCATTAGCAGCAACTTCTTTGATTCATATTCGAACAGCCGCAGGAGTTGAATTAGCGACTTTCAAACCTAAAAATGCGGTGTATTATTTCCATTTTTCAAGTCCAAATGTAGCAGCAAGTACAAGTCATCAGATTTATTTTGGAGGAACTTACACTGGCGGAAGTTTTGTCGGAAACTCAACTGGTTGGGGATTATACATTGGCGGAACTTATGCTACAACTGGTGCCACTTTAAAATCTACATTTACCACTTCAGGAACAACTACTGTAAACACGGTAACTTTTTAAATAAAAAAACTGTAATTATTAGGAATCTTTGACAAAGTTTGCGACTTTGTCAAAGATTTTTCAAACGGAATGACAAAACAAACTAGAAATAGTGTTCTCCACTTACTGGGAAGTATTGCTTTCCTGAGTATTCCTGTATTTTCTTCTCCAGACTTTAATACTGGGCAAAATATATTTTTGATTAATGCCTTTTTACAAAGTTTTTTTCGTACTATTTTATTACTACTTTTCTTTTATGTAAACTACTATTTATTACTTCCTAAACTTTTTTTTTCAAATCAGAAATTGCTTTTTTTCTTTGTGATAATAATTAGTTTCAGTATAGTCTATTATATTCCGCAGTTTTTTTTTCATAATGATTTTCGTCCAAAAATTCATATCGGAAACAGGCGTCATTTGCCTCCAAACTCATTTTTTAATCTCTTTGAAGCAGGCTTTTTTCAGTTTGTATTTGTATTTTCTATTTCTTATTTAATAAAATTAAACCAGCGATTTGATGCCATAAAAGAAGAAAAACAAATGGCTGAAATCTCCTATTTGAAAGCACAAATAAATCCCCACTTTTTGTTTAATACGCTCAACAGCCTCTATGCACTTACCATCGAAAAATCGAATGCTGCACCCAATGCAGTTTTGAAATTATCCAGTATTATGCGCTATGTAGTGACCGAAAGCGATCAAGATTTTGTGTCTTTAGAAAAAGAAATCAATTATATAAAAGATTATATCGATTTGCAAAAATTAAGAATCGACAATGATAACAACTTAAATGTAAGTATTGAAGATGTGCCAAACGGAAAAATTATTGCACCTTTAATCCTAATTCCTTTTATAGAAAACGCCTTTAAATATGGCATCAATCCTGATGAAAATTCATTTATCGACATCAAAATAAAAATGGATTTGGATAATTTTGTTTTAAAGGTCAAAAATTCAATTGTAAATAAAAATCTATCAGAAGACCAAAAAACCGAAACTGGAATTGAAAACACAATCAAAAGATTGAACTATATTTATCCTGAAAAACATTTGTTGATTATAAAAGAAGAGAATAGTGTTTTTAATGTAAATCTTACTATTATTTTGTAATGATTAGAGCAATAGCAATAGATGATGAACCACTGGGATTGAAAATCATTTCGCATTTTTGTGAAACGATTGATTTTATCACACTCGATAAAACCTTTACCAAACAAAGTGAAGCTATCAAATATTTGAAAAATTATCCTGTAGATTTATTGTTTCTTGACATTCAAATGCCTAACAAAAACGGAATTGATTTTTATAAAATGCTCGAAAATGATCCAATGGTGATTTTTACCACAGCTTATAGCGAATATGCTGTGGAAGGTTTCAACGTTAATGCTACAGATTATTTACTAAAACCTTTTTCCGAAGAACGATTTTTAACCGCTGTACAAAAAGCTAAAAACGAATTTCAATTTCGTCAAAATCTTTCGGTTCAAACCCACTTAATGATTCGAGCCGATTACAAATTATATCGAATAGAATACAACGAAATCCTAATGATAGAAGGTTTGGACGATTATATTCAAATTCATTTGGCCAACAAAAACAAAATTGTTGCCCGATTATCAATGAAAAGTATTCTAAAAAAACTACCCGAAAAAGATTTTGTCCGAATACATCGCTCGTTCATAATTCCTATCAAAAAAGTAAAATCCATCGTAAATAAAACCATTCAAATAGAAGATTTTATTATTCCCATTGGAGATACTTACAAAGACGAAATTGGCAAACTGTTTTAAACCAAAAAAGGCTTTCCATCTCTGAAAAGCCTTTTTTATGGTTTTATATTCCCTAAAACAGCGGTGCTATTTCTATTTCCAATCCATCCAATTCTTTGGTAACTAGGATTTGACAACTCAAACGACTGTTAGGCTTTATGTTTGGCAATCTCGAAAGGGTCGCCAATTCAGCTTCTCTTTTTTCAGGCAAAGCGACATCATTTGTTGTGTAACATTGACAGGTGTGACACATGGCCATTCCGCCACACAAACCAATAGTTCCAGCAGGTTCAAGTTCATACGCACGCACAACATGCATTAAGTTCAATGCCATATCTGTAGGCGCTTTAACTTCGTGCAACTGACCTTTTCTATCTTTAATCTTAATTGTAATATCCATAAATTATTTATCCAACATTAACAACTGTTTCTATTTGAGGCGCATATTTTTTGATAGTTGTTTCTACTCCTGCCCTAAGCGTCATGTGATTTACACTGCAATTAGTGCAAGCACCTTGAAGACGAACTTTCACATGTCTTCCATCTTCAACAGAAACAAGCTGTATATCTCCTCCATCAGAATTTAAAAAAGGTCGAATTTCTTCGAGCGCTTTCAAAATGTTTGTTGTTAATTCTTCTGTAGTCATTTTATTTAAATTAATTTCCCTATTTAACGAGTTTAGCTATTATTATTTGGAAGAACAACCTGCCATTGTTGTTATTTTTACCACTTCGGTAGCAGGCAAGTTTTCATTTCTATTCACTACTTCTTGAACTACATTTCTGGTGATATTCTCAAATACAGTTTCTATAATTGAACCTGTTTGCAAGGCTGCCGGACGTCCAAAATCTCCTGCTTCACGAATAGATTGTACTATTGGAGCTTCACCCAAAAATGGTATTGCTAAATCCTCAGCAAGATTTTTTGCTCCTTCTTTTCCAAAAATATAATATTTATTATTAGGCAATTCTTCTGGTGTAAAATATGCCATGTTTTCTATAATTCCCAAAACAGGAACATTTATAGCTTCTGACATAAACATAGCAACCCCTTTTTTTGCATCGGCAAGAGCCACAGCTTGTGGTGTACTCACAACAACTGCGCCTGTAAGTGGTAAAGCCTGAACGATTGATAAATGAATATCTCCTGTTCCTGGCGGCAAATCAATCAATAAAAAGTCTAATTCGCCCCAATCAGCATCAAAAATCATTTGATTTAAAGCTTTTGCAGCCATTGGGCCACGCCACATTATCGCTTGATTTGCAGGAGTAAAAAATCCTATCGAAAGTATTTTGACATCATAATTTTCGATAGGTTTCATTTTTGATTTACCATCCACTTCGACCGAAAGTGGTTTTGCACTCTCTACATCAAACATTATTGGCATGGATGGACCGTAAATATCGGCATCAAGAATCCCTACTGAGAATCCCATTTTTGCTAGCGTTACAGCCAAGTTTGCGGTAACAGTAGATTTTCCTACCCCACCTTTTCCTGAAGCAACAGCTACTATATTTTTGATTCCAGGTATTGATTTATCTGGAGCGATACTTTTTTCTGGAACTTCAACTTTAACATTAATTTTAACTTTAGCCTCTGGTGAAATTTTCTCTAAAATAGTTTTTTTGATATCGTCTTCGGCACGTTTTCTAATATGTAACGCTGGAACGTGCAATACTAAATCAACAATTACTTCATCTCCAAAGGTCACTACGTTTGCAATTGCACCGCTTTCGACCATATTTTTTCCTTCGCCTGCAACCGTGATGGTTTCTAATGCTTTAAGGATTTCTTTTTTATCTAATTTCATATTCTGATTGTGTTTTCAACTGAAATTACTCAACTGAAATATTATATTTATTTAAACTGAATCTATTAAATTCTTGACTACAAATATAGTGAAGAAGTTGTATAGTGACAATGTTTAAGGAGTTCTAATTTTGGAAATAAAGAAACAATAATGAGTTTTAATTTTTAATTAAGCAGAAATTGCTTCGGCAGTAAATGAATGTTATAATAATTTTTAAAAATAATTAATGCAAACTCATTTCTGGCGTCCAAAAATGTTTTTCTAAATCGACAATTTGATTATCTACAACAATAATTCCTTCACTTTCGAGTAATTGTTGCATTAGATTTGTTCCATCAAAATGGTGTTTTCCAGTCAGAAGTCCTTTTCTATTTACCACACGATGCGCTGGAACATCTTCGAGATTATGTGCAGCATTCATTGCCCAACCCACCATTCTGGCTGACCGAGCTGTGCCCAATGCTTTTGCTATGGCGCCATAAGAAGTGACTTTGCCGTAAGGTATTTGTCTTGCAATAACATACACTTTTTCGAAAAAATTATCGGCTGACTTACCCATATTTTACCAATAATATTTTATGATATTAATCAAAGTAATTATTGAAACCAATCCTGTGATACAACCAATAATTGTATTCATATTTTTCATTATGAAATCTCTTTTATTTTCAATTTTGTTAAAAAAAGAAATATACAAATAAAAAACCAGAAAAGAGCCTATTAAAACACCGTTTACAAATATAAAAATCGTCGTTTTTTCAAATGAAAACAGATGATAGGATGCTAATGTAATACTCACAAAAACATAATAAGGAATGGGGAAAAAGTTGAGAGCAGAAAGCAACATTCCTTGAAAAAAACGATTGGTTTTACTGTTTTGAGTGTATTTTTTGGTTTTGTCTTTTGGTTTCTTGGCAAGCCATAAAAAATAGACCGTCAAAGTCGAAAATATTCCGAATCCAATTTCGCGCAATAAAGTCACCAAATCTGGTCGTCGATTAATAACTTTTGCAAATAAAATGGAGAAAAAAACTTGAACACAAATGATTAAAACTGCTCCAAACACAAACCATAACGCATTTCGTTTTCCTTCTTTATGGTTTACTTTTGCCGCTGTCATATTGATTAATCCGGGTGGAATAATTCCTATAAAAGCACTAATAAAACCAAAAAATAGGGGCGTTATATAATTCATTTAAGATTTGTAAGCGTTGAAAAGATTATTCTTTAATTTTAAATCGAATATAAGTAATGGCTTTGTTGATTTCTAAATATTGCTTTTCGTAAAAAGTCTGAAAAGCAGTCACTTCTTCGGGACTTCCTTCATTTACATATACATTATGATTGGCATACAACACCTCGTGGCCTTCGCCGTGTAGCAATCCAAGAGTATATCCGTGCATAAATTCGCTATCAGTTTTGAGGTTGACAACTCCGTCTTTTTTGAGGATTTTTTTATACAATTGCAGAAAATCTGAATTGGTCATTCTATGTTTGGTACGCTTGTATTTGATTTGAGGGTCGGGAAAAGTGATCCAAATTTCATCGACTTCATTTTCGGCAAAAATATGGTTGATTAATTCGATTTGGGTACGAATGAAAGCCACATTATGCAAACCGGTTTCCACTGCTGTCTTAGCTCCTCGCCAAAAACGCGCTCCTTTGATATCGATTCCAACAAAGTTTTTATTGGGATATTTTTCAGCAAGTCCAACAGAATATTCTCCTTTTCCGCAACCTAACTCGATAACAATTGGATTGTCGTTTTTGAAAAAATCGGTCCTCCATTTGCCTCTAAGTGGAAACAAATTACCTACTACTTCTTCTCTTGAAGGTTGAAAAACATTGTTGAATGTTTCGTTTTCCTTGAATCTTTTTAATTTATTTTTACTTCCCACTTTTTTATAAAATATTTTTACTTCTTACAATTCGACCTAAAGGTTTTGGCTGGCAAAATTAGGGAAATATAATAAGACGGAATCCAAATCCTATTTCTTTTTAGCCTTTTGGGTTTCTTTTGGAGTTTCTTCAGCTATTTTGCCTAATTTAATTTTAGTTTCACCATTTTTACCGTCAACTACGAGTACGCTTACAACAATTCCTTTGTATCGAGCCGTTTCTCTTGCTTTTGGATCGGTAATTTTATAATCCTCTTTTGGATTTCTCAACGGAATTCTCACCCCTAGATTAGTCCCAGAATGCGACAAAGAATAATCGCCTTTTACATCTATATTCAAAACATTCGATGTGATTTTCAATTCTTTAACCTTTATTTGTTCACCTTTTATGGTCGTGATTCCGTATAAATCGCTAAAAGCAATGTGGCTTACATCTCTATTAGAAAAAACAATTTTTCCTATTTTTTGAATGGGTTGAAAATTAATTAATGCCCCATCTTTAACTTGAAAATTGACGTTTCCTATAATAGATTTTTTGTTTAACTCATTATTTGCATTAAGGACTCCTAAAAGTGATGCAGAAAGTGAAAGTTTCCCTTTTATATTGTTTGGACCAAAAGATTTTATGCCAAAATTATTGAACGAGGCTAAAAAATTAGAAATATCAGCCTCATTTAATTTTAGATTGGATTTGAAATGCATTAGTCCATTTTTTGGAATCAATTGGGCATCAAATCTTAACGAGCTTCCGTTTCTGCCTTGAATCAATCCGTTTTTGATATATAATCTGCCGTTATTCATTTTGATATTAATCTTAAAATTATTGGCCAACATTTTGTTGAACGCCATTTTATCGACCGTCAAATCAAGATTTACTTGCGATTTACTAAATACATTTTGAAATTGATCGGAAGATTGAGAATGGGATTGGGTTTTCCTCTTTGTGGGAGTTGATTTATCGTGATAGGACAAAACGTTCACTATTTGTTTAACATCTAAATAAGGGCTATAGATTTTCCAATTAACAATCATTTTTTCGGGTGCATCATAATATAAATTGAGAAAATTATCCACTCTTCCTTCTAAAAAAACAATATTCTGTTTTCTTTGGTATTTGATTTGTTTTATCAACAAAGCCTCTTGGGTAAATTGTAAGTCTATGTTTGTCTTTTGAAAAGTAACATTTTTGGGTCTATAATAAAAACTGGCGTCTTTAATAGCAATAGCTCCGGTAAAA
>ERZ1034365.348-NODE-348-length-26014-cov-4.031191_pt1 | contig 26014 bp, 25 predicted proteins | sample MGYA00520615_ERZ1034365 | MGnify/ENA primary metagenome ERZ1034365 (study PRJEB33736, sample SAMEA104284505) | Azolla filiculoides | biome: Urban; feature: Water surface; material: Ditch water | place: Netherlands | collected 2015-10-28 | depth 0-0.1 m ...
CTAATCCAAGGATCTGGATACTGTGACAGCAATGACAGCGTTTTTAGCAACTTTCAAAAAATCATCAGATATGAGTATCATAATGCTAGTAAAAGCCACTTCTTTGTAAACTTTTCTTAAATTGCTGTCATGCTGTCATAGTAGTCCAGCCACCGCATCAGTACTGATAGATACTGATATGTCGTCACGACATACCTAGACAGTACTGTGGATAATGCTGTCACGTGCTGTCACACCTATCGAACACTTGTTCGAACAATCTCCCGAGCCAACTGCTCATAATTAGCAAGCCTAATCGCCTGCTCCGTCAAATACGCCAACTGATTATTAGTTACCATAAGTGTCACCAACCGCTCCAATATTCACAATCTCCTCGTGATACACGTGGCCAGTACTAATAGGAGGCTTATACGCCTCAGGACGAGGGGCATTGTGCTCCTCAATACGGTGATACTCCATCAAATTATCAGGGCGAGAAATAAAACACTCACCACAAGTAATCATCATCTCAACCAACTCCTTCCAAGTCAGATACGATTTTCATCGGTCATTTTGTGTCTGTCCGACAATAAATAAGGCAAACCGAGGCAGACCCAGTTCCACCTGCGGGGGCAGGGTCGGGCTGCTGGGGCGTGCCTCGGGCGTGTCGGGCGTGGGCAGGGGTATCCTGCCTAGCCTGTACCTATGCCAATGCCTATCGCTAGGTAATGGCATAGGGCAACGCTCTAAGCCTTACACAATGTTAGGCGAAACGGGGCAGGGGTCAGGACAGGGGCAGAGGGCAATTTCCACTCGTTTCCTATCCATGCGAGGGAGGAGCCCCCCGGCCTTGACGGCCAGGGGGCTCTGTTACGTGATGTACTAGGTCGGCATAGTACATCGGTGTTACTTGGTGCTGATGATTACTTGAGCGTCACGTACCAACTGAGTGAATGCACGCTCAGTCTTGGTACCGAACACTTCACGTAGTTCGACCAGCGACATGCCATCTAGCAGTAGTTCGAGGAAGGTGAATGCCTCGATCTCAGCAGGTAGCATGCTGGTGAGTTGCTGACGCAACTCGTTGAGTGATGCTGTGCGAGATAGTGCTGTCTCTGTCACGGTGATGCGGTCGAACAGGTCGTCCTCAGCAGATGGTACGACTAGGTCGCCCATCTGTACTGAGCCAGCCTCACCCACACGGATAGAGGCGCTGTACATGGTTGCATCGGTGATGAAGCCCTCTGTAGTCAATCCCTCAAGAGTGTTGCGGAATTGACGTAGACCTTCACGAGTTACAGCGTGAATCTCACGGTAGACCGAACCCGCACTAGGCACCCATGCTTGAGCGTACTCAGACACAGGGTATAGGGCGAATAGACGGCGTGCTGCAAGGAACTTGCGTGCATCATTAACTTGCTTGGTCTGTGACTTGCGACGCAGACGTCCGTCTGTGCCGTAGTCGTAGCGGACTGACTCACCTAGACGTGCATCCTCACGGAGTTCGTCATCGGAGCGGAAGTCACGCAGAGCCTTGCCAATTAGATCAGCAGTCTCCTCACTTGCGCCTGTCTGTGTCAACCAGCGCTCAACCTGACGCACGAATGCGTAGTAAGAGGCTAGTTGTACACGGTCTACAGCGGAGTAACCTAGCAGACCGAGGTCGTGCTTGCCTTGGCGCTCCAAGTACGACTCACGAGTAACAATCTTGTCGAATGCTACAGCGTTGAGTGGTGCTTCGAATGCGCTGTCAACGTAGCGCTTGTAAGCAATGACCAGGTCACTGCGTCCAGCGTCTAGCGCACGCTCTAGAGTCTTGTAACTAGTACCAGACTCGTAACGTGACCAGATTGAGAATGCGGCTGGTAGAGACCAACCCTCAACATACACTTGCTCGGTTGCTTCAGCCTTGACTGCACGGACCTGCGCATTGCGCTGACCCTTAACAGTCTTGGCCTTAGTAGCAGTTGGTACTGCTACTGCTAGGCGTTGGCTCAGGATAGCCTGAGCCTTGGTGATTGATGCAGTAGACATAGAAATGTCCTTCCTTAATTAAGGTCGCAACAATCTGTCGCTTAGATGCGTGCGTGGCAATACCATCATGGGAGGGTAAAGACCCACTTTCGAGCCGGCGGACCGGCCCTTGGGCTTTTGTGCGTACCCGCACAGGGGCGGGCGCACGCTGGCGTGGGCACACACGCATACCGACCGCCTAAGCACACAGGCTTGCTGGCGACAGGTCAAGCCTCGCAGATTTGGGTGGCGATGTGAACAAAAAAATGAAAAGGGCCTACAAGCCCCGTGATTACTGACCACTCTTGATGTTGAACCCCCGCTGTCACAATCCCCCTTAGAAACGATGTTGGTGCTGGGTCGGTACCAAGTTTGCATGCGTATCATGTTATGCTTGTGTACATGCCTGTTTATCAATTTAAGTGCCCTAGTGAGCATGTGTGGGTTGAGGTTTATTCGATCCATGATCAGACCCCTGAAGTGAAGTGTCCTGAGTGTGGGGAGGTTGGTCGTAAGTTGTTTGCGCCGCCGCCGATTATTTTTAATGGTGCTGGGTTTGCTTCTACTGATGGGTAATTTTTTTATTTAATCCTTTTGTTTGCGTATCACATGTGCTACTATTGACGTATGCCTAATTACGAATCGCATCCTCTTCGGGTCCTTCGCCGCCGTCATGGTTTGGAGATGAAGGAACTTGCTCGTTTGGCTGGGGTTTCTCGTGCTACTGTTTCTCAGATTGAGGAGGGTAGGACTAAGAATCCTAATCCTAAGGTTGTTGCGGTTTTGGCTCGTATGTCGGGTTCTTCTCCTGAGTTGCTTTTGGGGCAGGTTCAGGCGTGGCGTGAGGTGCCGTTGTCTGAGTTGTTGCCGCAGAGGGCTGCTTCTATGTTGAAGTTGGATCCGCCGTTGTTGTCTCAGTTTTATCGTTCTTTCGCTCATTGGCGTGGGGAGTTTTCGGATAACCCTACTCACTTTGCGTCTGTGCTTCGTATTAACCGTATGACGGTTGCGAAGTATGAACGTGGTGAGTTTGTGGGGGGTATGCCTGATTCGTTGGCGCATGCCCTCCACAGCCGCTTGGGGGTTACAATGGAGTATGTTCAAGCGTTGGAAGGGTTACCTGTTGGAACCAGATAAAAGTGAAGATTATCGTGCGGGTTTTCGTGATGGTAAAAGTTATGTTCGTGATCGTGCGACAGCCATCTTGGGGCGTTTCACTTATGAGGCGTCGGTGAAGGGTGGGCCGGCTGTTTCTTGGTTGGCTGCTGCTTCTGCGGAGATTGCTCGCGTGTTCAAGGATGTAAAGAATGACCGACCTAACTAGAATTTCTCCATCGAAAGTAGACATTTATGGGAAGACAGTTTCGAAGCCGAGGAAGGCACCGGAGCAACTCTTATTCGAACGTGCAATTAATGCTGCGTGGCTTGCGCATCAGCGTGGGTTTCCTATTGAAGCGCAGACGATCTACGAGCAAGACCGCTCTTTATCTATACCTGTTCTTTCAGAACTCTTACTTACACCGAAGTTCAAAACGGCGCTTGAAGCCCGTGGTATCCCTGCGGAGACACCGATTGGGATTACAGCCGAACAGGCGTATGCGTTAACGGTTATGACTGACCAGTCTCTTCAACTTGATCCTTTTCAACGTTTGAAGAAGTTGGGGATTAGTTGGCAGCAGTGGCAGGGTTGGTTGAAGCAGCCGATGTTTGCTCGTATTTATGGGAAGACTTCTGAGGACTTGTTGAAGTCTTCTGTGCCTGCTGCTTTGACTGCTTTGGCTAATAGGGCGCAGGCTGGTAACAATGATGCGATTAAGTATTTGTTGGCTATTACTGGGTACTATGATCCGCAGGCGAAGAGCCAGAACGCTGAGTATGAGCGGGTTATCTCTGCTATGATGGATGCAGTAGAGAAATACGTGGACGACCCTGAAGCGCTTAAGAAGATTTCGCAGGCTGTTTCAGATTCGGCTTCTCGCTGGAATGTTCCCTTAGCCATTGAAGCGGAGATTGTAGAAGATGCCAACTAACGGCGACGATCCACTCAGACTCATTAAGCCCGAAGCGGGCGATGCGGTAAACCTTTCTGTCATTAACTTTAACTATGACACGATCAACCAGTACGCTATCGATAACGATGAGCGTGTGGCTCTTATTGAGACGCTGAACACTCAGCAGAACACTCGTCTTAACAGCATTGAGAACCTGAACACTACTCAGAACTCTCGTTTGACTTCTATTGAGACGCTAAACACCACTCAGGATGGTCGTTTGACTGCTCTTGAGGCTTATGATGTGGCTTTGGATGGCCGTGTAGACGTTATTGAGGCGTTTAATGCCGGTACACGTTTGACTGCTATTGAGGCTGTAAATGCGACTCAAACAGGCCGTTTGGACGGTATTGACACCCTAAACACTACCCAGAACAGTCGTTTGACTGCTGTTGAGAGCCTGAACACTACTCAGACTTCTCGCCTGGATGGTATTGACACGTTGAACACTACTCAGAACGGTCGTTTGACTGCTCTGGAGGCGTTTAACGCTGGTACACGACTTACAGCCCTTGAAGCGGCTGATGTGGCTCTAGACGGGCGTGTAGACACGCTGGAGGCGACGGCAACTTCTCACGGTAGCCGCCTAACCGCTCTTGAGGGTGTGGACACCAACTACGACACCCGTCTAGATTCTCTTGAAGCATACGACGTTGTTCTTGATGGTCGTTTGGATGCTTACGATGCGTTGACCATTGGTACTCGTTTGACTTCTATCGAATCTTTGAACACGACACAGAATGGTCGCTTGACTTCTTTGGAGTCTGCTGATACAGCATTGGATGCTCGTATTGATGTGTTTGAGTCGGGCATTTATGTCCTTGACGGTGGTACTCCCTAAACCTTTACTTTTGTGATACACTCATTTTGAAAAAAATTTTTTAATTCGAAAGGTATCATAAATGCCAGTAGAACCAGCCTGGACCCCAGTAAACACTGCACGTCCAGTGGTCATTAAAGCACCAAAAGATACCCGACCTCGTAGAGGCGGTTGGAACGTTGCGGTTATTCTCCCGGATCCACAGATTGGTTTTCGTGATTTGGATGGGCGACTGGATCCTTTTCATGATGAGTCTGCTATGGACTTGGCTCTTCAAATTACATCCTGGCTTGAAGAACACGAGCGAGTGGATGACGTTATTAACCTCGGTGACTTTTTGGATTTACCTGCGCAGGGGCGCTTTGAGCAAGAGCCATCTTTTGCACATACAACCCAGAAAGCCGTTGACAGGGGTCACCTGTTTTTGCAGCAACAAAGAGCAGCCGCTGGTCCAAGGGCGAAGATCGTACTCATCGAAGGTAACCATGACCGTCGTATGGAGAAATTTATTGTCGCTAATGCGGCGAGCGCCTTCGGCCTTAAAAGAGCCAATACTGAAGAAGTTCCTGTTATGTCGCTGCCCTTCCTGCTCAGACTAGATGAAATTGGAGTTGAATACATTGACGCATATCCTGCGGGAGCCTACTGGCTCAACGATAAACTTCGTGCCATTCACGGAGATAAGGTCAGATCGAATGGGTCTACCGCCGCTGCTTACACAAATAACACGCCACATATCTCAACCATATTTGGACACGTGCATAGACAAGAACTTCAATCCAGAACCATCTTCGACCGACTCGGACCCATCAAGTCAGTTGCGGTCAGCCCTGGTTGCCTCTGTAGGGTTGATGGCGCAGTACCTAGCGTCAACGGATCAACTCGAATTGATGGAACACCTGCTACGTTCTACGAGAACTGGCAACAAGGAATAGCGGTCATTTCATACAAGAAGACTGGCGAGTTTTTCACAGAACTTGTTCAGTTTAATGATGGCAAAGCAGTGTTCCGTGGGCGAGAGTTCAAGGCCAAGCCTGTGCTAAAATAAAAGCATGGCAGAAGATACCCCAACGACGCACGTAAAGGTCACGATGAATGACCTTTACCGTGAGCAGCAGGAGACCAACCGTATGTTGGTTAAGACTGTTGCTCATTTGGAGCAGTTGGCGGATTTGCCTGACCGCATGCGTGCGGTTGAACTTAAGCAGGCTCGCACTGAGTGGATTGAGAAGATCGCTTATGCGGGCCTAACAGCGTCAGTTGTTTCGTTGGTCGGATTGATTGTAGGAGTCGTAAATGGCTAAAGCACAGATGCCGATTGATGGCAAAAAAGGAAAGACCTGGAAGATTACTTCCCTAATGGGGAACCGTATTCACCCGGTACAGAAGACTAAGAAGCACCACAACGGTACAGACATTTGGTCACCTGTGGAGCCTTGTTTCATTGAAGCACCGTACGACGGTAAAGTTTTGGAAGCGAAGAAGTCTACTGCTCCAGGCGGCGGCTTCGGTAACTTCGTAATCTTGTTGCACAAAATCGAGGGCAAGCACTACACAACTTTGTACGCACACATGAAAGACGGTTCAGTCAAGGTCAAGAAGGGCCAGAAGATTGAAGCGGGTACTCCTCTAGGTAAGATGGGCACTACTGGTATGTCTACTGGTAAGCACTTGCACTGGGAGTTGCGTCTTGGTAAGAGTCACATTTGGAATGCGACTGGCAAGTTTTACATTGAGCCTGTTGCATTCTTTGAGGCTGTTATTAAGAAGGAAAAGATTGCGGCTACAGCCTTGGAGGTCACCCCAGAGGACGCTCCAGTTATTGCTACCCCGGTGGATCACGAATCAGCCCCTGATTTGAGTCAGCCAGAAACTGAGAAAGAATAATGATTAAAGAACGTTTGCAGGAGATTTTGGGTGTTGTCGGGTATGTTATCTGGCGTGGCTTCGGTATTTTCCTTTTTGTACTTGGTGGTTCAGCGGCTGCTGGTGCTTTGTTTACTGGTGATCTTCTCACTGGTGTTCTTATTGCTTGGTCTACTCTTATGCTCGGGATTGTTGGTGCTGTCGGTTATGCGATCGCTACCACTGGTTCAGCAAGCAAAGAGACAGTGCACCAGGCTGCAAATGATGCTATTAAAAAGTTCGAAGAACAGAAAGAAAAAAAGTAAATGCCAAAAGTAAACGGTAAAAGTTTCCCATACACCCCTAAGGGCATGGCGGCTGCTGAGAAGGCCGAGTATTCAGCAAAGACCCCTAAGGCTATGAAAGTGGCTGCTGAGAAGTCTGAGGGTGGTCCATCTAATGCTGTTAAGCGCGTGTCTGCTAAGAAGGCTGCTTTGAAGAAGAAGGCGGCTTCATCTAAGCCTATGTCTATGAAAGAGGCTATGAAGGGTCTGAGGGTTATCCCATCTACTGGTGCTACCCCTCAGAAGGCTGCGCCTACAGGCATGAAGATGAAGACAAAGGTTAGCCCAAACTAATGCCTAAGCCGTTCACTCCTGTTAACGCCCCATCGAAGGGCAGTTTTGCCTTGGACGTGTCAACTGGTAAGTGGACTAAGGACACCCCATTGCGTTTCCCTGAATTGTCCCGTAAGGCTGTTCTAGGGAAGGCGCTTGCAAAGAGAAAGAAAAAGTAATGGCAAAGCCAAAACCATCAACCCCTCCAGGTCGCAATTCTTTTGGTCGTACCTATGAGGAGCAGACTGACTATGAAAACTCACAGAAGTCTAAGAACATTGGTAAGGGTGAGTCTAATCCTGTTCTTGATTTTATTGATAGTTTAACTGGCCGCAAGAAGGCTCCTGTTAAGACTGTAGCCCCTTCAAAGGGTGGTTCTAAGAAGGATGCTTTGAAGAAGGCTGCTGCTAAGAAGAAGAAGTCTGTTATCCCTGCGAGCCCAACCCACTAACATGGCGTCTGAGGCTTGGCAGCGTAAAGAGGGCAAAGCAGCCTCTGGTGGTTTGAATGAGAAGGGTCGTCGTTCTTATGAGGCGGCGAACCCTGGATCAAACCTGAAAGCACCTGTCAAGGCTGGTAACAACCCTCGTCGTTCTTCTTTCCTAGCCCGTATGGGCAACATGCCTGGTCCTGAGCGTAAACCTAATGGTGAGCCTACTCGTCTGCTTCTTTCGTTGCAGGCGTGGGGTGCGTCATCTAAGGCTGATGCTAAGAGCAAAGCGGCATCTATGAGCGCTAAGAAGACTGCGCTCCGTAAACGTTCTGGTCTTTAACCTTTAGGTTGTAGTGTCTTGAGTTTGTCAAGCACTTCTTTCAGACCCTTTTGACGGTCTTCAACCTTATCAATCTGGTTTAACTTAATACCATCTAGCCAGTTGAAGAACTGCTTAAATCCTTCTTGACCCACAAATTCTTTTGCTTCGCCTGACCATGATGCTTTTAAGAATAGGTCTGGGAACATTGCGGCAACCATCGTGTGGTATGGTCCCAGACCTACTCGCTTGAGTGCATCTTCGATGAGTAGTCCATTGTCTCGGGCGCTGTTCCAACCATTGACACCCATTTGTGTGCCGTTCATGGTTTTACCCTTTGACCAGTCATCCAGTGCAGAGATTAGTAGTGGTTCTGACGATAGTGCGAAACGCTTCCAAGTATCCAATGTCATTGAGATCAGTTGGTCTTGTACTGGTTCGTAGTTGTTGAAGTCGATACCTGACAACCATCCTGCTGAACCTAGAAGGTCTGTTACAGGGTTGGCTAGTGAGTACTTGTACAGTGCGCCTGTTGATTCGCTTTGTGCGATTGGGTCTAGGTTCTTTTGGTTGAACCATGGCATTGGGATGTTTGCTGGGGTGAAGTCTCCGAATGCTTTTGGTTCGGTGTCTTCGTTGCTGCGCTGTAGGTTGTACTGTGCCTTCAGAGGAGTCAAGATACGGCCTGGCTTGTCCAGTAGGTCCATCATAATCCATCCGAGGGTTTTTGCTCTCCAGGTGAAGAACATTACGAAGTTTCGTGTGTACTTCTGGTTGAAGGTGCTTAGGCCCTGTAGTTGTGGGTGGTAGCGGTCTACGACCTTCATAGCCTCTCTAGCGCCCTCTTCGAGGGTGTTCCAGTTACCTTTGGCTAGAACGTCTAGGAACAGTGGCCCAACTTGTATGAGACTTTACCGTACTTGTCGGCAATCTTTTTGGTGATTTTCTTGTCTGCACCGATGTCGACTAGTTTTCCGGCTTCACCTAGGAGGTCTAGGTCACGGCTCTGTGCTACTGGTGGGAATAGTCCTAGTTTGTCTGCGATGTTGCCTAGGTCAGCCCAGGAGACTTGACCAAACTTGCCTTTAACGCTTACTAGCATTCCTTCGCCACGTGGGTCGTTGCCTGCCTTGACTACACGGCCTGCTTTGCCTTGTTCTGCGAAGAACTCACCTAGTGAACGATCCATTGCGTCTAGGTCTAGTCCTAGGCTGTCAATGTCGATTCCTCGGGTTTGTAGCATCTTTGTGGCACGTACGCTGGCTGTGACTGGGTTGTTTACACCAGCCATCCAGTTAGTCCAGTATCCACCAATGGTGTTCTGTACCCAGTTCTTTGGGGTGAACAGGGTCATTTGCTGCTTTGCAAAGTTCTGTGTTGACTGTAGAGCCTTCAGACCCTTCTCCACAGCACCCTTGCCCTGTAGGTACTTCATTTCGGTTACGAACTTTGAGAAGGTTCCCAACTGTTGTGCGATTTCTAGAGGGTAGTAGAACCCTTCTGACTGCATGAAGTAGAGAAGTTCTTTTCCTTCTGATGGGAAACTGATTGGTTTCATTTCAACATAGCCGGCCTTCTTGGCGGCTGCTGCACTGGCAAATTCGGTCTTTGGGACACCGAAGGCACGGTTGACGGCTACAGCCATCTCAGGGACCTTACCAGCCTGCTGGAGGGCTGTGTGGAGCCCTACAAGCATGTCTACAGGTTTGGTGATGTCCCAGTCTCTCCAAGCCTGTGAGACCTCTTCAATGCTCTTAGAGTTAGGTGGGAAACCATAGGCGTCACGGGTCTTGGTGAATACACCGTTTTCGTCGATTGCGCCACGGGTGATACCTAAGCCTAGTTCACGGATGTTGCGGTTTAGGTACTGTGGGTTTAGCCCTGTGCGGAGCATTAGTGAGTACTTGCCACCACCGATGATTGGTGAGGCTAGTTTCCATAGGTCGATTACTGCCTTGTTTAGCAGTTCGTCGTCCATGGTTAGGAATGGTGCGAATAGGTCTGATTCTTGCTGTAGCACGTCTAGGGCTTCAACGTTGAGTAGACCTGGCTCACCTTTCATACGCTTGTCCATTAGGGCGTATAGTGTTTCACGAGCGTTAGTTGCTTTGACTAGGACTTCTTCTGGCACGTTGGTGATGACGTTCCAGGCTTCTGCCATGATGTCACGGTCTGGAGCCTGCTGACGCCACTTCTGGGCCAGTTTGATACCTTCTTGTTCGAAGCGTCCTGTTGCTTCTACACGGATACGTTCGATTGGTTCGTAGAATGGTCGAACATCTTCCATGCCAAATGCTGAGAATAGGCGGCTGAATGATTCGTAGCCGAACTTTAGAGCCCAGTTGCGTTCCTGACGGTTAGCCATTGCATCGTTTGCAATGTCAAACTTGATGTCTTCGTGTGCGTTGATCTCACCTTCAGCAGCCTTCATCTGTAGGCCGGTGATGTTTTGGTGTAGTGGGTCACGTAGGGTGTCTGCGTCGATACGGTTTTGGTTGCCTTGCTGTACGGCACGGATACCAGCCATTTCAGCGGTTTCAACCATGGCTTCTGCTTCGTTGGCTAGGACTAGGCTGTCTGGGTCTAGTTTGCCGGCCATGATTACTTTGGCATCCATTTCGAGCATCAGTTTGATGTTCTCGTCAATGTCTTGACCTAGTAGTTTACGCAGTTCCTCTGTGGCTTTGATTGTTTCTTCAATCTTCATACCTGCTGAGGCTTGTGGGTTGTCCATCATGCGAACCCATGCGTCCATCACAGGCTTTGATACGTTACCTGCTTCGTACTTGAGTAGTTTCTCAGCGTACATGGCGTTGAAGGTGTGCTGGTCGTAAAGTTTTGTTGCGTTCTCTGGTCGCATCAGTTCGCTGATTACGATGCGGATGCGTTCGTAGGTTGCTTCTGGGTCGACGTTGAAGGCGTTGTATGTGCCATCTTTACTGTTCTTTGTTTGCTTCTTGATGTGGTTGATCATCAGAGCGTACATGGTGTCTGCTACGTCTACAAGTTCTTGTTCGTTGAAGTAGCGGGTGGTTGGGATGCTGTCGAGAGCCTGTACAAGGAAACGGGCTGGTGGTAGCAGCGAGGTGATTGGCATGCTGTTCACTGAACCGATTGCAAACAGGTCACCTGTCATCTTGAGACCTAGTACGTCTAGTACGTCGGCTTCTGATAGGAATACTGCTTTACCTGCTTGGCGCTTCTGATCGTTGGTTACACCATCTTTGAACAAGCCTAGGATGCTACCTTCTTGTGCTTTTAGGTCGGCGCTTGTTGATGGGAATACTCCACGGTTGTAGAAGTAAAGGTCACGTAGACGCAGTACACGAACCATCATGCTTGCAACATAGTCTTGGCGACGTGGGTCACCTAGTTTGTAGCCTTTGCGTTCAGCCATTGCTGATAGGTTCTGTAGAACTGCTTTGAAACCTTCGTAGTTGGTTTCTTTATCGAAGTTGCTCTTGACAACGTTGCGCTTGACTCGTTCACCCTTTACAGATGGCTTATCTGCACGCATCTTGCGGAACAGTGAGTCTGTGAATGGGTGCTGGTATTGTGCGCCTTCTACGAAGAACTTACGGGCCGATACACCTGCGGCGAGCGCAGCAAGGGTAACAACGTCGCTTAGGCCTTCTTTTTCTAGTCGGGCTAGTTCGCTGTTTAGGTGCTCTTGGAACTGGATTGCTACAACTTGTGGGTCTTCTAGTGCGTCTGCTGCACGACGAACGGTGTTGCCGTTTACTGTCTGTGTTGCTGCGATGAAGTCGTGGCGGCGGGCTTGCTGTAGTTCGTCACCGATGGTGCCTGGCTGGATTGGCTTCAACCAACGCATTAGGGTCTTGCGGTCTGGGATTCCTGCTTCTAGGGCTAGGGTTGCCTTCTGGCCAACCTTTTCACCAAAGATGTATTCGTCGCCACGACGGATGGTTAGCAAGTTCAGAACTTGTTCTGCACTCGGTACAGGGCGGCCTGTGATTGGGTTGATTTCACCTGCAAGTAGTTGCTTGGTGTTTGTGCGGTATGACTCGATTAGTTCGCTGTAGTCGTCGTACGCTCCACCCTTTTGGATCTTGGTCATGTTGCGTAGGTGAGACATTGCTGTCTTCCAATCGTCACGGTCCTTCTGGCTGACGACTTTGAAGTTGCGGATGAAGTCAATGAATAGGCGTGGGTTGCCTGTTTCTAGAGCATCTTGTAGGGTCATGTCGGTAACGTCGGTTAGTCCACGTTCCACACCTGATGTTTCTAACTGTGCATCTACCTTGTTAAGTAGTTTGTCGAAGTCTTCACGCTGTTTGATTAGACCGTCGGCGCTGCGAGCGTATCCCTTGATGCGCTGGGTGACAGTGTTTGATAGGTCGTATTGGCTGATGGCACGGTCTGTCTTCATCAGCATGTCTGCCAACCAGTAGCGTGAACGCATACCTACAGCGACCTGACGGGCACCGTTTGGGTTGGTTGATAGGGTCTTCTTTGCTACACGAATAACCTCATCGGCTTTTGCGTATGATGGGAAGATTTTGTTGACGATTGTTTCGGCACGGTAGCGGGCTAGTTTCTCAGCCGCTTTCTTGTAACCTTGGCGTAGTCCACGGAAGTAGAACTGTCCAGCCAACTGGTTCAGGCGTAGGGTGTTGTCACCCTTTGGGATGCCTGCTTGCTCTTCTAGGAACTGTGGGAACTTGAAAGCAATCTTTGAGAACTGGCGGTGGTCTAGTACGTCACCTGGTTGTACAGATGCTAGGTTACCTGCAACTGGCTTGCCGTCACGGGTGACTTTGAATAGGCGCAGGTCTCCACCTAGACGAGCGTATTCGCCCATTAGGCGGATGGTGTCTTCGTTTAGGGTTAGGCGGTCTTTTTCGATGGTGCTGCGTACTAGGTCAATCTCTTCGGCTGTTTCACCGAATGGGGCTTCCATGTTGCCGTACTCTTGTGTCTTCATGGTGGCGAACTGTGTTTCGTTTGCCTTGATTAGATTCTCTACAGCGTTCTCATCGTCGATGATGTTGCGGATTGCTGTTTCACGAAGTTCAGTTTCATAACGCTTGGCGTCACGTTCTATGTTCTTTAGGAACGCAGCAGCACCTTCTTTTGCGGTTGTTTCTGCGTAGCGGAAACTTCCCTTGTGCTGGGTGTCGCTCATTAGGTCCTGTAGAAGAGGAACAGTGATTCCTTCGCCTCTCCAGGTGTTCTTTAGAGCGGTGGCGGCGGTTAACTGGTCAGCCTTCTTGACAGCGTCAAGTGATGGTAGACCTTGCTTCTTCAGTAGGTCGTCGATGAAGTCTGCGTAGTAACCTGCGTCTAGTGAGTCTTTTGCACGGCTTGAACGGTAAGCGTACATGATGAAGTCTGGGATACGGTTGACAGCGATTTCGCCTGCTTCTTGCCGGAATGCAAGGTTGAATCCACTGTCTTCGAATGTGACCTGTTCACCTAGTTGCTTGGTGATGTTACCGATGCGAGCGTAAACTTCACGGATTGCTTTAGCGTCGTACTTCTTCGCTGGTAGTGTGCGGAAGATCTGGTCAATCTTTGTGATTGCTTCACGAACAGTTGGGTCTAGGTTTGGTCGCTTCGCAAGTGTCTGTAGCGCCTTGATTGGGCCAACGAATGCTTCTTCACGAGTAATCTCGGTAACACCCTTAGGTAGTTTGGTTCCCTTACCAATAGCCTCTGCAAGGTCTGCCATTCCCTTATCGGTTGTGGTTGCACGCTTTATACGCTTGCCAGGTGCACCTAGTGCTGTGACTGCTGCGTACAGCAGGTTGCCGGCTGGTGAGTCAATGTCGAAACCTAGACGGGTCAGGTCTTCACGTGCAGCAACCTGACGTTCAAACATGGTGCTTAGGATTTCTACTGCTTCGTCTAGTTCAGCCTGTGAAGCCAGTGCACCCTTCTTAACCAATGGTGTTAGGTTCTGGGTTACTTCAGCGAACTTGCCCTCTTCTAGAGCCTCTTCGGCTTCTGCAAGTAGATCCTTTGCGGTGATCTTTGTGCCAGCAGCCTTGTACTCTTTGCGTAGTAGTTCACGAACTAGGTTGATTCGTGCGACCTGTTCAGTCTGGATTTTCGCATTGGTCAACACTTCAACGATTTTGTTAGTTGGGAATGTGTTGCTGTTGCGGATTTCCATCATGTTCTGGATGGTACGACGCTCTACACCTAGTTTTTCTAGGATTTCGAACAAGCGTTCGTCATTTATTCTTCCACTGGCAGTGATTAGTTTCTTGGTGAACTCTCGCAGGGTGGTTGCGCCTAGGCGGCTTTCTGCTGCTTTGCGTTCAGCAGCGGTTACTGAGAACTGGTTGCTCTTGACGTTCTCTGCTTGTGCTGTGAATGGGTTGTATTCACCGTCAACTACGTTGCGGATGAGGGTTAAGTCTCGGGATGCGACTGATTCTTGGTTCAGGATGTAACTTAGGCGGGCTGACATCAGTGATGGGGATACGCCAGCGTCCATTAGCATCTGGCCGGTGATGTCTTCGTCGTTGGTTACGCCTAGTTTTGCTAGGTGTTCTGTGATTTTCTTCCAAGCGTCCTCTGCTTCTTGGTCTGTCCAGATGCGCTTACGTGGTCCACCTGTTAGGAGGGCGTTTTGGCTTCCTGGTTTACCTGAGAATCGGGTTGCTAGGGCTTTTTCTTGCCCTTGTAGGAACTTTTGTTCTCCGGTTAGTTTACGTACTGCTTTTGTGCGTGAAATCTTACCTGCGACACGCTCTGTGACCATTTCAAAGTCTGGGTCAATCTTGCGTCCACGGGCTTTAGGGGCGATGTTTAGACCGAATGCGGCTTTGATTACGTTCCCAGCCTTCGCATCCTCTCCTGAGGCCTCCAGAGCCTGCTTATAGGCTTTCTCACGGTACCCTAGAGGCATTAGTAGTTGCTTTAGGGCTCGTTTGTAGGTTGCTTGGCCTGCTTGTTCCTTGAATGAGTCAAATGCTGAGGCGAAATCGCCGCCTTCAATGTTTGGGTCTGCTGCGTCGAAGCCTTGGCGGGCTAGTGTGTCGACTTGTTCTAGGTTTACATCGGTTGCTTTGCGCTCTTGGATGATGCGGGCACGGCTTGGGAGGGTGGTTGCGTAGCGGTTTGCTAGTACTTGGGCTGATTCGTCTACTAGATCGGTGCCGTTTGCTGCTGCTTGGGTGCGTAGTGACTCTAGTGTGTCTCTACCTGTTACTGCACTGACACCTTCTGGGTTCGCTGCGATAGTGCGAGCCATGTCTTCTAGGGCTTGTAGTGCGTCTGCTTCTGCTTCTTGGATTGCTTGTGGGTCTGTGACGTTGCGCTGGGCTAGGTCTTGACGTGTCTGTTCTAGGATTGCGTCTTTGAAGTCGTCGAATACGGTTTCGGTGAAACCTTCAACTTCTGGGCGTTCTTTTCCTAGTAGTTTTTCGGCTAGGCGAGTGAATACTGTGCCTGCTACTTTGCGGCGAGCGCTTGCTTGTGCAGCGATTTGGAAGGCACGCTGGTGTGCTTCCTGGAATCCTCGACCCATTTCCTTTAGCACGTATAGGGGCGCTGAGGTGTTTACGACGTTGTATGGGATTGCTTGGTTTGGTACCTGGTTGCCTACACGCTTTGGTAGGAACTTGCCTTCTACTTTGACTGGTTCTGAGTAGAACGGGCGTGGTAGGGCTGCTGATGGTACATCTGCTAGTTCTTTTGTTTTACCGTATTTGGCTGTGGCTGCAATGCCTCGTCCTGCGCCTCGTACAGCACCGCCGATACCTAGGGTGGCAAATGATGCAGGGTCGGTTAGTACGTCCCATCCGAAGCCTGCTAGGCCTGCTGGGGTGATGTCTGTACCGATGTCAGTGAATGGGATTTCCCAGCGATCAAGTTTAGTTTCGTTGTCGCTAAGTACGTTTAGTGCTGGTGCCCGTTTAGCCGCTTTTTTAAACTCTTTGCTCATGAACAGGTCTTGACCTGCTTCCATGATTGGACGTGAATCCAATGGCTTAACCATGTCACCGAACTCTGGGATTACAGAGGTTGCTAGACCTTTGAAACCACCCCATGCCATGTCTGGGATTGCGGTTAGTCCAGCACCTACACCTTTGAGGTAGCGGTCAACTGTGAAGCCTTTTTTGTTGATTTCATCGAATGCTTTCCAAGCAGTGTTGGAGTGTTCGATGTTTGCGTAGGTGGCGTTGGTTACTGCACGGCCTAGACCTGTGAGGACACGAAAGGTGTAACCGATTGCGTTTAGCCCACCTTGGGCTACGTCCTGTGCGAGTTTGATACCAGGATCGGTTGCGTTCTCGGTGAGTAGGTTTGATGGGGTGTATGACTCTGTAGCACGGAACTGTGACCCGTTTCCTGCAATCGTGCCTGGGGTGCCGGCACCACGGGTGCGGTTAATTAGGTCAATAATTTTTTCGTTAGAGTCAGCCACAACTGCCTTTCGTTGTTACTAGTCTAGCAGTTATTACCCTACAACGCCTGTTGCATAAGGGTAAGTAGTTGCTTTTAGACCAAATACATCAGCAAACTTCTGTAGTTCAGGGGATAGTCCCTTACCAACAGATAGTTTACCTGCGTTGTATTCTTTCATCAACTTAGCATAGTTGTCTGCGTACCACTTCTGTGCACCACCAGGAGCCTTTGTCGGGTCACCTAGTAGGCCCTTGTTCTGTACGAAGTAGTCGAAGTTCTGGTTTTCTTTGGTGATTAGAGGGTTCTCTTTGCCGCCACCAAATGTGTAGTCTTTCAACTGGCCAAGGTAACCCTTTGATAGCATCTGACCAATTTCAGTCAACTTGCGTGTACCAGTCTTTGAACGTTCCGCAGCAATCTGCTGGTTCAACTGTTCCTTAGCCTGATCGTATGCTTGCTTCATTGCTAGAACAGTCTTGTTCTTAGTGTTCTTTGTAGCGGTGCCAAGTGCTGTGCCACGTTCCTGAGCGCCCAACTTCTGAGACTCTAGGAGAGCCTGCCATGACTGGCCGCTCTGTAGTACACGGCTCATTGAATCGTTTAGGGAAGTGTCTGAAGCGAATGGGGTTAGAGCCATTTCACGTTCAATACCAAGTTCTTTTGCAGCGGTGCTTCTGCGTGTTTGCTGCGCTTCAAGTTCTTTTGACAGGGCACTCTTAGCGTCGGTTGCACGTGTACCAGTGTTAGTGATTGCTGTGTTGTAGTCCTTAACCAATGCGGTTGTGTCCGCCGCAACATCGGTAGTTAGTTCACCGTAAATGGTTTCAGCGTCTGCACGGTTGGTTTTGTACTGGCTAAGTTTGCGCTCTTTAGTTTGGTTTAACTGGTTGATTAGCGCCTGGTTTGGGCCACCTGTTACGTATGAGTAGTTAGGGTCGCTGTTTACTTCGTTGTAGCGTGCAAGAATGTCAGCAGCAGGGTCTGATTGGGTTGATCCTGGTGCTTGTAGGGCGGCCGGTACTCCGGTGGTAACTGGTGTTCCTGGTGTTAGATCAGCCATTATCGGAGAGCCTTTCGCTGTTCAGGCGTTAGATTATTTATAGTCTGCTTAGTAACAGGCTTAGGTGCAGGTTTAGGTGCAGGTTTAGGTGCAGGTTTAGCCGCAGGTTTAGCCGCAGGTTTAGCAGTAACCTTAGGCTTAGGTTTAGGTTTAGCGCCTGTAGTATTTGTTGGGTCAGCAATGTTTGCAATGTCACCCGTAACGTCTTCAGCAGCAGCCCCAGACTTTATACCGAATACTTCAGCGTTTGCTGCTTCTTGATCTACGTTGTTCTGTAGTTCGTTTGTACGCTTCAGTTCTTCCATAGCCCTGTTTAGTGCTGACTTCTCTTCGTCTACAGCAAGTTTAGCCTTGTCGTCTGCGGCTGCGTAACCACCTGAACGAAGCATGCCACGACCTGCATAGTTATCTGAAACACCTTTGTAAAGGTCTAGGGCGTTGCGGTCAATGGTCTTTAGGTTTGCTTGCAGGTCTAGACGGGCTGCGTCTTCCTGGTATTTACGTAGAGCCTTCTGGCTTGCTAGTCCACCTTCGATAGCGTTGATTTGCAACTGGTCTTCAATACCTAGTTGTAGAAGTTTCTTAATATCTGTTGGTGGGGTAGTTGTTTTTGCCGGAGTGGTTGTCTTGGCAGGAGTTGTAGTTTTCTTCTTTGCCGTGACTTTACTTGCAGTGTTCTTTAGGGCAGTCATTAGTTTGCCCTGACCTGTAACAGGGCGGGATGCGGTTACATCCTTGCTTGCGGTTACGCCTTTTGCTGCGGTAACGACAGGTGCCGCTGCTTTAGGTACAGGCTTAGGCTTGCCACCAATGAAGGTCATTGACATTATTTAGCACCAATCTGTGACTGCGGTTTACCGAACATGCGTGCTCCACGCTTGCCCTGTACCCATTTTAGCATGGCTGCGTTCTTGGCACGCTGACGAGTATCACGTTCTTGATACCCTTCTTTGTCCAGTTTCATGCCTGTATTTGGCCCTGTTACACCGATACCGTAGCGTTTAGCGCCTGCGGCGTACTTGTTGAATCCTGCTCCACCGATCATGCTGTTCGTCCCATCGCAATTCGTCGTCCATTTGTTAGGTATAGTACGATGCCGTCTAGACGGGAAGGCGAGGTTGCCTTGCTACCGTCGTTGCGGAATACAACGCTAAAGTAGGCTCGTTTAAAGGTTTGCTTACCACTGACTTTAACAACCTGTGGTACAGGGTTGGTTTGTGGTAGACCACCGACAATGACTGGTACGGCTGAGTTGATTGGAGCCCAAGGTATCTCTTGGAACTCGGCCTGCTGCCAACTGTAGTCGTCTAGTTCTGTCCAGTACATGATTGGTGCGTCAATGGTGTCGATTGGGTTAATACCCGCTTCAACCCAGTTAACGGCAATGACCAATAGTTCCCAGCCGAATAGGCGCTTGAACTGGGATGGCTGGTTAATGTCGTAAGTCTTTGTTTTGATTGAGCAGACGATTAGTTCGCTGGCTGTGTCCGTGAACTCTTCTGAGAACTTTAGTAGCCCACCGCCTGTTACAGGTTCTCCTGCTACACCGTATGCGGTTACAGCAGCGTCTGAGTCGAGCAAGGTTCCACGAGGGGCTTCGATGAAGTGTGCGGCTTTGGTGTCGCTTTCAAACTCTGTCCAAACCTTTGATTCGGTGTCGTAGCAGTACATTGAGCCGTGGAACCAGACGATTAGGTACTGGCCTACTTTTGATAGGGCTGTCGGGATGGTGTGGTTTGTGCCCTTGGTTTTGAACTGTACTTTGTTGTATTCGTTCATTGGGTAGTAGTTGTAACCAGCCAACTGGTATGCGGTACCTGCGTGTAGTACGGCTAGGTAGTTTTCACCTTCAACTACACAGTTGGTGTTGTCGGCTCCTACAGTCCATGAAACGGTGGTTAGGGTTCCGTCAGTTGGTTCTGCTGATGCGCCGAACGATAGTCTCCAGGTTGAGTTGGTTCGGAATAGGAACAGTTCGTTGTTACCTTCGATGATCTTGACAAGTAGTTGTCCGTCACCTTCGTTAACGTCGATGAAGTTTGTGGTAGGGAACTCGTGGATGCTTGTTCCTGCTGAGATGCTTGTGATGTTGCTGTAGCGAATGGTTGAGGTGTTGCTCAACGCACGGCTTGAAATGTATAGGCGGCCTTTAGTGAAGTGGATCTGGTTACCGTTTGGCATAGCGGCTACAGCAGTCCAAGTGTAGGTGCCGCTTATTTTTGACCAGTATCCGCCACCGTTTGTTGAACTTACAAGGTACAAACGGTTCAGGTAGGTGGTTGAGTCTTCTGCGGCGTAGCCCCAAATTTCGGTCCAAGTTCCGCCCACAATGTCGAACAGGTAGGTTTTTGCTGCACCGGCTACGATGGCATAAACGACAGCATCTTCGTTACGGAAGTAGCCGAGCATTTTGATGCTTGTTTCAGTGCCAGGGAAGTTGGTCTTTTTAGTGAAGGGCGGGCGACTGATTAGTTTTCCGGTACGTGAAAGAACTAGGTTCTTAACTTCAGATAGTTCATTCTCTGCGATTAGTGCAGGGTCTGCTGTGTTGTTTAGACCACCAGAGAAATTATCAATTACGAGACCTTCTCTAGACATTATTCGTCCTCAGGTAGAACTACCTTTGTCGGATAGTAGTTTACGTCCATGACGTTTTCGTTGACCATGTGGCGGTTCATTGAGTCACGGAATCTCTGGTCTTGGTATTGGGTTGCTTGCCAGTTCTCGTCTAGACGGTATGCCTGTGCTAGTACATAGTCAACTACTTGGTTGTAGAAACGGTCTGGTACCTGTAACGCATCGGCTAGGTTGATTAACTGTGCAGGGTATGAAATGTAGAACAAAGACATACCTGCTGGGAGGTCTTTGTCTGGGGCTGGGTAGATGTAGATGTCGCCATCCCATTCGTACCAAATCTTTGGTTCGCCTTCAGCCTGTAGTTCAGGGTCATCTGAGTTGATGTATTCTTGTGCCGCTTGGAAGGTCACAGGCTTTAGTGGCTTGCCCTCTACGTGGATACCTTGGATCTGGTAAACAGGTGAGTCTGCTGGCAGAGGGTAGACTACCTGACCTTTTGAAAGGTCGGTGGTTGCTGTTCCTTTTAGGGACTGGTTGCTGGATGCGATTTCACGCTGTGCAGCGTTAATCCAACGGAGAAGGTCTGAACCTTTAAGTTCGACCAAGGCTTCATCACCGAAGATGCGCTTGACATCAAGTGCTACTTCGGTTCCTGTGCGGGTGTAGGTTTCTCTAGGCATTTGGGTCGAACAACAATCTTCCGTTGTGTTTAGCGTAATTCTTGGACATTCCTATTTTAGCAAGGTCTCGGGCGATTTCTCGTCTTTCTGCTCGCTCTTCCTCTTTTTGTTTTACCTTCATCATTTCTTGTGCAGCGTTCAAAGCCTGCATATCATCGATTGACATGCCTGCGTTGGTTACGTCTGCTTGAAGGATTTCAGCCAATATGCGTTCGTCCAACTGCCATTCGGCAAAGTTCTTCAGCACGTACCGTTCCTGACCTGTGCCAGGGTTGATGACCACGCTGTATGGGCGTTCCTTGTCGAACTGTGGGTGGTCTAAAGGTAGTTTGCGAATGTAGATTGCAGGGTCGTAATCTGCTAGAACTTTAGCGATGCGCTCTGCACCTGCTGGTACGTCACGGAAGCGGTCTAGTTCGCTGAAGTCTGGGATGTTTGTCTTCTGGTTGAAGTACTGGATAGCCATGTTGTCCTTTGCCGTAAATGTCTTATCTTTATTGTACAGGTAAGACTAAAGGGGCCACAGATACGAGGATAATCTGTGACCCCTTTAGGGTTTTTGCTACTTAGATACCAGGGGCGATACCTGAGATAACACCGTGGGTGTTACGACGGTAGGTGCTTAGTTCTGAGTATGAACGTAGGTAAGCAATGAATGCGTCACGGCGTGGAACTTGCTTCCACTTTGAGCCGTCTTCGTCGATCCATTCCCAACCACGGTTAGTGTTTAGGTTAATCTTCTTCTGGTTGATGAACCACATCTTGCCCTGTGGGGCATCGAAGTCAGCCTTGAATGGTAGGTCACCGAACTCAGTTGCGAAACCAAGTGCACGGTTACCACCCTCTAGGTCAACCTTGTTCACGTAACGACGACGGTCCTCAAGGGCCTTCCAGTATCCGTTCCATGAACCGTGGTCGGTCCAGATAACGTCTGGCTTGTCGCCATCTTCAGCAATGTCGGTAACCATACCGATCATGTCTTCCTCAGTGATCTGCTGTGCAACACCTGCTGATGAGATGTCCTTAGTGTGAGCAGCCCAGGCTGGGGTGGTTGATGGGTCGATGCCGTGTAGAGCAGTTGAGTCTGATACAAGTGCGCCGAAACCTGACCACTCCTTCTTCCAGTTGTTTACCTGTGAAGAACCAGTTGAGTTTGAACGTACTACTGCTGAACCAACGGTAACTGATGCTGCTAGGTTACGGTCGAAGGTTACAACCTTAGTGGTCTTGTTGATTGCTGTGATTGTTACGTATCCAGCAGTGTGTGCTGGGGTTGGGGTTGCGTTACCCAAAGATGCGGCTAGTAGTACGTCAACTCGCATACCTACGTGTAGGTACTTAACGTTGTCTAGTGCAAGGGTAGCAGCAGCAGAAGAGTTAGCGGTTGCAACCTTCGCTAGGGTACCGGTTCCGTCACCAAAGATCTGGCGGTTCTGGTCCTTAGCGATATCGTCACGGATACGCTCGATTTCTTCTGATGTTACGTCAGCAAAAGTCTGGTAGTTCTGTGAAGCCTGTGCCATAACCTGACCGGTTAGACGTACAGAGCCGTAGAACGACTTTAGGCCAGTCTGGCCGTCGACGTATTGCTGGTTGCCAGCCTCTGGTAGGTCTTCGTCTTCTCCACGAGCACCAATACCAGTGTTACGGCCTACGTGTGCTACAAACTTAACACCTAGACCACCCACCTGGGTAATGTTGCGAGCGGTTGACTTGATACCATCCAGTGCTGGAGTTGCGTTGTTGATTTGCTCGTTAATGTCACCGTAAACATCCTTTAGGATTACGTTGGCAATAGCGAGGTTCTGTCCTTCAGACATACACACTCCTAAGTGCTAGATTGAATAGTTTTCTATTACTTCGTTCGCCCTAGCCACTGAATGGCCGTACTCACTACTAATAAAAGTGTAGCACAATCCCTTATTGCATTGAGTTCTTGATGATAGCCTCGATTGCGGCTACACGGTCCTCACGGGTTTCTAGTTTCTTAGGGGTTGGTGCTGGTGAGCCGCTGGCTGTTCCGCCTGCAACACGTGGTGCACGCTTAACTGAGGCACGGATGCGGTCTACTTCTTCCTTGTACTGTTCGAAGGCGGCACCAATCAACTGTGGTAGTTCAGCGTTTGGGTAGTCTTCGGCTAGTAGCATGGCACGGCGGATAACAATCTCTTCGTCAAAGTCGCCAAAGTCGGTGCGTAGAACTTCAAGCGACTGCTCGATCTGGTTCTCGTATTCAACTTCGGTAGCCTGTGCGATGTCGTTTTCACGCTCTGAACGCAGTGCTTCAATTTCAGCCTTTAGGGCTTCAAGTTCTTTTGAGGTTGGGTCTTCTTCAGTGTCTGGGTCTAGGAAGAACTGGCCTTCCTCTTCCTTCACTCCACTGTTAGCAACTGATAGGGCAGTTGCCATCATTTCCTCAGCCTGCTTCCAACCGTAGCGTTCTGCTAGTTCGTCGTATACGGCACGAGGGTTTGATGAGATTTCTGAAGCCAACTCTAGGGATGCCTCAATGATGTCTGCGTTTACGCCTGAGTCTGCGAACTTGCGGTATGGTGCAATCTTCTCAAACTCTTGGTCAACACCTGACTGCCACTTGTCTAGGACTGGCTGAACCATGCCGTGTAGTGACTTTGGCAGGATGTCGTATAGTTCGGCTAGGGCAGGGTTGCTCTTAGCCTCTTCTTCGACAACTTCCTCTTCAACGTCAGTTGTTTCGGTTTCTGATTCTAGGGTGTCTTCTTCTTCGTATTCGTACTCGTCGCTGTTAGGCATTCCTCGTCCTTACTCGGTTGGTTGTTCTGGTACAGCCGGCTGACCGGTCTGCATTTGTGTCATCATTTGCTGTGCCTGAAGGTTAGCCAACGCCATCTCGTGGATGTTGATGTGCTTGTTCAGTTCAGCCTTCTGTGTAGGAGAAAGCATATCATATGCTGGGCTCTTACGGAAGGTATCGTGCTCTTGGATGTGTACTGCGTGGTTGTCCCACTTGTTTACAGATACCAGAGATGGTGCTTCAAGAGGCTGACCAGTGTTTGGGTTGATCATGTCTGGGTTGCCGGCAGCAGCCCCTTCTTGCCAACGCTGGTAGTGAGACATAACTTCCATCTCTGACATGTTCTTGAAACGGATGTTCTCTCGCTGTGCCATCAACTCGTCTGGGCGGGTGCCACGATTGTCGGTGTAGCGTGACAGTGCAGCGATGTCTAGAAGTTCTAGACCCTCTTCTGGAGGTAGCATACCCATCTTCATCATGTCCATAATCAACGCTTGCTTTGCAGCCTTTGATGTTGGTAGTGCTGAACCTGATTCGATACGGATGTCGGTGCCTCGTGCAATGTCTGAACCCTTGAATAGTTCTGCTGAGAAGCCACTGTTTGCGCCAACGATCTTGATGGTTCGTTCACTTGTCCAGTACTCTGCCGCTAGTGATAGGGCTAGTTTTGCGGTCTGTGACAAACCTTCTTCGATTGATGCGAAGGTTGGTGCAAGGTATGAGTCGTCTCGTTCTTGCAGGTAGGCGATAGCGGTTGCTGCTTCGACACCTGGAGGGGTTGAACCCTTTGAGACTTGGTGCTGACCTGAGATGTCTTCTAGGTCTACGTTCAGTGCCTGTAGTTCTTCTGCCACGTATGGTGGTAGTTGAGGCATTGGTGCAGAGATAGGGAAGTCAAATCCTGGACGGACACCAATGTACTGACCTGGTGCTGTGTTGATTTTCGAAACGGTTAGCGAACCTTCACGGTAGTAAACCTGTGGCTTTGCCATCATGTTCTTCGCTTGGATGCGCTGTGAACGGGTTCGGTTAATCTCACGCTGTAGTGGGATGATGTCGTCAATCACACAGGCTGGGTAGTACTGGCCTGATGGGATGTGTTCAAACTTGGTGATTGGGTATTCTTTGTACCCTGCTGGGAAGCCGGTTAGGGAGGCTTCTACGATGATGTCGTCAACGATTACAACATAACCACCTGTTGGTAGCATGGCAGTTGTTCCAGGCTTAACCCACGCTTCGATAACTAGGCAAGCGTCTGGCTTGCTGTTGTTTTCACGGATATCTAGTGCTGATGAGATGTCAGCGATTTCTGTGGATGCGATAACGGTTGGTTGCTTGTCGGCTGGGATTAGGTCGCCGTAGGTTGACTTGACCCATTCAAGTGGCTTGGTGTAGACGTGCAGAATGTATGGCTGCTTGTTGTTGTCCACAATGGATAGGTCTGGTACGAAGATGTTGAATGGTGAGATCTGCTCAATGCGGATGTCGCCTTCTACGTCGCTCCATGGGTCCATCGCTGATGAGTCCCAGTAAGTTTTAAGATAACCTACACCTAGAACTGAGAGGTCACGCGCAACGGCTCTCATCTCACGTCCAACACGTAGTCGGTCGTATAGGCTATCCCAAATCTGTCCTGCTGCGTTTGCGGCAAACACGTCCTCAACATCGTTAGATGCTGGTAGGGCTACAGCGGTTGGTTTCTGTGAAGTTAGTTTGCTGATTTCGGTACGTACGATTGGGCGTACACGGTTAATCATGATGCGTGGTACGTTCTTGTCACCACGAGGCAACTGGGCTAGTTGGCTCTTCTGAGAGTCCCAAGCCACATACTGCTTGCCACGTTCAAATGACATGTTGATGTACCACTGGCGTACACGCCAGTTCTTTGCGTCCTTAGACTTCTGGTATTCGCTACGGATGTAGTCAACCAGTTTCTTGCCCTTGGTGTCCTTTTGTAGGGCACGAAGTTCGTCATCACTCAGCAGGCTGGTGATAGCGTTGGCAGCCTCGAAGTCTACGTTGTTACTTAATTCCGTATTCTTCTCGGAGGGCGGCAAAATCATACTCATCGTTGTCATCTACTTCTGGATAGTTATCCGTTATCAGTGGTGCTTGTTCTTGAAGTGGTCTTAGTTGTCCGCTTGCTGCCAGTATCTGCTGGAATGCTATCGGATCCTTCGCTGACAGCAGGTTCACTGCTTGGTTCAGCAACTGTGTTGTCTCCAAGGTAGTCTGCGTTAACCCCTGTGTCGACTTGTTCAGGCTTCTTGTCATCAGCCAAAACGACAGGGAGAGGGTCGCTGAGAAGATCAGCACTAGCAGCAATAGATAGATCTCGGATGTCATTTACTAACCTTTCGGTAACCGACGGGATGCGGTTAATTTTCTCTTTTAGTGAGTTGTTCTCTTCCCGTAGACGGGCTGCTTCCTCAGGGATAGCGAAGCCGATCTGGTTTGCAATGTTTACG
>ERZ1034365.349-NODE-349-length-25991-cov-6.003396_pt1 | contig 25991 bp, 23 predicted proteins | sample MGYA00520615_ERZ1034365 | MGnify/ENA primary metagenome ERZ1034365 (study PRJEB33736, sample SAMEA104284505) | Azolla filiculoides | biome: Urban; feature: Water surface; material: Ditch water | place: Netherlands | collected 2015-10-28 | depth 0-0.1 m ...
CTTGGCGGAGACCTTGGCGATTACAGAACTTTATGTTCTGTTCACAAGACGTAATGAAGGTTGGGTCCACAGCCTCAACCGAGCGGCTGGGATTACTGTCGGCTTGTACTTCATAGGTGTCATCATCTATTTGATGAACACGGCAGTTTTACCAATCACAAAAGCAGGCGAATGGCGGACCATCATTGATGTGATCGCAGTTGGTAGCTACTTGATAGGCGGCTTGCCATTGATCTACATTGCACTGCAAGAGTTAGGTTTGGTTAACTCCAAAGCTTCCGATGAGGACAAACGTAAAGTACATGCAGTGTGCGTAGCGTTGTTCTTAGTGTTTGGCCACATTGCCATGATTGCAGGAATGCTCGATCCAGCGCTGCTTGGTTACGGTGCGGATACTGCTACGGATATGCCAATGATGCATAACCATTAAAGGGTTAAGTTTCAGGTTAGAGCTCACTACCCCAGTGAGCTCTTTTTTATCAATTCGCAAGGGGCCTATATGCAGTGGCTAATCACCAAGTACCTGATATCAGCAGGCGTCGTTGTTGTGATCTCTGAAGTAGCAAAACGCAGTGGAAAGCTGGGTGGCTTGATGGCCGCACTGCCTTTGATCACTTTGCTTTCTATGGTTTGGATGTACATCGAGCAAGCCCCCGAAGCAGCGATCGCGGATCAAGCTTCGTTCACCTTTTGGTATGTCATTCCAACCCTGCCAATGTTTGTAGTGTTCCCATTTCTTTTAGCGCGGTTTGGATTTTGGACTTCCATGGGACTCAGCGTCGTCTTGACGATTGCTTGCTTTTTCTTATTAAGCATAGCTGTCAAACCGATGGGGATCGAATTGTTATGACCCAGTGTTCAAACCAGGTTTAAAACAGAAGATCTTGTTCAGGAATCGCCGTAAGACTGGATTTGGAATTGAGCTAACAATTTCAAATTCACTGTCACTCATAACTTAAAAAATAAATTTGCACAGCAACAAATTTAGTTTCAGAAACTGTAATGGACAACCGAATTTGTCTGAAATTTTCGGAACGATTGATGCTTGTAGCAAGCCGTCAAAAATTACGCGAGTGCCTCGCATTAACCATTTGCGCTATGCCTGTCGTGACTGCGATTACGGTTAAAAAAAGCACTGTGTTTTCTGTCTAAAAACCGCGCTTTTGACCCGATAGAGCACTTTTTGTCTGACTTATGGTCTTGAATGGGTGCTGGGCACGTGAGTGAATTACAAGCTCGTCCTTGTCTCTTTCGTCATAGCCATTGGTCATTGGCTCGATGGGGGGCACTTGTTTTTGGATAGGGGTTGGTGGCTGCGGATAGCTTCTTTGTTGGGGGTTGGGTTTTATCAGCTCCTTGTGAAGGTGCTGGGCCAGCTGTTGATGCTGCTGGGTCAGCTTTTTTGTTGATTGGGTTGGACTTACCTGCTGGGGGTTGGGCTTGGGTAGAGGTTTTGGAGCTGGGGCCATTGGCGCACGCTTGGGCTTAACCGCCTTGGCCTTTGATTTGGCTGAAGCTTTATGTGAAGTTTTGGAGATGGGTTTGGCAACTGGCTTTGCTGGGCTAGCGACCCTACCCTTCATGCTTGATGATTGAGGCACCTGGGTGCCGTCAGCCTGCGGGACTGGCTGAGCAAATGCAGCCCACATCTTGTCAGATATCAGCTTCCAAAGTGCCAGTTGGTCCTCAGGGTTGGCAATTTCCATAAATCTCATGTTTGGTCTCCTTTTCCTACATTTATTTATCCGTTGCCATAAATAAATGCATGCGAATATTTGAGCTTGCCAAACCAAAATCACCAGAGCAACTGAGACTCGATCAACTGAAAGCCTCAAGCAAACGTGCCACTGATGCGTTAAAAACTGAACGCGAAAGACAAAAGGCACAACGCGCACAAAAGGCTTTGAGTCAACTACTCAAACCTAAATCGAACACGATCAAACCAATTCAACCAATCAAACCCAGATAGCCAAAAGAAAGCCGACGCTAAGGTCGGCTTGTTGAACATCAATGTGCTTAATTGGCTTTAGCTGGAAGCTTCAAAGTAGCTCGTTTGCTTGAAGTAGCTTCTTTGTCAAAGCCAGCTTTGACCAGTCCGCTAACGGCTTCAATGCGCCCATCAAGTTCGCCAGCGTCTACAGCAGTTCGCAACACTTCAAGGGTAGTGATAACGCCTGCAATGTTTTCCGTCTCGATGGCATTCTTGCCTTCGACAACTTCGAGTGTGCGAGCACCGTAACGAACAGTGATGCACATCTTCCCGTTATCGTTAGGCCACCACCAAGGTTTTAAGCGCTTAGGAATCTCAACTTTTCGCGTCTCCCCTGTTACCTCATCTCTAACACTGCGGATCTTTACTGGCACAAACTCAGTTCCAGATTGAATGGCTTTAGCCATTTGAATCTGTTCATGAAGTTTGTTGCTAAGTTTCAGACGACGAGCGTGCTTAGGACTATTGCCCTGTTGAGGCTTGCTGGCTACGAATTTCAATGCACTTAAACCTGACATTTGCTACTCCTTGGGTGTGTTGCAGGAATAACTAATTTATTGTCAGACCATGGCTCTGGACAACCGAAATGATTGGTAACCCGAAAGATTGGAAGGACTCAGATCACAGAAAGTTATGAATTTCAAACTGGCTTTAAGCCTGAGTAGTACGCGATAGCACGCGCTTGCTCAAGTGCCATTCGATCTTTGTGTTCTTGCTCTTCACGCATTGCGTTTAATGAGCGTGGCGTGTAGCGCTCGATCTGCTTGGGTGTGAGGTGCCAATAGGGGTTGCCTGTTTGCTCACGCATCTGCCACTCAATTTCACTTTTAAATTCAGCACCCAATCGACGCTTAAAGAAAATTGCATCATGGACGTTTGCAATGGGTGTGTGCCCCTTAGCTATGGCGGCTTGGCGAACAATGTCCATGACGTGCGTTTCACCGTGCTGATAAAGGTAGGCGAGCACCTTGGCTTTGCTAGGTCTTCCACTATCCGTCTGGAGGTATCGCTCGAGCAGCAAATCAGGACGGAACTTCTTAAACAAATCGTAGAGGTAGTCATCCAATGCGTTTTGCTCTTTGATGAACAGCTTGACCGTATCGTCAGCAAGAAATCGCATTCTGTCTTCGGTGTTTTGCAGAATCTCTACCAGTGCAGGATTGGTCCAATTGCCAGATGAATCTAACCACCCTTTAGCTGTTTGTCGTGCACCAAAGCTGATGGCGGTAAACGCTTGCTTGAGTAGCTTGGGTCTTAGATCTTTGGGTACTGGGCTACTTTCTGGAAAAACGTAATGGCGCACTGTCGCCATGAAATCTGCTTTGTCTTCCAAGTACAAGAGCGTGGCTGGAAATGATTTCTTCAGATCTTGATCTAGCCCACTCGCTGCTAAGTAGCCACGGGCATAGCCCATTTTCCAAGCGACAACACTGCTGCGGATGTCGTACTCCCAAGAGTTACCCAGCATGGCGCGGCGCAACTCCTTGTTGACGTTTTGAACGCTGGTTCCCTCGTAATAGGTACGACCAAACGGACTGAGTTTTTTTCGTTGGAGGTAGTAGCCCTTGGTGACAGCAGCTATGCCAAGGATTGTTAAAGCTTGTCGTAATGCCAAATCCTTCTTGGGCCCTTGTATCAACTTTGATTCCGTCTCAAGCCAATAAACGTAGGCTTTGACTGACTCAACATCAACTGGCACCCAATCGAAAAGCTGCTGGAGCTTGTCCTCGCGCCATTCCAAGTTGTACTCTGGATAGAGGTGATCAAACAAGGCAATGTTGCTGACATCATCACCGCTCAGGTACGCATCAATCTCTTCGTCAGTTGTGGCGGCAGACAGGGATGCCGCAGGAATCTGCAAGTCGTTTTGTACCGTGACCAGTGAGGTTAGCTTGACCTGGGAATTTTGGCCAGAGAACTTGGTGCCCTTAACTACCGTCTGAACGATGTCCCAGTCGTTGTCGGTGAGCCATTTGTGCACGCGGATCTTTTTGGGTCCGATCTGCCCGCCTTTGTGAGCCAGTTGGTCTAGTGAAATTTCGTAAAGTCCTAGTTTGCGTTGCTCGGGTGTTTGCCCACGCTGTAGGGCATCAAACAGCATAGATTCGACAACGCTTAGGTATTTAGTCAGCGCCCGTTTGGCAGCCGCAGCTGGCTTGGGAAAAGCCTTCTGTAGGGCTGCCTCAACCGACTCATGGACTTTGAGCTTGATCACTGGATTCACGTTCCTTGCAAATGAAATCTAGGATTTCCAGTGTATTTAGCACCTTTTTACAGATTTCACGACTACAAAAAAGTCACAGACATATAGTAATTTATACGTCGGATTTATTGAAATTTATTGGATAAGTGAGATCGTGGAGTGGCATTGCCACCACATGCCGAAGGCATGCAGCTCCTGCGATCACTCGACAATTAGATTCAGAAAGACACAGATCGATCTGGATAAGTACTTGATGCACACCTACCAAGCATCAGTAAGAGCCAAGGTTAATGGCCGCAGCCAAGTGATCAAGACCGAAGTTCGGGCCGAAAACGCGCAGGACGCGCGTTGGTTGCTATGGGCTCAGTACGGATTCCACAGCATCCAGTCTGGCCCTAGACAGGTCAATACTCGCTAGGCAGCATGATCACCCAATGCTCACCGTCCCAGCAGGCAAACAAAGATATGGCGTGCATTGGAAAGTCTGTATAGGGAATCTCTTGGCGGGCATGCTCACTTCCACTCCCATCCTCATAGATCATTGTTGCTTTGTGACCGTTAACTGTCATACGCACTTGAACAAACCAGTCCTCTGTACCAATCTCGCTTAGGTGACTGGCGATAGCGTCCATCATCCAAAAACACTCAGCCTCTTCTGCCAAGTACTTGGTGCCATCGGTTAGCAGGTGCCTGCGGCTGATTCGGTAATAGCCAGTTGTTCCAATAAATTGAGTTAGCTGGGTTGGATCAAACGTTTTACGCATTTGAGACCTCCAGCTTTGCCAACTCAGCTTGGCTGTCTGCCAAAAGGTCAATGCGTAAGTTAGGTTGAATGTTGCAGTACAGATGATTGATCGCGTAGTTCACAACCTTCCCACGCTCGTAGTCCGTGCTTGCGTTATCAAACTTGTCTGAGTACACCTCTAAGTCATACATCGCGCGTTGCAAGGAGTTGATCGCGGATTGCAAACGTTCCTTTGCTATTTCACGCACCTGCTGTGCTTGCAGTTCTTTTAGCTCTCGATTTGCTGTCATCTCTAGTCCTTTGTAGTGTGTGTGACTAAAGTTTGTTTTCAGACACTCAAATGGACAACCGACATTTGGTAACCCGATAACTTGGACGGGTACCGAGTAAAAATCACCATGGTGATTTGATAAGTACTCCACCTAAATTTTTCGCAGCCCATTTTTTTAGATCTGTAGGACCCATTCGGGCTGTACCGAAAGAAAGCATTGCTTTTTACAAATTTCACCAGCACACCGCAAAAACTGACGCGCTAAAAAGCCCTACAGCGTATCTTTTGCGTGTCTCGAATACTCTGACTGCTGGAAGCCCTGATCAGCGCTTGTAGGGCTGATTTGAAGCGTGCACTTGCTGGGCACTCAATGAGTGCGAAAGCCGCGCAGAAATCTATGAAAACTCACATTTATAAAGATTTCGCACAACAGCTGTTGAAATCATTGAAGATTTTTTCAGTGAAAAAGTTATCCACAGCCAGTCCAATTCGCCTTGATCCTGCTTGATAACCTGCCAGTTTGGACGGACTCAGGTTGCTCTGATAAATATGTGAAAACAAAATGCAATTAACGCAAACACATGATTTAGGAGAACTTGAATGGCACAAGCAAAGACACTGACAAAAGAAGAGATGACGCGTCTACTGGACTACATCAACACGCGCCGCTTCGCGCAACGCAACAGAACAATGATGTTGCTGACGCACCTAGCTGGTTTAAGAATTGGCGAAGTCGCTTGCCTGCGCTGGAGCGATGTAATGAACTTAGACGGAACAGTGAAGGACGAGATCCGCTTGCTACCCGACATGACCAAGGGCAGACACGCTCGAACAGTTTTCGTCAACATTAAACTGCGCGAAGAATTGCAAGCCTACGCGGTTCAAGCAAAGTGCGTGGACCGCACCTATCCTTTTTTTGCAAGCCAAAAAAGCATCAAGGTGGGCTTTAGTGCAAATAGCTTGGCACAAACGTTCGCCCTACTCTACGAAGGTGCTGGACTTGAAGGCGCTAGCAGCCACAGTGGGCGCAGAACGTTCTTAACTAACTTGGCAAACAAAGGTACAGCGATACATATTTTAAAAACACTTGCGGGTCACCGCAGCATCAGCACTACCGCAGCATATTTGTATAGCAGTCCAAGTCAGTTAAAGGCGGCGGTTGAGTTGGTCTAACTATCCGGTCCTTAATTGAGCTGAACTGGCAATTATTTTGCTGACTTACAGCAAACCTGCAAATATGGCTTTCAGCAAGAATTACAAAGCAAATTATTTGAGCGTGAATCGCACTGTTGCCACTTTGGAAGTGTTGATGACTTGCACAACTATCTTTGTTCCGACAAGCGTATTGAATTTTCCAACGGCTTCAAGTTTGTCGCCCGTTGGTTTTAGTTCAACCTCTTGCCTTTCACCACCTGAAAGCATCGTAACTTTGGCTGAAGCTTTAGTGATATTTACAGGCTTACCGTGATCGCGCAGATAAAGTTGCAAAGCATCAGCTCTTGCCACAAATTCATATTCAATGTCCTTCACCTCAGTAACCACACCTCCATGCATTGGTTGGGCATTGCCATGACTATGACCTTCTCCGGCTGCGAATGCGGCAGTGCTCAACAGCAAACTCAGAATAATCGCAAATTTTTGGAATTTCATTTCTGACCTTTCATTTACAAATTAAAGTGCTTCGGCGTCTTTGTCTTCAAGCAAACGTTCGGCATCTCGACGACCAAAGAGCCAGAACATAACTGGAGTCAGGAACGTATCCAGCAGCGTGGAGCTGATTAGTCCTGAAAAAATCACAACCGCAACTGGATGTAAGACCTCAGTCCCTGGGCGCTCTGCTTCGAAAAGCAATGGCGCCAATGCAAAAGCAGTCACCAAAGCGGTCATCAAAACGGGGCTCAATCGTTCAAGGGAACCCCGCAAAATCATTTTGTGATCAAAGTTTTCACCTTCAAAGCGCATCAAGTTGATGTAATGACTAACTTTCAGGATGCCGTTTCTGACTGAAATACCAGCTAATGTGATGAATCCCACTAAAGCTGCAACAGACAACGGTTGTCCCGACAACCACAACCCGAGAACTGCACCGACTAAGGCCAGCGGTATGTTCACCATGATCAACGCTGAAAGACGCGTTGACTTGTAGCGGCTGTAAAGGACGACAAACATCAGCACCAGCGACACAATTGAAAGAAGCCCAACTAGTCGTGATGCTTCTTCTTGGGCTTTGAACTGTCCTCCAAGCGTGATGAAATAACCCTCAGGTAGTTTGGTTTCAGCAACCACTGCCCGGATATCCGCAACAATTTCCGATAAAGCCCGGCCCGATGCGTTTGCGGATAAAACTATGCGGCGTTTTCCATCATCGCGGCTGATTTGATTTGGACCATCTCCATCCTCAATCGTCGCCAACTTTGACAAAGGAACTCGACCATTGGGTGTCTCAATCAAGATTTGGCTCAAGCCCTCAACCGAGCGAGCTGACTCGGGTAAGCGCACGACCAGTGCAAAACGCCGACCGCCTTCCACAATTTGTGTGATTTTTTCGCCTTCCACCAAGCTTTGTAAAGTAGAAAGCACTTGTGGCGCTGGAATTCCATACTGAGCTGCGGCGGCATAGTCAATGCGAACCTTGATTTGCGGTGCCAACACTTGCTTTTCAATTTGCAAATCAGCGATACCAGGAATAGTCGCTAACTGTGCACGAAGTGAATCGGCTTGCCCGCGTAAACCATCCAAGTCATCCCCAAATATTTTGATAGCGATTTGTGATCGCACACCTGACAACATGTGATCGATTCGGTGAGAAATGGGTTGTCCGATTTCAAGTGCAGCGGGTAAATTCACAAGGCGAGATCGGATATCTGCCTTGATTTCATCCATGCTGCGGTTCAACTCTGCCGTAGGCTTAAGCCCAACGTCCAGCTCACTCACATGGACGCCTTCTGCATGCTCATCAAGCTCAGCTCGTCCGCTTCGACGACCGACATGGGTGACCTCTGGCACTTGCTTAACTAAGACCTCAGCTTGTCTGGCTAAGGCCGTTGTTTCAGACAAGGTCACACCGGGATTTAAGCGCAATCCAATCAGCAATGTTCCTTCGCTAAATGGCGGCAAGAAAGTCTTAGGAAAGAACGGAACTGCCGCAATCGCCGTTAGCACAGCTATACCAGAAGTAATCAATGCAATCTTAGGCTTGTGCAGAATACTTTGAAGACTGTTTGCGTATCGGGTTTTGAGCCATATTAAAACCTTGGTGTCGCCATGATCCAAGTTCTTCATTGATGGAAGAAGGTAATAACTCAGCACTGGGGTGATGGTCACTGAAACAAGCAAGGATGCCAAAGTAGAAACGATGAAAGAAATACCCAAGGGAACAAAGAGCTTGCCCTCCAATCCGGGCAATGCAAACAACGGAATAAAAACTAGGACGATGATCACCGTGGCGTACAAAATGGCAGATCTAACTTCCATTGAGGCTTTTGCCACAACTTCCAGGGGATTAAGGCGATGCTGCGGATGTTTTATGCGGTCTTCTTTTAACCTTCGCAGAATGTTTTCTACGTCAACAACTGCGTCGTCGACCAAACCGCCAATAGCAATGGCCAACCCACCAAGTGTCATGGTATTGATAGACAGACCAAAGTACTTAAATACCAAAGAGGTAATGAAGATTGATACAGGAATCGCTGTCAAAGCGATGATGGTGGGTCGGACCGTGCCCAAGAAAAAGAACAAAATCACAGCTACAAAAACAGATGCACCAATCAATTTACCTTGCAGCGTATTGATGGACGCTTCGATGAAGCTTGCTTGTCTGAACGTGACTCGGGGGGCTTCCATGCCAGCTGGCAAGGACGATTTCAAGCCCAGCAGGGCATCTTCAATTGCACGGGTTAGAGCAATCGTGTCAGCCGTTGGCTGCTTTTGGATGCCAAGAATGACTGCAGGTTTTCCCTCAAACCCAGCGTCACCACGCTTTAATGCCGCAGCAAAAGTGATCTCGGCAATTTGACGTAACAGGATCGGTTGTCCATTTTTTGAAGTCACTGCCAGATTTTTCAAATCATCTAACCGGGAAGTTCGTCCAAGGTTGCGAATTAGGTATTCCCGACCGTTCAGCTCTAAAAAACCACCTGATGTGTTAGCGGAAAAACCTTTCAGCGCAGCTTCCATCTGGTCGTGAGAAATCCCCAATTCAGCCATGCGAGCTGTATTAGGTTGCACTTGAAACTGACGAACCTCGCCACCAATCGGGATGACTTGCGCGACACCGGAAACTGACAGTAGGCGGGGACGCAAAACCCAGTCTGCATATTCTCGAACTGCCATGGCCGAGATCTTCTGCGTATCGACGGGTATAGCGATTTGCATGATCTCACCCATGATGGAGCTAATTGGCCCCATGCGCGGAAGAATGCCTACCGGGATGCCGCCCTCCATAGCTGAAAGTCGTTCGGATACTAACTGTCTTGCGCGAAAGATGTCTGTATCCCATCTAAAAGTCACATACAGAAAAGACAAACCGGCTGAAGAAATTGATCTGACGGATTCGACGCCAGGCAAGCCGTTCATCGCAGTCTCTAGTGGGAATGTGATGAGTTGTTCCACCTCCTCAGGAGCCATGCCACCTGACTCGGTCATGATGGTCACGGTGGGTTTGTTCAAATCAGGAAAAACATCCACAGGCGTTTTTGTCAACGTGAATGCACCGTAAGTCATCAACACGACACTAGCGATGATCACCAGCAATCGATTGGCTAAACTGTTTTCAAGTAACCACTTAAACATATCAGCGCACCTGGTTAATCAATGTTGCACCTTGTGCCGCGATTAGATCGCCACTTTCAAGACCCGATGTAACTGCAACCCGCGTACCGTCCAAGGGTTCAAAAGTAATCGTGCGAGGCGTGAATCTCTCAGCGGCTGTTTTGACCCAAACAATAGACTGATTGGCAGGATTCTTCATCAACGCAGACACTGGTACAGCCATCCCTTTCACCTTATCTTTGGTCTGAATCACAACTCTTATTGGTTCACCGAGAGCCAAAGCGCTCAGCTCTTCCCCTTGGGCTTTGAAATTCATGGGTAATGCTTGCTCACGTAAGCTACGTGCTGCTCCCAAAAATTGAAGCGCGATCTGCTGGTTATTTACGGCAACAAACGCTTTATCTACACTGGCGATGAGCGAAGTATCAAAGGCCAAGGCCTCAATTCTCAGACGTGCTGGGTCCACAATTTCAAATACCAACTCACGCGCATCAATCACTTGTCCTGCCACAGCATTTGATGATGCAATCACTCCAGAAACCGGGGCTGCCAACGGCTCCCTGTGATTAAGTCCTGTGCTAACAGCTGAGACACGACCCGTTAAACTTTGCAAGTCACTCTCAGCAGCTTCGATGTCTTTGCGTGGAACGGTATCTGATAACTCCCTCAATCTTGCCAGTCGTTTTTCAGCAAGCGATTTAGCTGCCTTCAGTTCTGCCAGCTGTGCAAACTGATTGGATTGCTCAATAGGTGCCAGTGAGGAAACTAGATAGGCAAGAACATCACCTTTGCGTACCGCACTACCGAGATTTGGCAAGCCTTTGGGGCCGGCCTCGACTCGGCCAGCATTGATGGCTTGCACTTTGCCTCCTGCATTGGGGTCCATGCTGACCTTACCGTTGAGTTCTATAGATTTCGGTAAGTCTGCAATTTCAGCTTTGATGGTGCGAATTACCAACTGGCGTTGAGCTGACTTCGGCAAGAAGACACTGCCATCAGGCAAACGCTGAGGACCATTCATACTGGGAGTGGCCGATGTACCTCCATGGTCATGACCTTCTCCAGCCCAAGAATTGGTCGCCGGACACAGAGCAATTACTGCGGCCATCACGACAGTCAATGTTGAAAATTTTGTTTTGAAAGTCATGCTGCACCTCCTGTGCTGTTTGATTGGTTAGTCATCAGGCGCTTGCGAACAAAAAATAGCGCTACCAGCACGGCAGCAGAAAATAAAGCCCAGATGAACCACTTATGCAACCTATTCTTAGAGTTGCTACCCTGCGCGGACGCATCTGGATGAAAGTCCAACTCTCCTGCCAATAAGTCAACTTCTTCGTCAATCGTGACGGTCGCCGTCACGCTGATAAGACCGGGTTGCGGCTCAGCTGGCAGCACAACTTCAAATTTATCTTGACCATACTTTTGTGCAATAAATTTAACGCCTGAAAACTCAAGCTCAATTAATGCTTCTTTGACAGGTTCATTGGTTTCAAGACGATCTAAGTAGAGTGTTATTTGCTTGCCATTCAAAACACCTACCAATTCGAGTGCATCTGAAACTGCTGCAAAACGTGGCGTGGAGGTGGCTGATGCGTTGGCTTTGACATCTCCATGACCTTCCCCGGCCCAACTCAGACTGGAAAGAGTCAAACTAAGGATCAGACAAATGTTTCTAAGTCTTGATGAAATATTCATTGAAATTTTTAGTAATGTTGATTGATTCATGACGCACCTTATTGAGGTAAGAGTCCAGCTGCTTGGCGTAGTGCTGAGATGGACGCTGAATATTCGATACGACTGAGGGCTGCTTGACGTCGCGCTTCAACGGCTTCCGCTTCGATGCGGAGACGAGTTGGCAAGTCGGATTCGCCAAGCTGAAACGATTTATCAAAGAAAGTGCGAGACTCCAAAGCCAATTTGGCTCTGCGCTCTGCTGCTTTGAGCTGGGCTTGCGCAGCGTTGGCTTTTGCTTGAGCGATGCGCCACATCGACTGTGTACGGTCGCGCTCTAAGCTCAATTGAGCTTGGGCTTGTGTTGCCTCTGCTTGAGCGTTAGCTACGGTTGCCTCATAGCGAGGACCACCACCAAAAGGAAGTCGAATACCAATCGTGACTTTGGAACTGTAGGGATCTACTAAATTGCCGCGGTCTCTGGATTTGGCAATTGTGAATTCAGGGTTCGCTCTTGTCCTTGTAGTGGCCAATGCAACAGTACGCTCAGCAACATCCGAGCGTGCTTGTAATTCCATCAACGCAGCGTGTACTTGTGGATATTCAGCTGAAGGCGGCAACTCAGGGCTTTCTGACAGATCCAGCATTGAGAAACTTGTTGCCCCAATCGATGATTGGATGATTTGAATAGCAAGTTCTAAATTGGCTTGAGCCATGGCATACGCAGATTCAGCCACTGCAGCGGCACCTTCGGCTTGGTGTTGATCCGATTGAGCTAAATCACCTGCTTTCACACGTTTTGCGACATCATCAGCCAAGCGTCGCGCATTGGTCAATTGATCCGCAGTGACTTCTTGCTCAATGCGAGCACGGTGTAAATTCCACCAATCTTCTCGAATTTTTCCAGCTACACGCAGTTGATTGGCTTTGATTTGATACTCTAAAGCGTTGGCTTGAGCTTCTGCAAGCGCAGAGCTTTTGCTTCGTTCGCCAGGTAACCACATCGGAACTGCGATTGCGATTTGTTCCTCCCGTGCCCCCAAATTTCTGTTCCACTGATCAGATTTTGAGTTCAGCTCTACCGCTGCGGGTTCTGGCGTTAATGCTGCCGCCGCTCGCTTTTGAGCTTGCAAGGCTTGCTGCCGTGCCTCTAAAGCTTGCGCTTCAGGTTGACGTAACCAAGTGGCATCAAAAATATCTTTGACGCTTTGAATTTGCCTTGGCTGATTGGTATTTTGCGCAAATACATTAATGACACTGCATACTGAAAAGGCTGCTACTGCACACAGCTGCCTTTTGTAATTCCATTTTTCTCTTCGATACATTCGACTCTCCTAGGTCGTTAAAAACCATGACTTGGAGATCGGTAAAGACGCTGCATCGACATGCGCAGCCACTTCAGAACTGAGGTTCAGTTCTTATGAAATAGGCTAAAGCGATGGATTGAACAAACCTCACCGATCAGGCGAGGTGGTTCCACTGAGGTCGTTCTGGTCGTTCGATAGCAGAACGAAAGAAGAGTTCGGTTTGGGTTGCCGTCATGTGCTGAGGCACTTGGGATGAAGGTATTTCAGTTTGAACAATCAGTGCTGCACAACAACCGGCGTGGCAACTGGCGCAATCTGTATCAGTACCGTCGAGATTGTTCATCTTTGAGGTGGGCACTTTTGAATCGGACGCGGAGTCGCCAGACTTGTGCTCATGCTCGTGATGACCGGGATGTTGTGCTTGGGAGCTGGTATTGCTTTCGTGCTGGCAATAACCACTCACTGCAGCCCAAGAGAGCTGCAGCGGTGTAAATACCAGCAAAAGAATGACTATCCAGCGTTGCATTGTTTTAGAGTCTATCAGCAAAGAATAAAGTGAAGGTTAGTTACGCCCTGAATAAACATGGTCACTTTGGGGTTTTCAACAAACGTAAACCGTTGAAGACAACCAACAGACTTGCCCCCATGTCGGCAAACACTGCCATCCACATGGATGCATCACCAAAAATTGCCAGAGCCAAAAACACCGCCTTGATGCCTAGAGCCAACGTGATGTTTTGCCAAAGCACGGCATGTGTTTTCTTAGACAAGTGAATGGTCTCAGGTAAGCGACGTAAGTCATCGTTCATCACAACCACATCAGCCGCTTCCATCGCTGTATGTGTGCCAGCGCCTCCCATCGCAAAACCGATATTGGCTTTTGCCAAGGCTGGTGCGTCGTTAATTCCGTCACCAGTCATGGCAGTGACACCAAATCTTTTCTGCAACTCAGCAATCGCTTCTAGTTTGTCTTCTGGCAAAAGGTTGCCTCTGACCTCATCAATTCCTGCTTGGGCTGCCACTGTTTGAGCAGTGGCAATGTTGTCACCAGTCAACATCACGGGAGTTACGCCCATTGCTTTTAACTCAGCTACTGCTTGTCTAGATGACGGTTTAATCGTGTCAGCCACAGCGCACAAAGCCATCACCCGATTGGCATTGGTCAATATGGTGACGGTTTGTCCTGCTTCTTCATGAATTTTGAGGCGAGCTTCTAGTTCAGCAGAGCATTGGTCGCGCTCTTCAATCCAACGGTGATTGGCTAACGCATAGTTATGCGTGTCAATCACACCTTGAACACCTCGTCCTACAACGGCTTGGAAATCGCTGACGTCTTTCAGATCTGCTGTGAGACCTTCGGCAATGGCTTTAGACACGGGATGATCTGAACGAGCAGCAAGACTTTTCGCGATGCATTGAATCATTGCGGGGTCTAGGCTTGTATCGATGGGTTCAAACGCTACCAATTTGGGTTTACCTTGTGTGATCGTTCCCGTTTTGTCTAATGCCACCACCTTGATGCTTCGGGCCTCTTCAAGATAAACGCCGCCTTTAATCAAAATGCCACGGCGTGCCGCTGCTGCCAAACCGCTGACCACAGTGACAGGCGTGGAGATTACCAAGGCACAAGGGCAAGCAATGACCAAAAGTACCAAGGCTTTGTAGAGTGCTTGCATCCAAGTCCAATCCATGAGCCAAGGCATCAGCACCGCAACCGCAACAGCTAAAACAAAAACCGCAGGGGTGTAAATGGTCGCAAATTGATCGACGAACCGTTGAGTTGGCGCACGTGAAGCCTGAGCTTGCTCAACGGCGTGAATGATGCGAGTTAAGGTGCTGTCCGAAGCCAAAGCAGTGACCCGAATTTCTAGCGCACCCGACTGATTGATGGTGCCTGCATAGACTTCATCACCAGCTGCTTTATCAACAGGAAGACTTTCGCCAGTGACAGGGGCTTGATTGACGGCACTGATGCCCGACGTGACAACACCATCAAGGGCAATGCGCTCACCTGGACGCACACGCACAGTCGCCCCTACTTCAATGGTTTTGACGGGGCATTGCAGCCATTGACCGTCAGCTTGGAGAACTTCGGCTTGCTCTGGTGCAAGTGCCAAAAGGCTTTTGATGGCATTACGAGCACGGTCAACTGCGCGGGCCTCAATGGCTTCTGCAATCGCATACAGCGCCATCACCATGGCGGCTTCAGGCCATTGCCCAATCAAGAAGGCACCTGTGACAGCCACCGTCATCAGGGCGTTCATGTTCAAGCGTGCCTGCATCAGAGCCGATACACCTTTGCCGTAAACAGAAAACCCAGCCAAGGCGATTGCACCAGCGGCAAGCGCCATGCCTAGTATCTTTGTTGGCAAGTAATCAGGGAGGGCAAATGCCAGGCCCTCAGCGGCCAAAGACAGTGCCAATGCACAAATCAATTTTCCCCATGACGCCCAAAAGCTGTGAGATACAACGTTGCCATCATTTGCGTTGTCACTATTTAAAGGCTCTGGCTTAAAGCCTACCTTGCGAATGGCGTTAACCGCTTCTATAACGACCTGTTCATCAGCCGCAATCGTCAACTCTCGAGCGGTCAGATTGAAACGCAGACTTTGAATACCTTCAACATTTGTCAGCGCATGGCGAATTTCTGATTCCTCTGAGGCGCAGTCCATGTTGGCAATGCGAAACCTCTGTCCATCAAGATTTGAAATAACGGGACTGGTCTGTTCAAAAGTGACAGGCGTGGTGTCGCAAGCAGTCCCGCATCCGCAGGAAGTTTGAGTTTTAGATGGCTGAACTTGCTCAGTGGCTGACATGACGATTACTCCTAGTTGCCTATATTAAAAACCCTATAGCCGCTACAGAGTCAACCACTTAAAATACAAGTCTTCAAATTAGTTGAGAAAAACCACGATGAAGATCGGTGAATTAGCCAAAACCACTCATACGCAGGTGGAAACGATTCGATATTACGAGCGCGAAGGGTTGTTGCCTGAGACGGTTCGCACGGAGGGCAACTACCGAGTTTATAGCCCTGATCACGCCACACGGCTTTCGTTCATTCGCCACTGTCGAAGCCTAGATATGACGTTGAACGAAATTCGCACCTTATTGACGTTCAAGGATGCACCACAAGGAGACTGCGCGGGCGTCAATGAATTGGTAGACGCACACATAGCGCACGTTGCGTCAAGGATTAAAGAACTAAAAGCATTAGAGCGTCAACTTAAAGAGCTGAGACAAACTTGCACAGAATCCAAAGAGACAAATCAATGCGGCATTCTTGCTGAGCTGTCTGTGCCTCCACGCAAATCTGCTGCTCTCAAAAGCATTGCCAGACATATTTCTGGAACACACGCATAAAACTTGAAAACGACCTGTTAGTAATTTTGGTCAACAGCACTGGACTAGCCGGTAAATTTACCAGACTCTACCAGCTTCCATCAATGAGAGTGTCGATGATGAATATCAGGAAAATGAGGATGTTTGTAGGTGGTTGTTATATTCATTGGGTTTAATTTAAGTTCCATATTTTGGGAATACTCCTCTGCAGGCATTATCAACAAGCCCCCGACCTTTTCTCAAATAGTTGCTAACTGTTTGTCCCATTGCCTTATGTTTATCTGCAATCTCTGTTGGATAGTCCCCTGCTCTGGGCATAGCTAAAGGATTCAGTCTTAGTTGTTCACCAATTTCCCATAGCTTAGTTTCAGGTGCATTTCGAACGATCTGATCATGAATCTCCATGATGTTCAACAGCTGAGATATCACTTCATACGAAATACGACTACGAAAAATAGGCCATGACAGTGGAGCCTCAGAAAGAAGTCCCTCCCCAGCATTGAGCTTGCAAATCTGATCAAGCCAAAAGCCAAACTCCCTGCCTGCTAACTGAGTTGAAACGTCTTGAAATGCATCTACGGTAATTTCAAACACGTTAGCATTTTTTCGTTTTACAAAAAGCGTTACTTGTAACGTTGTGATGCTTTCACTGAAGTATTCGTGACCTTTGCTTGTCCACCAATCCTGAAAAGTCATGTCTTCCAGAGTGCCAAACATGCGAAACGTTTCGTAGGCAGCCTCTGAGGTGAATATGCCAGTGCGGCAACTTTGGGTGAACTCCTTAGAGAACTTTAAACAACGCCACCAAACCTCTAGGTAGGTGCCGTATATGAACGGCTCGGTTAGTTCTGACCTAAGCTCCCCGGCCGCAATCAAGGGAATCAATTGTTGAGTCCCACTACCCCAATTTGCTCTTTGAACTTTCATTTTTTCGTACCCCATCGAAAAAGTGAAAACCCTTCTGCCCTAGACAACTAACCTGAACTTGTCGAGTCGATTCCGGCCGATGGTTTGATAGTTATCTTTTTAACAGGAGTTTTTTATGAATCACGAATCCGTCCAATCAAGCTCTCCTAGCTTCAACGGAGTCCCGCCAGCCCCGCCAATCGATGAATTGGCCTTTGGTTTGCTGATGAATCGCACACTTGGCGGTTCAGCTAGTCGTCGCCCAAGTGACAAGAGTGCGAACGATGTTCAGGTCGATATGGTCTTAGGTCAGGCCCAGAACTTGGCAAAGATGAACGATCAGTATGTAGAAACATATGTTGTTCGAGGAACCAAGGAGCTGTACGCCCTTCTTGGTGCGATCTACAGCTATGCGCTGCAGATAAATGAATCGCCCTTGCGCGATCACATCCTCCAACGCATGCGAGAGCGTTTGGAAGAAGACCATGAGATCAAAACTCAGGTCAACACACCTTGGATGACCACTGTTCTGAGATTCATCCTTCCAACAGATCGCCAAACCGCTTACTCATATTCAAAGGTATTGCAAGTTGCGCACGATGAAAACCTCACAGCATTGGAATTACCCAACTACATCAAGGAGCGTGGTGGTATCGGAAAAATCACGTTAACCAAAGACGAAGCCGAAGCCGCCAAATCCGTGAAGGAGCACAAGGAAGCTAAAGCCGACATGCTGCGAAAAATTCTTCTGGCAAATGCTAAATCAGCAGAAACCATCGTTGAGGTTGACAACAAGTTCGTCATCAACACCGTTGCTGAAGGCAAAAAAGAAGGTTCTTTCGAATTCGCTATTTGCGTCAATCCTGGCGGCAATGAGCGTCGTGTTGTTCGATTCATCAGGGTTAATGAATCGGTTGAGGCGCAACTGTTGTCACTTGTTGCCGAAGCGAGTCTGTCCGATGACCTTGCAGGGACTCAAGACAAGCTCGATGTTTTGCGCGAAAAACTCGGCATCACATCCGGCTGGGGCATGAAGCCGGGCGACAAGGGCTATCAACCCGGTGGCTTACCTGCAATCAATGGCGCTGTTCAACCAGAGGTCATGCTCAATGCACCGCAAAGCACAACCGTCGGCGGCGTCACGATTCATCAGCCTGCTTAACTCAAGTTCACAAGCCAATCCCTAAACCTTCGGGTTTAGGGAACTCTTTTAAGGAGAACGATTTGTACGATTTATTTGAAAAGATCAAAAAAGGTTCAATCCTGCTTTGGAACGTATCAGATGACAACGAGTTACCAAAGCGCAAAGAAATGAATCGGTTACTTGGAACAGACGATTTCACTTACTACAAGACTCATGGCCACCACAGTGACTACATCAGAAAACTTGGACGTCTCAAAAACTATCTGACAACTGATCCAAGTGAAGTCAAGACTGGTTATTGGGCGCAAGCTCAAACCTCACATTTTTTATTTACAAAACATGAGATTGAGTCCAACAGCTTTTTCTTACTCAAGCACTCAACAAAATGTCTTGGTTCATATTTTGTAGATAGCAGCGATTTCGTTGACTTAGAGGTACTGCTTCGTAGATATGAGCAAGTTATTGAAATGGCAGATCAAATAAAAAAATGGCCAAAAAAAATTCAAGATCACAAAGAGGAAATTTCTCGTGATGGCATAAAAGACAGTGTCATCGAGAACTTCCAAATATCAAGCCTTACGCAGATGACCGATGGATATGGGAGACAAGCTATCGATGACGCTATGTCAAAACTGATAGCTTGGCATGACGAGCATTTTTGGAAAACTAAAAAGTCGAAGATGTCATCTGATGACGCGGAAGACGACGCTTGCACGCCCTGAGATTAGCCCAGCAAATTCATTAATCATCTAAATGCCACAGCCTCAACCGTTTTCGGTTGACTGCCCAACTTTTCAGAAAACACACTATGTGAAATATTTTGAGCAAAGCTATGGCCCGTGCAATTCAACCCGACACAGAACACCGTCACAGATCCGTTCCGCTGAAAGACACCATAACGCGGATCCCAGGCTATCCCAGCAAACTTGTGATTTTCAAAATCCCCGCCTCCAGCTACTGGTGGGTTCGCTACTACGCAGACAGTCACATCTTCAAACGCACAACGAAAACGGAAATCAAGCGTGATGCGCTAGAGGCAGCTAAACGCTTCTACGATGACATCAACCTTCGCATGCACGGAGGCACTACGTTTGAAGGATTGCCGATCGACATGAACGCAGCTGAAGTTGTGCCGTTCCGCAAAGTCACTCAACTCTTGATGGACTTTGAGAAAGCAAAAGTTGCACGTAAACAGCTAGCACCACTCACCTACGAAAACATTGAATTGCGGATGAACAAACACATCCTGCCGTTCTTTGGACACATGGATATCCTGAGCATCAACTACAAAGTGTTGGATGAATTCCTACAGATGATGTCTAAGCTTGAACCCAAGCTGAGTATTTCAACCTTGAGTAACTACATGGGTTACGTCCGTAAGGTCTTGCAACATGCAGCGCGATACAGCTACATCCAGCATATTCCTGAATTTCCAAAAGTTGGCGTTGAAGACAAGCCACGTGGCTGGTTCAATGTTCGCGAGTACGAAGCGATTACAAAGGCAAGTAAAAAACTTGCAGGCAAGCGAATCGAATGGCGCTACGAGGGAGAAAAAGAAGAAAACACGTACTTCTGCGAAGTCGGGGCAAGACATGGACCAAATGATCGTTTGATCAAACGGTTCCAAATGACAAAAGATTTGTCTGATCTGATTGTGTTCATGGTCAATAGTTACATTCGCCCTACTGACATTCGTCACATGCAACACAAGCACGTTGAAATCATCAGGCGCGAATGGACGTATTTGCGATTGACCTTGCCGCCTAGCAAGGGACACAGTTTTCCGATAACCACAATGCCTTGGGCTGTAAAAGTCTATGAGCGTATTTGCCGCAGACAGGAAGAAGAGTTAGGTAGGCCTGTTCACCCTGAAGACTACGTGTTCATGACTCAAGCGAAGTCGCGTGACAACGCAATCAAATCACTTGGTCGTCAGTTCGATATCGTGCTGGATGTCACAGGGATGAAAGTTAGCAATGTAGGTGAGCCGCGAAGTTTGTATAGCCTGCGTCACAGCAGCATCATGTTCCGATTGATGTTTGGACGAGCAGTAGACACACTGACGCTGGCAAGAAATGCGCGAACAAGTCCCGAGATGATTGATCGCTTTTATGCTGCCCCACTACAAGGCGAGATGAATATTGGCGAGTTGCAGAGTAAGCGTAGACCACGGCCTTGGGAATTGGGCCAAGCAAAATAGAAGCTAAAGCCGTGGGTACCGAGTAAAAATCACCAGCTTGATTTGAAAAGTACTTCACCTAAATTTTTCGCAGCCCAAATTTTTACGGGCACAGGACCCAATTCAGGACCCCTTTAAGGCGTCAAAAAAGCCCTACAGCGCGTTTTTCATACGGCTCGTAGGGCTGGCTAGCTGGACTCAAATCAAAACAAACGTAGCGTTTAATTTCTCCAACGGAAAATTGGCCCGATGCTCAAGCACTCAACGAAAGTGCGATGCTCAGTACAGCTTGAAACGCTGAGCGTGGAGATTGATTTGTAGTTAGTTCACAGTTCGAAAATCTAAGGAAAGACTTCGAAAAATCTATGAAGAGTAGTATGGTCTATCTATACTACTTTTGGACGTAAAAAAAGCACTAAGAATCGCTTCTAAGTGCTTGTTTTACAACGGTAAAAGATGGTGGGCGATGCAAGTTTCGAACTTGCGACCCCCACAGTGTGAATGTGGTGCTCTACCCCTGAGCTAATCGCCCATCTTTACCGTTTCCATCTCTGGAAAGACAGCAATTATGCCACAGAATTTTCCAGATTTCGCCAAACAGTTTTTCCGCCGCTCGATTTATCCAACTGAGCCAGCACATCGTCGTGTTGCGTCATCTCTGCTTCAGTAGCGGCAATCACAGGCAGCTGGTAGCTGCTCAAGTCCACGCGCTCAGTCGTGCGGGTTTGTTCGTCGTTGCTCTCCACTTCCATGAGCAAGGCATCTTGGCCGCGCGTCATGTTGATGTACACATCGGCCAGCAGCTCGGCATCGAGTAACGCGCCGTGCAGCGTGCGGCCAGAGTTGTCGACTTCTAAGCGGTCGCACAAGGAGTCAAGCGAGTTGCGCTTGCCTGGGAACATTTCTTTGGCCATCACCAAGGTGTCGGTGATGCCATCCACATAGCTGGTGAAAGGTTTGCGACCTTGCAGCTCTAGCTCTTTGTTCAAAAAGCCCACGTCAAAAGGCGCGTTGTGAATGATGACTTCTGCGCCTTCGATGTATTCCAAAAACTGATCGACCACTTCGGCGAACTTGGGCTTGTCTTTCAAGAACTCGTTGGTGATGCCGTGGACGCGCAAAGCGTCTTCATGGCTGTCACGCTCGGGGTTCAAATAGAAATGCAGGTTGTTACCCGTGAGCTTGCGGTGCAGCAACTCAACGCAACCGATCTCAATCACACGATCGCCGTTCTCGGCAGAGAGCCCCGTGGTTTCGGTATCTAGAACGATCTCACGCATGGCGACCCCGGATGTAGGCAATCAGCGCCGTGATATAGGCGCGGGTAGAGGCGATGTCCAAGGTTTCAACAATATGGGTGGCCAGCGCGCGTTTGCGGTCGTCGGGCATCTGGCGGGCAAGGATGGTCTGGAAATCACCCGCGAACAGCGCGCGCGGTCGGAAATCGGCATCATCCTGCTGTCAGGGCGCACCGATGACGTGGACCGGATCGTCGGACTGGAACTGGGGGCGGATGATTATGTCACCAAGCCCTTCGAACCCACGGAGCTCCAGGCCCGGGTTTCAACCCATCTCGAACTCAAGGCCAGGATCAAGGCGATGAAGAGCGCCTCGTCGGCCCGGGATGGACAAATTGCCGAGCTTGAAGAGTTTCTCAATGGCTGGGGCAAGCTCAAGCCAACCCGCGGAGAATTTGCTGCAACCGACGATGAAATTTCGCGATTGAGCAGTGTTGAAGATCTTCGTACCGCTGCGGCCGGAGCATCAAGTGCTGCATCAGATGAAGAAGGTGGCGCGCTGACAGCGCTGGGAGCTGCGAAACGGTTCCTTGAAATCACTAAGGGAAGAGATTCACGTCTTGATGCAATCGCTGATCAGGTTTCCGAAAGTTTCTATCAACTCGATGAAGCCGCACGTGATTTATCTTCCTACCTTTCGTCGCTAGAGGCAGATCCAGATCGACTTAATCAACTCCAAGAACGTCGAGCCGCGCTTTCGGCTTTTGTAAAGAAGTGGGGAAGTGGTTCCGATCCCGATGAGGCAATGGTCGAGCTCGCTGCACGCGCAAAGAGCGGCCGGGAAAGCATCGCCGATCTCAAAGGTGGCGATGAACGCATCGGTGAATTGGAGAAAGAGCTAGCTGGCGTTAAAAAGAAACTTCTTGCTGTTGCGAAATCGCTTACCGAAGTTCGGAAGGAATGCGCAGAGAGTCTCTCAACCGCTGTTTCGGAAGAGCTGAAGCAGCTTTCAATGCCGCACACGCAGCTGATCATCGATGTCGACAGTGCAGATTATGAAGGCGTTCTAAAAGAAAGCGATTTCACAAACCATGGATGCGACGAGATCACAATCTCCATCAAGGCACATGCAACTGCGGCAAAGGTCGCCATTGGAAAAGGCGCCTCTGGTGGCGAAATGTCTCGCATCATGTTGGCGCTAGAAGTTGTCATCGCAAAGACTCATCCGGTTGGCACCTATATATTTGATGAAGTAGATGCCGGTGTAGGTGGAAAAGCGGCAATCGAGGTTGGCCGTAGGTTGCACCTGCTTGCACAAAGCGCACAAGTGATCGTCGTGACCCATCTGCCGCAGGTTGCAGCCTGGGCTGATACCCATTTCCGGGTGGAGAAGCGCAGCGATGGTTCTATCGTTGAATCTGGGGTGGAGAAGCTCTCGGATTCACAGCGAGTTGAGGAGATCGCCCGGATGCTCGCCGGCCTGGAAGAGTCGACAAGTGCCTTAGAACACGCGGCCGAACTCCTAGCCATGCGAGGTTCAGCGCCAAAACGATGATAGGTTCGACTTCCATGAGCCAAAAAGACAGTAGCCGTGGACACGTCACAAAACACATCTTCGTCACAGGTGGAGTCGCCTCCAGTTTAGGTAAAGGGCTCACAGCATCCAGTCTTGGCCGACTTCTTGTCGCCCGCGGCATCCGCGTGACAATGCAAAAGCTCGATCCATACCTCAATGTCGATCCAGGCACCATGAACCCTTTTCAACACGGTGAAGTTTTTGTCACCGATGATGGCGCCGAGACAGACCTAGATATTGGTCACTACGAGCGCTTCCTAGACATCAACCTTGGCCAGTCGGCGAACGTGACCACCGGCCAGATTTACTCAACCGTTATTGCTCGCGAGCGTCGCGGCGAGTACCTGGGTGACACCGTTCAGGTAATCCCGCACATCACCGATGAAATCAAGCGCCGCATGCGTTTGCAGGCTCACGAGACTCCAGCTCCAGACGTAATCATTACCGAGATCGGTGGAACCGTCGGCGACATCGAGTCTCAGCCTTTCCTCGAGGCGGCTCGTCAGGTTCGCCACGAAGTTGGTCGCGACAACGTTTTCTATGTTCACGTATCTTTGGTTCCTTACCTTGCTGCTTCGGGTGAGCTAAAGACCAAGCCAACCCAGCACTCGGTTGCCACTCTGCGTTCTATCGGTATTCAGCCAGACGCAGTGGTTTGTCGTAGCGACCGCGAGCTGCCAGACGGCATCAAGAACAAGATCGCGCTGATGTGCGACATCGACAAGAGCGCTGTCGTTACCGCTGCAGATGCTTCGAGCATCTACGACGTGCCTAAGGTTCTTAACGACCAGGGTCTCGATGCCTACATCGTGAAGAAATTCGGATTCCCAGACAGCACCGTTGACTGGAGCCGTTGGCAGACCGTTTTGGATGCTGTACACAACCCGAAGCACGAGGTTCGCATCGCGCTCGTGGGTAAGTACATCGACCTTCCAGACGCCTACCTATCGGTAACCGAGGCGCTTCGAGCTGGTGGCTTTGCCAACATGTCGAAGGTTCACATCAAGTGGGTTGCTTCTGACACATGTGAGACCCCTGAAGGTGCCGCGGCTCAGCTTGGCGACGTGGACGCAATCTGTGTTCCAGGTGGATTCGGCGTTCGAGGCATCGAAGGAAAACTCGGTGCGCTGACCTACGCTCGCGAGAACAAGATTCCAACCCTTGGCCTTTGCCTAGGTCTTCAGTGCATGGTCATCGAGTATGCCCGCACCAAGGCCGGATTGGATGGTGCTTCGTCGACCGAATTCGACCCAGAAGCTCAGTATCCGGTCATCGCAACCATGGCCGAGCAGGTAGACATTCTCGCCTCAGGCGACATGGGCGGAACCATGCGTCTCGGCCTCTATGAAGCAAAGTTGAAGCCTGGCTCAATCGTTGCCGAGGTTTACGGAGCCGAGTCAATCGAAGAGCGTCACCGTCACCGCTACGAGGTTAACAACACCTATCGTCAGCAGATCGCGGATGCCGGCTTGGTGTTCTCGGGCACTTCACCAGACGACCACCTCGTCGAATTTGTTGAGTTGCCTCGTGAGGTTCACCCTTACTATGTTGCAACCCAGGCTCACCCTGAGTTCCGTTCACGTCCGACCAACGCGCACCCGTTGTTCCGTGGCCTTGTGGCCGCAGCAATCAAGCGTCAAGAGTCAAACAAGCTCTTTGAGGTAAAGGATGCCTAAAGATCGCCCCGCTTCTCTCGGCATTGCCGAGAGCGAGGTTGTCTTTCACGGCAAAATCTGGGACATCACCAGAGAAACTTTTGATTACAACGGCGAACCTCTGGTTCGTGAGTTTGTCTCGCATCCGGGCGCAGTTGCGGTGATTGCACTCAATTACGCGGGCGAGGTTTTGCTTATCAACCAATATCGCCATCCGGTTCGCGAGTATCTCTGGGAAATTCCAGCAGGGCTCCTGGATGTGCCTGGCGAAGCCAAGCTAGAGGCAGCAAAGCGCGAGTTGCTTGAGGAAACTGGCTACATCGCCGAGGAATGGTCTGACCTCATCGAGTTTCACACCACTCCAGGCGGAAACAACGAAACCATCGCCATTTTTCTAGCCAAGGGACTTCGCCATCAAGGGCATGACTTTGAGCTAGAGGGAGAAGAAACCGACATGGATTTGGCCTGGGTGCCACTTGAAGAAGCCATCTCAAGTGTTTTGACTTCGCAGATGCGCAGCCCGAGTGCCGCGGTTGGCTTGATGGCCTTGGCTCTCAAGCTTGGCATCAAGGCAAATGGCTAACCTAAAGCCCTTTGCAGACGCCTACCTCAGGCATCTTGCCATTGAGCGGGGTGTGGCTAAGAACACTCTCGCCGCATACTCTCGAGACTTGAATCGCTACTTTGACTTTCTTGACGAAATTGCGGTCTCAGAACCAAGCGACATTAGTGAGCTGAACATCGTCGCTTTCGGCGAACAATTGACCGCTCGCTACGGACTCAAGAGTTCATCGGTTGCTCGAGTTCTAGCTGCCGTGCGAGGCATCCACCGTTTTTGGTTGCTTGAGAACATCACCCAAGGCGATGTGGCAGCCACGGTCAAACCGCCAAAGCTCAGGCGCAATCTGCCAAAGGCAATCAGTTTGGCTCAGGTCGAGGCTCTTTTGGCGGCAGCTGGCCCCGACCCGCAAAACCCAGATGGAGTGCTGGCCGC
>ERZ1034365.350-NODE-350-length-25940-cov-13.781039_pt1 | contig 25940 bp, 19 predicted proteins | sample MGYA00520615_ERZ1034365 | MGnify/ENA primary metagenome ERZ1034365 (study PRJEB33736, sample SAMEA104284505) | Azolla filiculoides | biome: Urban; feature: Water surface; material: Ditch water | place: Netherlands | collected 2015-10-28 | depth 0-0.1 m ...
CCTGCGCCTGAACGAGCCGCGTTATGTGACGCTGCCCAACATCATGAAGGCCAAGAAAAAGCAGCTCGACACCTTCAAGCCCGAAGACCTGGGTGTCGATGTGGCTCCCCGCATCAAGACCCTCAAGGTGGCCGAGCCCGCCAAGCGCAGCGCCGGCATCAAGGTGCCCGATGTCGCCACGCTGGTGGACAAACTCAAGAACGTGGCCAAGGTCATTTAAACCACTTGTTTTTGTAGGAGCCAGCCCTGCTGGCGATATGCCGGTCGTGGCCCGCAAGCCATCGCTTGCAGGCAAGCTCCTACAACCATCCCTATCCCTCAAGGAACTGACATGACTTCTCTCGTGATTGCAGAACACGACAACGCCTCGATCAAAGGCGCAACTCTCAACACCGTCACGGCCGCTGTGGCGTGTGGTGGCGATGTGCATGTGCTGGTGGCTGGCCACAACGCCGCTGCTGCCGCGCAAGCTGCCTCCAAAATCGCCGGTGTGGCCAAAGTGATCCACGCCGACAGCGAAGCGCTGGCCCACGGCTTGGCTGAAAACGTCGCAGCCCAAGTGCTCGCCATCGCTGCCAACTACAGCCACATCCTGTTTCCAGCCACTGCCGCTGGCAAAAACGTCGCCCCCCGTGTGGCGGCCAAGCTGGACGTGGCCCAGATCAGCGACGTGACGCAAGTCATCTCGGCCGACACCTTCGAGCGCCCGATCTACGCTGGCAACGCGATGGCCACCGTGCAAAGCACCGACGCCACCAAAGTGATCACCGTGCGCACCACCGGCTTTGACGCCGCAGCCGCCACCGGTGGCGCAGCCGTTGTGGAAAGCGCAGCAGTCCAAGCCGACAGTGGCAAGAGCAGTTTCACACGCAGCGAGATCGCCAAGAACGACCGCCCTGAGCTGACGGCAGCCAAGATCATCGTCTCGGGTGGCCGCGCTTTGGGGAGCTCGGAGAAGTTCAACGAAGTGATGACGCCGCTGGCCGACAAGCTGGGCGCGGCCATCGGTGCCAGCCGCGCTGCAGTCGATGCCGGTTACGCCGCCAACGACCTGCAAGTGGGTCAAACCGGCAAGATCGTCGCGCCTCAGCTGTATGTCGCTTGCGGCATCTCGGGCGCGATCCAGCACTTGGCCGGTATGAAGGATTCCAAGGTGATCGTGGCGATCAACAAGGACCCCGAAGCGCCAATCTTCAGCGTAGCGGACTTTGGCTTGGAGGCCGATCTGTTTGCCGCGGTGCCTGAGTTGACCCAGGCCCTCTGATCCATCAGCACATCGAAAAAGGCATCGTTCGCGATGCCTTTTTTGTACCCTCACACAGACTTACCGGAGACTTTCATGAGCTACACCGCCCCCCTCAAGGACATGCTGTTCAACATCGAACACCTGGCCCGCATCGACCAAATTGCACAGATTCCCGGCTTTGAAGATGCCGGACTGGAAACCGCGCAGGCCGTGCTGGAGGAGTGCGGCAAGCTCAACCGTGATGTGATCGCACCGCTGAACTGGGAAGGTGACAAGAACCCGTCGTTTCACAATGGCAGCGGCGTCACCACCACCCCCGGCTTCAAGGAAGCCTACAAACAATTCACCGAAGGCGGCTGGCAAAGCCTGCAGCACCCGGCCGAGTTTGGTGGCCAGGGCCTGCCCAAAACGATTGGTGCGGCTTGCGGCGAAATGCTCAACTCGGCCAACATGAGCTTTGCGCTCTGCCCCATGTTGACCGATGGCGCGATCGAAGCGCTGCTGACGGCGGGTTCGGACGAGCTCAAATCCACGTACCTGGAAAAGCTGATCTCGGGTGAATGGACCGGCACCATGAACCTGACCGAGCCGCAAGCCGGTTCTGACCTGGCCGCTGTGCGCACCCGCGCCGAGCCGCAGCCTGACGGCACCTTCAAGGTGTTTGGCACCAAGATCTACATCACCTACGGTGAGCACGACATGGCCGACAACATCATTCACTTGGTGTTGGCCCGCGTGCAGGGCGCGCCCGAGGGCGTTAAAGGCATCAGCTTGTTTGTGGTGCCCAAATTCATGGTCAAGGCCGATGGCTCTTTGGGTGATCGCAACGACGTGCACTGCGTGAGCATCGAGCACAAGATGGGCATCAAGGCCAGCCCGACTGCCGTGTTGCAGTTTGGCGACCACGGCGGGGCGACGGGTTTCCTGGTCGGCCAGGAAAACCGGGGCCTCGAATACATGTTCATCATGATGAACGCTGCCCGCTATGCTGTGGGCGTGCAGGGCATCGCGATTGCCGAGCGCTCTTACCAGCGTGCTGTGCAGTACGCCCGCGACCGCGTGCAAAGCCGCCCGGTGGACGGCAGCTTGCCCGCCGCAGGTCCCATCATTCACCACCCTGACGTGCGCCGCATGCTGATGACCATGCGCGCCTACACCGAGGGTTGCCGCGCCATGGCTTCGACCGCTGCGGCCGCTTATGACGCCTCGCACCATCATCCTGACGCCGAAGTGCGCCAACAAAATGCAGCGTTTTACGAATTCATGGTGCCGCTGGTCAAGGGCTACAGCACCGAGATGAGCCTGGAAGTCACCAGCCTGGGCGTGCAGGTGCACGGCGGCATGGGCTTCATCGAGGAAACCGGTGCCGCTCAGTACTACCGCGATGCCAAGATCCTGACGATTTACGAGGGCACGACCGCCATCCAGGCCAACGATTTGGTGGGCCGCAAGACTGCCCGCGACGGTGGACAGACCGCCAAGGCCTTGGCCGCGCAAGTGGCGCAAACCGAAAGCGAACTGCTCGCTTCGGGCAACACCGACGCGCAGGCCGTGGCCAAACGCCTCAAAGCCGCCCGCGAAGCCTTTGTGGACGTGGTCGAATTCGTGGCAGGCAACACCAAAGCCCACCCGAATGACGTGTTTGCAGGCAGCGTGCCCTACCTCATGCTCGCCGGTAACCTGATGGCGGGCTGGCAACTGGGCCGTGCCCTGCTGGTGGCGCTCACACCCGAAGCGCAGGCGCAAGACGCTGCCTTCATGGCCGCCAAGATCACGACCGCCCGTTTTTATGCCGACCACATTCTGTCGAAAGCCACTGGCGTGCGCGACAGCATCGTGGAAGGTGCTGGCAGCGTGACGGCGATGGCGCTCGACGCTTTTTGAATTTCGCTCCACCGCTGAAGCTTGACAGGTCCAAACCTTTGGGATGGCTTGTCGGCTTTTGGCGGTTTCATGCTGGTTGGCGTGTCCCCACGCCGACAGCCATTCCTTTTCCGGTCTTACACAATCAGTCGATCATTTGAGGAGACCCCATGTCCAAGCTGCCCCCCGTTCTTGCCCATCTGCCATTCCCTGCCATCGCATCGCCCTTGTTCATCATCAGCAACCCCAAGCTGGTGATTGAGCAATGCAAGGCGGGCATTGTGGGTTCCATGCCCGCCCTGAATGCCCGGCCTGCTGCACAGTTGGAAGAGTGGTTGATCGAAATCACTGAAGCCTTGGCCGCCTACAACGCTGCCAACCCGGACAAGCCTGCCGCACCATTTGCCATCAACCAGATCGTGCACAAAAGCAATGACCGGCTGGAGCATGACATGGCCCTGTGCGTGAAATACAAGGTGCCGATCATCATCACATCGCTGGGTGCCCGTGAAGAAATCAATGCCGCCGCACACAGCTACGGTGGCGTGGTGTTGCACGATGTCATCAATAACAAGCATGCACACAAGGCGATTGAAAAGGGCGCAGATGGCCTGATCGCCGTGGCTGCGGGCGCTGGTGGCCATGCGGGTGTCAAAAGCCCGTTTGCCCTGATTCAGGAAATCCGCCAGTGGTTCGACGGTCCGGTGGCTTTGTCGGGCTCGATCGCTTCAGGCGATGCCATCTTGGCCGCGCAAGCCATGGGGGCTGACTTTGCCTACATTGGCTCGGCTTTCATTGCCACCCACGAGGCACGTGCCGCTGATGAGTACAAGCAAGCCATCGTCGACAGCAACTCGGACGACATCGTTTACAGCAACCTGTTCACCGGGGTGCACGGCAACTACTTGGCGCCGTCCATCCGTGCGGCAGGACTGGACCCTGAGAACCTGCCCGAGTCTGATCCGACCAAAATGAATTTTGGCGGCGATGCCAAAAAAGCCTGGAAAGACATCTGGGGTTGCGGGCAAGGCATTGGTGCCATCCAGGCCGTTCAAAGCACGGCCGAGTTGGTGGCTCAGTTCAAGGCCCAGTACCAGGCGGCTCGCGCTCGACTGGCGCTGTGATCTGCTTCACACGGGCGTGAGCCTCACTTTGCCGACAGCCGCGCAGCGCCCTTTGGGGCGCTCTTTTTTGATCGATGTGATCAAGGCTTCAGGCTGCTTGCTGATCGTGCTGCACCACATGGCGTTTTATGGACCCATGTCCGATGTGGTGGCCACAGCCTGGCCTGCTGTGATGGATTGGCTATATGAACACGGCCGTTTGGCGGTGCAGTTTTTTCTGGTGTGTGCAGGTTTTTTGACGGCCGGAAGTCTGGCGCGTTTTGAAGAGCTGACTTTGCCCGAGGCCCTGAAACTGGCGTGGCAGCGCTATTTACGTCTGGCCATTCCCTTGCTGGCGGCGCTCAGCTTCACCGTTCTGGTCTCCGAATGGCTGCGTCCGGACTTTGACCATGCCAGTTTGTCAGCCACGCCAGAGTGGGGGCAAGCGTTGGCGCACATGGTGCTGTTGCAGCATGTTCTGGACATGGAGGCTTTGTCTGCGGGCATCTGGTACGTGGCGATCGATTTCCAGTTGTATGCCATGACCTTGCTCAGCCTGATGGTGGTGAAAGCCTGCCGTTCTGCGCATGCGGTGCATTCGGCTTGGACTTTGCGTTGGGGGCTGTGGTTGGGCCTGACCTGTGCTTCCTTGTGGGGTTGGAACTTGCACGCTGATCTGGATGACCATGGTGTTTATTTTTTTGGCTCCTATGGTTTGGGCTTGCTCGCTTGGGAGGCCCGTCGGCATGCCAACGTGGGCATGTCTCGTGCAGACCTTCAGCGTTGGACTGCGTGGGCTGCGCTGCTGGTGATCGGTGTTGTTGCTTGGTGGCTGGAGCCGCGCTGGCGTATTGCGACGGCTTGGGGTGTGGCCTGTTTGTTGATGGGGGCACCTGAGGCGTGGTTTTCTGGTGGAGGCCTCCGCGCTTCATGGTGGCGGCAAGCGGTGCAGTGGTTGTCCACCGTGTCGTATTCGGTCTTTCTGATCCATTTTGGCGTGAACCTGGTGGTCAGCGCAGGGGTTGCTGCAGTGTGGCCCGATGTGCTTTGGGCGAACACGCTGGGCATGCTGGTTTCCCTGCTGTTGTCAGTGGCAGGCGGGGCGTTGCTTTACCGTCTGGTGGAGCGCCAGTCAGCGACCTTGTGGCGATGGTGGCTGTGGGTTAGTCTGTTCGAGGCCAGTGTGGCACTGGCCATGTTCATGAGTCCTACAGTCTGAGTTCAGACGCCGCTGGCCTTGACCTTCTCGGTGATGTAGGCCAAAGCCTCTTCCACCTGGTCGATCAGGATCAGGCACAGGTCACCCGCTGACAGGCGGCTCAAGGCTGTGTCAATGGCGTTGAACTCACCCTGAATGTCTTGCACGTAAGTGGTCCGGGCTGCGCCTTGCAAGCCTTCGCGCAGCAAGGCAATGACTTCACCGTCTTCGCGCCCGCGCTGGCAGGCGTCTTGGTAGAGCAAGACTTCGTCGAAAGCCTGTCCCAGAATTTTGGTCTGGTCGCGGATGTCCTGATCGCGTCGGTCACCTGCGCCGCTGATGACCACCATGCGTTTTTTGGCGGGCATGTTGTCCACGGCTTGCACCAGCGCCTGAATGGCATCCGGGTTGTGACCGTAGTCGGCGATCAAGGTGGCACCCCGGTAGTCAAACACATTGAACCGGCCGGGCACACCTTGGATGTCGCTGATGAAGGTGGCGACGCCTTGGGCAATGGCATCCCACGGCACACCCACAGCCCAGGCTGCCCCAATGGCAGCCATGACGTTTTCGGTCTGGAACCCGATTTGGCCTTGCCGGGTGAGCGGCACTTGTGCCAATGGAATGCGAAGAACCTGTTTGCCTTTTTGGGCCACGATGTGACCGTCTTCGGTGAACACCACGCGCTTGCCCTGGGCACGGTGCGTGGCCAGCACAGGTTGGTTGGCGTCGAGCGCAAAAAATGTCACATCACCCGGGCAGTGCGGTGCCATCGAAGCCACGGCGGGGTCGGCTGCATTGAGCACGGCCATGCCGCTTTGTTCCACGTTGAGCACGATCACGCGCTTCAAGACGGACAGGTCTTCGAGCGTGGTGATGTAGTTCAGACCCAAGTGATCGCCACCGCCCATGTTGGTCACGATGGCCACGTTGCAGCGGTCAAAGGCCAAGCCTTCGCGCAGCAGGCCGCCACGTGCGGTTTCAAAAACAGCGGCATCCACATCGGGGTGCATCAACACATTGCGGGCGCTGCGCGGGCCGCTGCAATCGCCCGAGTCGGTCTGGCGACCGTTGACGTAAACGCCATCGGTGTTGGTCATGCCCACACGCAGGCCTTTGGCCTTGAGCAAGTGCGCGGTCAGGCGCACTGTGGTGGTTTTGCCGTTCGTGCCCGTGACCGCAATCACGGGGATTCGACCGGTTGCGCCGTTCGGAAACATTTGGTCGATCACGGCGTTGCCCACGTCACGGCCCTTGCCGTAAGACGGGCTGATGTGCATGCGCAAGCCGGGGGCGGCATTGACTTCGACGATGCCGCCGTTTTGTTCTTCCAAGGGGCGCAAAACAGATTCGCACACCACGTCCACGCCACAAATGTCAAGGCCCACCATTTGGGCGGCTTCAATCACACGGGCTGCAACCTCGGGGTGTACATCGTCGGTCACGTCGGTGGCGCTGCCGCCTGTGGACAGGTTGGCGTTGTTGCGCAGGATGACGCGGCGGCCTTTTTCGGGCACCGATTCAGGCTCCAGATCCTGGGCGTGCAAACGACCGATCGCGATGTCGTCAAAACGGATCTTGGTGAGCGAGGTGGAGTGACCCGTGCCGCGACGCGGATCAGCGTTCACCAGATCGACCAGTTGGCGCACGGTGTGCTTGCCATCACCCACCACCAAAGGGGGTTCGCGGCGGGCTGCGGCGATGAGCTTGTTGCCCACCACCAGCAGGCGGTAATCATGGCCGGGCAAAAACTTCTCGACCATCACGGTGCCATAGCGCACGGCGGTGGCATAGGCGTTGTCAAAGGCTGTGCGCTCGGTGATGTTGACCGTGACACCTTTGCCCTGGTTGCCGTCTTGCGGCTTGACCACCACGGGCAGGCCCACTTCCAGGGCGATGGCCCAGGCTTCGTCCGGGGTTTGGGCCGGACGGCCCAAGGGCACGGGCACACCGGCTGCGTGCAGCAGTTGTTTGGTCAGGTCTTTGTCTTGGGCAATCGATTCGGCAATCGCACTGGTCGAGTCAATCTCAGCTGCTTGAATGCGGCGCTGCTGCGAGCCCCAGCCAAATTGCGCCAAGCTGCCGTCCGTCAGACGCCGGAAGGGAACGCCTCGCGCCACGGCGGCATCGACAATCGAGCCGGTGGATGGGCCTAAGCGCACGTCTTCGTCCAATTCGTGGAGTTGGGCCAAAGCGCTTTCCAAATCAAACCCATGACCTTTCATCGCGGCTTGGCAAAGCTTTTCAGCCAGTTCCAGCGCCAGGCGACCTACGGCTTCTTCAGAATACTGAACCACGACCTGGTAAACGCCCGCCTCTTCGGTGGCTGTGGTGCGGCTGAAGGTGACAGGGCAGCCTGCTTGGGCTTGCAGGGCCAGTGTGACCTTTTCCAGCGCATGGGCCATCGATGGCGCTTGGCCTGATCGGCTGCCCTCGATGGGGCCGACTTCGGGAAAGATGCGGCGCAGACGCTGCTCGATCGGGTGGTTGGCCGACAGGCTGCGTTCGGCCTCCGGGCAGGTCACGATGGCTTCAATGGCCGTGTGACGGCTCCACAAATTGGGACCGCGCAGCGCGCGAATTCTTGACACTTCCATGAACCAGGATTCCTGTGATGCGGTAAGGCCGAGGGGCTCGTCGGGTGTTAATGGGAGGTGTGCTGGCCGAAGCTTTTTACACCGGCACGGATCAGGTCCGTGCTGATGTCCAAAGCCCAAGCCACACAGGCTGCGATCAGCATGTCGTCGGTGCCGAGTCGGCCATCTTGCAGCAGGCGGGACACTGCAGGTCGTTTGTTCGACAGCACGAGCGACTCGCGTGAGCCTTCGCTCAGCACCAGTTGCCCGTCACGCCAAAAAGCCACTCGGCCACCTTCTGCAAGGTGGGCGACAAGACGCGGGTTTTTTTCGTCATCGGCATAAAAAATCACGCTGCCGTCGCAGTGGCGAGCCAGATCGGCCACTTGATCGTCGGCTGCATTCAGCACGGCTGTGCCATGCGACAAGATCACGTCGATTTGTGTGCGCACGTAGCCCGGCATTTTCTCGTCGCTGCCAGCGTACAAGTCATCCAGACCTTGGGCCTTGGGCATGCGTGTGACCACGCCCACTTGGCAGCGGTCATAAGGCAAACCTTCGGCCAGCAAATGGCGGGCATCGCTTTCAAACACAGCGGCCTGAACCGACCGGTTGATCAAAAGCCGCTGGGCGTTTTCCCAGTCCATGCCGCCGTGGCTTTGCAGCCGGCGTTGGTTCATGAACAAGCCGTCTGCGCAGGCCAGGCCGGTGTAGAGCCCTTTCAGGTGCAAAAGCCAGGAGACCAATGTCGCGGGTCGTGTCGTGTCGCCATCACCTATGAGGCCCACCACCGGAATGCGGCCGGTATCTGCAGGTTTGAACAAGTGATTGGCAATGGCCTGACCGACGGGGCGCGGCTGACCCACAGCGGGTTTCAGGTGCATCAACAAACCGGGGCCGGCATTGACCTCGACAATCGCGCCACCTTGTGCGGCCAAGGGCTGTGAAATGTCTTGCGCGACCAGATCAACGCCTGCGATGTCCAGGCCCACGACGCGTGCGGCCAGCACGGCTTGTGCGGCCACATCGGGGTGAACTTCATCGGTCACGTCCAGCGCCATGTTGCCGGTGCGCATGATGAGCACGGAGCGGCCTGCCTCAGGCACGCTCTCAGCGGTCAGGCCCTGGCGTTTGAGTTCGAGCACCGAAGTGGTGTGTTCGTCCAGGCGGATGGTGTCGAGCGGAAAATCTTCTTCTTCGCCGCGTCGGGGGTCGGAGTTGATCTGAAGCTCGATCAACTCGGACACGGTGTGCACGCCATCGCCCACCACGCTGGCGGTTTCGCCTTTGTTGGCTGCGGCCACATGGTCGCCCACCACCAACAGGCGATGCTCTTCACCCAAGATGAAGCTTTCCACGATGACTTCGCTGCCTTCTGCCAGCGCAATGTCGTAGGCGGCTTCGATGTCTTCTTGTTTGGACAGTTCGAGCGAAACGCCACGCGCATGGTTGCCGTCGGTCGGTTTCACGCACACGGGCAAGCCGATGTCTTGTGCTGCTTCCCAAGCCGCAGCAGGGCTGTCCACAATTTGACCTTGCGGCACAGGCACGCCGCACATGCTGAGCAGCTGCTTGGTCAGGTCTTTGTCTTTGGAGATGCCTTCGGCAATTGCGCTGGTGCGGTCGGTCTCAGCTGTCCAGATGCGGCGCTGCTGGGCACCGTGGCCGAGTTGCACCAGGTTGCCATCGTTCAGGCGAATGGCGGGGATGCTCCGCTCACTGGCCGCGTCCACGATGCTGGCGGTGCTGGGTCCGATGCACAGGCTGTCGACCATCTGCTTGAGGCGGTTGATTTCAGCCTTGACGTCAAAAGGACGGTCTTCGATGGCGGCCAGAATCAGGTCGCGCGCGGTCTCGAGAGCGCTGCGGCTGACGGCTTCGTGGCGTGTGCGAATCACGACTTTGTAGATGCCCCTGGGGCCGGCCTCGCGGGCCTTGCCAAAGCCGGTTTGCATGCCGGCTTGGGTTTGCAACTCCAGTGCAACGTGTTCCAGCACGTGGCCAGCCCAAGTGCCTTCTTCCAGGCGTTGCAAGAAGCCACCGCGTTCACCCACGCTGCAGCGGTGTTCGATCAGACCGGGCAGCCAGGCTGTCAGGCGTTGGTTGAATCCGGGCAAAGTGTTGGAAGGGAAGTCTTCCAGTGCGCCAATGTCAATCAGCGCCTCCATGACAGGACGGTAAGTCCAGATGTTGGGACCGCGCAAATGGGTCATGCGCAGAAATTGGATATTTTTGGCGTTCATGAATGAAAAGGGCGGCTATACAATGACCGGCCCGTCATGGCACGGGTAGATTGCTCTGGATTCAAAAGAGTCATGGGCAGTTCATGTGCCGTCGTGTGCGACATCAATGGTTGTTTTTTTGTCTCGTCGGCCGCCGTGGTCGTTCGAGTCGCTTCCGGTTCATCCTTCAATGACATCAACTTCTTCTTTGGCCTCTGCATCCCGTCAGGTTTTGCCCGACGCTTGGCAGGTTGAAGTCCATTCTTGTCTGCAACCTGATGAAAACGCAACAGCCTGGTTAGAGGTTGACCTTGACGGCAGCTTGCGATTTGCCAAAAGTGCCATCATTTTGACCGATCAGCGGGTCTTATCCCGCCTTGAAGGCGAAAAAAACTGGTCCAGCTGGGCTTTGCAGCCGGTTTTGTCTCTGAAACTCACTGACCATGCGGGTGTGGGGTGTTTGGCACTGACCAGCCCAGAGGGGCAATTGGCGGTTTGGCGTTTCACGCTCGGCTTGCAGGCCGCCGTGGCCCGCTGGGCGGCACAGTTTGAAAGCCAGTTGGCGCAGCAGCTGACGCCATCGGGCGGCCCCTCAGAAGGCCGTCCATTGCAGGCGGTGTTGTCAGGCTCGGTGTGCCCGGTCTGCCAGACTGTCATGAGCGATGACGACGAAGAATGCCCGAGCTGTGGCCGGGAAGACCTGGCACCGCCGTCCACTTGGACACTGTTCAAGCTGTGGCGTTTTGCGCGGCCTTATCAGCGCTCTTTGCTGGCGGGTTTCTCGCTCACTTTGGCGGCTACGGCGGCCACTTTGGTGCCGCCCTACCTGACCATGCCGTTGATGGACGACATCCTGATTCCCTACCAGAACGGCAAAGAAATCGACCCCACGCTGGTGTCCATGTATTTGTTGGGCTTGCTGGCATCGGCCTTGCTGGCCTGGGGTCTGGGCTGGGCCAAAACCTACATCTTGGCGTTGGTGTCCGAGCGCATTGGCGCTGATCTGCGCACCACGACCTATGAGCATTTGCTCAAACTCTCTTTGGAGTATTTTGGCGGTCGGCGCACGGGCGATCTGATTGCCCGCATTGGCAGCGAGACCGACCGCATCAACGTGTTCTTGTCGCTGCACCTGCTGGACTTTGCGACCGATGTGCTGATGATCTTGATGACGGCGGTCATCTTGTTCACCATCAACCCGACCTTGGCCTTGGTCACCTTGCTGCCTTTGCCCTTCATTGCCTGGCTGATCCATGTGGTGCGCGAAAAATTGCGCACAGGTTTTGAAAAAATTGACCGGGTCTGGGCCGAAGTGACCAACGTGCTGACCGACACCATTCCCGGCATTCGGGTGGTCAAAGCCTTTGCGCAAGAAGACCGTGAAGCCCAGCGCTTCAAAGACGCCAACAAACACAATTTGCAGGTCAACGACCGCTTGAACCGGGTGTGGTCGCTGTTCTCGCCCACGGTGACCTTGATGACCGAGATCGGCTTGCTGGTGGTCTGGGGCTTTGGCATCTGGCTGGTCTCGGACGACCAGATCACGGTCGGTGTGTTGACCGCATTTTTGGCCTACATCGGCCGTTTTTACAGCCGTCTCGATTCGATGAGCCGCATCGTCTCGAACACGCAAAAGGCGGCTTCGGGGGCCAAACGCATTTTTGACATTCTGGACCACGTGTCCAGCGTGCCCGAGCCTGTGAACCCGGTCGCTTTGCCGCCCCAGGTGCAAGGCCGCATCACGGTGCGCGATGCGGGTTTCCGTTATGGCAACCGTGCGGTCATTCGTCAGCTCAACCTCGATATCCAGCCTGGCCAGATGATCGGTCTGGTGGGCCACAGCGGTTCGGGCAAGAGCACCTTGGTCAATCTGATTTGCCGTTTTTATGACCTGACCGATGGTTCGATCGAGCTGGACGGTACCGACATCCGTCAGTTGAAAGTGGCCGACTACCGCCGCCAAATCGGCTTGGTGTTGCAAGAACCGTTCTTGTTTTTCGGCACCATCGCCGACAACATTGCCTATGGCAAGCCCGAAGCCAGCCGCGAAGAAATCGTCGCGGCGGCCCGTGCGGCGCACGCCCATGAATTCATCTTGCGCATGCCCCAGGGCTATGACTCGCTGGTGGGTGAACGCGGTCAGGGGCTGTCCGGCGGTGAGCGTCAGCGCATTTCGATTGCCCGAGCCTTGCTGATCAATCCCCGCATTTTGATTTTGGACGAGGCCACTTCGGCAGTGGACACCGAGACCGAAAAAGAGATTCAAAGGGCGCTGGACAACCTGGTGCGTGGTCGCACAACCATCGCCATTGCCCACCGCCTGTCGACCTTGCGCAAGGCCGATCGCCTGGTGGTCATGGACAAAGGCGTGGTGGTGGAAGAGGGCACGCACGACGCGTTGATCGAGGCCCAGGGTGCTTATTGGCGCCTGTATGAGGCCCAGCAGCGGCAGGCCGAAACCGAAGCGGTTTTGGGCGCTAGCCTCGACGCATCAGAACAAAAGGTGAGCGCATGAGCCCGTTTGACTTGCAACGCGATGCCTTTGGCCGCTGGGTGCTGGAGATGCCAGATGGCACGCGCCATGTGCCTGTGACGGCTCTGCGTGCTTATCCTGTCTCGGCCCCCGACTCGGGTGTGGCACTGATGGATGCTGATGGGCGCGAGATCGTCTGGATCGATGAGCTGGCGCAGTTGGACGCACCGCTGCGTGCGAAGGTGGTGCAAGCCTTGAATGAGCGCGAGTTCTTGCCCGAAATTTTGCAGCTGACCGATGTCAGCAGCTTTGCCACACCCAGCACCTGGTCGGTGGTGACCGATCGGGGCGTCACGCAGTTTTTACTCAAAGGTGAAGAAGACATCCGTCGCCTGACCGGCACGGTGCTGCTCATCAACGATGCCAATGGCGTGCAATTCATGATCCGCGACTTGGCGGCCATGGACAAACACTCGCGCAAGCTGCTCGACCGCTTTCTTTGATAGGCCTCAAAGTGGCCAGACCGAACCGTGCTCGGGCACCAGCGCACGCCATTTGATCTCGTGTTCGATGCGCTGACGCAACATGTCAGACGCCTCGCGCTCGCCATGCACCACATACACCTGCCCCGGTGCACAGGGCATTTTGTGCAGCCAGCTCAGCAGCTGATTGGCATCGGCATGGGCCGAAGCCGATTCGATTTGGGCCACCTCGGCCCGCACCGCGACATCTTGCGCATGGATGCGAACCGTGGTGTGGCCGCTGGCCAGCGCTGCACCTCGCGTGCCGGGCGCTTGGTAGCCCGTCAGGATGATCATGTTGCGGTGATCGCCCGCGTATTGCGCCAAGTGGTGCAGCACGCGTCCACCTGTGGCCATGCCGCTGGCCGCCAAAATCACCATGGGGCCGTGTCGGCGCGCCAGTGATTTCGATTGCTCGGGCGTTTCCAGCATGGTGGCCGCATGGTCCATGTTGCGCACTTCCTGCACGCTCAAACGGTGCTCGCCCGGGTGGCGTTCAAACAAGGCCGTGGTGTGGATCGCCATCGGGCTGTCCAGGAAAATCGGCAAGCCCTTGGGAATTTCTCCAGCCGCCTTGAGCTGTGCGATGGTGTGCAGAACAGCCTGCGCCCGCCCCACGGCAAACACCGGCACGACAGCCACACCGCCGCGTGCGGCCAGTTTTTTCAAAAGCGGCCCAAGCTCTTCAAACACTTTTTCTTTGGGGTGTTGGCGGTCGCCATAGGTCGACTCGATCAACACCGTGTCGGCCTGTGGCGGTGGCTCGGGCGGGTTCATCAGCGGGTCATCGGGACGACCCAGATCGCCAGAAAAGAGAATGCGCCGACCGCCTACATCCAGCAGCAAACTGGCTGCGCCCAGAATGTGGCCAGCAGGCTGAAAGCGGGCCTTCCAGCCGCGGATGGGTTCGAACCACTGGCCCTGATGCTCTGCGTGCAAGGCCTTCAGGCTCTGAATGGCCTCTTGCTTGGTGTACAGCGGCAGGGCAGGTGCATGTTTAGAAAAACCGTGCCGGTTGGCGAAAAACGCGTCTTCTTCCTGGATGTGCCCGCTGTCAGGCAACAAAATGCTGGCCAGATCGCAAGTGGCCGCTGTGGCATGCACCCGGCCGCGAAAGCCGTTTTTGAACAGCAGGGGCAAATACCCGCTGTGGTCCAGGTGCGCATGGGTCAGCACCACCGCATCGATGTGCGCCGGGTTGGCAGGCAGCGGGTTCCAGTTGCGCAAGCGCAGTTGTTTGTAACCCTGAAACAGCCCGCAATCGACCAACAGCCGCTTCTGGTTGTGCTCGATCAGGTACTTGGAGCCGGTGACGGTGTCGGCTCCGCCGAGGAAGGTGATGGTGGCGCTCATGCTGGCATGCTGCGCTCAAAATAAACAAGGGCGTTTGAGGCAAGTCATGTTGACGCTTGTTTTGCCAAACCGACGCACTATTGTCATACCCGCGCCCTAACTGTCATACCCGCGCATGCGGGTATCCATGGCAGCCGAAGGCATGGACCCCCGATCGCGTCGGGGGTGACAAAGGTAAGTCAGATCGCAGGTGACAAACGCCGCTCAACCGCCGAAAAAGCCTTTGAGCTTGTCGGTCCAGCTCTCGCCGCTGGGTTGGTGTTTGCCGCCGCCTTTGGTGAGCGATTCGTCAAACTCCTTGAGCAACTTGCGTTGGTGCTCGGTGAGCTTGACAGGCGTTTCCACCGTGATGTGGCAATACAGGTCGCCCGGATAGCTGCCGCGCACACCCTTGATGCCCTTGCCGCGCAGGCGGAACTGCTTGCCCGTCTGAGTGCCTTCTGGAATGTCGATGGCCGCTTTGCCGCCCAAAGTGGGCACGTCGATTTCGCCGCCCAAGGCCGCTTTGGTGAAGCTGATGGGCACTGCGCAATGCAGGTCGTCGCCGTCGCGCTCAAAAATCGAATGCTTCTTGAGGTGAATTTCGATGAAAAGATCGCCCGGAGGGCCACCGTTGGTGCCTGGCTCGCCGTTTCCAGCACTGCGGATGCGCATGCCGTCGTCGATGCCGGCCGGGATTTTGACTTCCAGCGTCTTTTGCTTCTTGAGCTTGCCTTGTCCATGGCAAGTGCCGCAAGGGTCAGGGATGATCTTGCCCGTGCCACGGCAGTTGGGGCAGGTCTGCTGCACACTGAAAAAGCCCTGGCGCATCTGCACCTGACCTTGACCATGGCAGGTCGAGCAGGTCTTGGCGCTGGTGCCCGGCTTGGCACCGGTGCCGCTGCAGGTGTCGCAGGCGTCCCAGCTGGGGATGCGCAACTGCGAGTCCTTGCCGTTGGCCGCTTCTTCGAGCGTGATTTCCATCGCGTAGCTCAGGTCGGCACCGCGGAAAACCTGTCGTCCACCACCGCGACCGCCACGGCCTTGGCCCCCAAAGATGTCACCAAAGATGTCGCCAAACGCGTCACCAAAACCGCCAAAACCTTCGGCACCGCCGCGCATATTGGGGTCGACACCGGCGTGGCCGTGCTGGTCGTAGGCCGCACGTTTTTGTGCGTCCGACAGCATTTCGTAGGCCTCTTTGACCTCTTTGAACTTGGCCTCGGCTTCTTTGGCCTTGGCGTCTTCACCCTGGTTGCGGTCAGGGTGGTACTTCATCGCCAGCTTGCGATAAGCCTTTTTGATGTCTTCGTCTGTGGCGTTTTTGGCAACGCCCAGCACTTCGTAAAAATCTCGTTTTGTCGCCATGACTTTGAACCCTGGCCTTCAGGCCGTTTCATGCAAAAAGCGTCCCGGGCAAAGCACGGGACGCTGCAGCTGGTTTGTGGGAGGCCGCCCCTGCGGCCGAATGCACTCGCGAGCGGCGGCTCGCTCCCACAGCATCACACTGGGCATCAGCCCTTTTTGACTTCCTTGACCTCAGCGTCCACGACGTTGTCGTCTTGGGGCTTGGCTTCGGCTGCACCGGCCGCGCCGGCACCCGCAGCGGCTTGCTGCGCTTGCATCTCGGCGTAGACCTTCTCGCCCAGCTTCTGGCTGGCCGTCATCAGGGCTTCGGTTTTGGCTTCGATGGCGTCTTTGTCTTCGCCCTTCAATGCTTCTTCCAGGTCCTTGGCGGCCGCTTCGATGGCTTCTTTCTCAGCCGCTTCGATCTTGTCGCCATGCTCGGTCAGGCTCTTCTTGACGCTGTGCGCAGCGGCTTCACCGGCGTTGCGGGCTTGCACCAGTTCGAGCTTTTTCTTGTCTTCTTCGGCGTTCAGCTCGGCGTCTTTCACCATTTGCTGAATTTCGGCTTCGGACAGACCGGAGTTGGCCTTGATGGTGATCTTGTTTTCTTTGCCGGTGCCTTTGTCTTTGGCGCCCACATGCAAGATGCCGTTGGCGTCGATGTCAAAAGACACTTCGATCTGAGGTGTGCCACGTGAGGCGGGTGGAATGCCTTCGAGGTTGAATTCGCCCAGTAATTTGTTGCCGGATGCGATGTCGCGCTCACCTTGGAACACCTTGATCGTCACGGCCGGCTGGTTGTCTTCAGCGGTCGAGAAAGTCTGTGCAAACTTGGTTGGGATCGTGGTGTTCTTGGTGATCATCTTGGTCATGACACCGCCCATGGTCTCGATGCCCAAGGACAAAGGTGTCACGTCGAGCAGCAACACGTCGGTGCGGTCGCCGGACAACACTTGACCCTGGATCGCAGCGCCCACAGCCACGGCCTCGTCGGGGTTCACGTCTTTGCGTGGCTCCTTGCCGAAGAACTCTTTGACCTTTTCTTGCACCTTGGGCATGCGGGACATGCCGCCGACCAGGATGATGTCGTCGATGTCACCGACCGACACGCCAGCGTCCTTGATCGCCATGCGGCAAGGGGCGATGGTGCGCTCGATCAATTCCTCAACCAGCTGCTCCAGCTTGGCGCGGGTCAGCTTGACGTTCAGGTGTTTGGGGCCGGTGGCGTCTGCTGTGATGTAAGGCAGGTTGACGTCTGTCGAGGCCGAGCTGGACAGCTCGATCTTGGCTTTCTCAGCGGCTTCTTTCAGGCGCTGCAGGGCCAGCACGTCTTTGGCCAGATCGACACCGGATTCTTTCTTGAACTCGGTGATGATGAAGTCGATGATGCGCTGGTCGAAGTCTTCGCCGCCCAGGAAGGTGTCGCCGTTGGTGGACAACACTTCAAATTGCTTTTCGCCATCGACGTCGGCGATTTCGATGATGGACACGTCAAACGTGCCGCCACCCAAGTCATACACCGCAATCTTGCGGTCGCCTTTTTCGGTTTTGTCCAAACCGAACGCCAAAGCAGCAGCGGTAGGTTCGTTGATGATGCGCTTGACGTCCAAGCCTGCGATGCGGCCTGCATCTTTGGTGGCTTGACGTTGTGCGTCGTTGAAGTAAGCGGGCACCGTGATGACGGCTTCGGTCACTTCTTCGCCGAGGTAGTCTTCGGCGGTTTTCTTCATCTTGCGCAGAATTTCAGCGCTGATCTGTGGCGGGGCCAACTTGTTGCCGCGCACTTCCACCCACGCGTCGCCGTTGTCGGCTTTGGCAATGGTGTAAGGCATCAAGTCGATGTCTTTTTGGACTTCTTTCTCGGCAAACTTGCGACCGATCAAACGCTTGACCGCGTAGAGGGTGTTGCGTGGGTTGGTGACCGCTTGGCGCTTGGCGGATGCACCGACCAGGATCTCGCCGTCTTCCTGATAAGCAATGATCGACGGGGTGGTGCGAGCGCCTTCGGCGTTCTCGATCACTTTGGTCGTGTTGCCTTCCATGATGGCCACGCACGAGTTGGTGGTGCCCAAGTCAATACCGATGATTCTTCCCATTTTGATGCTCCGAAATTAAGTAAAAGTGCAGATGTTTTGCAGTTGGGGCGGGGTGAGCGCTTTTCAAGTCCCCTTACGCTCAAAAAGGTCATGCTGGCTGTCATCCCGGCCCCCGAGCCGGGATCCATGCGTTTGAAGTCATGGACGCCGGATCAAGTCTGGGGTGACAGTTTGGGTGGAAAGCGGGGTTTATTTGGGCGCCGTGACCGTGACCAGGGCTGGGCGCAACACCCGGTCGGCGATTTGGTAGCCCTTTTGCAGCACCGTGACCACCGTGTTGGGTTCCTGCTCGGCAGGGACCACGCTGATGGCTTGGTGGTGGTGTGGATCGAACTTGGTGCCCGCTGCAGGTGCAATTTCAACCACTTTGTTGCGCTCCAGTGCACTTTTGAGCTGACGCAATGTGGCTTCGGAGCCTTCGCGCATTTGCTCAAGGGTCACGTTGGGGATGGCCAGACCGGCTTCCAGGCTGTCCAGCACGGGCAGCAAGCTGTCGGCAAAGCCTTCAACAGCGAACTTGCGAGCCTTGGCGATCTCGTCGTCGGCACGGCGGCGGGCGTTTTGCACATCGGCCTGGGCGCGCAGGTACTGGTCGGCCAGATCGGCATTTTGTGCCTTCAGGTTGGCCAGTTCGGCCTGGGCATCGGCCAGCGGGTCGAGTGACTGGGCGGCCTCAGCGGCGGTGGATGGCTCTTCGGCAGGGTTGCCTTGGGGAATGGGTTGAGTGGGTTCAGACATTTTTCGATGTTTTTATCAATGATTTCAATCAGTTGGGGGTGTCAATCCCTGTTTTCAAGAGGGGCTTTGCTGAAAATTCAGTGCACCCAATGGATTCTTTGGGCTTCTTGGGTGTTCAGAAACTTTTTCAGTCGGGCGTAGGGCAAGACCACATCACCGTAGCACGCCTGTACGACGTGCGGTCCCGAATACATGACATGCAGACCTTGGGCACCTAAACCCAAGGTGTCCTTTTCAAGGAGCCTGATGTCGTCGCGTTTCAGAACCCGAAGGCATTCGTCTTTCTGGTCTGTCGGCTGGCGTCCAGCGATCAGGGCTTGGCGAATCAGTGTCCGAATTGCCGGCAAAAATTCAGCGCCGTCAGGGCCGTTTCGTGTGATGGCATAAAGCCTCAAGGGGTTGTAGTGTTGACCTGTTGCCAAATCGAACACCAGGGCATTTTCTGCAAACGCAGGATAGGGGCCAATGCAATGGATGTTCAGCCGCTGGACGAGTGAGTAGATTTGCGGTGTGTCGAGCAGCACCTCGTAGCGAAGCTCGAATTCAGCCACCAGGGTGTTGCTTTTTTCGCGGGCATTGACCCCGGCGACATCTTTGGCGCACTCTCTGGCCATCGCCAGCTGTTGCCTGTCCCGCTTTGCCAAACTTTGAGACAAGGTTTTGGCTGCTGCTGTCGATGCAGGCTGTGACTGTGGCCTTGGAATCGACGGAACGTGAAGGGTTTCTGCCAAGACGGGGTTGAAGTCAATCAATGCCCACGCCAAGAGCAAGCCACACACGCTCCGCCAAAGGCTCAAGTCAAGCGGCATGTCCTGTCGAATTACTCGACTGCCAGCAATTCCACGTCAAATTTCAGGGTGGCGTTCGGCGGAATGACGCCGCCAGCGCCGCGTGCGCCGTAGCCCAATTCGGAAGGGATGATCAGGGTGCGTTGGCCACCGACCTTCATGCCGGCCACGCCTTCGTCCCAGCCCTTGATGACCATGCCTGCGCCCAAACCGAACACAAAGGGGTCGCGGCGGTCACGGCTGGAGTCAAATTTGGCACCTTGCACGCCGTCTTTGTAGAGCCAGCCGGTGTAATGCACGGTGACGTCTTGACCGGGGGTGGCTTCAGCGCCTTCGCCCACGACGGTGTCTTCGTATTGCAGGCCGGAGGGTGTGGTGTTCATGGAGTGGCTTTCTGTCAGTGGTGCCCTGTGCCGTCAAGGGGGTTGTCCCATGGGGGCTGGCGCAGGGCGAAAAGCCAAAATTATGCCAGCAGCCCCCGTTGTGCCAAATCGCGCATCAATTGCCGTGTGCCATAGACCCATGGCGCGGCTTGGTCCGAGGTCGTGACACGGTTGACCAATGTGCCCAAGAGTGGGGTGGAGACGCTCACCACATCACCCACCACGTGCGTGAAGCCCTGGCCCGGACCATGGCGGTCCTGCGTGGGGGCAAACATGGTGCCCAGAAACAGCAGCATGCCGTCCGGGTATTGGTGGTATTTGCCCATGGCTTGGGCCACCAGGTTCAGCGGGTCGCGGCTGATCTGGCTGAGTGAGCTGCTGCCTTGCATCACAAAGCCTTCTGGGCCTTGCACTTGCAGGCTCAGATCGCACTGGCGGACATCGTCGATGCCGAAGTCGGTGTCAAACAAGCGGATGAATGGGCCGATGGCGCAACTGGCGTTGTTGTCTTTGGCTTTGCCGAGCAGCAAGGCACTGCGACCTTCAAAGTCACGCAGGTTCACGTCGTTGCCCAAGGTGGCCCCGACCACCTCGCCACGCGAGTTGACGGCCAGCACGATTTCGGGTTCGGGGTTGTTCCATTGGCTGCCAGGGTGAATGCCCACTTGTGATCCGGGGCCCACGGCACTCATGGGTTGCGCTTTGGTGAAGATTTCAGCATCTGGCCCGATGCCCACCTCCAGGTATTGCGACCACATGCCTTGGGCGAGCAGCACCTCTTTGAGTTTGGCGGCCGCGGGTGAGCCGGGTCTCACGCTGCGCAGGTTGTCGCCGATCACCGCCACCACGGCCTGACGCACCGCTTCGGCCCGGCTGGCATCGCCTCGGGCTTGCTCTTCGATCACGCGTTCGAGCATGCTGGCCACAAAGGTGACGCCCGACGCTTTGATGGCTTGCAAATCGCAAGGGGCCATGAACCAAGGCAAGGCTGGGTTGCGGCTGGGCTCGTCGCTGTTGGCCAAAACGGCTGAGGTTTCGGCCAATCGGGCGGCTTGGCCGGAAGCGATGAATTGCCGAACCTTGACCGCTGCTTGATCTTGTTCCAGCAAATCGCTGCAGGTCGCGGCAAGTCTGGACAGGTCGAGCACGTCATCGGGGGTGACCGCGACCAAGACCGGGCCGAGGCTGGGTTGCCAAATGCGGCCAATGAGCAAGGCACGGTCGCTGAGGGTGGGTAAGGTGGTGTTCATGGGGGGGTTAACAAATCAATGGCGTATATCTTGCCAGATTGGCCCGGCGCAAGCTGTCACGCACAGGCTTGGCGTGTTGGTGGGGTCAGAAGGTTTGTCGCAATTGCTTGCAATTTTGTGCGCTGCAGTACGGTCATGGCGGTGCATTCGGCTTAGAGTTTGCGGCATGGATTGAAAGGACCCTCCAGATGAACCCGCAAATTTCCTTGAAAGCCTTTGGCGCTGCGACTTGTGCAGCAGCCATTTTGTTGACCGGTTGCGCCACGGCCACGCCGGAACAAAAGGGGGCGGGCACCGGCGCATTGATGGGTGCGGTCGCAGGTCAGATTTTGGGCCGTGACACGAAATCCACGGCCATTGGTGCCGGGCTGGGCGCTTTGGGTGGCTATGTGTGGTCCAAGAGCATGGAAGACAAAAAGCGCGCCATGGAAGCGGCGACCGCTGGCACCGGCACGGTGGTCACACAAACACCTGACAACCAGCTCAAACTCACCATCCCGAACGATATTTCTTTTGACTCGGGACGTTATGACATCAAGCCGAACCTGCGACCCATCCTGGACCAGTTTGCACAAGGCTTGTCGCAGCAGCTCAGCACGGAGGTGCGCATCATCGGCCACACGGACAATGTGGGCAGTGACGCATTGAACAATGCCTTGTCGGTGAACCGGGCACAAAGTGCGCGCGATTATTTGGTGGCGCGTGGTGTGAATGCCAGCCGCATCGCCATTGATGGTCGGGGTGAGCGTGAACCAATTGCAGACAACAACACCGAAGCAGGCCGTGCCCGTAACCGCCGGATTGAAATCTTTTTGGCTGAGCGCGGTCAGAGGTAAATTTTTTGCAGCAGCGCCAGCAGCGTTTTTCGCTGTATTGGCGTGAGCTTGGCGGTTTTTTCTATTTCCAGGTCGCTGGCGGTTTGCTCGGCCTGCACCATCAAGGCCTGGCCTTTGGGGGTGGCGTGCAGGCCCACGGCGCGACCATCGTGGGGATGGGGTTTGCGCTCGATCAGGCCGCGAGACTCCAGCGACTGGATCAAGCCCACCAGATTGGGGGGCAGCAGGTTGAGCGTGGCGCACAGTTGACGCGAAGTCACGCCGGGGTTGTGCTGGATGGTGGACATGACCGAAAAATCCACCGGTTTCAGGCCATAGGGTGCCAGTCGCTCCAAAAACAATTCGATGATGCTCAACGCTGCACGTCGGGCGTTGTAGCCCATCAGGGTTTGCAGATAAGCCGTGTCCACCTTGTCGACCGCCGGGCCCGCGCTGGGCTTTTTGGAGGAGGCCGTGCGCGGCGCTTTGCCCTTCAGGTTCTGCATGGCACGGGTGCGCGCCTTCACCGAGCTTGTTGCAAGTTTGGTTGGCAGGAGTTTTTCGGGGCTGGACATGGCGTGGGTGCTTATGCCGCTGCCGCTGTGCATTGCTGCACGATGATGAAGGTGCGCATCTGAAACTCGGGCAGCACCCAGCTGCGCAAGGCCTTAGCCGGGGCCAGCCAGCGTGCGGCGGCATTCGGGGTGTTGGCATCGACACCGGCTTCAATCCGCAGCCAGGCCCAGTCCATCAGCACCAGGGCCACGGCACGCAGGTAGTCGTCGGCCACACGGAAGGCCAAGGCGGCGTCTTGCGGCGCGGCCTTGACGATCTGCTCGGTCACGGCGCGCAGCGTCTGGATGCGGGCTTGCGCTGCAGTACTGGCTTTAGCGCCGTGTGGCAAGTCGGCCGCGATCGTGTCCAGCAGCGCGTTCATGCTCTGGCCACCATCGGCCAGCACCTTGCGCACCAGCAGGTCGATCGCCTGGATTTCATTGGTGCCTTCGTAAATCATGGCCACACGGGCGTCGCGCACGATTTGCTCGATGCCCCATTCGCGCACATAGCCGTGGCCGCCAAACACCTGCAGACAGTCGCTGCCGCCGTGGAAGGCCTGGTGGGTGAACACCGATTTCATGACCGGCGTGACGAGGGCGCACCAGCGCTGAGCTGCGGCTTGCGTGGTGGCATCTTGGCTGTGTTTGATCAGGTCGAGTTCGAGTGCGGTGCGATAGGCCAGCACGCGACCGGCATCGACCCAGGCGCGTTGCGTGTCCAGAATGCGGCGCATGGCGGGGTGCTCGCCAATCAGGTCGGCTTCACCCGCGCTTTTGCCTTTGCCCGGCGCACGCATCTGGCGGCGTTCTTGCGCATAGGCGTCGGCTTTTTGCCAAGCAGCGTCCAACAGGCCAATGCCTTGCAGGGCCACATGCAATCGGGCCGCATTCATCATGACGAACATGGCGTTCAGGCCCTTGCCGGGCTCGCCCACGATCGCGCACACCGCTTCGTCAAAACGCATCACGCAGGTGGGGCTGCCGTGCAGGCCCATTTTTTCCTCGATGCGGTCGCAGTGCACGCGGCTTCGCGAGCCGTCGGGGTAGAACTTGGGCACCAGGAACAGTGACAGGCCTTTGGGGCCGGGGGGCGCGTCGGGCAGGCGGGCCAGCACCAGGTGCACGATGTTGTCGGTCAGGTCGTGTTCGCCACCCGAGATGAAAATTTTGGTGCCGCTGACGGCGTAATTGCCGTCGGGCAGGGGCACGGCCTTGGTGCGGGCCAGGCCCAGGTCGGAGCCTGCATGCGGCTCGGTCAGGCACATGGTGGCCAGCCATTCGCCGGTGGCCACTTTCTCTAAATACTGCGCTTTGAGCTCATCGCTGGCGTGGTGCTTGATGCACTCGTAAGCGCCATGCAGCAGGCCGGGCGCCATGGTCCAGCCGTGGTTGGCGGCGGACAGCATTTCGTAGAGCATGGCTTCGAGCACGCTGGGCAGGCCCTGGCCGCCGTCTTCGGCACTGGCAGCCAACGCAGGCCAACCCGATTGCCAGAACGCTTGGTAAGCGTCCTTGAAGCCCGGCGGCATGTTGACCGCGCCGTCTTTCCACTGCGCGCCGATTTCGTCGCCGTCGCGGTTGAGCGGGGCGATCACCTCACCCACGAACTTGCCCGCTTCGTCGAGCACTTGCTGCATGAGTCCAGGGTCCACCTCGGCAAAGGCGGGCAGGGCTTGCAGCTGGGCGGGCGCGTTCAAAACGCGGGACAACACAAACTGCATGTCGTCGGTGCGGGGTTGGTAGGCGTTCATGCTCGATCCGGTCAATTACTTTTTGGCGGCACCCAAATAGGTGTCGATCACGCGGGGGTCTTGGGCCAGGTCGGCGGATTTGCCGTGCAGTCCAATTTCACCCATTTCCAGCACATAGCCATCGTCGGCCACGGCCAGCGCGGCGCGGGCGTTTTGTTCTACCAGCACGATGGTCACGCCGGTTTGGCGCAGGGTTTCGATGATGGTGAAAATTTCCTTCACGATCAGCGGGGCCAGGCCCAGGCTGGGTTCGTCCAGCATCAACAGCGATGGGCGCGACATCAGTGAGCGGCCCACGGCCAGCATTTGGCGTTCACCGCCCGAGAGCGTGCCTGCTTCTTGCAGGCGACGCTCCTTGAGGCGGGGGAACAGGTCGAACACATCGTCCAAGCGGCTGCGCCACTGCGCGTTGCCCAAGCGCATCTGGCGGTAGCCGCCCAGCACCAGGTTGTCTTCCACGCTCATGGTGCCAAAAAGCTCGCGCTTTTCAGGCACCAGCGAAATGCCTTGCATCACGCGTTCTTCGAGCGTCAGGTCGGTGATCGACTGGCCATCGAACTCGATCTGGCCCCTGGCGGGCAGGATGCCCATCAGGCTGTTCAAGAAGGTGGACTTGCCAGCGCCGTTGGGGCCGATCACGGTGATCACGCTGCCCTTGTCGGCTTGCAGGCTCAGGCCGTGCAGCACTTCGGCTTTGCCGTAGCCCGCACGCAGGTCGGTGACTTTGAGAAGAGGGGTCGACATGTCAGTGTTCCGTTCCAAGGTAAGCCGCACGCACGGCAGGACTGGCCTGAATTTCAGCGGGGGTGCCTTGGGTCAGCAGCGTGCCGAACTCCATCACCACCAGATGGTCGCACACGTCCATCACCAGGCCCATGTCGTGTTCGACCAGCAAGATGCTCATGCCCTCGCTTTGCAATTGGCGCAGCACGGCGGCCAAGGCTTGTTTTTCCTTGTGGCGCAAACCGGCAGCGGGCTCGTCCAGCAGCAGCAGCGCAGGATCGCAGCACAGGGCACGGGCGATTTCCATCAGGCGTTGTGGGCCCATGGCCAGGTTGCCGGCCTGCTCATGCAGGTAAGCGCCCATGCCGATGCGTTCGAGCTGACGCTGGGCTTCTTTCATCAGGCTTTGCTCTTCGGCCTGGTTGGTGCGCAGCATGGACGAGACCACCCCACTGCGACCACGGGTGTAGGCACCCATGGCCACGTTTTCGAGCACGGTCATGTCGGGGATCATCTTCACGTGCTGGAAGGTGCGGGCCATGCCCTGGCGCGAGATGTCGCGTGAAGGCATGGCGCTGATGTCGCTGCCACGGAACAAGACCTGTCCGCTGGTTTTGGACAACACGCCAGTGATCAGGTTGAAGGTGGTGGATTTGCCCGCACCGTTGGGGCCGATCAGGCCCACGATCTGTCCCGCAGCGATGTCGAAGCTGATGTCGTTGACGGCGGTCAGGCCACCAAATTGTTTGCGGATCTTGTCCACTTGCAGCACCACATCACCTTGCGCGGGCTTGCTGCGTGCAGGCAAGTCGGCTGCATGCTGCCAGTCCACGCTGCGCGGTGCTTTGGGCAGCTTGCGTGCCACGACCGACCACAGGCCGTCAGGCAAATACTTGAGCACCAGCACCATGGTGATGCCAAACACAATCACTTCGTAACTGCCGCTGGTGCCGATCAG
>ERZ1034365.352-NODE-352-length-25890-cov-7.332972_pt1 | contig 25890 bp, 27 predicted proteins | sample MGYA00520615_ERZ1034365 | MGnify/ENA primary metagenome ERZ1034365 (study PRJEB33736, sample SAMEA104284505) | Azolla filiculoides | biome: Urban; feature: Water surface; material: Ditch water | place: Netherlands | collected 2015-10-28 | depth 0-0.1 m ...
GAGCCATGGCTCTTGATGACCGTACCCTTGAGACCCAGAAGGCTGGCGCCATTATAGCGCCGATGATCCAGGCGCTTCTTGAATCGGCTGAGTACAGGCAATGCCAGCAAAGCAATCAGTCGTGTCAGCAGATTGCGTTCGAACTCTTCCCGCAAAAAGCGCCCCATCATCTGGGCAAGACCTTCAGAAATCTTGAGCGCGACATTGCCGACAAAGCCATCGCAAACCACCACGTCTGCTTCGCCTTTGTAAACGCCATCGCCTTCTACATTACCGACGAAATTAAGGTCAGAGGCGCGCAACAGTTCTGCGGTCTGTTTAACGACCTCGTTACCCTTGATGTCCTCTTCGCCAATATTCAGCAAACCGACACGCGGCGCAGCAATATGCTCCACGGCGTTGGTCAGGATAGAGCCCATCACGGCAAACTGCAGCAGGTGCTCAGCTGTACAGTCCACGTTGGCGCCCAGATCCAGCAAGCGGGTCTGGCCCGTCATGGTCGGGATGACGGTACAAATTGCAGGGCGATCAATACCCGGCAGCATTTTCAGCACAAAGCGTGAAATCGCCATCAGGGCGCCAGTATTACCGGCAGAAACACAGGCGTCCACCTCTCCGGACTTCACCAGATTGATGGCCACACGCATCGAGGAATCTTTTTTGTTACGCAGTGCCAGCGCAGGCGGCTCATCCATTGCGACCACTTCGCTGGCATGAACGACCGTCAGTCGATCCCGTAACGCTTTATCAGGCGATGCACGACGCAGACGACTTTCCAACCGGTCGGCGTTACCAACCAGTTTCAATTCGGCAGTGGGAAACTCCGCGGCAAACGCCAGCGCAGCAGCGACCGTGACCTTCGGGCCATGGTCGCCACCCATACAGTCAATCGCGATTTTGACGGTCATATCCGTTCAAAGCTCACGTTTAACATCGGCCAGGTAAAAATCCTGACCTAGCCTCTATCAGGCCTCAGTCGTCTTGATAACCTTTTTACCGCGGTAAACACCCGACGGCGAAATGTGGTGACGGCGGTGAACTTCACCCGTCGTTGGCTCGATAGCCAGCGCTGGGTTTGTCAGCGCGTCATGGGCGCGGTGCATGCCACGCTTCGATGGGGATTTTTTGTTTTGTTGAACAGCCATGTTGTTACTCCTGATTAAATCGTTACTGCCTGTTTTACTGCCAATCAATTCCCGGAACAGGTTCCGGAAAGAATTCCTAGTTCAAACCCTTTAACCGGGCCAGCGCTGCAAACGGATGATCTTCCGCCTTGTCTGGCGCTGCTTCTGGCAGCGCACATACCTCATGCAGCGGGACGATGGGCAGCGAAAGAATCAATTCATCTTCCACTAGATCCAATGTCCGCACCTTGGGAGGTACAGGCATCGGCAAAAACTCCCAATCAGGATTATCCAAGTCATCTTCGGACGCATCCAGACGGGCAAGCTCTGCCTCATCCGCTACCCACTCCACGGTATGCGTATGGTTTATAACCACCGTTACCGGTTGCAGGCAGCGCTGACAGGACTGTTCTAGAGTTGCATCAAGCCCGATGGTGGTAGTTGGTCTACGATCGGCACTCATCGAGGCCTTAATCGTTACACGAACCACACCCGTCGAACTGGTCAGCAGATCTGCCAGCCGAGGAAAATCAGACACATGAACATCAACGCTCGCGGTAAAACCTTCGCGCGCCATGATGTTCGGGTCAAAACTTTCCGGCAAATCGGCAGACAACATCCAGACCTGTCCCGTTGAAAAACGGCGAATGATACCATCGGCAGGACGAAATGTTGACTGTTTTCTTGCAATATTGATCGCCAAGCCATTGAAAGCGCACCGAACATGAACACCGACACCCCCACTGAAACCGGAAAAAACAACCCCCGTAGGCTGATTCTAGGTTCCAGTTCCACCTATCGCCGTGCGCTGCTTGAGCGTCTGGGTCTTCCGTTCAGCACCATGAGTCCGGATATTGACGAAACACCATTACCCCGGGAGCACCCTGCGGCCACAGCCAGACGCCTGGCCCGAGAAAAGGCCAAAGCGGTGGCCAATCTCTTGCCAGAAGACCAGAAAAACGCGCTGATTATCGGTAGCGACCAGGTCGCCGTGGTGGGTGAGCAGATTTATGGCAAGCCCGGCAGCCACGAAAAGGCGGTTGCCCAGTTACAGGCACTGAGTGGGCAAACTGTCCGATTTGAAACGGCTCTCTGCCTTTACGATGCGTCGAATGGTCAGGTGCAGGAAGAGTTAATCGGTACAGAAGTTGAGTTTCGGGAATTATCCCTGGCGGAAATCGAGGCCTACTTGCAGCGCGAACCGGCCTATGACTGTGCGGGATCGGCTAAATCAGAAGCGCTAGGCATCGCCCTGCTGGATCGACTGAGCGGCGACGACCCGACTGCGCTCGTTGGTTTACCGCTTATCGCCCTGTGCCGGATGTTACGACACGCCGGATTTAACCCCTTACTCGTTTAATCGCCTTATGAGTGCTCTACACCTGATCCCCGTGCCACTAAGTGAATTAGCTGACGCGAAACCTGCGCTAGCGCTCACACCGGATGTCCTGGATTTAACCCGTCAACTCAGGCATTTCATTGTTGAAAACGCCAAAAGTGCACGCGCATTTCTTAAAACTGTTGAAATGCCGGTGCCAATCGCCGAATTGAACATTCAGGAACTGCCCGGTCGGGGAAAAATGGGCAAATCCGAGGCTAAAAGCAGCGATTGGGACGCGCTTTTAAAGCCAATAGAGAGTGGTCACGCTATCGGCCTGCTCTCAGAGGCAGGATGCCCTGCGGTTGCCGACCCTGGTTCGGAACTCGTACAGCGCGCACACCAGCGCAATATGTTGGTCATGCCGCACATCGGCCCCTCTTCCTTATTACTGGCACTCATGGGCTCTGGCCTGGGCGGCCAACGTTTTGCCTTCCATGGCTACTTGCCACAGGATGAAGCCAGCCGTAAACAGGCACTATCGAGACTGGAAGACGAATCACGTCGCCAGGGGCAAACCCAGATTGTGATAGAAACGCCCTATCGCAACCGTGCCTTCTTCGAAAGCCTGATTAATGGCTTGAAGCCGGAAACGCAAATCTGCGTCGCCGCCGACCTCACAATGCATAGCCAGCTCATTTTGACTAAAAGCGCACAAGCCTGGAAGAAGTCCGAGGCGCCATCCCTCGATAAACGCCCCGCTGTCTTTTTATTTAAATATTAACAACGTGTTATCCGTTAAATTTAATCCACTTTGACAGATCTTTAATTGAGTGGACCAAACCCACAGGGGCACAATCTTCCAGCGCTGAAACGGGGTGTGCCCCATGCGTGACCCCCAGACCGCTGGCACCCGCATTCTGTGCCATGAGTAAATCATGGGTCGTGTCGCCAATCATTAGCGTACGCTCCGGGGCAACTGCAAATTCATTCATAATTTCTTCAAGCATTTGCGGATGCGGTTTGCTTTGGGTTTCATCGGCAGTCCTCGTCGTGTCGAAATAACGACCCAGGCCGCTGTGGCTAAGCGCACGATCCAGGCCCAGTCGGCTTTTCCCCGTTGCAACGGCAACCCAGCGATGTTCTGCCTGCAACGTCTGCAATAAGTTCTCAACACCTGCGAACAATGCAAGCTCATGATCACCGGACAGATAATGTTTGCGGTAAGCGTGCACAAGATCGTCATATCGGGATTCCGGCAGATCGGGTACGGCGTGCATCAGTGCCTCACGCAACCCCATGCCAATGACGTAACGGGCCTTATCGTCGGTGGGCATGGCCGCGCCCACATCAACACTGGCTGCCTGAATGGCTTTGACAATGGCCGCGGTTGAGTCCAGCAAAGTGCCATCCCAATCAAAAACAACAAGGTCATAGTTGCGTTTGTTCATGTCGTTTCTTAAGTTTTTACACGCTCAAGCGTTGTAAGAAATCTTTCCAACTCAACTGGCAATGGCGCCTCTACGTTAAGTGGCTCTCCGGTTACCGGATGTTTGCACCGCATGCTAAACGCATGCAGGAACATGCGCTCAAGGGCTTTGCTGTTTGCCAACGATTTGTTCAGAGCAAAATCACCATATTTGTCATCACCGACAATGGGATAACCCAAAGCTGCCAAATGGACGCGAATCTGATGCGTACGACCCGTTTTAAGCTTTGCTTCGACCAACGCATAGCCCGGGTACTGTTTTTTCAGACGAAAATGGGTTTCAGCTGTCCGAACTTCAGGATTTTGCAAATCTCGCCCTTTAGCGATGCGCACCCGGCGCTCACCCTCAGGCGTCAGATACTTAAAGAGCGGTAACGTCACCTGTATGGACTTTTCAGTCCATGTGCCCGGCACGAGCGCCAAATAACGTTTATCGCCCTTTTGCTCACGGAACATGTCGTGCAAACCCACCAGGGCAGATCGTTTCTTGGCCACCAGGAGCACGCCTGAGGTCTCCCGGTCTAAACGGTGAGCCAATTCAAGGAACCGCGCCTCAGGACGCTGCGCACGCAGCGCTTCGATCAAACCCCAAGCCAGGCCGCTACCACCGTGCACAGCAACGCCGCAGGGTTTATTCAAGGCAATCAGCGCTTCATCTTCATACAAAACCGGTAAATCAATCATGGGGGCGACAGGCGGCTTTTCTTCAGAGAAGGCCGCACGACGTACTGGCGGCAACCTGAGCACATCCCCCTCATTAAGACGCTGATCGGGCTGACAACGACCCTTATTAATGCGCACTTCGCCACTGCGCACAATTTTATAAATACGGCTTTTAGGGACACCCTTTAAATGCCGCAACAAATAGTTATCCAGACGCTGCCCCGCTTCTTCACAATCAATAATTCTCTGCTCTACAGACAACCCGGGGCCGGTTACGGGCTGTGCATCACCTACTGGCCCGCAAGCTGCTGTTTCCGTTGTTCTTTTTTGGATTGAGCCCATCGAATGTGAAGATTTTTGCCGCAAAGGGCGCGTAGGCGTTCTATTACTGCGTGTCATGCCTTATACTTTACACGTTTGTGCTGCCAGCAGGTCGCCTCCCGGGTCTAATACCGGATCGATCTGCCCGGATTCCGACCCGAGATCGTCGATCCACGCGTTCGTGATTCGTGACCATCCGGCGCAGCCAGACCGGGCTATGACGACCCGCCCAGACGAACACAAGCGGCCGTCACCGACTGACACACGCCCGGCGTATGCAGTCCCGAATGCAGCAACGGCAGGTTATGCGTCCCAAGATGTATGACCTGTCGGTCGTAATTGATTGGCCTTATCCGAACGTCCGGCTTGGGATCCACACAGGATATCCCCTGCCTCGCCCTGAGAGCACGCCGCGCGGAAAGCCACGATTACAACGCAGTGACCCTGCCTACGGGAATGCCCGTGCCGGTGCTTTTGGAGCACCAAGTATGAAACGCATGCTATTTAATGCGACGCAAGCTGAAGAATTGCGCGTCGCAATTGTCGAGGGCCAGAAGCTCATCGACCTCGATATCGAATCCGCTGCTAAAGAACAGCGCAAGAGCAACATCTACAAAGGCGTTATTACCCGTATCGAACCATCGCTTGAAGCGGTATTCGTTAACTACGGCGCTGAACGCCACGGCTTCTTGCCATTCAAAGAAATTGCCCGCGAATACTACGCACCCAACGGTGAAGGTAGTCGTGCAAAGATGCAGGAAACCCTGAAAGAAGGTCAAGAGCTGATCGTTCAGGTCGACAAAGATGAGCGTGGCAACAAGGGTGCAGCCCTCACGACTTACGTCTCACTTGCCGGTCGCTATCTGGTACTGATGCCGAACAACCCGCGCGGTGGTGGCGTCTCCCGCCGCGTCGAAGGCGATGATCGCTCGGAACTGCGCGATGCGATGGCCCAGCTGACCGTGCCTGAAGGCATGAGTCTAATTGCCCGCACCGCCGCTATTGGTCGTACCGCAGAAGAACTGCAATGGGATATGAACTACCTGATGCAGCTGTGGACCGCCATTGATTCGGTAGCCAAAGACAATGTGGCACCCCTGCTGATTTTCCAGGAAGGTAGTCTGGTCATTCGCGCTATCCGCGATTACTTCCAGCCCGACATCGGTGAAATTCTCATCGATACAGATGACATTTACGAACAAGCCCTGGCCTTTATGAGCCAGGTGATGCCGCATAACGTGAATCGCGTAAAGCGCTATCACGATGACGTGCCCCTCTTCTCCCGTTTCCAGATTGAACACCAGATCGAATCGGCCTATGCCCGTCAGGTGAATCTACCTGCCGGTGGCGCCATTGTGATTGACCACACCGAAGCACTGGTCTCGGTTGACGTGAACTCGGGTCGCTCGACTAAGGGTAGCGACATTGAAGAAACCGCACTGAAGACAAACCTTGAAGCCGCTGACGAAATCGCACGCCAACTGCGTCTGCGCGATCTGGGCGGCCTGATCGTCATCGACTTCATCGACATGGAAAGCGCACGCAACCAGCGTGAAGTGGAGAACCGTCTGCGTGATGCTCTGCATCACGACCGTGCGCGTGTACAAACCAGCAAGATCAGCCGTTTCGGTCTACTGGAGCTATCGCGCCAGCGTCTTCGTCCTGCACTGGCAGAAACCTCTTACATCACCTGCCCGCGCTGTACAGGTACCGGTCACATCCGCTCGACTGAATCAGCAGCGCTACACATCCTGCGTATCCTCGAAGAAGAGGCTATGAAGGAAAACACAGCCGCTGTTCATACCCAGGTTCCGGTGGACGTTGCCACCTTCCTGCTCAATGAAAAGCGTGCCGACATTCAGGCGATCGAACTGCGCCACAAGATCACCATTCTGTTGCTGCCTAATAAGCATCTGGAAACGCCAGCACACCACATTCAGCGTCTGCGTCACGACGAACTGAATCAGGATGACGTGCGTGAACCGTCTTACAAGATGGTTGATCAGTCGCTGACCGAACTGCCTGCTTACGCTACGGAACAGCAGAAGAACCAGAATCGCCCAACAGCCGCCATCCGCAATATTGCACCGAATGCACCAGCACCGGTTTCGATGAAGTCGACCACCCCACCTGAACCGATCCAGGAAGAAAAAGCCGGCTTCATGACGAAGCTTTTCAGCTGGCTGAGTGGTGACAACAAGAAGAAGCCTCCGGTTGAAGTTGCTCGCCCACGCACAGCGCGTGAGCCGCGTGAAGGCCGTGGCAATGGTCGCCGTCAAAGCGTTGACAGCGAAGGCCGCCAGACTCGTGGCGAACGCGGTGGTCGTCAAGGCCGCGGCGAACGCGGCCCGCGTCCTGAAGGCCAGGAAGGCCGTCGCAATAACAATCGTGGCGATCGTGCATCAACACCGGTTGAAGGCGCAAGCACTGATGAGACTGGCCAGAACGCAGCGGGTAACAACCGCCGCCGAGGAGCCCGTGATCGTCGACCTAACAACACGAACGACACTGCAGCAACAACACAGACCGAGAATCTCGATCTGTTAAATGCTGAAGGCATCACACCAGAAACACCAGCAAACGAAACTGGCAGCGGTAACGCCCGTCGTCGTGGTCGTCGCGGTGGACGTCGTGAACGTGGCGAGCGTCAACCCGCTAATGGCGAAACCCAGAACGACAACGTTGGCGAACAGCGTGTTGAATCGGCTAACGTTTCTTCCGAAACATCGTCGCCAGCACCTATCGCGGCACCAGCCATCGCACCCGTGGTCTTGGAATCTGCACCCGCCGTTCAAGCGCCAGCACCTGTCGCGGCGCCTGCTCCGGCTCCGGCACCTACGCCTGCCCCCGCAGTGGAAGCAGCCCCTGCACCACAACAGCCAGCCCCAAAACCGGCAGCTATTGCACCCGCTCCTGTATCACTGGAAGCGGTTGGCCTACAGATGGTTGAAACCGACCCGGTTAAACGTGCGAGTGTCGCTGCTGCACCAGCTGAAAAGCCGGTGCGCAAGCCACGCGCACCTCGTGCCAAGCCGGTTGTTGTAGAAGAACCGCTACAAATGGTCGAAACCCGTAAAGAGTAATTCGACACGGCATCAATAAAAAAACGCGCTTCGGCGCGTTTTTTTATGTCTGGAGTTGCTTCAAATTAACCCGCTTTAGATTTACCTGAACCTGCCTTGGAGGATAGCTTTGCAGGCTCCTGATCTCCGCGTTCACGGACAACACTATCGAGCAAACCCTCTGCCGCATCTTCAATCATGTCGAGTACCAGATCGAAATCGTGAGCAAGGCCATAGTAAGGATCCGGGACTTCATCGTCATCAAATTGACGCGCGTAGCTCATGAAGAGCTTCAGACGATGCAACCGGTTAGTCGGACAGAGCTTCCGCAACGCATCCAGGTTGCTCCGATCCATCGCTAGAACCAGATCAAAATATTCAAGGTCTTCCGGCGCTACTTTACGCGCATGAATTTCGGACAAATCATATTTGCGCTCGGCTGCAGCTCTCTGGGTGCGCGCATCAGGCGTTTCACCCACATGGTAACCATGGGTACCTGCAGAATCTATTTCCAGCTCACCGAGCAAACCACGCTGCGCTGCCAATCGACGGAACACAGCCTCTGCCGTTGGTGAACGACAAATATTACCCATACACACGAACAGCACTCTCGTCATTCGCTCCCCCTCTATGAACCGCTTATGCTCCACGTCAGTTTTAAAAACCTGATCTGGTGGTTTGATCTTGCTGGTTCACGTCCTAATATTTTTTTACATTGTTCCATAATTATGGCAAACGTGCACAATAACGACAATGTCTAAAAAATCCACATACCTGAATGCGCTTCATGCTATTGCACTATGCTCAATCTTATCTGGTTGCGTATCCGGACCATTCAAGATCAATCAATCTGGCAAAGCAGCGGATGTCATTGACGAAAATGCTGCCCAGCCAATTCGACAAGTCCCCTATCAGGTTCTGATTATTCCTAGCGGTGCGGTTAAGACGAGCTATATATCCGATAAAACTTCAACAATTGGCGGTTTTTTAGGAAGCATGGTGGTCGGTCCAGTGGCGGGTGTTGTTGGGGGATTGGCTGGCTCAACCGCCGGTAGTGCGGCTGCCTCTCATGCCGAAGAATCGGCATCTAAAAATATCGATAGCCAGGATGTTGCCCAAGCCATCGCACCCGTTAATTTACCGGTGTACTTCGCACAAAAACTGGCGATACAACTCAAGACCTGCGGTATTAATTCAACGGTCTATCCTGAAATACTTGAGCCCACAAAGATTAACTGGACCGAAGCCCATCTCGCATTGCCGGCTGATTTTAGAAAGCGCGCTGCGCCCTATCGTTTTTTTATGCAGGTCGGCGTGACCAACGTGAAGCTCAGATCCGGCCTCAAAGATGACACCCTCGAAGGTGATGCTTTTGTGCGCGTGTATGAATCGAGCAGTCTCAAACAGATTGGGCGATATGCCTACAGCACGGGCACCACGGGTTCTGTCACCCTGCATCACTACAGTAAAACAAGTCCCCAACAGGCTTCGGAGCTCGCCCAGGCATCAAAATCAGTCACGCAATATCTGGTGAGCGGTATTGCCACCGATATGTGCGCGATTATGAAAAAGTTCTAAGGCTTTAATCCCCTTTAGGTGCGGCGCCAAACAATTGCTCCTTCAGTCGGAACAGCTGATCACGAGTCTGTGCTGCCGCCTCAAACTCGAGGTTTTTGGCGTGCTGCTGCATGGCCTGCTCCAGCTTACGGATTTCGGCAGCGACTTCTTTTTCAGACATCGATTCATAACGTTTACGTGTCTGCGCTGCCTTGCGCATAGATTGAGCGTCTGCTGAATCCGAATAGCCAGTCGTATACACACCATCAATAATGTCTTTGATCCGTTTCTGAACCCCACGGGGCACAATGCCGTGCTCAGCATTAAATGCAAGTTGCTTTTGTCGGCGGCGTTCAGTTTCATCGATGGCCCGTCGCATCGACCCGGTGATCTTATCCGCATAGAGAATAGCCGTTCCATTGAGGTGACGCGCCGCACGGCCAATGGTTTGAATCAGCGAGGTCTCGGAACGCAGAAAACCTTCCTTATCAGCATCCAGAATCGCTACCAGCGACACCTCGGGAATATCCAGACCTTCGCGCAACAGGTTAATACCCACCACCACATTGAATACGCCCAAACGAAGATCGCGAATGATCTCCACGCGTTCAACCGTATCAATATCCGAGTGCAGATATCGTACCTTGATGCCGTTTTCGGTCAGATAGTCTGTTAAATCTTCAGACATGCGCTTCGTCAGCGTTGTTACCAGAATACGTTCATCAAGAGCGACACGTTTACGTATTTCGCCAAGCAAATCGTCAACCTGAGTCGTTGCGGGTCTGACTTCAACCAGTGGATCCACAAGCCCTGTTGGCCGAACCACCTGCTCTACTACCTGCCCGGCATGTTCCTTTTCATAGGCTGCCGGCGTGGCTGATACAAATACCGCCTGGCGCATCCGCTGTTCGAATTCATCAAATTTAAGTGGTCGGTTATCCAGTGCAGAGGGCAAACGGAAACCATAATTCACCAGGTTCTCTTTACGCGACCGGTCGCCCTTGTACATGGCACCCACCTGCCCGATCGCTACATGAGATTCATCGATAAAAATCAGCGCATTATCGGGCAGATAATCAATCAGCGTTGGCGGTGGATCACCCGGATTACGGCCGGAAAGATGGCGCGAATAGTTTTCAATCCCCTTGCAGAAACCCACTTCGTTCAGCATTTCGATATCGAATTTCGTCCGTTGCTCAAGACGTTGCGCTTCTACCAGCTTGGCTTCTGAAAGAAATGCAGCACGTTGCACATTAAGCTCTTCCTTGATCCCTTCTAGCGCACGCAATACCGTTGCACGCGGCGTGACGTAATGACTGGATGGATAGACCGTAAAACGGGAGAGTCTTTGTCTGATTTCACCCGTGAGCGGATCAAACAGTTGTAGCCGCTCGACTTCATCGTCAAAAAGCTCGATACGCAAGGCGTGCTCAGCATGTTCTGCCGGAAACACATCAATCACATCACCGCGTACGCGGAAGGTGCCGCGCTGGAAATCCATCTCATTACGGCTGTACTGCATCTCGGCCAGTCGTTTGAGCAAGTCGCGCTGCGCCAGCTTGTCGCCCTCCCGGACATGCATGATCATCTGATGATACTCATCCCGATCGCCAATACCGTAGATACAAGAAACCGTGGCGACAATAATGCAGTCACTACGTTCTATAAGACTTTTGGTTGCAGAAAGGCGCATCTGTTCAATATGCTCATTAATTGATGAGTCCTTTTCAATGAACAGATCCCGGCTCGGCACATAGGCCTCAGGCTGATAGTAATCGTAATAAGAGACGAAGTATTCAACAGCATTTTCCGGGAAGAACTCCTTGAACTCTGCGTAAAGCTGCGCAGCCAATGTCTTATTCGGTGCCAATACCAGGGCAGGACGGCCGCTACGGGCGATCACATTGGCCATGGTGTAGGTTTTTCCAGAGCCAGTTACGCCCAGCAAGGTCTGGAAGGAAAGACCATCTTCCAAACCCGACATCAGTTGTTCAATGGCAACCGGCTGATCTCCGGCTGGCGGAAACGGCTGATGCAGGCGAAACGGACTCCCATCAAAGGTCACCACATTGGATGCAGAAACTGATGCAAGTTCGGAAATTGAAGCAGAAGCGGTCGTCATTAAGGAGATCTCTGTTGCAGCACATTAGCGGCATAGAAAGGCCATGCCATGTTAGAATTTTCAAATTATTTGCTCTTGAGCACAGTTTAACGCGTCCTTCCTCATTTCCTCCATGCCGGCAACGCCGGCGGCCACCGGAGTTTTTATGTCCTCGATTTTTGCTGATGTCGCACTCGCACCGCGCGACCCGATTCTCGGCCTGACCGAAGCCTTTAACGCAGACACTCGCGCCAACAAGGTTAACCTTGGTGTGGGCGTGTACTACGACAATGAGGGCAAACTGCCCCTACTCAAGGCCGTTCGTGCTGCTGAAGAAGCCCGGATGAAAAATCCACCGGCTCGTGGCTACCAGCCAATCGAAGGCTCGGTTGCTTACGATCAAGCTGTACAAGCCCTGCTCTTCGGTCATGACACTCAGCTGCTACGCGACAAGCGTGTGGTAACCGCCCAGGCCATCGGTGGTACTGGCGCCCTGAAAATCGGTGCTGATTACCTGAAGCGCCTGGTGCCTAATGCAACGGTTTATATCAGCGATCCATCTTGGGAAAACCATCGTGCGCTCTTTGAAGCAGCCGATTTCCCGGTTAAAACCTATAGCTATTACGATGCAGCAACGCGTGGTGTCAACTTCGCCGGCATGCTGGCTGACCTGAATGCCATGCCCAAGGACTCCATCGTCCTGTTGCATGCATGCTGCCACAACCCGACTGGCGCCGATCTCAGCAACGAACAGTGGGATCAAGTGATTAATGTAATCCGCGCCAAGGGTCTGATCCCATTCCTGGATATGGCCTATCAGGGTTTTGCTGAAGGCATCCAACCTGACGCAATCGTACTTGATAAGTTTGCACATTCGGGCTTGCAGTTCCTGGTGTCGTCTTCGTTTTCGAAATCCTTCTCGCTTTACGGCGAACGCGTTGGTGCCCTGTCGATCGTTACCGAATCGTCCGATGAATCAGCGCGTGTGATGTCGCAACTGAAGCGCGTTATCCGCACGAACTATTCGAACCCACCAACCCATGGTGCAGCAGTGGTTGCAGCAGTGCTTACCAGCCCTGAACTCCGTGTGATGTGGGAACACGAGCTGGCTGAAATGCGTGATCGCATCCGCGCCATGCGTGTCGCTCTGGTCGAAAAACTCAAAGCCAAAGGCGTCAAGCAGGACTTTAGCTTCGTGATCCAACAACGTGGCATGTTCTCCTACACTGGCCTAACCGCTGCTCAGGTAGATGTATTGCGCGACAAATATGGCATCTACGCTGTTTCTACCGGCCGTATCTGTCTGGCAGCGCTTAACGACAAAAACATCGATGCTGTGGCTGATGCCATTGCGGCTGTGCTTGCCTAATCAGTAGCCGATCGATTAAAAAAGCGCCTTCGGGCGCTTTTTTAATGGCTTGACGCTTATCGTTGATAAGGTTGGGAGTGTCGTCGATGTTTCTGCCAGTTATTGTGATATTTCTCGGCGATTGAACCGGACTCGATAATCACCAGATTCTCCGCGTTACTCTTTTCTGCGGCTCTTGTGAAATTGTAGCTCCCGGTAATAACAACCCGCCCATCAATAATCATGATTTTATTGTGAGCGATTGCATGTCGGTCATCTATCAGCGTTGGAATGCCGGCATTCGCCGTAAAGCCCGCTGCTGAATATCTCTGGGTACGGTGACTTTTATCAAGCAGGATCTCGATGTTCACACCCCGACCACGCGCATCGGCCAAAGCTTCTGCAATCGCCGGATTGGTAAATGAATAGGCTTGCACCAGAATCGATTCTTTAGCGTTGAGTAACTGATCGACAATGGCTGATTCGGCTGAGTCACCCGGTGTAAAGTACACGCGAATCTGTGTTTGCGGCACCAAAGAGGCAGCACCTGCTTGATTAGATGTGTTTTCGGCAAGAGCAAGGGGTACAGAACAAAAACCACTACCAGCTAGCAACAAAGCTAGCCATGCCTTTTTGATACGGTTCATTGCTTTTCAGGCACCGCTTCTTCTTCGTCTTCGTCCTCATTCAGTACGACTGAACGCCCAAATCCAACTTTTTCTTGAGCCTTCATGATCTTTTCGGCGATATCGGTATTCTGGGCTTTCAAAGCCCAGTCGACCGCACTTTCACCGCCTTTGGTCCAGGTTGGATCTGCGCCTGCTGCTAGCAATCGATCCACCATCTCATCTTGCCCTTCTCGTGCCGCATACATGAGCGCAGAGACCTGGGTCGGATTGTTCCCGTTAGGATCAGCTCCCTGATCCATCAGATAGTCAAATACTGCCTGCTGTTTACCAACCACGGCATAAGTGAGCGGCTGCCATCCCTGAGGTCGCGTTACAGGTACGCCTTTGGCAACAAGCGCTTTCACTACCGGCAGACTACCTTTGAGCGATGCATAATTCAGCGCATCGTCACCGGAACGGTTCTTTAACTTCGGATCAGCGCCTCCGTTGAGCAAGGCCAACGCGGCTGAATCTGACATATTTGCCGCGGCATGGATCAACAGGCTATTGCCCTGTCGATCCTTGTAGTTGGGATCAAATCCAGCTTTCAAGCCTTCCTGAATAGTCGACGCATCATCCTTTTTAGCAGCAATGACCATATCATCAGCGGTTGGCGCCGCCCAGAGCAGAGAACAGTTCAGGACAAGCATCAATCCACAGAGTAATTTCTTCATAGGCCGACCCTCGGCGCCAGCACAGTGGCAGATGCTGGAAAAAGCCTGAGAAAATTCCGGCTACTGGCTTCAGCAACCTCTGCATAGGAAATCTGGCGCAAATTGGCGATTGCTTCAGCGACATGCTTTACATAAGCAGGTTCATTCGGTTTGCCCCGATAGGGCACCGGCGCCAGGTACGGCGAATCTGTTTCTACCAGTAAACGATCCAGGGGGATTGAACGCGCGACTTCATGCACCTGTTCCGCCTTCTTGAAGCTGACAATACCTGAAATCGAAATATAGAAGCCAAGCGCCATTGCCTCTTCTGCGACAGCAAGGCTTTCGGTAAAACAATGCAGAATGCCACCCACCGCACTAGCACCCTCTTCTTTCAGGATTGATAATGTATCTTCAGCAGCCTCTCGTGTATGAATCACTAGCGGTTTGTTTAGCAATCTTGCCGCTCTAATATGCACGCGAAAACGCTCACGCTGCCACTCGGGTTGATCCTTGTGCCAGTGATAGTCCAGACCCGTCTCGCCAATAGCCAACACCTTGGGGTGCTGCCCCAACGCGCACAGGGTCTCAACATCAGGCTCCTGGTGATCGGCATACTCCGGATGCACTCCAACCGAAGCAAAAATCTGTTCATGCGCTTCAGCAATGGCCAGCACCTGCGGCGCCTCTTCAAGCGTTACCCCAATCGTCATGCAGCCAGCAACATCGTTTGCCGCCATCGCAGCGAGCACATCTGGCAGTCGATTGGAAAGACCATCGAAATCAAGATGGCAGTGGGAGTCGATCAAACGCGTCATAGTGAAAATTAAGCCTGCCGTTCGTAAAGCGCCATCGTGCGCGAAAAAATTGATTCAAGAAACAGCTTTATATTTAGAGGATGTCCGCTCAACTTACGGGATTCCAGTAAAAAATCTGGAAAAGCTCGCAGAGCATCGTCATTAAGTTGGGCAGCCAAACGTTGCAAAGCAACGATTTGTTCTGGAAAAACCAACGGGGTTGAACCCATGCGCACCAGTTGCAAGTCGAGCGTCCAACGCTGCAGCCAATCAATTAAGCAGGCGAGACGTAAGCCAGACTGGTCTCCCTTGATCAGCCCCTCACAGGTTTTGGCCAGCGCAAGTGGGTCCATGCGATTACCTAAGGGCAATTGCGCCAGCAGTGCATCAAGAATACCCACTTCTGCAATGGCATCCTCACTGGCGTTCGGATGCTTCTCAGACGCCTGAGCAAGATTAACGGCAAAGCGGAGTGCACCTGCGCAGCGATTCAACCAGAGGTCCGCCTGCTTTAATGGTGGCGTAATCTTTACCATCTGAGCAAAAGCCACAGACGTTGCTGGCACCGCCATTGGTATGGCTCGGGTACGGCTACGTACGGTCGGTAGTAAACGTTCAGCCGCATGGCTAACCAACAAAAAATGCACGCCCGGAGGCGGCTCTTCCAGGGACTTCAGCAAGGCATTAGCCGTTGCTTCATTCATCGATTCGGCTGGTTCAATCAGAATCACCCGGCGACCCCGATGGCTTCCGACCTGAATAAAAGACTCCAGTGCACGCACCTGATCAATACGGATCTGCTCACTCTTTTTCTTATCCGCTTTGGTACCCGAAGGCTTAGCGTCCTCACCCTCGGGCTGCTCTTCTGAATAGGCTTCAGGACGCAAACGACGGAAATCCGGATGATTACCCGATGCATGCCAGGTGCACGCTGTACATGCACCACAGGCCCGACCATCAGCACCGGGTTCGTCACATAGCAGACCGGCGGCAACGCTTTCGGCGAATTCCAGCTTGCCAATGCCTGCTGAACCGGTCAACAAGAGCGCATGCGCCAGACGGTCCGCCGCTTTTGCGGCCTGAATCTGTTGCCAGGCTTCGCGATGGAGCTCAATCCAATTGATCATATCAGCCCAGCAAATCAGACAGTTCTGTCAGGATTTGTGCGCGTACCTGTTCCATTGGCACATCAGAGGCAACGCGTCGAATCCGTTCCGGATACTGAGCTGCCCTTTGATGATAGGCATCTCTGACCCGCTGATGAAAATCACTGGCTTCCCGTTCAAAACGGTCCAGAATGCGCGTGTCATGAAGGCGTGCCTGTGCCGTTGCCACCGAGACATCGAACAATAAGGTGCGATCCGGGTGCAAACCTGCTTGCACCAGCGCTTCTAATGCCAGAAATTTTTGCTCGGCAACGCCCCTGCCCCCCACCTGATAGGCATAGGTCGCATCGGAAAAACGATCCGAAATGACCCAGGCACCGGTTTCAAGAGCCGGGCGTATCACCGAAGCCAGATGCTCGGCACGGGCTGCAAACATGAGCATCATTTCGGTCTCAGGCGACATCGGATCATTGAGCAAAATCGCCCGTAACGATTCTCCCAAAGGCGTGCCGCCAGGCTCACGCGTAACCACAACCGAGTGCCCTGCCGCGGTCAAGTAGGCTCTTAGCCACTCGATGTGCGAGCTTTTACCGGCACCATCAATGCCCTCTACCGTAATAAAACGTCCGGGTTGTATCGATGACATGATCAGGGCTTGCCTCTCTGGTATTGGTTAACTGCCTGGTTGTGTGCGTCGAGCGTGGCAGAAAATTGACTGGAGCCATCACCCTTTGCAACAAAGTACAAGGCATCCGTTTTAGCTGGGTGCGCAGCAGCTTGAAGTGCCGCTATGCCAGGCATACAGATCGGTGTCGGGGGTAAACCACCCCGTGTATAGGTATTGTGGGGTGTATCACGTTGCAAATCGGCTTTGCGCAGATTGCCATCAAAGCGATCGCCTAATCCGTAAATGACCGTTGGATCCGTTTGCAAGCGCATACCTTTACGCAAACGGTTGATAAAGACGCCAGCGATCTGAGTTCGATCGGCCGCAGCGCCAGTCTCCTTTTCAACGATGGATGCCAGAATCAGTAGTTCATAGGGCGATTTCAAAGGCAGATTGGGTTCTCGTGTTTGCCACACCACATTCAGTTGCTTCTGCATGGCGACGAAAGCCCGCTGTAGAACCGCAAGATCCTCGGATCGTTTATCGAAACGGTAGGTATCCGGAAAGAACCAGCCCTCGGGCGACTGACCCGCTGCACCCAGCTTGATCATAATGTCTGCATCACTCATGTCGCGGGTGGCGTGGATGAGTTCGGATTGCGAATTTAGCTTGGCGCGGATATCCCGGAAAGTCGTTCCTTCTACAAAAAGCACATCAGCCTGGCTGGTGTCGCCACTGGATAATTTACGCAGCAATGCCCATAAAGCAATGCCCTGGTCAAATTCATAGCTGCCCGCCTTAATCGACGTAGATAGCCCGGCCACACGCCCAACGCCCGAAATAATCCAGGCAGGGATACCAACACCGCCTTCATTAAGGCTGTGGGCAGCCGTACGCAGCGATGCCCCATGGGGTACGCGAACAAGCAGTTTCGGTTCACTCAGAGGTACCGGCCAGAGCACGACCAGGAACACAGCAAGAGCGCTCGCTAACACGGTTGCGAAGAAGAATTTGGCCAAAAATTTCATAGCCCCTTATGATACCAACCTTAACCGGCTTTAACCGGGCACAGACCCAGGATCCAGATCGATGACTACCCCACAATTTATTGCACTTCCCCACCTTGCCATCCTCGATGTCACCGGTGAAGACGCACAGAACTTTCTACATGCGCAGGTACCGAGTGACATCCGCACGCTCAATGCCGAACGCGCCCAGATCTCGGGCTGGTGCACGGCTAAAGGTCGGCTGCTCACCACCTTTGTCATTTGGCCGATTGAAAATGGTTACCGTTTAGTATTGGCAGCCGACGTCCGGGATGCGATTGCCAAACGCCTAAAAATGTACGTGATGCGCCTGAAAGTCCAGGTAACGCCAGCAACTGACGAAGTTTATGGCCTCATCAGTCCACCACCGACCCTTAAAAACCACGCCCTACCCGCCAATGACTGGCAAGTTAGCCATATCGATAACGTTACGGTCGTTCGGCTCGATAGCACCCGTGACCTGCTGACCGGACCTGAACCCGAGTTACAACTGCTTGCCGGATCCGGGGAAACAGCAAACCCAGTTCTCTGGATGCTGAGTGATATCGCCCAGGGTTTCCCCCTGGTCACGCAAGCCACGAGTGAGCACTACGTCCCACAGATGGTAAATCTGGACAAACTGGGCGGCGTGAGCTTTAAAAAAGGCTGCTATCCCGGCCAGGAAATTGTGGCTCGCACACACTATCTCGGCAAAATCAAACGTCACCTGTACCGCGTTAGTTCAGCACAACCGCTGGTACCGGGTGCTGAAGTACGATCCAGCCTGCTCAATGGCCAGGCTTGTGGCAGCCTACTCACTACCGCCCAAGATGCTCAAGGCCAATGGCAAGCGCTGGCCGTACTGCAGCAAGATGCCATCGAAGGCATCATCTACCTACAAACTGACACTGGCGAACAACCGCTGAATCTGATCGATCGGGTCCTGACTGACGAAGACGAAGTGCAACAGCCTTAGTCTTCGTAAATAGTCACCGGCGTGCCCACGGGCACCCGGTCGAATAAATCGACCATGTCGCTATTACGCATACGAATACAGCCGTGTGATCCGGGCATACCCAACACGGCGCTATCCGGCGTGCCATGGATATACACATAGCGTCTCATCGTATCGACCTGGCCGCCCCGGTTTTTACCCGGCTCTTCACCGCACAACCATAAGATCCGGGTCAGAATCCAATCTCTGTCCGGCTGCGCCGCCATCAGCTCAGGCGTGCAAACCTCACCCGTAGGGCGGCGCCCACGCAGAACTGCACCCAAGGGCAAACCATCCCCTATCCGGGCACGGATACGATGTCGCCCCCGTGGCGTCTGATAGCTGCCCATCTGTTCTCCGGCACCCTTGGTGGCAGTAGAAACAAGATAGCGTTTGACCACCCCACCGGCATCATCCAACAATGTCAGCGATTGGTTGGCAATAGACACTTCAATTTGCATCGTTTTTCCTTGCTTCACGCTGATCACGAGCTTCTGCTCGACGACGCTGAAAGAATGTCGCAATCAACGATGCGCTTTCTTCTGCCATCAATCCACCTTCAACCTCGGCATGGTGATTCAATCGCGCCTCAGCGAAAAGATCCAGCACACTGCCGCAGGCACCCGTTTTAGGTTCAGAAGTCCCATAAACGACTCGCCCAATGCGGGCATGCTGAATAGCCCCGGCACACATGGCACATGGCTCAACGGTCACATACAACGTACAACCCGGCAAACGGTAATTACCCATCGTCATAGCAGCATCACGGAGCGCGATAATTTCGGCATGCGCCGTCGGATCATGGCGTCCTATGGGTTGATTAAAACCCCGGCCAATCACCTGACCATCAAGCACCACTAAAGCCCCCACGGGGACCTCATCGAGAACTGCGGCTTCCCGGGCAAGTACCAGCGCCTGTTGCATAAAATCCAGGTCTGTCACCGCCTTAATCCTCGTCGTCCATATGCATCTGATGCAAGAAGCGGTGTATGACAGGTGTAAACATGATCGCTGTCGCAGCAATGAGCACCAAGCCGCAAAAAATCGCATATAGCCCGGCAAACAACTTACCTTCCACACTCACTGGTGCGGCCAGAACGCCCATTCCGGAAAGAATCATCGAAGCATTTACAAAAGCATCAATCCAATCCAGGCCTTCGAATACGTGGTAACCCGCCATGCCAGCAAACAGTGCAGCCGCAACGATCAGCGAGCCTATAACCATAGAGCGCAGCAGCCGGCCCGCAAAAACCTGGCGGGTTGCCAATGGTTCGCTGAGTCGTTCGAAGGCGATAATCTCGGGTATGCGCATACCGGCTCATATCAAAGTTGTTGTTTAAGCTCCGTATAATAACGGCTTATCACCCAGGCATTAACCCCATGACGCTCGATCTGGCCCATCAGGCCATACTTTTTGGCACGGCTGTCGTTGCTAACTTCTTTTCCGCCCTCTCTGGCGGTGGCGTTGGACTTATCCAGTTTCCGATACTCATTTTTCTGGGGCTTAGTTTCGCCGCTGCTTTAGCAACCCATAAAGTGGCCAGCGTGTTTCTGGGTGTTGGCGCCATTTTGCGCCATATGAAAGAAAGCCATCTTGACCGTAGAGCCTCTCTCATCATTCTGGGGTCAGGTATTCCCGGGGTTATTCTTGGCGCATCTTTAATCCTTAAAGCACCAGAAAAAGAAGCGCTGATGACCCTAGGGTTGTTAACCATCAGCCTGGGCATTTATTCGATATTCAAACCGAAACTCGGCATCGAATTCACACCCAAGAACTGGCATGGCGCAGGACTTTGGCAAGGCATGGCCGGACTCTTTGTGGTTGGATTTCTAAACGGCTCAATCACATCTGGCAGCGGCCTATTCCTCACGATCTGGCTGATTCGTCACTTCGGCATGGATTACAAACGCGCTATTGCCTACACCTTGGTTCTTTGCGGCCTGGTATGGAATGGTACAGGGGCCTTTGTTCTGGGTTTGGCCGGTGATATTGCATGGGACTGGTTACCGGCACTGATTATCGGTTCAATCATCGGTGGCTATTTAGGCAGCCATATGGCCATTCGCCAGGGAAACACGCTCGTTAAACGGGCATTTGAAGCCACCACCATCATTATTGGGCTCAAGCTTCTTTTCCTATAACGGGGTGCGAGCAAGGCCTATAATTAAAATGTTAACGCTACAAACTTGAGGCTCAGCCATGAATCTGGAAAAAGTCGTCTTTGGTTTCTTTATTGTCCTGGCGGCAACGCTCAACTTCGGATTCTTTATCGGTGACATTGCCCGACCAGAGCTCCACCACATCTACGAATTATTTGCCGCAATCGTTGTAAATCTCATTGCCACGACCCTGAAGTTCGGTGATCGCACCCAGATTGGCGCCATCCACCTGGCCACGAGTCTGGTGGCTGATCTACAACTCATTGCCGCTGCAGTGACCTGGGGCTTTGCCGTGCATGTGCTGGGTCTGGGTATGACCCCGGAAATCACAGCCAGCGTTGTCTCACTATCCGGTGGCGCCCTGTTCGCCAATGTGGTGTCGGTGATTCTGCTGATTGCAGAAACGCTGATGATGCGCCGATAGAACCTTCGGGCAAACAACTGTCATGAGCATCGTCAACGACAGCGTACTGTTTCTTGTCCTTCGCCGGATGAGAACGCCGCTGATTGTTATGATCTTAATTTATGCGGTGTCGATCTTCGGCCTCGTCCTGGTTCCCGGTATTGATGCAAGCGGCGCTGCAACAGCGCCCATGACATTCTTTGATGCGTTTTACTTCATCAGTTACACAGCCACAACGATTGGCTTTGGCGAAATTCCTAACGCGTTTTCCTATGCACAGCGTTTCTGGGTCACCGTCTGTATTTATCTCACCGTTATCGGTTGGTCCTATTCCATCCTCAGCATCCTCAACCTGCTTAAAGATGAGGGGTTACAACGAGCCCTGGCACGAAGCCGCTTCAACCGTAAGGTAAAAAATCTTACTGAACCTTTCTGCATCATCTGCGGCCTGGGCGAAACAGGTTCGCTTATATCCAAAACACTGGATCAGGTTCAGATGCGTTTCGTTGTGCTGGATGATCGTGCTGAACCTTTGCAGGAACTGGAACTTGGCGACTACCAGGCTGATGTGCCGGCACTTCACGCCGATGCCCAGATACCAGAAACACTCCTCCTTGCCGGGCTTAAGCACGCACGCTGTAAAGCCGTACTGGCCGTTACCAACAGTGATGAGGCCAACCTGGCCATTGCCATGACGGTCCGGCTACTCAACCCCGGCATTCCAATCATCGCCCGCGCCGAACATGCGGCAACGGCTTCGAATATGGCGTCATTCGGCACCAATTTTGTGGTCGATCCCTACACCCTATATGCTCGCAGGCTAGCACTGGCGATGCGCAGCCCCCCGAGCTACCAATTGGTGGAATGGTTGACACGTGTTCCGGGAACTCCGCTACCGGAACTACACGAACCACCTACCGGAAAATGGATCATTTGCGGTTATGGCCACTTCGGACGTGCGATTGTGCAGCGTCTGGACAGCATGGGCCTACATGACAATGTGCGGATCATCGATCCACGACCAACCAGTCCTGATGACCATATCAGTATCGTCAGCGCTGGTACTGAAGCCAACCCGCTCATCGATGCCGGCATAAAAGATGCCGTTGGCTTGGTCGCTGCGTCAGACAATGACATCAACAATCTATCTATTGCCATAACCGCACGCGAACTCAATCCAGATCTATTCATCGTTATGCGTCAGAGCAGCTCCGGCAACTCTGCACTCTTTGAAACATTTGACGCCAATCTCACCATGGTGACAACGCAGACAGTGGCGCATGCCTGCCTGAGTTACCTGACAACCCCCATGCTGTCGCGGTTTATTCGTGAAGTAGAAAAACAGTCAGCCGAGTGGGCCACAAATCTACTCGAATCACTTGCACCAGCTTGTTCTGGTCTTGTCCCCTATGTCTGGACAACACGTATCAACCGTATCAAAACTCCTGCACTCAATCACGCCCTACAAAACTCAGCGTCCCCTATTCCCCTATCTGTCATGATGACCTCAAACAGGAACCGGGATAATCCATTGAAATTAATGCCACTGATGCTGGAACGTGCTGGCCAACTGATCTTGTGTCCAGCGCCTGATTTGCCCCTGCATAGTGGTGACAAAATCATCTGGGCAGGTTCACGCGAGGCCTGGAATGAACAGAAGCTCACCGGCAGTTATGCCAACGCATTGAGCTACATCATCACGGGCCACGCGGAAACAGGCAGCTGGTTAGGCAAGCACCTGAACTCATGAAACACCTACTCACGCTTGTTTTTGCGAGTCTAGCGCTTGTTGGTTGCGCCTCTTATAGTGGTGCTGGCTTAAAACCCGGCGTTGCCAACGTAGCCGATGTCGAAAGCACCATGGGCGTACCCGCCATGGTCTGGAAGAATCCCCAAGGACAAGTGCAACAGCTCTCTTACCCGCGCGGCCCTGCCGGCTGGGTGAGCTTCATGGTGTATTTCGATGACAGCGGCAAAATGACGCGCAAAGAGCAGGTGCTCGACCTCAAACACTTCACAGAAATCAAAGTCGGGGACACACAGGCTCAGGTGCTTAAAATTCTCGGTCCCTATCGGGACACCTACCGTTTTCCGCAAAAGAATGCCCTTGACTGGAACTGGGGCTGGTGTGACTCAAGCTTGCTACGTATGGCTTTTACGGTGAGCTTTGACGAAGACACCCTGCTCGTTAAAACTACCGAAATCTGGCCTGATCCCTTCTACCAGCGTGGCGGCATGTACTCTACCTACTGCGAACCTTGGACAGGTGATGGTTCGTTCGAGAACCCATAGAAACTTGGACTTCCCTCTGTTTCAAGAAGTCGGGTTCTTAGGTGCTGGCTTTGTTTGTTTACCTACTCCCGAATTACCAGCGGTGTGCCTACGGTGCCCGCATAAACAATGACCAGATCCACCGGTTCTTTACCCGGGTTGGTGCCGTAGTGCCATTCTTTAAATAGCTCTACGATGGGCTGCCCAGCTGTGATATTGAGGGTTTCACCCGTTTTCTTGATAACGGTGAGTTGCCCTTTGATGAGTAGGCCGGCGTTAATCACCGGGTGCATATGCATCGGTAGCGTGGCACCCGGTTCGATCAGGTAACGGATGATGGTGATTTCTGGCTGGCCCTCGCCGTAGGCGGGTAAATCGTTGCCGTTCCAGGCTTTGGTAGTTTTAGTGAGAATGTTGGCTTTAACACCGGGGATGTCGGTGTAATGCGCTTTGGGCTCCTCTGCAAAGGCGTTGAGCGAGATGGCGCTGGCGAGGATGAGGAGCAATTTAAAAAGCTTCATGAGATGCCTGCTTATTCAGGTTGGGTATTGTCGATGAGTGTACACGGCAAAAATAAAACCCCTGGGAGCTTTCACTCACAGGGGTTTTTTATATATCTGTTGGTGGGCGGTACTGGGATCGAACCAGTGACCTCTTCCGTGTGAAGGAAGCCTTCTACCGCTGAATATAACCGCCCAACGAAGCGCGGATTCTAGTCAAATAGTCCCTTCTGGTCAATGCCGTACTGGGGAAGCTCGTGTTGAACCGGTAGAATGACGCTTTTATACGTTTACCGGATTCATTCATGGTTCGCACACGCTTTGCCCCATCCCCTACTGGTTTTCTACACATCGGGGGTGCCCGCACCGCCCTGTTCTCCTGGGCCTTTGCCCGCCATCACCAGGGGCAATTCGTACTACGTATCGAAGATACCGATCTGGCACGCTCAACGCCTGAAGCGGTTCAAGCCATTATTGACGGCATGAACTGGCTGGGTCTGGCTCATGATGAGGGCCCGTTCTATCAGACGCAGCGCATGGATCGCTACAAAGCCGTGATTCAGCAAATGCTGGAAGCCGGTACGGCTTACCCTTGCTACACCTCATCGGCGGAGCTCGAAGCGCTGCGCGCCGAACAAACCGCCCGTGGCGACAAACCCCGCTATGACGGCCGCTGGCGCCCTGAGCCAGGTAAGGATTTGCCTCCTGTACCGGTTGGCGCTAATCCGGTGATTCGCTTCCGCAACCCGGTGGATGGTGTTGTGGCGTGGGACGACCTCGTTAAAGGCCGTATCGAGATCAGTAATACCGAAATGGATGACCTGATTATTGCCCGCGCTGATGGCACACCGACCTACAACTTTTGCGTGGTAGTGGATGACTGGGATATGGGTATTACCCAGGTGATTCGTGGCGATGACCACGTGAACAACACGCCTCGTCAGATCAATATCCTTAAGGCGCTGGGCGCCCCCGTGCCGCAGTACGCCCACCTCTCGATGATTCTGGGCGATGACGGCCAGAAGCTCTCCAAGCGCCATGGCGCGGTATCGGTCATGCAATATGATGACGAAGGATACCTCCCCGAAGCCGTGAACAACTATCTGGCGCGTCTGGGCTGGTCACATGGTGACGACGAGGTATTTAGCCGCGAACAATTTGTTGAGTGGTTCGACCTGAACCACATCACGCCATCGGCAGCCCAGTTCAATACACAAAAGCTGAACTGGCTGAACGCCCACTACATCAAGCAGGCAGACAATGATCGTCTTGCAGCGGATGTCCGCCGTAGACTTGCCCAACGCAAGGCCAAAGACACCGGCACCCCTTCCATTGAAAGCATTGTTGCGCTGTATAAAGATCGCGCCCAGACACTGGTAGAGCTCACAGATGCGGTTGAGCAGCTACAAGGACACCCTGCACCTACTGCAGAACTGAAAGCACAACACCTCACCGAGGCAACACGCCCGGTTCTTTCCGCATTCAAACAAGCGTTAACGGATGTCGACTGGGATATTCCGTCGATTTCGGCAGCCCTTAAAGAGACATTGGCAGCCCACAGTGCGAAGATGCCGGCACTGGCCATGCCAGTCCGTCTGGCACTAGTCGGCCAGACACAAACGCCTTCTGTTGATGCATTGATTGCGCTCTTCCCACGGGAAGAAGTGCTGCGCCGCATCGATACCTTGCTGGCATGTGGTAACTAAATCAGTGGGTTGCAAAC
>ERZ1034365.353-NODE-353-length-25877-cov-5.217713_pt1 | contig 25877 bp, 20 predicted proteins | sample MGYA00520615_ERZ1034365 | MGnify/ENA primary metagenome ERZ1034365 (study PRJEB33736, sample SAMEA104284505) | Azolla filiculoides | biome: Urban; feature: Water surface; material: Ditch water | place: Netherlands | collected 2015-10-28 | depth 0-0.1 m ...
GCCGAAAGCAAAACTTCAAAATCAGTGTTTTCATTGTTTTTATGCTAAATTTGGGAAATTATGAATCATGATCATATTGATCATGATTTTTTGATACTGTTTTCAACGCACAACCGATCCAGGCCCCACATGAAAATCACTGCACTCCTGGCCTTGATGGCCCTGTCCTTGTCCTGTTGGCGCGGTTAATCGGCGCCGGGCCACCCGGGCTTGGTCCACCTTTATGGGCTGACTTGGGGGTGATCCTGCATAAGAGGGGTCGGGCGGGTGGGACTGTGCCCGCTCTATCGATACGGAGGGTGTCGGCCAATAGGCTTGCTGCGCAATGCGAGTTTGCAAGCCGGCAGCTTGCACGGTTTGCCATTGGCTTTTGACTTGCGGGTGCTCTAAAACAAGCTTTTCAAGCAGAAGCTGGAGGGCAGCCGCGCTTTGGAAAAAAAGTGACGGCTGTGCAGCCAAGCCAAAATCAGGATCTTTTGCGTTGGAGTAAAGCGGCTGAGCACTTATCAACGCAAAAATACATAGCAAGGGAAGCCTATATATTCTTTTGTTTTTGTAAAAATGAATCAATAAAACTTTGAATTGTATTTAATACTAGCATGATTTTTAAGGCGCATTGACCCTGCACGGTGCCGCTGAAGGTGTTGAAAGCAAGCCAGTTTTGAAATTCACAAAGTTGCAACTCAAGCGGGGTATGATGGAAATTAGCCCTGCAATGAGCAGGACAATTTGATCTCTTTTAAATGAATTCTTTGGCATTCATTTTTATTTTTAACCAACTGTTTTGGAGATGTTTATGCAACGCCGATTGGTTCTTCCCGTGCTTGTTTCTACACTTGCTGGTATCGCAAGTTTTTGTATGCCCTCCATGGCATCGGCCCAAGCCAAAGATTTGAAAATTGCCCACATTTACAGCAAAACAGGCCCTTTGGAGGCTTACGGCAAGCAAACGCAAGTGGGTTTGATGATGGGTTTGGACTACGCCACCGGTGGCACCATGCAAGTGGGTGGACGCAAATTGGTGGTCATCGAGAAAGACGACCAAGGCAAGCCTGACTTGGGCAAAAATTTGTTGGCCGCTGCCTATGGCGACGACAAGGTCGATTTGGCGGTGGGGCCTACCGCTTCACCCGTCGCATTGGCCATGTTGCCCGTGGCTGAAGAGTACAAAAAGATTTTGTTGGTCGAGCCTGCTGTGGCCGACTCCATCACGGGTGACAAATGGAACAAATACATCTTTCGCACCGGTCGCAACAGCAGTCAAGACGCCATCTCCAATGCTGTGGCCTTAGACAAAGCAGGCTACAGCATTGCCACTTTGGCGCAAGATTCGGCTTTTGGCCGCGACGGCGTGAAAGCGTTTCGTGAGTCTTTGAAAACAGCCAAATTGGTTCACGAGGAATATTTGCCCCCCGCCACGACCGATTTCACGGCAGGGGCGCAGCACTTGATCGACAAACTCAAAGCGCAGCCAGGTCGCAAAATCATTTTCATCATTTGGGCTGGCGGCAATCCTTTCAAAATTGCCGACATGGACCTCAAGCGTTACGGGATTGAAATCGCCACAGGTGGCAACATCCTGCCAGCCATGGTGGCCTACAAGCAGTTCCCTGGCATGGAAGGCGCGGCTTACTATTACTTCGGCATGCCCAAAAACCCTGTCAACGATGCCATGGTGGCGCGTCATTATTCGCAGTTCAAATCGCCACCTGATTTTTTCACTGCGGGTGGCTTTGCCTCTGCCATGGCGTTGGTCACAGCTTTGAAGAAAACCAACGGCAACACCGATGCCAACACGCTGATCACAGCCATGGAAGGCATGAGTTTTGACACACCCAAGGGCAAGATGACTTTCCGTAAAGAAGATCACCAAGCCATGCAAAGCATGTATCACTTCAAAATCAAAGTCGACCCGGCATTTGCATGGGGTGTGCCAGAGTTGATTCGCGAAATCAAACCTGAAGAAATGAACGTGCCCATTCGCAATAAGCGTTGAGGTGAACTCAGTTGGGCGTTTTACAAACGCATGACCTCACTGTCCGCTTCGGCGGACATGTGGCGGTCAATGCCGTCTCCTGTCGATTTGAACCTGGCACCCTCACGGCCATTGTGGGCCCCAACGGTGCCGGCAAAACAACCTACTTCAATCTCATCTCAGGTCAACTGTCCGCAAGTGACGGCAGCGTCCATCTGGATGGCCAAAACCTGACAGGCTTGAGTGCCTCCGCCAGAACCCGCGCGGGCCTGGGCCGAGCGTTTCAGCTCACCAATTTGTTTCCCAATTTAACGGTGCTTGAAAACGTGCGCTTGGCTGTGCAAGCCACCGAATCTGGTGCGCATTTGCGTGGGCTCAATTTGTGGTCCATTTGGCAAGACCACGCCAAGCTCACACACCAAGCGCAAGACATCTTGGCGCAAGTGGCCATGCTGCCGCAGGCCGGTGCATCGGTTGCCAGTTTGCCGCACGGCGATCAGCGCAAATTGGAAGTGGCATTGCTGATGGCGCTCAAACCTTCTGTGTACATGTTTGACGAGCCTACAGCGGGTATGAGCCAAGACGAAGCGCCAGTTATTTTGAATCTCATTCGTCAATTGAAAAACGACAAGACCAAAACCATTTTGCTGGTCGAACACAAAATGGATGTGGTGCGCGAATTGGCCGATCGCATCATTGTGTTGCACAACGGGCAGCTGGTGGCCGATGGCGAGCCAGCAGAGGTCATGGCCTCCGCCGTGGTGCAAGAAGCCTATCTGGGCGCTAAACCTACGGCCGCCAAAGCCGTGCATACAGAGGCGGTTTCTTGATGTCTTCCACGGTTTTGCTTGAATTGAAAGATGTGCACACACACATAGGTGCTTATCACATCTTGCATGGTGTGAATTTGCAAATTCCGCGTGGTGAGCTCACGTTGTTGTTGGGCCGCAATGGCGCTGGAAAAACCACCACCCTGCGAACCATCATGGGTTTGTGGCAAGCCTCGCAAGGCACCGTGCATTTCAATGGGCATGACATCACGCGCATGGCCACGCCCGACATTGCCGCACTGAACATTGCCTATGTGCCCGAGAATATGGGCATTTTTTCCGACCTCACGGTGGCAGAAAACATGTTGCTGGCTGCACGCAAAGCATCCCGTGCGCAGCAGATGGATGAAGCTCGCTTGGCTTGGATTTACGCCATGTTTCCTGCTGTTGAAAAGTTTTGGCATCACCCCGCAGGCAAATTGTCAGGCGGACAAAAACAAATGCTGGCAGTGGCTCGCGCCATGGTCGAGCCGCGAGACTTGCTCATCGTTGACGAGCCCAGCAAAGGTTTAGCGCCTGCCATTGTGCAAAATATGATCGAGGCGTTTCAAAAAATGAAGGCCAGTGGCGTCAGTATTTTGCTGGTGGAACAAAACATTCATTTTGCGCAAGCTTTGGGTGACAGTGTTGCTGTGATGGACAATGGCCGCGTCATTCATGCGGGCAGCATGGCCGCACTGAGTGCCGACCCTGTCTTGCAGCAATCTTTGTTGGGCTTGGCCTTGTGAAAGTTAGCATGAAAACAAATTTGGACATCAAGCCATTGCTGTTGGTGCCTGTCTTGGCTTTGTTGGCATTGCCACTCATTGGTTCGGTGGACACGTGGCTCACACTCAGTGTGGCGGGTTTGGCCATGGGCATGATCATCTTCATCATGGCTTCTGGTCTCACCCTGGTTTTTGGTTTGATGGACGTGCTCAATTTTGGTCATGGCGTGTTCATCGCTTTGGGCGCTTTTGTGGCCACCAGTGTGTTGTCTGGCATGGTCGATTGGACCCAGTCGCAAGAACTTTGGCGTAACTTGGTGGCGGTGGGTTCTGCCATGGCGCTTGCCATGGTGGCTGCTGCTGTCATTGGCTTGGCATTTGAACGCTTCATTGTTCGGCCGGTGTATGGTCAACACCTGAAGCAAATATTGATCACCATGGGCGGCATGATCATTGGTGAAGAAATCATCAAAGTGATCTGGGGGCCTCTCCAAATTGCCCTGCCTTTGCCAGAAGCCATGCGCGGTTCGCTGCTGTGGGGTGATGCTTCCATCGAAAAATACCGGCTCATGGCGGTGGTGGTGGGGCTGGTGGTGTTTGCGTTGCAGGCCTGGACCTTAAGCCGAACCAAGGTGGGCTTGCTCATTCGTGCTGGGGTCCAAGACCGTGAAATGGTGGAGTCATTGGGGTACAAAATTCGCCGCTTGTTTGTAGGCGTGTTTGTCGTGGGCAGTGGCTTGGCTGGTTTGGGAGGTGTGATGTGGGGCCTTTACCAACAAAACGTGGTGCCGCAAATTGGCGCCCAGGTCGATGTGCTTATTTTCATTGTCATCATCATGGGCGGTTTGGGCTCAACTGGCGGTGCACTCATCGGCGCTCTGATGGTGGGGCTGATGGCCAACTACACTGGCTTTTTGCTGCCCAAGCTCGCACTGTTTTCCAACATCGCTCTCATGGCCGCCATCTTGCTGTGGCGTCCGCAAGGGGTCTACCCTGTGGCCAATCGCTGAAATCCCAAGGAACGTCATTTCATGTTGAAACGCTTGTTGTCCAATGATTTGCCTCGCAGCACCTGGCTGGCCTGGACGCTGGCTGGCGTGTTGCTGGGCTTGGCTTTTGCACCTTTTTTATTTCCGGGTGTCAAAGCTTTGTCGGTGGCTGCCAAAATTTTGGTCTTCATCGTTTTGGTGGCCAGCTTTGATTTGTTGCTAGGCTATACCGGTATCGTCAGTTTTGCGCACACCATGTTCTTCGGCATCGGTGCGTATGGCGTGGCCATGTCTTCCAGCCATTGGGGTGCCACGTGGTCGTCGCTGGGTGTCGGGGTCGTCCTTGCGCTTTTGCTCACCCTGGTGTTGGCGCTGCTCATTGGTCTGTTTTCGCTGCGTGTGCGGGCCATTTTTTTTGCCATGATCACTTTGGCGGTGGCGGCGGCGTTTCAAACTTTGGCATCGCAATTGTCTGAATGGACCGGGGGTGAAGATGGCCTGAGTTTCAAATTGCCAGCCTTGTTGTTGCCCAGTACCGAGTTCAGCGATACGCCGTTTTGGGGTGTCAATATCGATGGTCGTTTGCTGTGCTACTACCTCTTGTTTGCCGCGGCTTTGCTTCAATTCCTGATGTTGCTGCGCATTGTGAACTCACCCTTTGGAAGGGTGTTGCAAGCCATTCGCGAGAACGAATTCAGGGCAGAAGCCATTGGCTACCGCGTGGTGGTGTACCGCACGTTGTCCAGCGTCCTGTCAGCGCTGTTTGCTTGCATGGCTGGCGTGATGCTGGCGCTTTGGTTGCGTTACAACGGCCCTGACACATCGCTCAGTTTTGAGATCATGATGGATGTGCTGCTGATTGTGGTGATTGGCGGCATGGGGACCATTTATGGTTCCGCCATTGGCGCAGTTTTGTTTTTGTGGGCACAAAGTTATCTGCAAGATTTGCTGCGCTGGGCCAGTGACGCGGTGTCTGCTTGGCCACTCTTGGCCGCACTTTTGTCACCCGATCGCTGGTTGCTTTGGTTGGGCTTGCTGTTTGTGTTGTCGGTCTATTATTTCCCAACGGGCATTGTGGGCCGCCTGCGTGCCAAAGCCCTGTTGTGAGATCTCAAAACTCGCAACTTTGATCACGTCATGAGTGCTTTCCCTGTTGCGGTTTGTTCGAGTATTAAGCACTATATTGGCTCTTGAATTGAAGGATATTCGCTATGAAAACAACAAAAATTTCTCGCATTCAACCTTTGGCATTGGCCTTGGCTGTCGGGGGGTGGATGGTCAGCACTTCTGCCGCGGCACAAAGCAGTGAAGTCAACGTCATTTGCTCGGCCCAAGCGGCCTGGTGCAGCATGATTGCCGTCACCTTCGAAAAGAGCCAAGGGGTCAAAGTCAACATGACCATGAAGGGTTCGGGCGAAGCCATCGCCCAAATCTTGGCCGAAAAAGCCAATCCCAAAACCGACGTGTGGTTTGGTGGCACCGGCGATCCGCACTTGCAAGCCGCTGAGCAAAATCTGAGCTTGGAATACAAGTCGCCTACATTGCCAAAGTTGCACGATTGGGCGCAGCAACAAGCCAAGCAATCGGGCTACAAAACGGTGGGCATTTACTCAGGCCCCTTGGGTTTTGGATACAACACCGAGTTGTTGGCCAAGAAAAAACTGGCCATTCCCAAAACATGGAATGATCTGCTCAAGCCTGAATACAAAGGTGAAATTCAGTCTGCCAACCCCGCATCCAGCGGCACGGCTTACACCATGATTGCCACGTTGGTCCAACTGATGGGCGAAGATCAAGCCTTCGAGTACCTGAAGAAGTTGCACAAAAACATTGGTGCCTATACACGGTCAGGCACAGCGCCCATCAAGGCTGTTGCGCGAGGTGAAACCACCGTATCGATCAGTTTTGTGCACGATGGCCCTGGTGAAAAAGCGCAAGGCTTTCCGCTTGAAACCATCACACCTGCCGATGGCACGGGCGCAGAAATTGGCTCGATGTCTTTGATCAAAGGTGCGCGCAACTTGGCCGCGGCCAAACAATTCTATGAATGGGCCTTAACGCCGTCAGCCCAGGCCTTGGGTGCTGCCACTTTGCAGTTCCAATTGCCGTCACACAAAGAAACCAAAGTCGATCCGCGTGTACCCGATTTCAAAAAAATCAAGCTCATCAGCTACGACTACGCGAAGTACGGCCAAATGGCCGAGCGCAAGCGCCTGATTCAGCGGTGGGAAAAAGAAGTTAACAGCCTGCCGCGATAATGAACGCAGCGCTGCGCATGCAGCGAGCTTTAAGCTTGTGGGCCCTGTTGGGCCTGCTCAGCTTTGGCTTGCTGCCTTGGTACTTTCTTCAGCAAGCTTCGCTCACGCAAGCACTGCCGCAAGTGTGGGCTGGGCCCGAAACAGCCAGCGCCCTCGTGCAAGCTTTGCAACATGGCCGGCCATGGTTGTGGTCGGGTTTTGCCGGTTTGTTCATCTGTCTTGTCGGACTCATCCTGCCGACAACTGCACACCCCAAACAACAGGGCATTCTGTTGCTGACGGGCGCCTTGCTAGGGCTGTTGGGTCTGGCAGCCAGTGGTTTTGCCATTGGCGCTGTGGGCTGGGCCTTTGAATTTCTCGAGCAGTGGGCTGGCCCGTTGGCGCAAGGCCAATATGGCATGGGATGGGGGGCCGCGGGGGTTTTGCTGTCCCTGACCATTTTGTTGGGTGCTGGCATGGCCCGTTTGGGTTATTTTCGAGGTGATGTGTTCATTGCCAGCGCGGTGGTGTGCTGTGTGGTGTTGTTGGCATTGTTCGTGGTGTATCCCGTCAGCCGTTCCTTGGTGTCAGGCTTTTACACAGAAGCCGGTGAATTGAGTTTGACGTCTTTATGGGATCGCGTTGGCACGCCACGCATTTGGAGCTTGGGTTGCGTGGGCGCAGACAAACAATGTGGTGTGGCCTGGAACACCTTGGGTTTGGCCTTGGCCACTGCTGCTGGCACCACTTTCTTGGGCACCCTCATTGCGCTGTGGGCCGAGCGCAGTGGTACCCGTTTGGGCAAGCCACTCAATGCCTTAGCGCTCATGCCTATCATCACGCCGCCGTTTGTGGTGGGTCTCGGTTTGATTTTGTTGTTTGGCCGTTCTGGTTTGGTCAATCAAGCGCTCGAATGGGCCTTCGATATTCCGCCTACGCGATGGTTCTACGGTGTGTTTGGCATTTGGTTGGCTCAAATGTTTGCGTTCACGCCCATTGCCTTCATGATCATGCGCGGTGTGGTGCAGGGCGTTAGCCCCTCATTGGAAGAAGCCTCTCAAACCTTGCGCGCCACACGCATGCAAACCTTTTGGCGCATCACATTGCCTCTGCTCAAGCCTGGTTTGGCCAATGCCTTCTTGGTTGGCTTCATTGAAAGCATGGCCGACTTTGGCAATCCCATCATTTTGGGTGGACAGTTTTCCGTGCTGTCTACCGAAATTTTCTTTGCCATTGTGGGGGCCGCCATCGATCCTGGCATGGCGGCTGCCTTGTCTTTGGTGCTTACGGTGTTTGCCTTGGCGGTTTTTGTCATTCAGCGTCAAGTGCTCAGTGGTGCGCAGTTCACCACGGTGTCGGGCAAAGGTGATGCTGGCATTCCCCTTAATTTGCCGCCAGCAGTTTTGAATGTGTGTCGCAGTATTGCAGGACCCTGGCTGGCCTTCACCCTGGTGGTGTATGTGTTTGCATTCGCTGGCGGCTTTGTCCAAACGTGGGGCCGCGATTACACCTTCACATTGAACCACTTCAAAACGGCTTTCGATGTGCAATGGGGCGAATTCGGTTGGGTCTGGGCAGGCACCGCTTGGAACTCATTGTTCAACACTTTGACTTTGTCTGCCATGGCGGCGCCCGTGTGCGCGGGCCTGGGTTTGTTGATGGCGTGGTTGCTGGCGCGTACCGATTTCAGCGGTAAGAACGCGTTTGAATTTGCGGCGCTGCTCACCTTTGCCATTCCGGGCACGGTGCTGGGCGTGAGTTACATCTTGGCTTTCAATGTGCCGCCCGTGGAGCTCACCGGCACAGGTTTGGTCATTGTGCTGTGCTTTATTTTTCGCAACTTGCCGGTGGGGGTGCGAGCCGGCACGGCGGCGTTCAAGCAACTCGATCGCTCACTCGACGAAGCCTCGGTCATGCTGCGGGCCAGCACACTTACCACCATTCGGGAAGTGATTTTGCCCTTGCTCAAACCTGCTTTGGTCGCGGCACTTATTTACAGTTTTGTCAGGTCCATGACCACCGTGTCTGCTGTAATTTTCTTGGTCACGGCCAAGTACGAGTTGGCCACCACCTACATCATTGGCCGTGTAGGCAACGGTGACTATGGTGTGGCGCTGGCGTATTGCACAGTGCTGATGGCGCTTATGGGGTTCATCACGGTGGTTATTCAACGTTGGGTTGGCAGCCGCGAGTTGGGCCGTAGAGAAATGAAAGCAGGAACATGAGCTCAAATTCAACACCCGCCGTGGCTGGCATTGAGTTTCGCCAAGTCACCAAACGTTATGGCGAAGGCGATGCGCCATTGGTGGTCAAAGGCATAGACTTTGTGGTGCCCAAAGGCACACTCACCACCTTGCTGGGTCCATCTGGTTGCGGCAAGACCACCACCTTGCGCATGATTGCGGGTTTGGAAACGGTCAGCGGCGGTCAAATTTTGATTGATGGCCAAGATGTGACGCACTTAGGGCCCGCCGAGCGCAACGTCAGCATGGTGTTTCAAAGCTATGCATTGTTTCCGCACATGTCGGTCATTGACAACGTGCGCTACGGCCTCAAGGTCAGCGGTGTGTCTGTGACTGAAGCCACCGAGCGAGCGCATGTTGCGCTGGAAAATGTAGGCCTCAAGGGTTTTGACAATCGCTTGCCCAGTGAGTTGTCTGGTGGCCAGCAGCAACGCGTGGCCGTGGCGCGGGCGCTGGTGCTGGAGCCCTCTGTGTTGTTGTTTGATGAGCCACTGTCCAACTTGGATGCGCGCTTGCGCCGCTCTATGCGAGACGAAATTCGAAGCTTGCAGCAACGTTTGAGCCTCACGGTGGCCTATGTCACCCACGATCAAAGCGAGGCCTTGGCCGTCAGCGATCAAATCATTGTGATGGACGCAGGCACCATTGCGCAGTCCGGTGGACCGGAAGATTTGTACGAGCGTCCTGTGTCCGAGTTTGTGGCGGGCTTTATGGGTGAGGCCATGCTGTTCCAAGGCCAAGTCAATGCGCAAGGTCTTGTGAGTGTGGGGCCGTTGCAGTTTCAAACACGTCAAGCAGTGAAGGCTGGTCACGTGACGGCCGCTATTCGTCCTGAAGCTTGGACTGTAGTGCCTGCACAAGGTGCAGCGCTCACGGGTGTTTTGCACAAGAAAGCCTACTTGGGTAGCACCCTTGAACTCAGCTTCGACACCGCGCTGGGGCCCTTGTTTGTGGTCACCTCCGACCTGTCGCAAGATTGGACTTTGGGCATGACACTGGGCTTGACGCTCACAGGCCGCGGTGTGTCGGTGGTTTCTCGCGTTTAATTTTTTGAAAGTAATTCATGGCAATTGTGTTTGATTTGGGGGGTGTGGTTTTCAAGTGGAAACCTTTGGAGCTGTTGCAGGACATTTTTCCAGAGCGTGCGCCCAATGAAGTGGCTGCAAAGCAATGGGCCGATCAAATTTTTGAAAGTTTCAATCCATTAAGCGATTGGGCGCAGTTCGATTTGGGTCTGATTGAGCCCGATGCTTTGGCTGCCAAAATTTCAAAGCGTGTGGGTATTCCTGAAGCCGACATGCACTTGTTGATTGCCAGTATCCCGCCGCACATGGTGCCGCAACCTGGCACAGTGGCCATCATTTCAGATTTGAAAGCAGCAGGGCACCCGTTGTTCTTTTTGTCCAACATGCCTGCAGGTTATGCACATCATCTTGAAAGTTCGCACGATTTTTTCCGCCATTTTTCAGACGGAATTTTTTCTGCCCGCATTCAACAAATTAAGCCGCAATTGCCCATCTTCCAAAGTGCCAATGCGCGTTTTGGTGTGTCGGGCAAAGAGACCGTGTTCATTGACGATGTGCAACACAACATCGATGCGGCCCACGCGCATGGCTGGACCGGTTTGCGTTTCGATGAACCTTCGCAAGTGCGCCGCGACCTGGTGGCCATGGGCTTGTTAGCAGCCTGATGCCTCAGGCCATTGCATCAGTTACCTAGAGCGATTCAGCGTCAGTCTTTGGCACCCAGTGCCAATGCGCGCTCACGCGATTGGGCAGATGCCAAAACCTGTTCACTTGTCGTCTTGCTGGCCGTTGGCCAGCCTTGCAGGTGCTGTTCACAAATGCTTGTCAAAGCATTGATCCAAGTGAGCTCGTCGTTCAAGCACGGAATGTAGTGGAAGGTTTTGCCGCCTGCGTGCAAAAACGCCTCGCGCGCTTCCATGCTGATTTCTTCCAAAGTTTCCAAACAATCGCCTGTAAAACCTGGGCACACCACATCCACACTGTGTGTGCCAGCTTGGGCCATGGCAATGAGTGTGGGCTCGGTGTAGGGCTCTAACCATTTTGCTTTGCCAAAGCGTGATTGAAATGTGACTTTGTACTGGGTTTTGTCGAGCCCCAACTTTTCCGCCAACAAGCGGCCTGTTTTGTAACACTCACAGTGGTAGGGGTCGCCTAGGTGCAAAGTGCGCTCGGGCACGCCATGAAAACTCATCACCAGTTGTTCGGCTTTGCCGTGTGTCGCCCAATGGTTTTGAATGCGCGTGGCCAAGGCTTGGATGTAGCCAGGGTCGTCATGGTAGTGATTCACAAATCGAAACTCTGGCAGGTTGCGAGTGGTCAGACCCCAACGGTAGACCGCGTCAAAGACGGGGGCCGTGGTGGTGCCACTGTATTGAGGGTAGGCGGGCACCATCAAAATGCGCGTCACGCCTTCAAGGCGCAGGGCATCTATTTGCGCGGCAATGCTGGGCTGCCCATAGGTCATGGCGTATTTGACCACCACCTCATGACCGCGTTGTTTGAGTTGCTCGGCCAGGCCTTGGGCTTGTTTGTCGGTCCAAACGCGCAAAGGCGAGCCTTCAGTTGTCCAAATGCTGGCGTACTTGGCGGCCGATTTGGCGGGGCGCACTCGCAAGATGATGCCGTGCAAGATCAGCCACCAAATGGCTTTGGGAATTTCGACCACACGGGCGTCGCCTAAAAACTGAGCCAAGTACTGACGCAGCGCAGGGGCTGTGGGTTCTGCGGGGGTGCCAAGGTTGCAATACAGCACCGCTGTTTTTGCAGTTTGACCATGTTGGAAGGGGGGTTCTTTTTGGAATGCCATGCGTTATTCTCTCCCACCATGATCGACTTTTCAAAAATTAAGGCCATCTCTCTCGATTTAGACGACACCTTGTGGCCCGTTTGGCCCACCATAGGTCGTGCTGAAGAGACCTTGGCCCAGTGGCTTGCCGAGAAAGCGCCGCTCACGTTGCCCTTGTGTGCCATTCCAGGTTACCAACGGCAAATCAGAGAAGAAATGCCCGCCTTGCGCCCCGACCTGGGCAACGACTTGTCGGCATTGCGCCGCGAAGCCATTCGCGTGTTGTTGCAGCGCGCTGGCGAGGACCCTGCCTTGGCCGAGCCCGCTTTTGACGTGTTTTTTGAAGCGAGGCAGAAGGTCATATTTTTTGAAGATGCCTTGCCAGCCCTTCAGTTTTTGAAAGCCAAGTACCCCTTGGTGGCGCTGTCCAATGGCAACGCCGACATTTGCAAAGTGGGCCTTGAGGCCTACTTTGATGCGGCTTTCAATCCCATCAATTTGGGCGTGGGCAAGCCCGATCCCAAGATGTTCCATGCAGGCGCGCAGGCCCTTGGGGTCTTGCCAGAAGAGGTGCTGCACATTGGCGATGATCCGCATTTGGATGTGTTGGCCGCTCAGCGCGCAGGCCTGCAAGCCGTATGGGTCAATCGTGAAGAAAAATTGTGGACTCATGAAGTTCATCCTGCACCGTTCACGGTGATCAACTTAAAAGAGCTGTGCCAAGCATGGCCCCTTTCAACTCAATGACAACTGGCGTAACGACATGACTTTGAAAATTTATGGCATTGGTGCATCTCGCGCAGTGCGTCCATTGTGGGCCGCTGCCGAATTGGGTTTGAAGTTTGAGCATGTGTCTGTGCCTTATCAGGGCGGCGCAACGCGAACGCCCGAATTTTTGGCGCTTAACCCCAATGGCCACATTCCCGTCGTTGAAGACATCCGACCCGAAGGCAAAGTGACCGTGTGGGAAAGCATGGCCTGTACGTTGTATGTGGCCAAGGTGCATGGCAAAGCCGATGGTCAGTCCATCACGCCTTCGACACCCCAAGAAGAAGCCGATGCCTTGCGCTGGAGTTTTTGGACTGTGACAGAGGTCGAGAAAGATGCCTTGACCGTGTTGATGCACCGCTTGGCCATGCCCGCAGATCAACGCAAACCCGAATTGGCCGATGCCGCAGAACAAAGGCTGCGCGTGCCTTGTCGTGTTTTGGAAGCGCACCTCAAAGCCCAAGCTGTCGTTGGCGCCCATTATTTGGCGGGCAAGCGTTTTACGGTGGCAGACTTGTGCGTGGCCAGCGTTTTGGTCTGGGCCAAATCATCGGCCCTGTTGATGGCTGAGTTTCCATTGCTCAAAGCTTGGTTGGAAACTTGCGTGGGCCGTCCTGGTTTTGCAGCATCACGCAAGCTGGCTTGAGTGGGCTTGTTGGCCGGCTTCAATGCCCGACATCACCGCACCTTCTAAGGTGGCGGGGTAAGGGCCTGACACGTAATCACCACACACAGCAATGCCCTCAAATGGATGGGGGCTGGGTCGGTGCAGTTGCGGTGTGCAGGCAAACGTGGCGCGTTTTTCAATCACGGTTTGCAACACTTGAAGCCCGTCGATACTTTGCGCAGAGGCGTTCAGGATGCGCAGCAAGTCTTTGGCCTGCTGCAGTACTTTGGCTGTCAGTCCTTGTTTGCTGTCTTGTGCGGCGCTGACCACAAAGGCCAACAAGCCTGGTGTGTTGTGTTTGGCCATCATTTGGCCGCGGTCAAACACAAATTGAGCAGGGGCCTCGGTGCTTGAAGAAAGTGACAGCATGGGCTGTGGCAATGTGACATCCGTCGTCGCTTGGACGTAGACCGTGGCAATGGCTTCGTGCGACATGGCATTGGCCATGTGAGCCCAAGTGGGGTTGAGTGGCGCCACCAAAGTCGCTGCGTCCCACGCGGGGGTGGCCAACACAAGCTGATCAAATGGCTCATTCAAAATTTGCCAGCGCGCGCTACCCGGCTCGTTCAATGTGAGCGTCTCAACGCGCGTGCCCAACAGGCATCTGGCCCCATGGGCTTCAAGCCATTGAATGGCCGCATGAGGGAAGACCTCGCCCAATTCTTGTCGCGGCAACAACAAGTCGGCGCTGCCAGGTGGACCGAAGACGGCATCTTTCAAAACACGCAAGAACACCGAGCCACTGGCTTGATGCGCCGGTGTGTTCAAGGCCGAGACACACAAGGGCTCTATCAGGTCCTGCCAAATTTGTGGCGACAAGTCGTGACACACCTCGCGTACGGTGAAGGTCTCGTCACATTCAAATTGCATGCGTTGCCAACGCCAAGCTGTTTGCAGCAATGACCATTTGTCTACGGCTTGCCATCCTTTGGCACGCGCAATGCCCCAGAGCAAATTGAAGGGAAAGGGCGCTTGCGGCAGAGACAGTCCTCGGCCATGCACATCTTTTAAGTTCAGTGGCATGCGCCGCAAGGCTTGTTCTGGGTTCACGCCCACCGTGCGCATCATGTTCAAGGTGTGCTGGTAGGCACCAATCAAAATGTGTTGGCCATTGTCTAGGGCAGGGCGGTTTGGCAATGATGGGGGCAACGATCTGGCGCGGCCACCCCACTGGCGACTGGCTTCCAACAATGTGACGGCATGCCCGCGCTGAACGGCCGTGATGGCTGCTGCAAGGCCAGCCCAACCACCGCCAATGACGGCAATCTTTTGCGCTTGTGTCAAAGCCGTCCTAGCGCTTGCACTTTCCATGCAAGCCAAAGCTTTCGCAAAGGCGTGAGTGAAATGCGCTGGTGTAACACTTGAAAGTTGTCGGCTTCAATTTCACGCAACAAAGTTCTGTAAATGCTGGCCATCATGAGGCCAGGTTTTTGAGCGCGCTTGTCTGCAGCAGGTAACATGGCAAATGCCTCATCGTACAAACGGTGCGCGCGTGCGGCCTGAAATTTCATGAGGGCCGTGAAGCGGTCTGAGTACTGACGCTGCATGAGATCTTGCGCTTTCACGTCAAACTGTTTGAGCTCGTCAATGGGCAGGTAAATGCGGCCGCGCAGTGCGTCCTCACCGACATCGCGCAAGATGTTGGTCAATTGAAATGCCAAACCCAAGGTGTGTGCATACTGTGTGGTGGCTGGATTGGTTTGGCCAAAAATTTTCGCAGCCACTTCCCCCACCACACCAGCCACCAAGTGGCAATAGCGTTTCAAGCCTGCGTAGTCCAAATAACGCGTTTGACTCAGGTCCATCTGGCAACCTTCAATCACCGACAACAGATGTTGCGACTCAATGCCATAGACCTTCACGTGCGGCATCAAGGCATGCATCACAGGGTGTGTGGCATTTCCGTCAAAGGCCTGAATCACTTCTTTTTGCCACCATGCCAGGGTGCTTTGCGCCACGCTGGGGTCGGAAATTTCATCGACCACGTCGTCAACTTCCCGGCAAAATGCATAGAAAGCGGTGATGGCCGCGCGTCGCTCAGCGGGTAAAAACAGGAAGGCGTAATAGAAACTGCTGCCAGAGCTGGCCGCCTTTTGTTGAACGTACTCTTGGGGTGTCATGGTGCTCGATTCTCCCACTGTCTGGCTTACATCCAGAGGCTTCGCCAAAACATCAGTGGAATATCCCACAGACGCAATTGCGGCCGAATGTGCATGGCCCTAGGTCCCAGCTTGCGGACTTTTTCAAGGATGCGCAGACCCCCTTGCACCACCAAGCGAAGTTCCCAGCCGGCGCGGCCAGGAACTTGGTGAACCAGGGGGGCGCCCGACATCATCAGGTCATGTGCATGCAAGCACAGCGATTCAATCAATTCGGTCTGATTCAGCTTGGCAGCCAGATTCTGAGGTAAGTAGAAACGACCGCGCGGAATGTCTTCGCTCAAGTCTTGCCAAAAATTGATCAATTGCAGTGCGCTGCAAATGGCATCGCTTTTCGCAAGTGCGCTCTCATCATGGACAGCATACAAGTGCAATAACAGCCTGCCCACAGGGTTGGCCGATAGTTTGCAATACCGGAGCAGGGCGGGTAAGTCTGCGTAGGTGCTGCCCTGCTCGCTGGCGGTGACATCTTGTTCAAAGGCTTTTAGCAAGTCGTCCAGCAACTCAACAGGCAAAGCTTTGTCCACAATGACTTGGTGCAAAGGCACAAAAATGGCGGGGTGGAACGCTGTCGTCAAAATTGTTCCGTGCAATGCTTGGCGAAAGTCTTCCAGTTCTTGAAGCCTTTGCGCCGTTGTCATCTGCCCCTCGTCGGCAATGTCATCGGCTGCACGCGCAAAGGCATAGATGGCTGCAATGGCAGGACGCAAGGCAGGGGGGCACAGCCATGATGCCACCGGAAAATTTTCTGGATGGGTCACTGGAAGCGCTTGGACTTCGGCGGATGGATGAGTAGAGGAGGCCATGAATCCTTGCATTTTCGCTTGACAAGCCTCATGGATTACCCTAAATTACTAACCAGTCAGTCATTAATTTGGATCACCATGCCACATCAGATTCTGCGCCAGTCTCGGCTCGCGACATTGAAGTCCCTCTATCCAACGAGCCGCCGCCTTGTCGCCATCAGCGCAGTTTGCGCCGTGATGGCATTGGGTGCTTGTTCAGGAAAAAAAGAAACACCTGAGCCTGTCCGATCAGTCAAATTGATCACCGTCGGTGCATCAGATTTGAATGTGCAAGGTGAATATGCCGCTGAGGTCAAAGCCCGTGTCGAAAGCCGTTTGGGATTCAGAGTGGGTGGCAAAATTTTGACACGGCAAGCCGAAGCGGGCCAGCGAGTGCAAGCCGGTCAAGTCTTGGCAGAAGTCGATGTTCAAGACTACGCTTTGGCGGCACAAGCCGCTCAAGCGCAAGTCATTGGGGCGCGATCACAGCGCGATTTGGCAGCTGCCGACTACAAACGCTACGAAGCCTTGCTGGCGCAAAACTTCATCAGTGCTGCAGAATTGGAGCGTCGCTCTGCCACCTTGAAAGCTGCGCAAGCCACACTCGATCAAGCGATGGCGCAAGCGCAAGCACAAAGCAATCAGGCTGGTTATGCCAAGTTGATGGTCAGCACATCGGGTGTCATCACTGGCGTTGAAGCCGAGCCCGGTCAAGTGGTCTCTGCAGGTCAGCCCGTGGTTCGGTTTGCCCAAGATGGCCCGCGTGATGCTGTGTTTGCTGTGCCCGAGCATGTGGTGGGACGCTTGAAGTTGGGTCAAAAAATGACAGCCACCTTGAGCAGCGGTCATCAAACCGTCAAAGGACAGGTGCGCGAAATTGGTGCCAGTGCCGATCCGGTCACGCGCACCTTCACGGTCAAATTGGGTTTGGAAAATGCGGAATCTTTGCCTTTGGGCATCACCCTGAATGTGCATGCGCCTCAATTGGCAGGCAGCCAAACCAACGTCATCAAAGTGCCAACCAGTGCATTGAGACAAGAGGGCCAGCAAAGTGCTGTTTGGGTCTTTGACGCTGCTTCTGGCACGGTCACATCGCAAGTCGTTCAAGTGGCCACTGCCGACGGCAACGAAGTGGTCATTGCTGCTGGTTTAAAGCCAGGTCAACAAATTGTGAGCGCGGGTGTACATGTTTTGTCACCGGGTCAAAAGGTCACGGTTTACAAGCCTGAAGTCGCCACGCCACCTGCGAGCAAATGAACATGCGTACAGAACCTAAAGCAGGCTTTAACCTGTCCAAATGGGCGCTGGAGCATCCAGCGCTCACACGCTATTTGATGCTGGTCTTGATGCTCTTGGGTGTCTTTGCCTTTTTCAATTTAGGTCAAGACGAAGACCCACCTTTCACCTTCCGTGTCATGGTGGTGCGCGCGTATTGGCCCGGCGCCACAGCACAACAAGTGGCTGAACAAGTGACGGATAAGCTGGAGCGCACGCTGCAAGAAGTGCCCTATGCCGACAAAATCCGCAGCTACTCCAAGCCTGGTGAAGCGCAGATCATTTTCCAAATCAAAGACTATTCCAAGCCAGCCGAAGTGGCCAATGTTTGGTACACCGTTCGCAAGAAAATTGGTGACATGCGCGGCAGTTTGCCGTCTGGTGTGGTGGGACCATTTTTTGTCGATGATTTTGGCGATGTGTATGGCGTCATTTACGCCCTTCAAGCAGATGGCTTCTCGCCAGCTGAAGTGAAAAAATTTGCCGACGATGTGCGTCAAAAAATTCTGCGTGTGCAAGACGTGGCCAAAGTTGAACTGTTTGGTGTGCAAGACGAAAAAGTATTCGTTGAAATTTCTCAAAAGAAATTGGCAGCCATGGGGCTGGACATGGGTGCTGTCATTGCGCAATTGGGGCAACAAAATGCCGTGGAGTCTGCCGGCACTTTGAACTTGCCCAAAGATGCCATTCAATTGCGCGTCAATGGCCAATTCAACAGCCTTGACGCATTAAGGCAAATGCCCATTCGAGGCGCATCCGGTCAACAAATCAAGCTAGCCGATTTGGGCACTGTCAAGCAAGACTATATTGATCCGCCCGCTGTCAAAGTGCGCCACAACGGCGAGCAAGTCATTGGCTTGGGCGTGGCAATGGCCAAGGGCGGTGACATCATTCAATTGGGCAAAGCACTCAAACTGACTGCGCAAGACATCGAGGCCACATTGCCTGCTGGCGTCAAACTGATTCAAGTGCAAGACCAACCCAAAGCGGTTTCTAAGTCTGTCAACGAGTTCTTGCAAACATTGGTAGAGGCGGTGGCCATTGTGTTGGCTGTCAGCTTCTTGGCATTGGGATTGCACAAACGGCCGGGCATTCATCCCTTGTGGCGCCGTTGGACCTTGGACATCCGACCAGGTCTGGTCGTCGGCATCACCATTCCTTTGGTCATGGCTGTCACATTTTTGGCCATGGATTATTTCAACATTGGCCTCCACAAAATTTCACTGGGATCGCTCATCATTGCGTTGGGATTGCTGGTGGACGATGCCATCATTGCGGTTGAAATGATGGTTCGCAAAATGGAAGAGGGCTACGACAAAGTCCGTTCTGCCACTTTCGCTTATGAACTCACGGCCATGCCCATGCTCACTGGCACGCTGATCACGGCTGCAGGTTTCTTGCCCATCGGTTTGGCCAAGTCGATGACCGGGGAGTACACCTTCGCCATCTTTGCGGTCACCGTCATCGCGTTGCTTATCAGCTGGGTGGCCTCGGTTTATTTTGTGCCTTACCTCGGCACCTTGTTGTTGAAGGTGCCGCCACACGTGGCGGCTGCAGAGGAGGCTGTCATTCATGAGATGTTTGACACACCTTTCTACAAAAGCTTCCGCCGCGCTGTGACATGGTGTGTTTTCAATAAATGGAAAACCATTGCCATTACCTTGGCCTTGTTTGTCATGGGCATTGTGGGTATGGGCAAAGTGCAGCAGCAGTTCTTCCCAGATTCCAGCCGCCCAGAAATCATGGTCGACGTTTGGTTGCCTGAAGGCTCTAGCTTTGCTGCAAGCGAAGAAGTGGCCAAGCGCATTGAAAAGCGTTTGATGGCACAAGAGGGCGTGACCACTGTCAGTACATGGGTGGGTTCAGGTGTGCCGCGTTTTTACTTGCCCTTGGACCAGGTGTTTCCTCAGGCCAACGTGTCACAGTTGATCGTGCTACCCAAAGACTTGAAGGTGCGAGAAAGTTTGCGCATCAAGTTGCCAGAATTGCTGGCAACTGAATTTCCAGAAGTACGGGGTCGCGTTAAGTTGTTGCCCAATGGTCCCCCTGTGCCATACCCTGTGCAGTTTCGGGTCGTCGGAGAAGACCCTTTGGCTCTGCGTCTTAAAGCGGATGAGGTCAAGGCGGCCATGCGGGCCAATACCAATACCCGCGGGGTCAACGACAACTGGAACGAATCAATCAAAGTAATTCGCTTGGAGGTTGATCAAGCTAAAGCGCGTGCTTTGGGAGTTACCAGCCAATCCATTGCGCAAGCTTCTCGCACCATGGCCTCGGGTTCTACGGTGGGGCAATACCGCGATGGCGATAAATTGATCGACATTGTGCTGCGCCAACCACAGTCAGAGCGCGATGCCATCACCGATTTGGCGGGTGCTTATGTGCCCACCGCATCCGGCAAATCCATTCCTTTGATGCAGATCGCAAAACCCGTTTTCAATTGGGAGCCTGGTGTGATGTGGCGCGAAGGCCGCAACTACGCCATCACGGTGAATGCTGACTTGATAGAAGGCGTGCAGGGTGCCACTGTTACCAACCAATTGCTACCGGACCTTAAAAAGTTGGAAGCAGCTTGGCAAGTGGCAGGATTTGGTGACTATCGCATCGAAGTGGCAGGCGCTGTCGAAGAAAGCTCCAAAGGCTCTGCTTCTATTGCCGCCGGCATGCCCCTCATGCTGTTTGTCACCTTCACCTTGCTGATGTTGCAGTTGCAAAGCTTCAGCCGCGCTTTGCTGGTCTTCTTGACAGGTCCTTTGGGCATGGCTGGCGTCGCGGGCGCGCTGTTGGTGTTGGACAGGCCCTTCGGCTTCGTGGCCTTGTTGGGGGTGATTGCCTTGATGGGCATGATTCAACGCAATTCGGTCATTTTGATCGACCAAATCGAGCAAGACCGCGCAGCGGGGGTGCCTGCTTGGGAAGCCATTGTGGAGTCGGCCGTCAGGCGTTTGCGTCCCATTGTGCTCACCGCTGCCGCTGCTGTTTTGGCCATGATCCCCCTGTCCCGTAGCGTGTTTTGGGGCCCCATGGCCGTGGCCATCATGGGGGGGCTCATAGTGGCCACCGCCCTGACTTTGCTGGCCTTGCCCGCCATGTACGCCGCTTGGTTCAAGGTCTCGCCACCTGCCAATCCCTCGCCGACAAGGGGATGAAGGGGATATGGGGGCGTCGTCTCAGAAGTCCCCATATCCATGGTTAAAATAGAAGGTTGACCGATTCAACCCATTTAGATGGGACCCGCGCGGGTGGCGAAATTGGTAGACGCACCAGGTTTAGGTCCTGACGGTAGCAATACTGTGCGGGTTCGAGTCCCGCCCCGCGCACCACTTACTAAAAGAGAAGACCATGGCAGTTACTGTAGAAACATTGGAAAAATTGGAACGCAAAATTACCTTGTCACTGCCTGTGACTGCAATCCAATCTGAAGTCGATGCACGTTTGAAAAAATTGGCACGCACCGTCAAGATGGACGGATTCCGCCCAGGCAAAGTGCCCATGAACGTGGTGGCACAACGCTACGGTTACTCAGTCCAATACGAAGTGATGAACGACAAAGTGGGCGAAGCCTTCGCCATTGCCGCCAACGAAGCCAAGGTGCGAGTTGCCGGTCAGCCCCGAATTTCTGAAAAAGAAGGTGCACCCGAAGGCGAGTTGGCCTTTGATGCCATCTTTGAGGTTTACCCTGAAGTGAAGTTGGGCGATCTGAGCACCGCCGCTGTTGAAAAACTCAACGCAGAAGTCACCGAAGAGGCCGTTGACAAAACTGTCGACATCTTGCGCAAGCAACGCCGCACTTTCTCACAGCGCCCTGCTGCAGAAGCCGCCATCGACGGCGACCGCGTCACAGTCGACTTTGAAGGCAAGATCGACGGCGAAGTGTTCGCTGGCGGCAAAGCTGCCGACTTCCAATTCTTGGTTGGCGAAGGCCAAATGTTGAAAGAGTTTGAAGAAGCTGTTCGCGGCATGAAAAATGGCGAAAGCAAAACTTTCCCATTGGCGTTCCCCGCCGACTACCATGGTCAAGATGTCGCTGGCAAAACAGCCGACTTCTTGGTCACTGTGAAGAAAATTGAAGCTGCGCATTTGCCAGAAGTGAACGAAGCCTTGGCCAAGTCTTTGGGCATTGCCGACGCTTCCGTTGAAGGCCTGCGCGCTGACATCCGCAAAAACCTCGAGCGCGAAGTGAAATTCCGCTTGCAAGGCCGCAACAAGCAAGCCGCCATGAATGCGTTGGTCGAAAAAGCCGAACTCGATTTGCCCCAGTCTGTGGTGCAAAACGAAATCGAACGCTTGAAAGATGGCGCACGTGCCGACCTCAAGCAACGCGGCATCAAAGACGCCGACAAAGCACCTATTCCTGACGACATCTTCCGTCCCCAAGCCGAAAGCCGTGTGCGTTTGGGCTTGGTGGTGGCCGAGTTGGTCAAAGCCAACACTTTGAATGCCACTGAAGCGCAAATTAAAGCCCACATCGAAGAACTGGCATCTAGCTACGAGCGCCCAGAAGATGTGTCGCGTTGGTACTATGGTGACCAACAACGTTTGGCCGAAGTGGAAGCTGTCGTCATTGAAACCAATGTGGCCGACTTCATCTTGTCTAAAGTCAAAGTCACTGAAAAAGCCATTTCTTTCGACGAATTGATGGGCCAACAAGCCTAATCAAGGTTGAAACTTTAAGCAGTTTGGAAACATCATGAATTCACTCGACATTCAAGCTTTGGGCAATGTGCCCATGGTGATCGAAACGTCAGGTCGCGGCGAACGCGCCTATGACATTTACTCCCGCTTGCTGAAAGAGCGCGTGATTTTCTTGGTGGGTGAGGTCAATGACTACACCGCCAATTCGGTGGTGGCGCAGCTCTTGTTTTTGGAGAGCGAAAATCCTGAGAAGGACATTTCGTTCTACATCAACTCACCGGGTGGCTCGGTCAGTGCTGGCATGGCCATTTATGACACCATGAACTTCATCAAGCCCGATGTTTCTACGCTGTGCACTGGCATGGCAGCCAGCATGGGCGCTTTCTTGTTGTCGGCGGGTGCCAAAGGCAAGCGTTTTTCACTGCCCAATTCCAAGGTCATGATTCACCAACCGTTGGGCGGCACACGTGGTCAAGCCACTGAAATTGAGATTCACGCACGTGAAATCCTCAAAACACGTGAGCAATTGAACCGCATCTTGGCCGAAAACACGGGTCAACCCCTCGAAAAGATCCAATTGGACACAGAGCGCGACTACTATTTGTCGGCCGATGAGGCCAAAGAATACGGGCTGATTGACCAAGTTATCTCAAAACGTCCCTGAGACGCAACACACCAGGATGGAAATTCCCGTTTCCACCCTGTTTTTTGAAGACGGCGCCCCCTTTCTGGGAGAGCGCCGTTTTTCTTTCGTTATCATTGGGAAAATAGAACCACAGGGCGTCGTTTATGGCCGATAAAAAAGGCTCCGTTACCGAAAAGAATTTGTATTGTTCCTTTTGCGGCAAAAGCCAGCACGAGGTGAAAAAACTCATCGCAGGACCTTCTGTCTTCATTTGCGACGAGTGCATTGATTTGTGCAACGACATCATCCGTGATGAGTTGCCCACTTCCGAAATAGCAAAAGACACCAAAAATGGTTTGCCCACACCGCTGGACATCAAAACCAATTTGGACAACTACGTCATCGGCCAAGAAAAAGCCAAGCGTACGTTGGCTGTGGCGGTCTACAACCACTACAAGCGTTTGAAGCACAAAGAAGGCGCAAAAAAAGAGGACGTCGAATTGGCAAAGAGCAACATCTTGCTGATTGGACCTACAGGCTCTGGCAAAACATTGTTGGCCCAAACGCTGGCTCGCATGCTGGATGTGCCATTTGTCATGGCCGATGCCACCACCCTGACCGAAGCGGGTTATGTGGGCGAAGACGTAGAGAACATCGTGTCCAAGTTGCTGCAAAGCTGCAACTACGATGTCGAGCGTGCGCAGCGTGGCATTGTGTACATCGACGAGATCGACAAGATCACACGCAAGTCTGACAACCCTTCCATCACACGCGACGTGTCGGGTGAGGGCGTTCAGCAAGCCTTGCTGAAGTTGATCGAAGGCACCATGGCCAGCGTGCCGCCACAAGGCGGACGCAAGCACCCCAATCAAGACTTCTTGCAAATTGACACCACCAACATTTTGTTCATCTGTGGTGGTGCGTTTGCTGGCTTGGAAAAGGTCATTGAAAACCGCACCGAAGCTTCAGGCATTGGTTTTGGCGCTGTTGTGAAGAGCAAGAAACAACGCTCACTCACCGAAGTGTTCACTGAAGTTGAACCCGAAGATTTGATCAAGTTCGGCCTCATTCCCGAACTGGTTGGCCGCATGCCTGTGGTGGCCACTTTGGCCGAACTCACAGAAGAGGCCTTGGTTCAAATTTTGACCGAACCTAAAAATGCGCTGGTCAAACAATTTAGCCAACTGCTGAACATGGAAGGTGTCGAGCTCGAGATTCGCCCAGAAGCCTTACACGCCATTGCCAAAAAAGCACTCATCCGCAAAACGGGTGCGCGCGGTTTGCGCTCTATTTTGGAGCAGGCCCTGATTGACACCATGTTCGAGTTGCCCAACGCAACCAACGTCGAAAAAGTGGTGGTCGATGCCTCCACCATTGAAGACAATCACATTCCCTTATTGGTCTACCGAGAGTCGGCCAAACAAGCTTGAGTTTTTTCCAGCCCACCCCCTGAAACCAATGAATAACCCTACATCTTTTGGGCTTGAAATTGTAAATTCAGGGGCCATTTATCCCCAATAACCTAGGGAATCACATGTCTGGACATACGCCACTGCCCGCCGAATTGCTCGATCTACCGATGTTGCCTTTGCGCGACGTCGTCGTTTTTCCGCACATGGTCATCCCCTTGTTTGTGGGGCGGCCCAAGAGCATCAAGGCCCTTGAAAGCGCCATGCTCACCGACCGCCGGATCATGTTGGTGGCCCAAAAAACGGCAGCCAAAGATGAGCCTGAAGCCACCGACATGTTTGAAGTCGGTTGCGTCTCCACTATTTTGCAAATGCTAAAGCTGCCCGACGGCACTGTCAAAGTGTTGGTGGAAGGTCAGCAGCGCGCCAAAGTTCAAAGCATTACCGATGGCGAGGCCCATTTTGTGGCCACTGTCATGCCCGTGGAAGCCACGCTTGAAAAGACCGAGCAGAGCAGTGAAATTGAAGCGCTGCGTCGTGCCGTTATGCAGCAGTTTGACCAGTACGTCAAACTGAACAAAAAGATTCCGCCCGAAATTCTCACGTCAATTTCCAGCATCGATGAGCCAGGCCGTTTGGCTGACACCATTGCGGCCCATTTGCCTCTTAAGTTGGAAAACAAGCAAGTTGTGCTCGACTTGGCGAGCATTCGCGATCGTTTGGAAAACCTGTTCACGCAACTCGAGCGAGAAGTGGACATCCTCAATGTGGACAAAAAAATCCGTGGCCGCGTCAAGCGCCAGATGGAAAAGAACCAGCGCGATTTCTATCTGAACGAGCAAGTCAAAGCCATTCAAAAAGAACTCGGTGAAGGCGAAGAGGGTGCCGACATCGAAGAGATCGAAAAGAAAATCAAAGCCGCCAAAATGCCTGCGGAAGCGCGCAAAAAGGCCGATGCCGAGTTGAAGAAACTCAAGCTCATGTCGCCCATGTCGGCAGAAGCGTCTGTGGTGCGCAACTACATCGAAGTGCTAACGGGTTTGCCTTGGAGCAAGAAAACCAAAATCAAACACGACTTGGGCAATGCCGAAGTCGTGCTGAATGAAGACCACTATGGTCTTGAAAAAGTCAAAGACCGCATCATGGAATACCTGGCGGTGCAACAGCGTGTTGACAAGGTCAAAGCGCCCATTCTTTGTTTGGTCGGCCCCCCTGGTGTGGGTAAAACATCTTTGGGTCAATCCATTGCCAAAGCCACGGGTCGCAAGTATGTTCGCATGGCCTTGGGTGGCATGCGCGACGAAGCCGAAATTCGCGGTCACCGCAGAACCTACATTGGCGCCATGCCTGGCAAAGTGTTGCAAAGCCTGAACAAGGTAGGCACACGCAATCCTTTGTTCTTGCTGGACGAAATTGACAAGCTAGGTACCGACTTCCGCGGTGACCCTTCCAGCGCCTTGCTCGAGGTCTTGGACCCCGAACAAAATCACACCTTTGGCGATCACTATGTTGAAGTCGACTTTGATTTGAGCGACGTCATGTTCGTGGCCACTTCAAACTCAATGAACATTCCTTCTGCGCTGCTCGACCGCATGGAAGTGATCCGTTTGTCTGGCTATACAGAAGACGAAAAAACCAGCATTGCCATTAAGTATTTGTTGCCCAAGCAAATGAAAAACAATGGTGTGAAGAATGAAGAGCTGAGCGTCAGCGATGCCGCTGTACGCGATGTCGTTCGCTATTACACCCGAGAAGCCGGTGT
>ERZ1034365.354-NODE-354-length-25854-cov-3.740234_pt1 | contig 25854 bp, 22 predicted proteins | sample MGYA00520615_ERZ1034365 | MGnify/ENA primary metagenome ERZ1034365 (study PRJEB33736, sample SAMEA104284505) | Azolla filiculoides | biome: Urban; feature: Water surface; material: Ditch water | place: Netherlands | collected 2015-10-28 | depth 0-0.1 m ...
AAAACAGCTCTTTTAATCCGTTGGTCGCGAGTTCGAATCTCGCCCGACCCACCAGTTATACAAAAGCCACCTTCGGGTGGCTTTTTTCTTTTTCGCAACGCATTGAATTTGCCACGCCATGAAGCCGCTACCAATTTAGTTAACCGGTATTCCTTAGCCCAGCGGCAATGCCATTAATCGCAATATGAATTCCCCTTTGCACCCGCTCATCATGCTTGCCAGCGCGGTAGCGTCGCACTAACTCAACCTGCAAGTGGTGAAGTGGGTCAATATAAGGGAATCGATTCCTAATTGATCTTGCTAGGGCTGGATTCTTAGCTAAACGCACCTTTTCACCAGTAACCAAGTTCAAAGCATTAACCGTTTTATTCCATTCAATCTCAATTGCGCCAAAGATTCTTTTGCGCAACTTTACATCCAGGACAAGCTCGCTATAGCGAGATGCCAGTGCCAGATCGCTCTTAGCCAAAGCCATATCCATATTTGATAACAAGGTTCTAAAGAAAGGCCACTCCCTGTACATCTTTTGCAGAAGACTCAAGGCCGCTTTTCTATCAGCAGCTTTGGGTTGAGTTAAGAACTCTTGCACAGCGGAACCAAATCCGTACCAACCCGGCAGCGTTAAGCGACATTGACCCCAGCTAAAGCCCCATGGAATAGCCCTGAGGTCTTCTATCCTTTGAGTAGCTTTACGACTGGCAGGACGGGAACCAATGTTGAGCTTAGCAATCTCTCGTATCGGCGTTGCATTAAAGAAGTACTCAGAAAAACCTGGAGTCTCATAGACCAAACCACGATAAGCGTTCATGCTAGCTTGAGATAATTGAGCTGCAGCATCTAAGAATGCTTTGCTTGCCTGTTTAGTCGGCTTCAATAAAGTGGCTTCTAAGGTGGCAGCTACTAAGGTTTCTAAATTACGTCTACCAATCTCAGGATTAGCGTACTTCGATCCAATCACTTCACCCTGCTCCGTTAAACGAATTTGGCCGCGGACTGTACCTGGAGGCTGCGCCAGAATGGCTTCATAACTTGGACCACCACCACGACCTACTGTGCCACCTCTACCGTGGAATAGGCGTAATTTGACTCCATGCTTTTGTTCCAGCGGCTCAAACACTTTCACCAGGGCAAGTTCAGCGCAATACAACTCCCAGTTGCTAGTCACGATCCCGCCATCCTTATTGGAATCAGAATACCCCAACATGATGTCTTGTTCAGCACCAGATCGTTTTACCAAATCCAAAATGCCTGGCAAGGTATAAAGCTCTTGCATGATGGGAGCGGCATTCCGCAAATCTTCAATCGTCTCAAACAGTGGAACCACAATCAGATCAGCCGAGGCTTTTTTACCCACAGTCCCATGCATCAAGCCCACTTCTTTTTGAAGTAATAAGACTTCTAGCAAATCACTGACAGTTTCAGTATGGCTAATGATGTAATGGCGAATGGTCTCAGCACCAAAGAGCTGACGCATTTTCTTGGCCATCTCAAAAATGGCAATCTCAGAAACCGTAAAATCAGAATACCCATGACCCAGCACACGCAGTGGCCTTGGGTCTTTTAATAGGGATAGTAGAAGTTCGCGCTTTTGCACTTCAGAAAGACTGGAATAGTTATTTTCAATGGACGACACCTGTAGGAGCTCAGCTAGCACTGCTTCATGCATATCTGAGCTTTGACGTAAATCCACAGTCGCCAAATGAAAGCCGAACACCTCAACAGTGCGAATCAAGCCACGTAGGCGACGATCGGACAGGGCTTTGGCCCCTTGAGAGACTAGTGAAGCTTCAATAGTTTTAAGGTCCGAAAGAAATTCTTGTGCATTAGCGTAAGGATTTTGAGGTGCCACAGCATGACGGGCTGCATCAGTACCAGTTAATACTTTTAAGGTAGCAGCTAGCCTAGAGTACATGCCTGTAAGGGCCCTGCGATAGGGCTCATCCTGGCGATGCTCATTGGTGTCTGGAGATGCAGCAGCAAGCTCTTGCATCTTTTTAGGAAACTTCAAGAGCAATGCAGAGACTGATAGCTCCCTACCTAAATGATGCACTTCAGTTAAGTAATGTCGCAACACCATTTCAGCCTGTCTTGAAACTGCGTACTCAAGTGTCTTGGCACTCACGTTGGGGTTACCATCTCTATCCCCACCGATCCACTGACCCATCTTCAAAAAGCTGGCGACTGCATTACCTGCTAGAGAGTCTTCTAATTGAGCATAGATCTTTGGAATCTCTCTTAGAAAGGTTGTCTCGTAATACGTGAGCGCATTTTCAATTTCATCGGCAACAGTCAGCTTAGTAAAGCGTAACAGGCGGGTATGCCAAAGCTGTAGCACCCGAGCATGGATTTGCTCCTCATTAGCCTTGAGCTCCTTATTGAGCAAAGCGTCTTTTTGTGGATTGTTCGCCTTAGATGACTCTTTGATCTGATCCCGTGCAGTTAACAAATTAGCAATGTCGCGCTCCGCCTCCAAAATACTCGTTCTTTGCACTTCGGTTGGGTGAGCCGTTAACACTGGGGAGATTAAGCTTTGCTCTAATGTTTTAGAAATCATCTTGCTAGTCACGCCAGCGGCATGAAGCTTTTTCATGGCCACTGGAATGCTGCCATCTTGATAACTGCCCATACGCTCATAAGCTACGCGACGGCGAATATGGTGACGATCTTCGGCCAAATTGGCCAAATGACTGAAGTAAGTAAAGGCTCTGAGGACCTTCATTGCACTTTCGCTGCTCAATCCTTTGAGCAACTTCGTTAGCTCTTGATTTGCCTTTTGATTGGCATCTCGATGAAAGGAAACGGATAGCTTTCTGATTTGTTCCACTAAGCCATAAACAGCATCGCCATCCTGCTCACGAACAACATCACCAAGAATCTTGCCTAGCAGGCGAATATCCTCGGTTAAAGGTATTTCAGAATTTTCCTTAGTTGCCATTTAATTTTTTTAGAATAAAGATCTAGCGTACCACTGAGATCGGGCTTTAACTAGCCGATATCAATAATTACAGGGGGCACGATGACTTTATACGGATTTAAGGGCGGAACGCATCGATGCAATAACCTCTTGATAGTCTGGCTTTGAATAAATTGCAGAGCCTGCCACAAAAGTATCCGCTCCAGCTTGCGCAATCTGTGCAATATTGCTTACGTTTACACCGCCATCTACCTCAAGCCGAATTTTTTTGCCACCATTGGCTTCATGGGCATTCAAAATCTTTCTAACTGATCTCAATTTATCTAGGGTTGATGGAATAAATGATTGGCCACCAAAGCCAGGATTAACTGACATTAACAAAATCAAATCAACTTTATCAAGAATGTAATCCAAGCAACTTAAAGGAGTTGCTGGATTTAAGGTAATACCAGCCTGACAACCACTATCCCTGATGAGACCCAGGGTGCGATCAATGTGGGCGCTAGCCTCAGGATGAAAGCTAATTAAATTTGCACCCGCTTTAGCAAAGTCTGGAATGATACGATCAACGGGCTGAACCATGAGATGAACATCTATACATGCTGGCTGACCATCTTTGACAGCATAAGATCGTATCGCTTCGCATACCAAAGGTCCAATGGTCAAGTTTGGTACGTAATGATTATCCATTACATCAAAATGAATCCAGTCCGCGCCAGCAGCCAACACGCTACCGACCTCTTCTCCCAGTCGCGCAAAGTCTGCCGATAATATTGATGGAGCGATGATGTATTGATTATTCATATAATTTCCTAGATGATCACTGATCCACTAAACAGCCATCAGGGCCTGTGTAGCACGAAGCATTTGACAGCTATAACCCCATTCATTGTCGTACCAAGAAAGTACCTTTACCAACTTGCCATCCTTAGAGACACGAGTTTGAGTGCTATCAAAAATACTGGGCAAAGGATTATGATTAAAGTCTACAGAAACCAACGGTAAAGTGTTGTAAGCCAATACCCCCTTTAGAGCCCCCTCGCTGGCTTTCTTAAGAATTTCATTTACCTCATCCATGCTAGTTTTGCGGGATGGTACAAAAGTTAAATCAACTACTGAGACATTAATGACGGGGACTCGCATTGCGAAGCCATCGAACTTACCCTGCAATTCTGGTAGTACCAAACCTACAGCTTTGGCAGCACCCGTTTTTGTGGGAATCATGCTCATCGTGGCAGATCGAGCTCGGCGCATATCCTTGTGATATACATCGGTTAATACTTGGTCATTGGTATAAGCATGGATGGTAGTCATGAGGCCAGATTCAATGCCAATGCTATCTAACAGGGGCTTAACAATTGGGGCTAGGCAATTAGTGGTGCAACTTGCATTAGAGACAACAATATCGGTAGGCTTTAATGATTGATGATTGACGCCGTAAACAATTGTGGCATCTACATCATTTTCTCCCGGGGCAGAAATTAATACTTTTTTTGCGCCTTGCTGGATATGCACCATAGCCTTTTCTTTTGAAGTAAAGACGCCAGAACACTCGAGAACCACATCCACATCGTAATCCCCCCATGGTGTTTCTTGAGGGTTACGGGTTGAAAACATTTTTATTCGATCACCATTGATGACCATATTGTCGCCATCAACTGTAACTGTTCCAGGAAAACGACTATGTGCAGAATCGTACTGCGTAAGATGGGCGTTCATCTCAATTCCACCTAATCCATTAATAGCCACAACCTTAATATCATCGAATTTTTCTTCGTAGATGGCACGCAACATCATGCGTCCAATACGGCCATAACCATTAATTGCGACTTTGATAGTCATAAAACTCCTTGAATGATAAAAAGGTTTTTAATTGAATTGGGAATTTCTAAAAAATTGGATGTAATTCAGAAAATTCATTTGCGATAAGTTTTGCACCAGAAAACTGGGCATCGAAAAAAAATTGGCTTCTCACGGCTAAAACCTCCAATCCAGCCTGTCTCGCTGACAAAAGTCCATTTTCAGAATCTTCAATAGCCAAGCAAATATTGGGTTGTACGCCCATCTTTTCTATTGCAAGGAGGTAGGCTTCTGGATCTGGCTTTTTCTTGACGACATCCTCACCACAGATCACCACTAAGGGGATTTGTTGAATTTCATTTTTTAATACAGAACGCCATAAGCTATTCCAATTTGAATAACTTGTAGTGGTAACAACACCCCATGACTTACCGTGTTCTGAAATCTGATTGATAAAGTTGATTAAGCCCGGTCGGGCCACGACTTTACCAGCCTGCATCAGTTCGCCATAGATTTGATTTTTGGTCAAATGCACACTTTTAAGGAGTTCATCACTGGGAAATTGATCATTGCCAGGATTGATCCCTTGAGCTAATCGATAGCTTTTCAAACGCTCAAAACCGCCTGTAATTTTCAATAGCTCTCGATAAACCTGGGCATCCCATCGCCACGGAATTGCATGCTTCTCAAATGCAGCATTAAAAGCTGGTAGATGTCCTAAACCTTCAGTTTCAGCGATAGTTCCATCGACATCAAACAAGAACAGCTCATAAGGTCTTAAGTCAAATTTCATCTATCGAAACCAGCATTTAAATGGCTAACTTATTTCACAACCGCAGCAAGCTCGCCTTTGGCGTATTGAATAGCCATATTGTCCAAGGAGATAGTTTTGATTTTGGAAGCCTGACCTGCACTACCAAATGCAATAAATCGATCACAGCAAATTCCTTTAGCTGCAGCAGTAGCTACTTTAAAGAAGGCTCTTGGATCAAATTCTTCTGGTTTTTCTGCCATTAATTTACGCATTGCGCCTGTCATTGCTAGGCGAATATCAGTATCAATATTGACTTTGCGAACACCATTTTTGATGCCTTGAACAATTTCTTCCACGGGCACACCATAAGTCTCTTTAATAGCGCCGCCATATTGACGAATAGTTGCTAACCATTCTTGCGGAACACTTGATGAGCCATGCATCACAAGATGCGTATTCGGAATCCGTTGATGAATGGCCTTGATGCGATCAATTGCCAATATATCGCCTGTAGGTGGGCGACTAAATTTATAGGCGCCGTGACTAGTGCCAATAGCAATTGCCAAAGCGTCCACTTGGGTTTCTTTAACAAATTGAGCAGCCTCATCGGGATCTGTCAGTAATTGAGAATGATCTAAAACGCCCTCTGCACCAACCCCATCCTCTTCGCCAGCGGTACCAGTCTCTAAGGATCCCAAACATCCAAGCTCTCCTTCAACTGACACGCCAACTGCATGAGCCATTTCTACAACACGACGTGTTACCCCTACGTTGTAATCATAAGTAGCTGGAGTTTTAGCATCAGCCATTAAAGAGCCATCCATCATTACACTAGAAAAACCACTACGAATGGACATTTGGCATACATCAGGGGAAGAGCCGTGATCCTGGTGCAGACATACTGGAATATGAGGATATTGCTCAGCAGCAGCCTGAACCATTAAGCGCAAGAATGCTTCACCAGCATACTTCCTAGCGCCTGCTGAAGCCTGCAAAATCACAGGGCTGTCGAGCTCATCAGCAGCCTGCATGATTGCATGAATCTGCTCCATATTATTAACATTAAATGCAGCAATTCCGTATTGATGCTCCGCTGCATGATCTAGCAATTGTCTTAAAGAAATTAACGCCATAATTACACCTCTATTAATTTATTGTGTTGCTCTTTTAACTAAGATATCTACCGCCGGCAAAGTCTTCCCCTCTAGAAACTCTAGAAAAGCACCTCCACCAGTTGATATGTAATCGATTTGATTAGCAATTTGATACTTACTAATCGCTGCTAAGGTATCGCCACCACCACCAACTGTAAAAGCCGGTGAATGAGCAATTGCAGCAGCTAGCATTTTGGTTCCCCCTCCAAACTGCTCAATCTCAAATACACCTACTGGACCATTCCAAACAATCGTTCCTGCGTTTGAAATAATCATCGCTAACTTTGCTGCAGTTCGAGGTCCAATATCTAAAATCATGTCGTCAGATTGAACCTCCTCTGCCATCACCTTATTGGCTCGTGCATGCGAAGAGAATTCATTAGCAACAATCACATCCGTAGGAATAGGCACTTCAGCACCTCGCCTAGCCATGATCTCCATAATCTCCCGAGCTTCATCTAGTAAATCAGGCTCTGCCAATGATTTACCAATCGGCAAGCCCTTGGCCAACATAAAAGTGTTGGCAATGCCACCGCCGACAATAAGTTGATCAACTTTTTCAGCAAGTGACTTGAGAATGGTGAGCTTAGTGGAGACTTTTGACCCAGCAACAATAGCAACTAAAGGCCGCTGTGGATTTTGAAAGGCATGGCTTAATGCATCGAGTTCAGCTGCCATTAAGGGGCCAGCGCAAGCAATTGGTGCATATTGTGCAAGCCCATAGGTAGTTGCCTCAGCGCGATGTGCAGTACCAAATGCATCATTCACATAGACATCACATAAGGCTGCCATTTTTTTAGCTAAGTCATCATCATTCTTTTTTTCGCCAATATTGATTCGACAGTTTTCTAGTAACACCACTTCACCTGGGTTCACTTTGACACCATTCTCGACCCAGTTACTAATTAGCGAAACTTTACGCCCCAACAAATCAGCAATTCTTAATGCAATTGGGCCCAATGTTTCTTCTGCATTCAGCTCACCCTCGACAGGCCTACCTAAATGAGATGTGACCATCACAGCAGCGCCTTGGGATAGGGCGTACTCAATCGCAGGAATGGATGCCTTGATACGAGTGTCATCCATAATGACGCCGACATCATTCTGGGGCACATTGAGATCAGCCCGGATAAATACACGCTTACCCTTTAAATCAACATCCGACATCCTAAGAAATTTCATTGGATTCCTCGGAAGTAATTAGGAACATCAGATATATCAGGGACCAACCGATCTGGGTCAGCCATTGAAATCGGACGGCCATGGTTATAACCGTATGGGACTGCCCAGCAAACTACGCCTGCAGCTTTAGCTGTAGCGACATCAATCTCTGAATCACCGACAAAAAGACTGTTACCCGGGGAAGATCGAAGAGTATGAATGCAATGCTCAATCACGCCAGGATGTGGTTTTTTGAATGGCAAAGTATCACCGCAAATCACCATATCGAAATATTGATTGAGTTCGTATTTTTGCAAAATACGCTCTGTAAATTTCGTTTCTTTATTGGTTATGATTGCCTGCTTGATCCCTATAGATTTGACCTTCTGAAGAGTCTCTATTACTTTGGGGAAAAACTGACTAGAAGTTCCAGCGGTATCTCCATAATGAATCATGAATCGATGCATTACCTCAGACCAAGGAACTGATTTACTGGCAATATGAATCGCATTAGCAGCCCAAGCTTGCTCCATAAGCCAGCCTGTTCCATGCCCAATCCAGCGTCGCACATCTGCCTCATCAACATGTCTGCAAGAAAAATCTTCTAGAGTTAGATTGACCGCTTGAGTAATTTCAGTGGCGGTATCTAACAGCGTGCCATCAAGGTCATACATCACTAAAGACATGTGGACTCCTATTTCTTATACGCTAGCGACTAATCGATCAACAGTAATGCCTAGTAGCTCATATACCGCTGGTGCAGGAGCCGACTCGCCAAAACGATTAATCCCAATGACTTCACCCTCTAGGCCTACATACTTACGCCAAAAATCAGGATGACCAGCTTCTATTGCAATTCGCTTAATTCCTTTTGGCAAAACATGCTCCTTCCAGGCAGCGTCTTGCTCGTCAAACAAAGCGGTGCATGGCATAGATACCACTCGCACATGACGGCCCATTGCCTGTAAGTTTTCTTGGGCCTGCATTGCCAGACTTACTTCGGAGCCAGTAGCAATGAAAACGGCTTCTGGCGCACCCGCACAATCAGAGAGTACATACCCCCCCTTCAAGATATCTTGGGCTTGAGCACGAGTGCTCGAGTACTGAGGAAGGTTTTGGCGCGATAAAAATAATGCTGCAGGACCGTTCTTGCGCTCCACCGCTTCAATCCAAGCAACTGCAGTCTCAAAACCGTCACATGGACGCCATAAATGGAGGCCCGGAATTAAACGCAGGCTGGAAGCATGTTCAATAGGTTGATGCGTTGGCCCATCTTCCCCCAATCCAATCGAATCATGGGTTAATACATAAATGACCCGTTGCTTCATGAGTGCACTCATGCGCATACCATTTCTGGCATAGTCAGAAAAAACAGCAAAGGTACCACCATAAGGAATTAAACCGCGGTGTAATGCGATGCCATTCATAATGGCGCTCATACCAAACTCTCGGACGCCATAAGAGAGGTAATTAATATCTTCATCTTGATGGTTATGCCAAGCCTTACTGGTTTTTCCAGCAGTTAAATTTGACCCAGTCAAATCCGCTGAGCCACCCAAAAGTTCTGGAACGCCAGCAACTAGAATATCCAATGCCTGCTGTGATGATTTTCGACTAGCAGTTGGAGCAGTAATTGATTTAGCCAATTCCAAAAGAGCAGTTTTAGTCTGAGGCCAATCAAGTGGTAGCTCCTCTTGCATCGTCCTAGTAAATTCAGCGGCCAGCTCTGGAAATGCACTTGCATAGGCACTCAATTTCTGACTCCAAGCTGCTTGTGATTCTTGTCCATCCTTAACTGCATTCCACGCAGAATGAATATCTTCCGGAATCTCAAAAGCAGCGTGAGGCCAAGCGAGCTTCTCCCTGGTTGCTGCAGTCTCTTTTTCACCCAAAGGTGCACCGTGCACATCATGTGTGCCAGCCATATTAGGTGAACCCCAACCAATTGTTGTCTTACAAATAATCAGAGTCGGCTGCTTTGATTGTTGCTGCGCTTGAAGGATTGCCTTCTGAATTTGTTCAGAATCATGTCCATCGATTGGGCCAATCACATTCCAGCCATATGACTTAAAGCGCATAACTGTATCGTCTTTGAACCAGCCCTCTACATGCCCGTCGATTGAAATACCATTGTCGTCATAGAAGCAGATGAGCTTATTAAGGCCCCATACACCTGCCAGGGAACACGCCTCATGACTAATTCCCTCCATCAAGCAACCATCACCCATAAAAGCATATGTTCGGTGATCGATAATTTCATGCTCAGGTTTATTAAACCGTTTAGCTAAGATCTTTTCCGCTAATGCCATACCAATTGCGTTAGCTATACCTTGCCCTAAAGGTCCAGTAGTAGTCTCCACGCCAGGTGTCATATCAACTTCTGGATGGCCTGCAGTAATGCTATGCAATTGGCGAAAATTCTTAATATCCTCAATGCTGACTGCATAGCCAGTTAAATGGAGCAAGGAATACAACAACATTGATCCGTGACCATTGGAAAGAATGAAGCGATCACGGTTAGGCCAACGAGGATCTGCGGGATTGTGTTTTAAATGCTTTCGCCACAACACTTCAGCAATATCAGCCATACCCATCGGCGCACCAGGATGGCCTGATTTAGACTTTTCTACCGCATCAATCGATAAAAAGCGGATCGCATTAGCTAAGGTTCTATCTTGGATGGTGGAGGCCATATTTGCTTTCTATATTGTGAAGTTATGCTCTACGCTTTAAATCCATTAAACGCAAAATCATTGGCGTAAATATCAATTGCATTGCTAAACCCATCTTTCCACCAGGAATAACTAAAGTATTAGGCCTCGTCATCATTGAGCCGCCAAGCATAGAAATTAAATATGGGAAATCAATCCCCTTGGGATTAGCAAAACGAATGACCACCATGCTTTCATCGGCACTCGGAATATCTTTAGCAATAAAAGGGTTGGATGTATCAACAGTAGGAACGCGTTGAAAATTGACATGCGTTTTAGAAAATTGCGGGCAGATATGTTTCATGTAATCTGGCATGCGGCGCAAGATGGTATCTACAACTGCATCTTGTGAATATCCTCGCATATTCTGATCGCGATGGAGTTTTTGAATCCATTCCAAATTGATAATTGGCACAACGCCCACCAATAGGTCTACATGTTTTGCAACATTGACACCATCTCCTACATAGGCGCCATGCAGACCTTCATAAAAAAGTAGATCTGAGCCAGCATCCATCTCTTTCCAGGGTGTAAAAGTACCTGGCTCTTGCTTGAACTCAGTTCCTTCAGCAGCATCGTGAATATATTTGCGATATTTACCTAGTCCAGTTTCACCAAAAGTCTTAAAGATTTCTTCAAGCTCTGCCAATAGATTGGCCTCTGGGCCAAAATGGCTAAAGTGATTATTGCCGCTAGCAAGTTCATTCTTCATTTGCTCGCGCATTGACATGCGATCGTAGCGGTGCATTGAATCACCCTCTAAGACCTGCGCTTTAATGCCATCACGCCTGAAAATGTGTTGAAAGCTTTTCATCACAGTCGTAGTTCCAGCACCCGATGACCCTGTTACAGCAACAATTGGAAATTTAATGGACATGTAAAACCCCTAGCGAATAAATTAACGGTATAAAGAGCGATCACTAAATAGTGGTGATGAGTATTTGTCATCAGAACCGCTATCGTATTCACGGTGATACTTTTCAATACGCTCAACTTCATTACGAGATCCCACAACAACAGGGATACGCTGGTGAATGTTTTCGGGTTGCACATCCATAATTCGCACCCTTCCTGTAGAGCCCAGTCCGCCAGCCTGCTCAATCACAAAACTCATGGGGTTGGCTTCATACATTAAGCGCAAGCGGCCAGGACGAGATAAATCTTTAGTATCTTTGGGGTACATAAAAACGCCACCTCGCATTAATATGCGATGCACGTCGGCGACCATGCTAGCAATCCAGCGCATATTAAAGTCGCGACCGCGAATATCCGTTTTCCCAGCCTTACATTCAGCTACGTAGCGATGAATAGGCGGCTCCCAGAAACGCTCGTTACTGGTATTGATTGCAAACTCGCTAGTCTCTTCTGGAATCTGAATATTGGCGTGCGTCAACACAAAATTGCCGACTTCACGATCCAATGTAAATCCATGAGTACCTTTACCAACGGTAATCACCAGCATAGTTGATGGGCCATAAATTGCATAACCTGCCGCCAATTGCTTTGTGCCTGGCTGAAGGTAATCAGCCATCTCGGGCACTCTTCCCTTTGGTGCCTCAAGAATTGAAAAGATGGATCCCACTGATACATTCACATCAATATTGGATGAGCCATCCAGTGGATCGAAGACAGCTAAAAATGGACCACGTTTTTCTGGATCGCTGACTGTAATTGGCTCATCATTCTCTTCGGATGCCAATCCAGCAATCAAACCTCCATATTGGAATGTATTGATAAAAGCCTGATCAGACAAAACGTCCAATTTTTTCTGAGTCTCACCTTGAATATTTTCAGTTTCCAGGCTGCCCAAAATATCAGCTAACCCACCTTTGGCCGTCATTGAGGAAATCGCTTTGACAGCTGCCGCGACGTCTACCAATAAAGCCGCTAAATCGCTTTTTCCTTCAGCCTGCAGCTGTTGGATTAAGAATTTTGATAATGTAGTCCGGCCTAAATGCATGCCAATTCCCCTTGCTATAACGTGGTCATGAATTCAATGTAGTGATAGAAAACCATAAAATCCAATCACTAATATTTACTTATTCATCAGGTTTGGCTGATAATTAGCAAATGCGACCATATACCCTAAAACAAATCAATACATTCATTGAAGTTGCCAAGGAAAAGTCTATTTCCAAGGCGGCTGATAACCTTTATGTCACCCAGCCAGCTATTTCCATGCAAATTAAGCAGTTGGAAGATGTTTTTGGCCTTCCATTACTTGAGCCAGTAGGCAGAAATATTCAGCTAACCAGCGCTGGCAAGGCCTTTTTAGAGCAAGTCTTAACGGTTGCATCTGAACTAAAAGATCTGGAAGCACTTATGGCCGGGCATCGAAACCTAGGAGGTGGCGTCATTTACCTAGGAATTGTGAGCACTACAAAATACTTCGTACCCATGCTTTTGGTCGAATTCCGTAAACTTTTCCCCGGCATCGAAGTCATCTTGAAGATCGATAACCGGGAAAATATCCTCAGCATGCTGGCCAGAAATGAAGTGGACCTAGTCATTATGGGTAGGGTCCCCCAAGAAATGGATTGCGAGGCAGTTCCATTTGTTACCAATCCAATGGCCATCGTCTCCAGCCCTAGCCATCCTTTTTCACGGCGCAAGCAATTGGCGTTCAAAGATCTTGAGGGACAAGAGTTCGTGGTTAGAGAGCTAGGCTCAGGCACTCGCCAGGCCATGGAAAGACTGTTTCGGGAAAATCAGACTGAATTGACAATTGCCATGGAAATGCCCAGTAATGAAACCATTAAACAAGCGGTCATGGCTGGTATGGGGATGAGTTTTCTATCCCTGCGAACAGTAAGACATGAAATGAGCACTGGTCATATAGCCCTTTTAGATATAGTTGGCCTTCCTCATGTGGGTCATTGGTACATCACGCACAGAGTACAAAAAAAGCTTTCTCCTGCTGCCAAAGCTTTTAAAGAATTTGTTATTGAGCAAGGAGGTCCAAGAATTAATGTCTGGGCTTAATATAAGTTTTTTCTTATGCTTTATTAAAAATAAATGAATATTTCTTATATTATTTCCTTCGTATAGTTTGATCAAGGGGCTTACCTGCCCATATCAAACCAAATGAATGGAGATAAGAAATGGATCAATCGAATCGCTATGCTGACCTAAGCCTCAAAGAAGAGGACTTAATCAAAAACGGGAAGCATATCCTCGTTGCCTACAAAATGAAGCCGAAATCCGGCCATGGCTACCTAGAAGCTGCAGCGCACTTCGCGGCAGAATCCTCCACCGGAACCAACGTTGAAGTCAGCACAACTGACGACTTCACTAGAGGCGTAGATGCTTTGGTGTATCACATCGATGAAGCCACTGAAGATATGCGCATTGCATACCCAATTGATCTCTTCGATCGCAATATTACAGATGGCCGCATGATGCTAGTGTCATTTCTTACTCTAGCCATTGGTAACAACCAAGGCATGGGTGATATTGAGCACGCAAAGATCCATGACTTTTATGTACCTGAGCGCGTAATTCAATTATTTGACGGTCCCGCAAAAGATATCTCTGACTTATGGCGCATCTTAGGTCGACCAATTAAAGATGGCGGCTATATTGCCGGCACTATTATTAAACCTAAGCTTGGCTTGCGCCCTGAACCATTTGCTCAGGCTGCCTATCAATTTTGGCTTGGTGGCGATTTCATTAAGAATGATGAGCCACAAGGTAATCAAGTTTTCTGCCCCCTGAAAAAGGTAATGCCGCTAGTTGCAGATGCAATGAAGCGAGCTCAAGATGAGACTGGCGAAGCAAAATTATTTTCTGCAAATATCACCGCCGATGATCATTACGAAATGTGCGCTCGCGCAGATTACATTCTTGAGACTTTTGGGCCAGATGCCGATAAGGTTGCTTTCTTAGTAGATGGCTATGTTGGCGGTCCAGGCATGATTACTACAGCACGACGTCAATACCCAAACCAATATCTTCACTACCATCGTGCAGGTCACGGAGCCGTTACTTCACCATCTGCAAAAAGGGGTTACACCGCTTTTGTATTGGCGAAGATGTCACGCCTACAAGGTGCATCAGGTATCCACGTAGGTACGATGGGCTTTGGCAAGATGGAAGGCGAGAATGATGACAAGATCATTGCTTACATGATTGAACGTGATGAGGCTCAAGGGCCTGTTTACTTCCAAAAATGGTATGGCATGAAGCCGACCACCCCTATTATTTCTGGGGGCATGAATGCATTGCGCCTCCCCGCTTTCTTCAAGAACTTAGGTCACGGTAACGTTATTAATACAGCCGGTGGTGGTGCTTATGGACATATTGATTCGCCAGCTGCAGGTGCCATTTCATTACGTCAATCTTACGAGTGCTGGAAGTCTGGCGCAGATCCGATTCAATTTGCAAAAGAACATAAAGAGTTTGCAAGAGCTTTTGAATCATTCCCTGGTGATGCCGATAAGATTTATCCAGGATGGCGTGAGAAATTGGGTACACATAAGTAATCTGTATTGATTAGTTCACGCTATCAGTTCTTTTCTATAACCAATCACAAAGCCTCCTTAGGCTTTGTGAACTAGAAAGATCACCATGTCAGAAGCGCAACAGTACCGCATCAAAACCCAGCCTTTTTACCAGCCTCAGGCAAATGAAATTGCGCTCTATGAGGCTGCATACCAGGCACGCTTACCCGTAATGCTGAAAGGTCCTACAGGTTGCGGCAAGTCTAGATTTGTGGAATACATGGCTTGGAAATTGAATAAGCCATTAATCACTGTAGCCTGCAACGAGGATATGACGGCCTCTGATTTGCTAGGGCGTTATTTACTTGAATCCAATGGCACTCGCTGGCTTGATGGCCCACTCACAAGTGCAGTCAGAATGGGTGCTATTTGCTATCTCGATGAGGTGGTTGAGGCTAGACAAGACACTACGGTTGTTATTCACCCTTTAACAGATCACCGTAGACAATTACCCCTTGATAAACGCGGGGAGTTAATCGAGGCGCACCCAGATTTTCAATTAGTGATTTCCTACAATCCGGGCTATCAAAGCTTAATGAAGGATCTAAAGCAATCTACCAAACAACGCTTTGTTGGCTTTAATTTTGATTACCCCACGCAAGATGTGGAGGCAAATATCATCTCCTCCGAAACTGGCATCGATTTGGAAACCGCACAAAAACTTAGTCAAATTGCGTTGGTTGCTCGCAAATTGAAAGGTCATGGTTTAGATGAAGGGATTTCTACGCGGCTATTGGTCTACGCTGCTAGCCTCATTAAGTTGGGCATTAATCCTCGTGATGCCAGCCTCATGGCAATGGTGCGTCCAGTCACGGACGATGAAGATATTGGCGCAACTCTAGAGCATGCCATTGATGCAATCTTTGCATAGTTAAATCATGGAAGCGCTTCCCTCAAATTCATCTCTTGAGTTGCATCAACTCAGGGAGAAATTGGACAGCCGCTTTCCACAAGTAGATGATGTCTTTGAGGAGTGTATTAAAGAAGCTAAAGCAGTACTAAGCCCCTTGGGAATAGAGCAGTATATTGAGCAAGCCCGTTTTCTTGGCAAGATGGGTAGAGGTGTTGAGCCGATGATAATTTTCTTACAAGAGTGGCCTCAAGCAGCGAACATCCTAGGCGAAAAGTCTCTTGAGTGCATCAAAGAAACTATCCACGCAATTTGGAAATCTCCAAATGGCATTGCAATTACGGCATTCTTAGAGTCTTTACCTGCAATATCGAGGCGACTACCTTCAGAAGATCTTCTAAAGGAATATCTTGCAGTAACGGTTGATCTTATGAACCGCACCAGCACATCTATACATGGGATACATAAAACCTATGCAAGCCCCAGCTTGGTAGACTTTATTCAACACTCACATCAGTTGTTAGGCGTGATGAGTATTTCTGGAATAAAAAAATGGGTTGATTATGGTGTCCGTAACTACCACCACCATCCAGAAAACCAAAGAGCATTTTTTCAACTCAAATCTTCTGATAGCAAAGCAGTGATGCAGCGCGAGCGAAGCGGAACCTTGCTTGTGGATAACACCCGCAAACTTGATCTCTATCTATTGGGCCTTTGGAATGAAACAGAATTGTTGGTACCCTATCCAACAGGAATCAACGGATCCCTCATACATGCACCCTATTATGACCATACAGGCATTCGGCTACCTGACGTATACGAAGATTTAAACGAAATCCCAGGAATTGATCGCTATCGGGCAACGCTGGCACATATGGCAGGGCATCGCACCTGGAGCACCCCCATTTTTGCGGATAACTTTAGCCCTCTTCAAAGACTAGCAGTTGAGTTTATTGAGGATGCACGAATTGATTTTCTGATCATTAAGCAATATCCAGGATTAGAAAAATTATTACTATCCCTACACCCCAAACCATTTGAAGGTGAATGCAACCCACAATCGCACTCCTGCATTCGTCATCGCTTAGCAATGCTTTCGCGAGCAATTATTGATATAAACCATGGCTACCAAGATGCTGAGATACAGCACTACTCAGAAAAAATTCGAACGTTATTGGCAAAAGAGGATTTGAGCACTCAAGAAGTTCTTAATATCGCCCTTTCTTATGTAGCAAAAACCAGATTGCAAAGTGATCAGCTTCCTCAGACTTACTTTAAAGATACTGAAATTAGCTATCGGGACGATAACCGACATCTGTGGAAATTTTATGAACTGAGTGATGATGAGGAACAATTTGACTTAAAACCTGCCACAGACTCGGCAGAAGAAATTCAAGCACTACCGCCAAGACACTACCCTGAATGGGATTACACCAGTCAAACTTACAGGCCTGATTGGGTCAGTCTATATGAAGGATTGCATCCTGCGGGTGATCCACGTGAGATTGACCAAATTCTCGAGAAACATTCAGTCTTAGCGAAACGACTTAAGCGTCTTTTTGATTTATTGAAACCACAGAATCAAGTTCGCATTCGTTATCAAGAAGAAGGTGATGAATTGGATTTAGATGTTGCTCTACGATCATTAATTGATCTAAAGAGCGGTAATCAACCTGACTTACGCATCAATATGAGCCATAAGACAAATGGACGAAGTATTGCCGTTATGCTCTTGCTGGACTTATCAGAATCTTTAAATGCAAAACTTGAATCTTCCAATCAATCCATATTAGAACTGAGCCAGGAAGCAGTCGCCCTCTTTGCTAGCTCCATCGATACATTGGGCGATCCATTTGCTATCGCCGGATTTCACTCTAACTCACGACATGATGTCAACTACCTCCACATCAAAGGCTACAGTGAATCCTGGAATGACGATGTAAAAGGAAGGCTAGCTAACTTAAACGCCAAGCACTCTACTCGCATGGGTGCGGCTATGAGACATGCGGCGCACTATCTTAATGGTCAATCAGCAGATAAAAAATTGATGATTGTTCTAACTGATGGAGAGCCGTCGGATATAGATGTCAGTGATGAGAATGTACTAATTCAAGATGCACGGCAAGCAGTTATTGAGCTAGATCACATGGGTATATTCACTTACTGCATAAACTTAGACAAAAATGCCGATCAATATGTAGGAAATATTTTCGGCAAGCAATTTACAGTGATTGATCATATTGAAAAACTACCCGAGCAATTGCCACGATTGTTTATGGCGCTTACTCATTAAATAATAAGGAGAATGTTTTTATGGCACATATAGCAATTATTGGAGCTGGCGTGGGCGGCATGCCTGCAGCATATGAACTAAAGGCACTTCTTTCCAAAGAACATCGCATCACAGTAGTCAGTGCTGTTGACTACTTTCAATTCACCCCCTCTAATCCTTGGGTTGCCGTCGGATGGCGAGATCGAGACAGTATTACTTTAAAAATTAAACCTTTGCTTGAACGTAAAGGTATTGAATTTATTTCTAAGCCCGTCTCAAAAATTGAAGCTGAGAACAATATCTTGATATTGTCTGGCGGAACGCCAGAGGAACAAGCTCTACCCTATGACTATCTAATCATCACAACTGGGCCCAAACTGAGCTTCGATGAAGTTCCGGGGGCTGGGCCTCATGGTGGCCATACCCACTCGATTTGCACGGTTGATCATGCCGAGAGTTTTTGGAAAGACTACCAAGAGTTTCTCAAAAATCCGGGGCCAATAGTAATTGGTGCCATGCCAGGAGCCAGCTGCTTTGGGCCTGCTTATGAATTTGCATTTATTGTTGATGCAGATTTACGTAAGCGTAAGTTACGTCACAAGGTGCCCATGACCTATGTCACTAGCGAACCCTATATTGGTCACCTCGGTCTTGGCGGTGTTGGCGATAGCAAGTCTATGCTCGAATCCGAAATGCGCAATCATGACATCAAGTGGATCACCAATGCTAAAACGCATAAGATTGAAGAAGGCAAGCTGTTTACAACGCAATTAGATGATTTGGGCGCTCCCTATAAAGAGCATGAGGTTCCATTCAAATTATCAATGATGCTGCCAGCATTTAAAGGGATAGATGCGGTGGCTGCAGTACCCAATTTATGCAACCCTCGCGGGTTTATTTTTATTGACGATCATCAAAGAAGTAAAGCCTATCAAAATATCTATGCGGCTGGAGTATGTGTTGCGATTCCACCTGTAGAGGTAACGCCCGTAGCCACAGGAGCTCCAAAAACAGGCTACATGATTGAAACGATGGTTACTGCTATTTCCCATAATATTGCCTCCGATCTCGCTGGAGAACCAGCAACTGCAAAAGGCACTTGGCATGCAATTTGTTTGGCGGATATGGGTGATACAGGCGCAGCATTTGTAGCATTACCTCAAATTCCACCGCGTAATGTGAACTGGTTCAAAAAGGGGAAATGGGTTCATTTAGCCAAGATTGCCTTTGAGAAATACTTTATTCGGAAAATGAAAACTGGTAACTCAGAGCCCATTTATGAGAAGTATGTATTGAAATTATTGGGCATTGAGCGCCTAAGCAAATAATGGTGATGCCATGCTAGCAACAGAAACATTGAAAAATAAATCAGTCGTTTATGTAATCGATAATGATCAGGCTGTTCGCGAATCATTCTCCCTTTTATTGGGTGAAAATGGCTATGCTGTAAGTTGCCATGAAAATGCAGAATCTTTCTTAAATTCTCTAGATGCAACCAAGCAACTCTCTATCAGCTGCGCCCTTTTAGACGTCAATCTAAGCAATTTATCGGGTATTGATTTGCAAAGGGCTCTAATTAATAAAGGCATCAATCTTCCACTTGCCTTTGTTACAGGCAGCAGTGAAGTTGCAACAGCAGTAGCAGCCCTAAAACAAGGTGCATTTGACTATATTCAAAAGCCTATTCAAAAAGATGTCTTATGCAACCTGGTTGCTGAGATGCTTTTAAAAGCCCATTTGGATAGGCAGAAATTCGCAGAGGCCAATGCCATAAAGGCATTATTTAAAACTCTCACATCACGAGAAGTACAAATTTTGGAGCTTGTTGTTGCGGGAAGAAGCAATAAACAAATTGGCTTAGAACTAAAAATATCAATTAAGACAGTTGAGCAGCATAGGTCTAATATTATGGAAAAGTTACAAGTAAAAAGACCTCCCGGACTATTGCATTTAGTATTTAAATACCAAAAATCACTACCCCATAACTAAACCGTTAACTTTTTTTTGCGACCCACATTAATATTGCTAGAACCGAGTAACTAGGTCTAACATCAAAACACGGCCAAAATTAATGCTCAGAATTCTGATGTCCGGCCTACAGACTCGAACTATGCGTCAATATGCAATCGCACACTTAATCGCACAGTCATTTTTTGGCCCTTTAGACCATTGATTTATATGGGTTTTTGAAGGGCCACGACTTCTTTTAATCCGTTGGTCGCGAGTTCGAATCTCGCCCGACCCACCAGTATCAAGAAACCCTCACTAGCAATAGTGGGGGTTTTGTCTTTCTGGTACGAGGAAATGTTGTGGCTTTCTTAACAACAGGAAATCTTTGGGCTTGCTATAGTTAAAGATGCTGAGCTCTAAAGGACCGACAAAATTAAACCACCCGAAGGTGGTTTAATTTCTTTGGAACGGGAAAAGTACTTAGCACTCTCCTCTATCAGCATTAGAACTTTTGTTTAATTTGATAGCCCTTTGCCTTCATGCACCCCAAAAATACATCGGACTCGGATGGAGCGCCACCACTGTTGCCGTAGTAGGTATTGGATTCTTTTATACAGGCTGCACGGTCTTGGTTGTAGCGCTCAGCTGATTGGCCTTTGGTGGGAATTAATTCTGTCTGTTGAGCGCAAGCCGTCAATAAAAGGCCTGTTGCCAGAGTTACCAATGTGGAATTAATAATTTTCATGATCTGGTCCTTTGCGTTGGTGATTCAGTAATGCCATCGTAGCATCAGACAGTCCTTTTCTAAAGCAGGCTGTCGCGAGCTCGAATCTTGCCCGACCCACCAATAATACAAAAACCACCTTCGGGTGGCTTTTTCTTTTTGACAGCGAGAGTGACTTCAAAGACTCAGTATTTGGGACTTTCAAAGGATTCTGAAGAGCATGCCTCAATAAATTGATTTGTTATATGATTTTGAGACGACATCCATACTGAATAATTTAATGATGCTAGATGACCAAAAGAAAAAATTAATAGAATCCGAAGAGATGTATCGGCATAAAATTGCTCAAAAAATTCGCTCCGATGCTGAATCGATCGAGCAGACAGCAAATAAGCTAGAGAAGAATTTTTGGGATAAGACTTTTGAATTACTAAATAGTAATTTTGGGCTGTGGTTTTTATCATCAATCTTTATCAGTGGCGGAGCTGCAATTTATCAGACAACAAGTCACCATTACGCTCAAAAGTTAAGCGCCCAAAAAGATTTTCTTACTTGTGAGTTTGAAATTGAAAATCGCTTAAATAGCATGGACTATTTGGTAAAAAAGGCAAAAACCATTGGGGATGCTCAATATGCTTTATTGCCAATGGGTAAAAGTTTTGGGGCTGTAAGTCCAGAGTATGAGCACGTAAACATTACAGGTCTTTATTTCAGAACTTATCAGCTAACCGGGATCAATAATAAGCAAACGGCTGAGTACCTAAAAGAACTAGAAGAATTGAATCTAGGTATTCAACAAGCAAATCCCAAGGCGCCACTGGATGAGCAGACCCGAAACAAATTGCTGAAGGTGATTGAAATCCTAAAGCAGCACTCAATTCAATTGATTGAATCTGGAAAAGGCGCGCTTACCTTCTATTAATCTAATCGTTTCGACAAATAAATATAAGGGCTGATTTATGTCATCCTTACTATCCATCTAAGATGTTCGCAATCTTTTAATCTTTTAGTCGCGAATTCGAAAACGGAGTTTCAACAAAGCCAATCTTGCCCGACACGCCAGCTATTCATAAGCCACCCTCGGGTGGCTTCTTCTTTTACCAGAATCAATAACCCGACTGTTCGACGCAATGGGCAATCTATTGGGCCGTAATGCGTGGGGGGTACACGCTGCAGAATCGTAAGCAACTTTGCATTGCTTATAGAATAAAAAATCATCTTTTAAGCCTTTATTTGTTTATTATTGGCTAAAGCCTTCCCAAAGAATCAACTTTTGTCTTGCTTGTACGCAATTGAAAAGTCTAAGTTTCAGCTCTATTAATAAAACCTAAACATGATCCAGAAAGAAAATTTTTCGTGAATATTTTCAAAAAAACACTTAGTCTGTTCACGGCTACATCTTTGATGGCAGCTTCCATTGGCAATGCCATAGCTTGTACGTCTCTTGTCATTACTGACACAAATGGCAATGTGTATCACGGACGTACACTTGAAAACTCTGCGCGGCCACCAGCATTGCTGACTTATATGCCTGCAGGTACAAAAATTGAGTCGACAACGCCTGCGGGTCAGCAAGGCATGGTCTTTAATACAAAATATGCATTTATTGGTGCGGGCAGCTCTAAAGGCTATGGTGTTAAGCAGCAGCTATTTCTAGATGGTCTTAATGACCAAGGTCTCAGCTTATCTGGTAACGAGATAACTCCAACCACCTCGATGACTTTGGGATCGGATAATTCGAAGATTCTTTCTGGCCAACTTTTTAGCACTTGGGTGCTTGGAAACTTTAAAACGGTTGATGAAGTTAGGAAAGTTTTATCTAGTGGTGCCGTACAGGTTTGGTTACCAGATGTTAAATTGTTTGACAACCTTCCCGTCCCACTTCACTATGCAATTCACGATAAAAGTGGCGGCGCAATTGTGATTGAGTTTGCAAATGGTTTAGCCAATATCTATGACAACCCTGTTGGCGTTTTAACTAATGGGCCTCATTTCCCATGGCATCTCGAAAACCTGAACAACTATACGTTTAACAATGTTGATAAAAACACAGGGCAGTTAGGGAAACTGAAATTAGCCACATCCGATTCTGGTAATGCAATAGCAGGCCTTTCTGCTGCGAATACCTCACAGGGACGTTTTGTTAAAGCCGCTTTTTACGCAAACTATGTAACAAAAGGCACAACACCGGATCAGGCCATCAATCAACTTGGCCATATTATGAATAATTTTGATCGTCCTGACGGTCTTACCGTTGATCCCGCAGGCAGTAAAGGTGATGGTGGTGCTAGCAGCAGTAAATCTTCAAGTGAAGTTTCCGATTTCACTGTAATGAAAGATCTTTCTCGTGGTAAATATTACATACGTAGTATCAACAATTCTCTGAATTGGGCTGTAGTAGATCTGGCTGCATTGAAGAATCTAAAAGAGGTTAAAGCCCTCCAAGCGTATGGAATAAATAATGCCGGTGCTCAGGATTTATCTTCTTCATTTTTGAAATAATTCAAATTTAGGTGCATTAATCAAACCCGCTACGGCGGGTTTTATTTTGTCCACAAGGTCTAGAGAAAATTATGCAATGCTAATATGACGCCTTGAGCAACCCATTGCAAACCTGACCTTATGATCCCTTTAAATAACACCCTTCGCTGTTTAAATGCCAACCTGATGCGGGGTGTTTATTTAATAATTGCAACCCTTCTAATCTCATTTGGCCTGAGCTTTTCAGCGCAAGCTCAAGATAAACCTGAAATTAAATATGCTTCGGTGAATGGTGTGAAGTTAGCCTACTACCTAAAAGGTAAAGGCGACCCGATGATTATGATTATGGGTTATGCCGGCACCTTGAGTGCATGGGATCCTGCTCTTCTTGAAGAGCTGGCAAAGAATAACCAACTCATTATTTTTGATAATCGTGGCGCTGGACTATCTACCGATACCAAAGAAAACAATACGACTATCCCGCAAATGGCAGATGATGCCGCAGCCCTAGTCAAATCATTGGGATTTAAAAAGGTAAACGTATTCTCATGGTCCATGGGTGCTCGAGTTGGACAACAGCTTGTAATCAGACATCCAGATCTGGTTAGCAAAGCGATTCTGTGCGCTCCTAACCCAGGCGGAAAATATCAGATAACCATTAATAAAAAGGTTGGAGAAGAGTTAAATAATCCTAGCTTGTCACCCATGGAAAATTTTGAGTTGTTATTCCCAATGACGCCACAAGGCAAAGCAGCTGCTAAGGCCGTATATGAAAGATTTGTGGCAGCAAAGGCTGCCGGAACAATCCCTGATGATTTTGTAGTATCCAAGGAAACAAAGGCGCGCCAAGTGCGAGCTCGTATCACCCTTTGGGATGCCGACAATCAGAATTACCTTGATTTAAAGAAGATTAAAATTCCCGTTCTCGTTGCTGATGGTCGCGAAGATATCATCGACAATCCACAGAACTCAGTCGTGATTGCCGCTCAAATTCCTTTTGCTTGGTTAGCGTTTTATGAAGGTGGGCATGCTTTCTTATTCCAAAGTTACAAGAAACTTTCTGAAACTGTAAATATCTTCCTGCAAAAAGACTAACCAGCCCACCCTGTTTGAGCCAATTAAACCCCCTTAAGCCAGTTGGTCGCGAGTTCAAATCTCGCCCGACCCACCAAGTATTACTAAGCCTCGCTCTGCGGGGCTTTTTTATTTCTAGAGCGCTGAGTTTGGGTGAATTAGCATCGGTGCGTAAGACCGTTGGTCAATAATTACCTAATAACGGGCCAACGATCCGCTGGTCTATCCGTCAGCTAACGACCCATAGGAGACGTTCAAGACAACAAAAAACCACCCGAAGGTGGTTTGGTTTAGTCAGTCTTATTGTTTACTTACCCGAAAACCAATAGATAAGAATAACCGCCAAAGAAAAAACAAATGGAAAAGCAATTAATTTTTGCAAGCCCTTTAAAAAATGCTGCTTTCTTCTAAAACTTTTTGCCCCTTCATAGGTATCAAAAGTTGTTGCACCACTCTCGCTTGTATTATTAAATTCGTAACGCTCATATTTATCAAGCGCACGATAAAGTATAAAGAGGGCAGCTGCACTTGCAATAAACACCAAATAAACCACGCCCATAGCTTCTTGAGAACTCATGTACTCCCCTTTCAATTATTAGGAAATTTACAAACTTATTTTCACCATCAAATCTTAGATTTACATATCTAAGACTGATTTCATGAGAACAATATTACTCATCATTTTGACGAAAATAGGCTCCTAAAGTTTCGGTAATACATCAACCGCTAAGCCTTATAAAGATTGCCGACCGTAGGTTAAAATAGTTATGTTTCGGTTTTTATTTCCCATATTTTAGTTTTAAGCATCTAGCAAACCAGTAAATGAACGCGCCCAATAAGTACTTTGTCAATGAACCCAAGCAAGAGCGGAGTCATGCTCGGGTTGAAAAAATACTCGATGCTGTAGAGTCGCTTTCAGGCGAAGCGCCAAGCAAGAAAATCGACATCAAATCGATTGCCAAGAAGGCATTCGTATCAGTAGGGGCCATCTATCACCACTTTCCATCAGTTAATAGTATTTTTGCCAGCCTTTTACTTCGCAAGGTTCAATTAAGAATCCAAGAATTGGCTGCGTTGATTGACTCCCTAGGGCCAGAGGTATCGCTAGAGCAATTCGTTGACCTGTTAATTGACCAAGCATTTTATGAGTGGGGACAAAAACCGATTGCCGCCAAGAATGAAGCGCTAGATTTTTATTATCAACATGCCCATAAACCCGAGTTCTTTTATTCATATGCTCAAAGCGTCTACCCTCATGTAAATGCTTTTATCCAGCGCAATGAAACCAATACTTTTAGAGTCATTACAGAGGAAGAATGGCCGTTTCTAAATAGAATCTCTCAAACCGCCATTCTTAGCCCCTTTCTGGAGCAATCCCCTATCGCCGGGAGCGATAAGCACAGAGAAATAGTTAGGGATATAGCACTCAGAATTTATTCCAAGTAATTAAGATGTCTTCAATTGGCCGATAGCAGCCATTCAATAAATGAGTTTTATTGTGCTTTTCTGT
>ERZ1034365.355-NODE-355-length-25764-cov-3.682602_pt1 | contig 25764 bp, 22 predicted proteins | sample MGYA00520615_ERZ1034365 | MGnify/ENA primary metagenome ERZ1034365 (study PRJEB33736, sample SAMEA104284505) | Azolla filiculoides | biome: Urban; feature: Water surface; material: Ditch water | place: Netherlands | collected 2015-10-28 | depth 0-0.1 m ...
GCATCATCGCGGTGCAGCATCTGCAGGCGGGTGACAGCGTGGGTTATGGCTCCAGCTTTGTGGCCGATGGCCCCCTGCGCATCGGTGTGGTGGCCTGCGGCTATGCCGATGGTTACCCGCGCATCTGCCCCACCGGCACGCCCGTGCTGGTGGATGGTGAGCGGGGCCGCACGGTGGGCCGCGTGAGCATGGACATGCTCACGGTGGACCTGAGTTCCTTCCCCGATGCGGGCGTGGGCAGCATGGTCACGCTCTGGGGGCAGTCGGCGCAGGGCGCGGTGCTCAGCATCGACGAGGTGGCGCAAGCGGCGGGCACGGTGGGCTATGAGCTCATGTGTGCGTTGGCTGCGCGTGTGCCCGTGGTGGTGGTCTGAGACCCTGTCAACCCGCTCAAGGGGCCCTGTCGCCTGCGTGCAGGCCTGCCTGTCAAATGCCATTAGAGTGCACATGGCCTTGAGAAAATTGTTTTTCGGGGCGATCTCATCACAGGAGACATCGATTGCCCTCCATCGCTCAAAAAGACGCATTGGCCGCTTTGTATCTGTGCATGGCCCGCATCCGGGCGTTTGAAAATGCCGCCGAAATCCTGAGCCAGGGCGGTGTCAGCGCCTACAACAAAACCGCCGACGGCAGCGCCAAAGTTCGCGGCCCCTTGCACCTGTCCACCGGGCAAGAAGGCGTGGCCGCTGGCGTGTGCGCCCACCTCACCCCGCGCGACTACCTGACCTCCACGCACCGTGGCCATGGCCACACCCTGGCCAAGGGGGCTGACCTCAGCCGCATGATGTGCGAGCTGTATGGCAAGGCCACAGGGTTCAACGGGGGCAAAGGCGGCTCCATGCACATTGCTGATTTTTCCGTCGGCATGCTGGGGGCCAACGGCGTGGTGGCGGCGGGCCTGCCCATTGCCGTGGGCGCTGCCCACGCGCAAAAACTGCAGGGGCGTAGCGACATCACTGTTTGCTTTTTTGGTGACGGCGCCATCAACCGAGGGCCGTTTCTGGAAGCCCTCAACTGGGCGCAGGTGCACCAGTTGCCGGTGCTGTTTGTCTGCGAAGACAACCGCTGGAGCGCCACCACCGCCAGCGGCCCCATGATCGCGGGCGACGGGGCTTCGGCGCGCGCGCTCAGCCTGGGCATTCCGGCGCTCAAGGTCGATGGCAATGACGTGCGCGCGGTGCATGCCGCCGCGGCCACGCTGGTGGGTGAGGTGCGTGCCGGTGGCGGGCCGCGCCTGCTGCACGCGATCACCTACCGGGTCAAGGGCCATGTGTCGGTCGATCCAGCCGCGTACCGCGACCCGGCCGAGTTGCAGGAGGCGCTCAAGACCGATCCGGTGGCCCGCACCCGCGCGGATTACCTGGGCCTGCCAGGCGCCACCGCCGCAGAGCTGGACGCCATCGACCAGGCGGCTGAGGTCGAAGTGGCCGCCGCCTTGGCGGCCGCCGGTGCCGCGCCCTGGCCCGAGGCCAGCGCCGCTTTTACCGATATTCAAGACACCGGAGCCGGTCAATGGTACTGATGAGTTATGCAGAGGCCGCAGTGCGCGCCGTGGCCCATGAAATGCAAGCCAGCCACGAGGTGGTGGTGATGGGCGAAGACGTGGGCCGGGGCGGCATCTTCGGTCAGTACAAGGGCCTGCTGGAGCGCTTTGGCGCGCAGCGCGTGATCGACACCCCGATCAGCGAGGCGGCCATCCTGGGCGCGGGCGTGGGCATGGCCCTGGCCGGCCTGCGGCCCGTGGTCGAAATGCGCGTGGTGGACTTCGCCCTGTGCGGCATGGACGAGATCGTCAACCAGGCGGCCAAGAACCGTTTCATGTTCGGCGGCCAGGGCCGCGTGCCCATGTTGGTGCGCATGCCCATCGGCATCTGGGATGCCTCGGCGGCGCAGCACACCCAGTCCTTCGAGAGCTGGTTCGCGCATCTGCCCGGCGTGGTGGTGGTCTGCCCGGCCACGCCGCAGGACAACTACAGCCTGCTGCGCGCGGCGCTGGCCTGCGGCGATCCGGTGGTCTACATGGAGCACAAGACGCTGTGGGGCCAGACCGGCGAGGTCGATGAAACCCAGGTCGCCGTGCTGGGCCGTGCCCAGACGCTGCGCCCGGGCCGGCACCTGACGCTGGTGAGCTGGAGCAAGCAGGTGCAGGTCTGCGCCCAGGCCTGCGAGCAGCTGGCGGCCGAGGGCATCGATGTCGAGCTGATCGACTTGCGCACCATCTGGCCCTGGGACCGCGAGGCCGTCCTGGCATCGTGCGCCAGGACCGGGCATCTGCTGGTCGTCCACGAGGCGGTGCAGGCGGCAGGATTTGGTGCGGAGATTGCGGCGACCGCCGCCGAAGCCGTGGGTTGCAAGGTCGCCCGCCTCGGTGCGCCGCGCATTCCGGTGGGCTACGCGCCCATTCTTGAAGCGCAGTCGCGCATCACGGCGCAGCAGGTGGTGCAGGCCGCAACCGCATTGCGGGCGCGTCCTTAGCTTGGGTGAAGGGCAGGGGGCGTGCGGCTTGTCTGCCGGCCTCCTGCAGGGCGCCGGTTCGACCGGCGGGTTGCAACTGGAGCGGGAAACGAGATTCGAACTCGCGACCTCAACCTTGGCAAGGTTGCGCTCTACCAACTGAGCTATTCCCGCAATAATATCGCTTTGGCGGAGTGGACGGGACTCGAACCCGCGACCCCCGGCGTGACAGGCCGGTATTCTAACCAACTGAACTACCACTCCAGATCTTCAGGTGCGGCCCGGCACCTGTCTTTCCGACTTGCGTTTGTTTCAGAAAACAGTGCCTTGGCGGGCCACTTTTTTCTCCCGATGGGGCGATCGGTCATCAAATCAGAGGCGCGATTCTAGCAGCACAAATTCACTTTTTTCGCCTTGCGCAGGCTCATTCGCCCAGCCGGCCATCGCGGAAATCGTTCAGGGCCTGGTAGATCTCCTGCTGGGAGTTCATCACGAAGGGGCCGTACTGCACGATGGGCTCCTTCAGCGGCCGGCCCGCAATCAGCAGGACCCGGGCCTCGGCACCGGCCTCGATCACCACGCCGTCGGCCTGCGCGTCGTTGGCCAGGATGGCCATGCGCTGCACCGGCACCGCCTGGCCGGCCACCACCACATCACCCCGGTACACATACACAAAGGCGTTGTGCCCGGGCGGCAGCGCCTGCTCGAAACGGCTGCGGGCCGGCAGGTGCAGGTCCAGGTACAGCGGCTGGGTGATGTCGCGGGTCACGGCGCCTTTGACGCCATGGCTCTCTCCCGCGATCACGGTCACGGCCACGCCCTGCGGGGTCACCAGCTTGGGGAGTTGCGCGTCCTGGAAGTCGCGGTACCACGGCGTCTGCATCTTCTCGCTGCTGTGCAGGTTGAGCCAGAGCTGGAAGCCCTCCATCACGCCTTCTTCCTGCTGCGGAATTTCGGAGTGGATCACGCCCCGGCCGGCGGTCATCCACTGCACGCCGCCGTTCTGCAGCAGGCCCTCATGGCCGGCGCTGTCGCGGTGCAGCATGCGCCCGGCGATCATGTACGTCACCGTCTCGAAGCCGCGGTGCGGATGGTCGGGAAAGCCCGCAATGTAGTCGTCCGGGTTGTCGCTGCCAAAGGCGTCCAGCATCAGGAAGGGGTCGAGCCGGTGCTGCAGGTTCTGGGTCAGCACGCGGGTGAGCTTGACGCCCGCGCCGTCGGAGGTGGCCTGGCCCGCGACCAGCCGCTCCACGGTGCGGGACTGCGTGACGGCCGGGGGGGTGATGGAGGTGTTCATGGGGTGCCTTTCTGGGTGAAACCGGGTCAGACGCGCGCAGCAGCCAGTTGCTGCAGGACGTCAGGCCCTGCGGGGACGATGCCGGACGGATTGAGGTGCCGGTGCGAGTGGTAGTAATGAAAACGGATGTGTGCCAGATCCACCGTCGCGGCCACGCCCGGCAGGTGGTACAGGCCGGCCAGGTAACGCTGCATGGCGGGGTACTGCGCGATCAGTTTCCGGTTGCACTTGAAGTGCGTGTGGTACACAGCATCAAAGCGGATCAGCGTGGCAAACAGCCGCACGTCGGCTTCGGTCAGCACATTGCCGCACAGGTAGGGCTGTGTGGACAGGATGGTCTCGACCCGGTCCAGGGCAGCGAACAGGGCGTGGGCGGCGTGGTCGTAGGCCTGCTGGGTCTGGGCAAAACCGCAGCGGTACACGCCGTTGTTGATGTCGGTGTACACCCAGGCATTGGTCGCGTCGATGCGGGCGCGCAGCGCTTCGGGGAACAGGTCCAGTTCGGGCCGGGTGGCAAAGGCCTGGAACTCCGCATTCAGCATCCGGATGATTTCCGAGGACTCGTTGTTGACGATGGTGCCCAGCGCCTTGTCCCACAGCACGGGCACCGTGACGATGCCGCTGAAGTCGGGTGCGGCCTGCAGGTAACGCTGCCGCAGAAGCCCCAAGCCTGCGAGGCGGTCGCCGGTGGCACCGGGGAAATCCGTGTCAAAGGACCAGCCGCGGTCCGTCAGGTGCGGGTGCACCACATCGACACTGATCACCTCCTCCAGCCCCTTGAGGGCGCGCACGATCAGCGTGCGGTGCGCCCACGGGCAGGCCAGGGACACATAGAGGTGGTAGCGCCCCGGCTCGGCGGCATGCAGCGCCCCGGGCTGGCGGGAGATGCTGGCACGGAAGCCGGTGGGATGGCGCACGAAGGCGCCTCCGTCGTCGATGTTCCGAGTCCATGTGTTGCCGCTGGTCTGGGTGGAGTGCATGCTGCTGTGTTCCCGGGTGCAGTGTGAAGGCGTTGGTGCGCATTGCCCTGGCGCGTGCACCGACAGTCCGGTGCCTCGCTCAGGATTTTGCGTGATTACGCGCGGCGTGCTTCCACGCTCCAGGCGCCGGCGCCATGGGCGGCGAGCGCCAGCAGGCCGCCCACCACCGCGATGTTCTTGAAGAACAGCAACTGGGTGACGTAGGCCTGGTCGGCGGGCACCGCCCAGAAGGCATGGAAGAAGAAGCTGGCGACCAGCGTGAAGGCGGCCAGCACCAGCGCCGCCAGGCGCGTGCCGAAGCCGGCCAGCAGCGCCAGGCTGCCGAGGATTTCCACCGTCAGGGCCAGCGCAGCGCCGACCGCCGGCAGGGGCAGGCCCGCCGAGGCGATGTAACCCACCGTGCCTGAAAAACCGGTGAGCTTGCTCCAGCCCGCCGGCAGGAACAGGGCGACCAGCAGCAGGCGGGCGGCCAGGGCCAGTGCATTTTGAATGGAGGAGGACATGGTCAATTTCCTTGTCAGGAGTGGGTGGGGAGAAGGATCAAAAAGGGATGGGAGCGCCATCAGGCCAGCGCCGCCTTGAGGTCGGCGTCCGCCTGGGCAAAACCCTTTTCTGCAGCTTCAGGCCCCATCGCCAGACCCTCTGCGTAGATGAAACGCACATCGGTCAGGCCCATAAAGCCCAGCACGGCCTTGAGGTAAGGCACTTGCGAGTCATTGGCCGTGTCGCGGTACAGGCCGCCACGGGCCAGCGCCACGTACACCGTCTTGCCCTTGAGCAGGCCTTCGGGGCCGCTCGCGGTGTAGCGGAAGGTCACGCCGGCGCGGGCAATTGCGTCGATCCAGCTCTTGAGCTGCACCGGCACGCCGAAGTTGTACATCGGCACGCCCAGCACCACGGTGTCGTGCGCCTGGATTTCCGCGATCAGCGCATCGTCCAGCGCCACGCGGGCCGCCTGCTCGGGCGTGCGCTGGTCGGCCGGCGTGAACAGGGCGCCCAGCGCGGCTTCGTCCAGCACCGGGTGGGGTGTGACGGCCAGGTCGCGCAGCGTCAATTGGGCGCCGGGGTGCGTGGCCTGCAGGCGGGCCACGATGCGGTCGGCCACGCGGGTGGAGTTGGCGCCTGCACGGCGGGCACTGGCGTTGATTTGCAGGATATTCATGGTGGCTTCCTCAGGATGTTGGTTGCGATGGATGTACTTTATTCCTCACAAATTACCTTGAAAATACCTCGGGATGGATATGATTGTTCCCATGATGGAACAATATGACGACGGTATCGACCCGAACGACCTCCTCATCTTTGCCTGCGTGGCCGAACTCGGCAGCTTCAGCCGCGCCGCTGAAAAAATGCGCTTGCCCAAATCCACCGTCTCGCGGCGGCTGTCTGCATTGGAGCAGCAGCTGGGCGAGCGCCTGCTGTTGCGCACCACCCGGCGCCAGGCGCTGACCGAGTTTGGCCAGCAGCTGCTGGAACACGCCCAGCAGGTGGCGCAGGAAGTGGACGCCGTGGCGGCCCTGCGCGAGCAGCGCCAGGCCGCGCCCAGCGGACGGCTGCGCGTGTCCATGCCCAACGACATGGCCAACCTGATGCTGGCGGACGCGCTGGCCGCGTTTGCGGCCCTGCACCCGGGCATTGCGCTGGAAATCGATCTGTCACCCCGGCGGGTGGATTTGCTCGGCGAGGGTTTCGATCTGGCCGTGCGCATGGGCGATCTGCCCGACGACGGCCTGCTGGCCGCGCGGCGCCTGAACGACCTCCCCACCGGCCTGTACGCCTCCGCCGGCTACCTGGCGGCGTCCGGCCAACCGGCCACGCCGCAAGATCTGATGCAGCACAAGGCCGTGCGGCTGCTGGGCGGCAATGGCGAGCCCGTCCTGTGGCGGCTTCGCCATGGCGATGCGCAATGGCAAGGCCTGCCGCCGGGAGGCATCACCGCCAATTCGCCCGAGCTGCTGATCCGTCTGGCGTGCGCAGGCGTGGGCATTGCCGCCGTGCCGGACTGTTTTGCCGTGCCCCACGTGCGCCGGGGCATCCTGCGGCGCGTGCTGCCGGACTGGTGCCTGCCCAGCCAGACCGCCTCTGCCGTGTTTCCGGGGCGCAAGCTCATGCCGGCCAAGACCCGCGCGTTCATTGACATGCTGCAGTCGGCGCTGGGTGGCCTGTCCTGCGACGACGCCGGCGCAGGCCCCCCGGGATGAGGGTGGCGGGATTGACCTGTGTCAAAAGCCGTCTACCATCCGGTCAGGCACCGGGGGCCTGCCCGGCCTGCCACTGTCCACCCCCTGACCGGAGAACCTCATGATTCCAAGCCTTCGTCCTGCTTTCCCCACGCTGCGCGCACTGGCTTCGGGTGCGCTGTTGCTGGGCCTGGTGGCCTGCGCCACGCCGCAGCCCGACACCGTGGCCACCGCCGATCTGCAGTCTACGCGCGGCAGCACCGTCACGGGCACGCTGCGCTTTGCGCAGACCGGCGACAAGGTGCGGGTCACCGGCGAAGTGCGCGGCCTGAAGGCCGGCGCCGAGCACGGCTTTCACGTGCATGAAAAAGGCGACTGCTCCAGCGGCGACGGCATGAGCACCGGCGGCCACTTCAACCCCGCAGGCGTCGGCCATGGCCAGCACGGCCACGGCGCGCACCATGTGGGCGACCTGCCCTCCCTCAAGGCCGACGCCCAGGGCGTCGCGAAAGTCAACTTCGAGACCACCGCCCTGAGCCTGGGCCGTGGCGCCAACAGCGTGCTCGACCGCGGCCTGATCGTCCACCGCGACCCGGACGACTACAAGACGCAGCCCACTGGCAACGCCGGCCCGCGCTCGGCCTGCGCCGCGATCCGCAAGGCCTGACCCCCAGCGCCATCACCGGCCCGGGACGCAATCCCCTGAACCTGGGCGGGCGTGCGTGTAGTGTCTGGCGCAAACCGCCTGCCGGCTCGGCAATGGCGCCGGGGCCGGCCGCTGGCAGGCATCTCAAATCGCTTTATAAAAAAATAGCAAAGAGTGACCGTTCGACGCTGGATAGAGTCAAAAAATCTTGGAATTCATTGAGGCCATGGAATTTGGTTGCGATTTGATGATTTTCATGGGCACACGGGAATCGCTGGCGGTTGTTCCGCTTGCCCATCGAGTTTGATTCCCGATTCGACCCGGCGCCACAGAGTCAACCGTCAGGGTATGAATCGCACATTCAACAAGATGGGTAGACTGCGCAAGCGAGCGTTTCCAGTCTTTTTAGGAGGATTTGATGCCCAAGTTATTGAGCGAAATTCAATGCCCCGCGCATTTTCCGGTACTCTGGACATTTCCTGAGATTTCCTGAAAGTGTCAACACTTGATTCTTTTGTCGCTTGCATCCGCCGCAAGCACAGTGGAACAGAACACTATGTTCCAGGGTTCGATCCCGATAATGGGAACGGGGCCGCGAAATACCTTTTAGTCCTCGAAGCGCCCGGGCCCACGGCCTGTGAGACGGGTGTGATTTCGCTTAACAACCCGGATCAGACAGCCTCAAATTTGAAAGAGCAGCTTGACCAGGCTGGCATTCAGTCCTGTGACATGGCCATTTGGAACGTGGTGCCTTGGTATGTCGGCGATGTCGAGCGAAACCGCATCCGGGCACCCACCGCCCAAGAGGTACTGGACGGCATCGAGCACCTCAAAAAACTGGTCTCTCTTTTGCCAAATCTGCAGTGCATCGTTTTGGTTGGGGCTTCTGCTCGTCGCGCACATATTCCATTGTCTGCCACAACAAACGCACGAATCCTCGCATGTCATCATCCGTCACCAAGAGCTCTAAATACGAATCGTAGAGCTGCCGACGAAAATGTCGCTGTATTCAAGAAAATGAATGCGTCATTCAAAAAATGACGCAGTCCTACCTTGGTAGATAAATTTCTTGAATCTTGAAAGCTCTGGTAGTACTCAATATGACCATCGCGAAATATCGCTTGGATGTCCAATGTGCCTTCCTTATGGCGGACCAAACGTGTTCGCTTCCCGAACAAACGCACACTTAATCCACCATGGCTAAAACCGTTTACTACTTGCCCGGCCACGGCGGACGTCTGTCAACAGGTCTGGGAGAAGGACTTCTCGGCAGAGGCTTTGATGTCATGGGGCGGGAGACGGTTGGCGAGTTCAGGCGCATCCCTTTCAGAGATCAGGTCAGCACGGTGGCTGAGGACTTGCGTTCCTTGTTCTGGAAAGAAGATGCAAGGGTCGTCGCCAACTCATTTGGCTCATATCTCTTCCTGCATGCGCAGGCACAAATGAAGCCCTACATCGGCAAGGTACTGTTGCTATCCCCAATCGTTGGCGGGTTCTCGGATGAGAGTTCGATGCGAACCTTTTTGCCTCCACAACCGAAGAGATTGCTTGAGCTTGTCCAAAGCAACGTCTATCCCGTTCCTTTGCACTGTGAAATACACGTGGGGTCGGAGGATTGGCAGTCGATTCCGGACAACGTCACGCAATTGGGTGGATTGATGGGTTTGAATGTGACAGTGGTTCCCGGTGCTGGTCACACGTTGGGCAAGGACTACGTTGGAGCCTTGTTGGACGATTGGCTCCATCGATAAAAACAAGAAATTGCCTTCTGCGTCTGAAGAGTCAGGTCTTGTCTCTCGCCCGCGCCACATGATCCTGCAGCCCCCGGCGGGTCTCTGGCGCAGTGGCGAACGCATGAAACAGGGCTTGGATATTCAAAAAACATAGCTAATAATGACCATTCCACGCTGGGTAATGACGGTAATTAGTGGAAATTTCCCCGCAGCGGCCTGGATGTTCGTGGGGTAGGGTAAACCCTTGGTTTTCTGCGTGACCTGCTAGCATTCACCCTTTTGGCGCGTGCGCCCTGGCGCGCGCCCCGTTTTTCAACAAAGGCTTCTCTCATGTCCTTGTCCGATCGCATCCGCCACCCCGGCCTGCGCAAGAAAATCATGTCTGCGGAAGCGGCGGCTGCGCTGATTCCGGCGGGCGCCAATGTCGGCATGAGCGGGTTCACCGGCGCGGGCTACCCCAAGGCGGTGCCGCAGGCGCTGGCGCAGCGCATTGAAGAAGCGCATGCGCAGGGCAAGGCGTTTCGCATCGGGCTGTGGACGGGCGCCTCCACCGCGCCCGAGCTCGACGGCGCGCTGGCCAAGGTGGATGGCATCGAGATGCGTCTGCCCTACCAGTCCGACCCCGCCGTGCGCAAGAAGATCAACAGCGGGCAGATGCAGTACACCGACATCCACCTCTCGCATGTGGCGCAGTACGTGTGGTTCGGCTTTCTGGGGCACCTGCATGTGGCGGTGATCGAGGTCGCCGGCATCCTGCCCGACGGGCGACTGATCCCGTCCACCTCGGTGGGCAACAACAAGACCTGGCTGGACCGGGCCGACCGCATCATCCTGGAGGTCAACCACTGGCAGAACGCGGCGCTGGAGGGCATGCACGACATCTACTACGGCACCGACCTGCCGCCCAACCGCAAGCCGATTCCGATGACCGAGCCCGGCGACCGCATCGGCGGGGCCTATCTGCTGTGCGACCCCGACAAGGTGATGGCGGTGGTCGAAACCCACCAGCCCGACCGCAACAGCGTGTTCGCGGTGCCGGACGACACCTCGCAGCGCATTGCCGGGCACATCATCGACTTCCTGGAGGTTGAAGTGGCGCGCGGGCGCCTGCCGGAGAACCTGCTGCCGCTGCAGTCCGGCGTGGGCAACATCGCCAACGCGGTGCTGGCGGGGCTGAACGCCGGGCCCTTCAAGAACCTGAGCGCCTACACCGAGGTGCTGCAGGACGGCATGCTGGACATGCTGCGCTCGGGCACGCTGGCCATGGCCTCGGCCACGGCGCTGTCGCTGAGCCCGGACGCCGCCGCCGACTTCAATGAAAACATCGACTTCTACCGCGAGCGCATCGTGCTGCGCCCGCAGGAGATCAGCAACCACCCCGAGCTGATCCGCCGCATGGGGCTGATCGCGATGAACGCGATGATCGAGGCCGACATCTACGGCAACGTCAACTCCACCCACGTGATGGGCTCCAGCATCATGAACGGCATCGGCGGCTCGGGCGACTTTGCGCGCAATGCCTACCTGTCGATCTTCATGACCCCGTCCACGGCCAAGGACGGCGCCATCACCTGCATCGTGCCGATGGTCTCGCACCACGACCACACCGAACACGACGTGCAGGTGATCGTGACCGAGCAGGGCCTGGCCGACCTGCGCGGCCTCTCGCCCACGCAGCGCGCCCGCCTCATCGTGGAGCGCTGTGCCCACCCGGACTACCGCCCCGCGCTGCTCGACTACATGGACCGCGCCCAGCGCGGCGCCCCCGGCCAGCACACACCGCACCTGCTGGAAGAGGCGCTGAATTGGCATGCCACCTACCTGAAGACCGGCCACATGCCCGTGTGAGGGGCGCCGCCGCTGGCGCCAGACGCCCGGGCGGCCCTGTCACGCACGCATCGGGGGCGCAGGGGCGGCAATGCCAGAATGCCCGCTGCCTGCACTGGAGCCCCCCCGATGTCCCTCTGGAAAAAACCGATCTCTGTTGAACACCTCACTGCCGTCCATGTGGACACGGCGGTGCAGCACCTGGGCGTGGAGTTTCTTGAAGTCGGCGACGACTTCATCCGCGCCCGCGTGCCGGTCAATGCCCACACCCGCCAGCCCTACGGCCTGCTGCACGGCGGCGTGAGCGTGGTGCTGGCCGAAACACTCGGTTCGTGCGGAGCGGCCTATGCCTGCCCGGAAGGCTACCGCGCGGTGGGCCTGGACATCAACGCCAACCACCTCAAGGGCGCCACCAGCGGCTGGGTCACCGGCATCGCCCGCCCGGTGCATGTGGGGCGCACCACCCAGGTCTGGCAGATCGACCTGACCAACGACGCCGGCGAGCTGACCTGCGTTTCGCGCATCACCATGGCCGTGCTGGCGCCGAAAACCTGAGCGTTTCAGGCCTCTACCCAGCATATATTGGTGATAGTTTGCTATTTATTTTGATGGATTGAAGGCGGCCAGCAGTGCCGTGATTTCCGCGTCCGTGTAGTCGCAGGACGCCAGCAGGGCCTGCGTGTCGGCCCCGGCTTCGCCCACGGGCTGGCAGGCGCCGGCCGGGGTGGCGCTGAAGCGTGGCGCGGGCGCGGGCTGGGTGATGCCGTTGACCTGCACGAAGGTGCCGCGCGCCTGGTTGTGCGGATGCAATGGGGCTTCGTCCAGGTCCAGCACCGGGGCGAAGCAGGCGTCGCTGCCTTCAAGCAGGGCGCACCACTCGGCGCGTGTTTTCTGCCGGAACACGTCGGCCACACGTTCCTTCAGTGCCGGCCAGTGGGCCGGGTCCCATTGGCGATCAAAGGCCGGATCGGTCAGGCCGCAGGTCTCGCGCAGCAGCGCGTAGAAGGGCGGCTCCATGGACCCGATCGAGATGTACTTGCCGTCGGCGCAGGCGTAGGCGTCGTAGAAGTGCGCGCCGCCATCGCCATTGTTGGTGCCGGCTTCGGCGTTCCACAGGCCGGACGAGCGCCAGCCGTGCACCAGCGCGCCCAGCAAGGCCGAGCCGTCGGTGATGGCGGCGTCCACCACCTGGCCTTGGCCGCTGTGCTGTGCGTGCGACACCGCCGCCAGCACGCCGAAGGCCAGCAGCATGCCGCCGCCGCCAAAGTCGCCGATCAAACCCGGCGTGGGCGTGGGCGGCCCGCCGCGCTGGGCGGTGGAGTGCAGGGCGCCGGTCAGCGCGATGTAGTTGATGTCGTGCCCGGCGGCGTGCGCCAGCGGGCCGGTCTGGCCCCAGCCGGTGACGCGGCCATAGACCAGCTTCGGCTGGCGCTGCAGGCACACGTCCGGCCCCAGGCCGAGCGACTCCATCACGCCGGGGCGAAAGCCCTCGATCAGCACGTCGGCCTGTGCGACCAGCCGCAGCGCGACCTCGCGGGCCTGCGGCTGCTTGAGGTCCAGCGTGATGGATTCGCGTCCGCGCGAGAGCACGTCGCTGTGGCGCGCGGTGAGGGCGGCCATGCCGCCACCCTTGCCGGGCTTGACCGGGCGGTCGATGCGGATGACGCGCGCACCCTGGTCGGCCAGCATCATGCCGGCAAAGGGCGCAGGCCCCAGCCCGGCAAACTCGACCACCGTGAGGTGCGACAGGGGGCCGGCGCGCTCCTTCACCGGCGGCCTCACGCGTTCACCACGCGGCCGGTCTTGCCTTCGGTCTGGTTGCTGACCAGGAAGGCTTCGTTGAGGTCGATCCCGAGGCCCGGGCCTTCGTTGGGATAACACAGGCCGGCCTCGAATTTCGGGATGTTCAGCGCGATGTCGGTGCCGGGGGCGATGTGCTTGCTTTCCATCGTGCCGTGGATCATCAGCGGGCCGATCGACTCGTTCAGGCCCTGGGTCGCCCATTCGTTGGCCACCCACAGGTGCGCCGCCGGGCTGTGCTCCAGGCCGGAGCCGATCATGCAGCCGCAATGCACCGGCAGGTTGGCCAGGCGGGCCAGCGTCAGCCAGCGCTGTGCCTTGACCAGGCCGCCGGCCTTCTGCAGCTTGATGAACAGGCCGTCGGCGGCGCGGCGGTCGATGATTTCCTTCAGGTTGTGCAGCTCCTGCGCGGACTCGTCGGCGTAGATCGGCGTCTTGACCGCAGCACGCAGGCGGGCCATGCCCTCGATGTCCCAGTGCGCCAGCGGCTGCTCGATCAGGTCCAGGCCGGCGGAGTCGATCTTGCGGATGATGTGCAGGGCCTTCTCGTAGCTCCAGAAGCCGTTGGCATCGATCGTCAGGTAGGCGTCCGGGCCGACGGTTTCGCGCACGGCGTGCACCATGTCGATGTCGTCCTGGACCGTGCCGTAGCCGATCTTCATCTTGAACAGGGCGAAGCCGATGTCCTTGGCGCGCTTGGCCTCGGCGGCCACGTCCTCGGGTTTGCCGGCTGACAGCACCCAGCCCTGGCGCGCGGCCTCCAGCGTGCGGCCGCCCAGCAGCTCATAGACGGGCACCCCCAGCAGCTTGCCCTTGAGGTCGTGCAGCGCGAAGTCGACCGTGGCCTTGGCCTGGTTGTTGTCGCGCACCAGTAGGTCCATCTTGGCGACGACCTTTTCAATGTTGCGCGGGTCCTCACCCAGCAGGATGCGCGGCGCGATCACGTTGGCGATCATCCCGATGATCGATTCCTGCAGCTCGCCCCGGTACCACGACGAGGTGTCGCCGGAGTCCGAGATGCCGACGGTGCCGTCCTCGGCGGTGAGCTTCAGCACCACGCTGTCGATGGAGGTGATGCGCGTGTTCGGCATGATCACCGGCTTTTTCAGCGGTGTCGAAACCGGGAAACATTCAACTTTGACGATTTTGGTCATGGCGGGATTCGGGTCGGAATTTATTGGGCCTGGAAGTTGGACTTGCGCACCTGCTCGCCCCAGAACTCGGTGTTCTTTTCCACGATGGCACGCAACTCGTCAGGGCCGGCATAGGCCGGTTCCATCTGGGTGCTGGCGAACTTGGCCACGGTCTTGGGGGAATCAAACATCTTGCGGGTCGCGTCGGTGATCTGCTTGAGCAGCTCCGGCTTCAGGTTGGCGGCGGCGTACACGCCGATGAAGCTGTCGGCCGGCATCTTGAAGCCGAACTCGCCGAAGGTGGGCACGTCGGGCATGGCCCAGTAGCGCTTGTCCGAGGCCACGGCGAGCACGCGAAGCTTGCCGGCCTTCTTGTATTCGTTCAGGTCATTGCAGGGGCCGATGCCGGCCGGCAGGCTGCCGCCGACGAGATCCACGACGGCGGGTGCCCAGCCCCTGTAGGGCACGGCGGTCAGGTCCAGGTTGTACTTCTGGCCCAGCACGTAGGTCAGAAAGTGCGGCTGCGAACCCGGGGCGGGAATGCCGACGTTGCCCTGCGTCGGGGACTTCCTGACGCTCTCGATGTAGCCGGGCAGGTCCTTGACCGGCGAGTTGCCAGGCACCACCAGACAGGTGAAGAAGTTGACGATGCGGCCCACGGGCACCATGTCCTTCTTCACGTCGAAGCCAGGGTTCTTGGTGATCAGCGGCAGCATCACGACCTGGTGGTCGAGCGTGAACAGGAGGCTGTTGCTCTGCGGCGAGGCCTGCTTGAGCGCCTGGGTGGCGATCAGGCCACCGGCACCCGGCTTGTTCTCGATCACGGTGCTGACGCCAATCGCATCCGACAGGGCTTCGCCGTACATGCGGGCCAGGTTGTCGTTGCCGGTGCCCGGCGGAAAGCCCACTAGGATCTTGACGACGGGCTTGTCCTGCGCCAGGGCGGCGGCGCTCAGGGCCAGGCCGATGGCGGCCAGTGCGGTCTTGCGGATCAGGGGGCGGATGAAAGGGGTCTTGTGCATGTTTGTCTCCTTGGATTTCTGAAAAGGCGCTCGGGCACTCACAGGGGATAGGCCGGCGCGGTGTTGCGCACCGTGGTCCATTGCCACTGGGTGAATTCGTCCCAGTTGGCCGGGCCGCCGTGGCGTGAGCCGTTGCCGGAGGCGCCGCGCCCGCCCATGGGCATGGTGCCGTCGTCGTTGACGGTCTGGTCGTTCACGTGCACCAGGCCGACGTTGAGCTGCTCGGCCAGCGCCATGCCACGGCCGATGTTGCGGGTGTGCACGCCGGCCGACAGGCCGTATTCGCTGTTATTGGCCAGGGCGATGGCCTCGGCGTCGGTGCCGAAGGTGGTGATGGAGACCACCGGGCCAAAGATTTCCTCGCGGAACACGGGCATGTCAGGCGTCACGTCGGCCAGCACGGTGGCCGGGTAGAACAGGCCGTTGGGCGTGCCGCCGGCCAGCAGCCGGGCACCCATCTGGATGGAGGCCTGCACGATGCGGTGCACGTTGGCGGCCTGTTTGGCCGTGATGAGCGGGCCCAGCGCCACGGGCTGGGTGTGCGGGTCGCCCACGGGCAGCGCCTTGGCCTTCTCGGCCATGCGCGCGGTGTAGGTGGCGGCTATCTCTTGATGGACCAGATGGCGGCCGGCGCTCATGCAGATCTGGCCCTGGTGCAGCCACGAAGCCCAGGCGCCGCCGCAGACGGCCAGGTCCAGGTCGGCGTCGTCCAGCAGGATCAGCGCGTTCTTGCCGCCCAGCTCCAGCGCGACTTTCTTGAGGTGGCGGCCGGCCAGCTCGCCCACGCGGCGGCCCACGGCGGTGGAGCCGGTGAACGAGATCATGGTGACGTCCGGGTCGGTGACCAGCGCCTCGCCGGCCTCGGCCTCGCCGGGCAGCATGTGCAGCACGCCGTCGGGCAGGCCGGCAGCCTGCAGCAGCAGGGCCAGCAGCACGCCGCCGGTCACGGGGGTGCGCGGATCGGGTTTCAGCACGACGGCATTGCCGGTGGCCAGGGCCGGCAGCGTGGCGCGGCTGCTCAGCAGGAAGGGGAAGTTGAATGGCGAGATCACGCCGACCACCCCGTGCGGCACGCGCCGCGCAATGCTGCTCACCCCTTCATGGCTGGGCAACACCAGGCCCTTGGGCTGGGTCAGCATGGCGGCAGCTTCATGCAGCAGGTGCAGCACCGAGTCGATCTCGAACATCGCTTTGGGCTGGATGCCGCCGGTCTCGCGAATGATCCAGGTGGCGTAGTCACCGCGGTTGGCTTCCAGCAGCCCGGCTGCGGTGCGGAATACGCGGGCGCGCTCGCCGTAGGGCAGGGCCGCCCAGGGCTTTTGCGCACGCCGGGCTGCGGCGCAGGCCTCGCGCACGTCCTGGGCATTGGCGCGCGCCACCCGACCGAGCGGTTGACCCGTTGCAGGCTCCAGGACGTCGATGACGCCCCCGCCCAAAGCTTTCCATCCGCCGGAAAGCGCCTTGTCCGCCCAATCGGTTAACGACAACAAATGGCCTGTCATGAGATCTCCTGTGCTGTTGGTAGGTGGCTGGTCCAGTGCGGGGGCGCATCGCCGGCTTGCGAAGGCATCACCTGCCGCGACTGGAACGGAGCGAACTTTAGGGGCGAATTTGAGAAATGTCAACCAACTGGTTGGTTGACATTTATTTTTGACTCGCCGATACTCCGGCAGCCCCATCGATCGATGGCTTGAACCGACCCCGCTTTGCAGCGCCGCTGCCCGAAATATTGGAGAACCCCGTGCAGGAAACCTACCGCTCCCCCTGGATGACCGAAGACCTCGACATGCTGCGCACCACGGCGCGCCGCTTCTTTGAAGAAGAAGTCGCGCCCAAGGCTGCCAAGTTCCGCGCCCAGCACCACATTGACCGCGACGTGTGGGAAAAAGCCGGCGCACTCGGCCTGCTGTGCATGAGCATTCCCGAGGAGTACGGTGGCATGGGGGCCTCCTTTGCCCACGACGTGGTGGTGATGGAGGAGCAGGCCCGCATCTGCGACACCACCTTCGGCTTCATCCCCGGCGGCGTGAACGGCCCGGCCTTCTTCCACGGCACGGCCTCGCCCGAGCAGTTGAAAAAGTGGATGCCCGGCATTGCTGCCGGCAAACAGATGCTGTGCGTGTGCATCACCGAGCCGGACGCCGGCACCGACGTGAAGGCCATGCGCACCACTGCGCGCCGCGAGGGCGACGAATACGTGCTCAACGGCAACAAGATCTTCATCACGCTGGGCCAGCAGGCCGACCTGGCGCTGGTGGCCGCCCGCACGGGCGCGCCGGGCTCGGGTGCCAAGGGCATTTCGCTGTTCATGGTGGAAACCGCCAAGACCCCCGGCTTCAAGGTCAACAAGGTGCTGGAGAAGATTGGCCAGAACGCCATGAACACGGCCGAAATCTTCCTGGAAGACGCCCGCGTGCCGGCCGAGAACCTGATCGGCGGCGTGGAGGGCAAGGGCTTTTTCCAGCTGATGGACGTGTTCACGCGCGAGCGCCTGTCGATCGGCATCGTCGGCATCGCCTGCGCCGAGCGCGCCATCGAGTTGACGGTGGACCACGCCAAGAACCGCAAGATGCTGGGCCAGACGCTGTGGGACTTCCAGAACACCCGCTTCACCCTGGCCGAATGCCTGACCGAGGCGCGCGTGGGCCGCGTTTTCATCGACAGCATCGTCAAGGACCTGGTCGATGGCCAGCCGCTGCAGCCCAACGACGCCCTGATGGCCAAGTGGTGGGGCTCGGACAAGCAGTGCCAGATCATCGACCGCTGCCTGCAGCTCTTCGGCGGCTACGGCTACATGTGCGAATACCCGATCGCCCAGCTCTACATGGACGCCCGCGTGGCCAAGATCTACGGCGGCTCCAACGAGACCCTCAAGGACCTGATCGCCCGCACGATGTGAACGCCCGCAGGCGTTGACGCCCACAAAAAAGCCCGGTGCCAGAACACCGGGCTTTTTTGTTGGGACGGGCGTTGGCTGCGGGCGCGGGGCCCGGGCCGCCAGCTCAGCGCTGCGGCGTGGCGATGCCCTGGGTGATCATGTCCATGAACTGGTTGGCCACTTCCTCGACGCCCAGCTTGCCGTTGTCCTTGTACCAGTGCGGCACCCAGTTCAGGGCGCCGAACAGCAGGGCCGAAAACAACCCCGGGTGGCAAGGCTTGATGGAGCCGTCCGCGATGCCCTCGGTGATGAGCGCGCGCACGGTGGTGTCAAGCCGGCGCTGGAACTGCCGGACCTCGTCGCCCGTCAGCTCCAGCGGGCGCGCGCCCACCAGCACCAGGCAGCGCCCGAAGTCGTTGTTCTGCGCCAGGGCCAGGCTGCGCACGAACAGGCGCATGCGTTCCAGCACCGGGATGCTGCGGTCCTCCATGCGCGTCATCACGGTGTCGAGGTCGCCGAAGGACTTCACCAGGCACTGGTAAAGGATGCTCTCCTTGTTGTCCACGTAGTGGTAGAGCGTCGCTTTGTGCATGCCGAGCTGGTCGGCAATCATGTCCAGCGAGGTGGACTCGTAACCCTTCGCCGCAAACAGTTGCGCTGCCGTGCGCAGGATGGCGGTGCGTTTGTCCTCGTGGCGCAGCTCCGTCAGCTTCTTGCGGCGGGTCGGCGGCTTTTGGGCTGGAGTCGAAGTGGCCTGTGGCAAGGTCGCCGTGGCGGCGTCGGATGTGAGGCTGGCGGTGGCGGGTTCGGTCACAGGGCTGGCGGGTTGGGCGGGCATGCGCCGATTATTGTGTGGAAATGGCACCGGCCCCGATGAGCGCGTCGATGCGCTCTGCGGCCATGCCCAGTTCGACCAGGATGTCTCGGGAGTGCTCGCCCAGCAGCGGCGCGCGGTGGCGCACGGCGCCGGGGGTCTTTGACAGTTTCACCGGCACGCCCGGCACGGTTACGGGGCGCGCGCTGCCGGGCTGCTCCACTTCCGGCAGCATCTGGCGCACCGAGAAATGGGGGTCGGCAAAGATGTCCTTCGCGGTGTAGATGGGGCTGAACGGCACGCGCCCGCCGAGCAGCGCCCGCAACTCGTCTTTGGTCTGCGTCAGCGTGAAGGCCTCCAGCGCCTCGGTGATGGCGTCGCGGTGGTCCCAGCGCGCGGCTTCGTTGATGAAGCGCGGATCGGTGGCCAGTTGCGGCGCGCCAATCAGCTCGCACAACACGCGCCACTGCGGGTCGTGCGGCGCGGCGATGGCAATCACCCCGTCCTTGACTTTGATGGTGCCAAACGGCGACATGCCCGGAATGCCATTGCCCATCGGCACGGGCGACACGCCGCGGTAGCTGAACTGGCTGACCACCAGCTCCGACAGGGCCAGGATGCTGTCGGTCATGGCTACGTCCACATACTGGCCCTGGCCGGTTTCGCGGGCGTGCCACAGCGCCGTCATGGTGCCGAACGCGGCAAACAGGCCGGCCACGGTGTCGCCCGCGCCGCCGCCGACCTTCACCGGATGGGCCGGGTCTTCGCCGGTGATGCCCATCCAGCCGCCCATGGCCTGCGCCACGATGTCAAACGCGGGCCAGTTCATGTAGGGGCTTTGCCCGCCGGTCTTGTCGCCAAAACCGCGCACCGAGGTGTACACCAGCCGGGGATTGATCTGCTTGAGCGCCTCAAAGCCCAAGTCCAGCTTGTCCAGCACGCCGGCACGGTAGTTTTCGACCAGCGCATCGGCACCCCTGGCCAGTTCCCGCAGCACCGCCTGGCCGTCCGGATGCTTCAGGTTGATCGCAATCGAGCGCTTGTTGCGGTTGCAGGACTGGAACAGGCCGCCGTAGTGGTGCACGCTGTCATCGTCCCGGAACGGGCCCATCTTGCGGAAGAAGTCGCCTTCGAGCGGCTCGACCTTGATGACGTCCGCGCCGTGGTCGGCCAGCACCTGCGAACAGAAGGGCCCGGCCAGCGCATGGGTGAGGTCCAGGATGCGAAGGCCGGAAAGTGCGCCGGTGGGGGCTTGTGCCATGCGAAGTTCTCCACTTATTTAATTCAACCAAACGGTTGGTTGATATTATGTGCTTCCCGACGAATCAGCGCAAACGCACGCTGAAAATAATGCGCCAGCGCAAGGCGCAGGCCCTGTTGCGGCGGGCGGGTGGCTGGCGCACCCCAGCCAGGGGCGCCGACGCCATAAATCCGGTTATTTTGGCAACTTCCCATCGTGGAATGGTCATTGTTTGCTCCTGAATCAGGAGTTTTTTCAGAGTAAGGCGGACCTGGCTCCTGTTCCTTCCTGTGTTCTCCGGTCGGGGCGGGCGGCTTTCGTGCCGCAGTCTGCCGCCTGCTGGCGCGCTACAGTAGCCATTTTTCCCCTGAGCCACCATGCGACGTCAGGACGAGCTTTTTTCTGAATCACCTCCGCCTGCGTCCCCACCGGCGCCTGCCGGCGATCACAAGGTCGTGGCCCTGAAATTCAGCGACGCCGCGCTGACGCCAGCGCAAAAAGCGTTCAACCGCCTGCTGACGCGCATTGAAAATCTCTCTGCCAAGCTGGAGACGACCCGCACTTTGGCCGACGGGCACCGCGTGCGCCGCGCAATCGAACTGGAGCCGCTGGAGCGTGCGCAGTTTGCCTTGATGCGCCAGATGGTCTTGCTGCTGGCGGCACGGCTGGAGCGCAAAGGCCTGACACGCGCCCAGAAGCAGGCGGCCACCGCCATTGCCTGCGGCCTGTCTGAAGCACTGGCATTGCAGGGCGACGCTGAAATGCAGACGCTGCATGACGCGCTGAGTCCCCAGACGCTGGATGAAAAAGGTCGGGAGGCCGCGGACGACATGCGCGCCATGCTGGAAGACATCCTGGGCGAGCCACTGCATGCGGGTGACGAACCGGGGGCCATGGACAACCCGGACGTCGTGTTGCAGGCGGCCATGCGACGACTGGGCTCGCAGGCCGAGGCGGAAAAGGCCCAGCGCCATGCCCGGCGGGCCGCAAAGTCCGGAACCGCCCGCCAGCGCAAGGCCGAGCAGGATACGCTGGATGCGCAGACGGCCCTGCGCACGCTGTACCGCCAGCTGGCCAGCGCACTCCACCCCGACCGCGAGACCGACCCCGCCGAGCGCGCGCGCAAGACCGCGCTGATGAGTGAGGCCAATGCCGCTTACGAGCGGCGCGATCTCGTGACCCTGCTGCACTTGCGCCTGCGCGCCGAGCACCTTGATGCAGGCACTGTCGCCGGCCTGGCCAGGGAAAAAGTCGCGGCGCTCACCGTGCTGCTCAAAGAGCAGGTCAGTGCCCTGGAACACGATCTGTGGACGCTGGAGCAGCAGGTTCGCGGCGAATTTGAGCTCCCGCAGCGCGGCCAGCCTGCAGCGCAACCTGCGTGGGCGCCAGCAGCTGATCCAGCTGCAGATCGTCCAGATGCAGCGGGATTTCCAGCGTGTGCAGGACGACGCCCAGCTCAAGCGCTGGCTGAAGGAGCAGGTGGACATGGCCGAACCGTGGGATCCATTCGACGACAGGTATCTGGATTGACTTTTGCCTTGCCCACTTTTGCGAAAAAGTCAAAAGCAGACCACCCTGTTACGCACATTCACCTACTAGGGTTTCCCCGCAACGCGCTCTAGAATCGACATCCCTTAGAAAAATTGACGGACCGGACTTCTCCGACCGCCGCTACAGCAGGAGACACTGATGCCCACAGATACCGTCCAGACCGAAGAAAAGCGCGCCCAACTGCGCCGCGCCGCGCTGGAGTACCACGAGTTTCCGACCCCCGGCAAGATTTCGATTGCCGCGACCAAGCAACTGGTCAACCAGCACGATCTCGCGCTGGCTTACTCGCCCGGCGTGGCCTCGCCCTGCGAGGAAATCATCAAGGACCCGGCCAACGCCTTCAAATACACCAGCCGGGGCAACCTGGTCGGTGTCGTGACCAACGGCACCGCGGTGCTCGGCCTGGGCGACATCGGCCCGCTGGCGAGCAAGCCGGTCATGGAAGGCAAGGGCGTGCTGTTCAAGAAGTTCTCGGGCATCGATGTGTTCGACATCGAAATCAACGAGAAAGACCCGGACAAGCTGGTCGAGATCATTGCCGCGCTCGAACCCACGTTTGGCGGCATCAACCTTGAAGATATCAAGGCGCCGGACTGCTTCTACGTGGAGCGCAAGCTGCGCGAGCGCATGAAGATCCCGGTCTTCCATGACGACCAGCACGGTACTGCGATCACGGTGGGTGCGGCCATCCTCAACGGGCTGAAGGTCGCCGGCAAGGACCCGAAGGAGATCAAGCTGGTCACCTCCGGCGCCGGTGCGGCCGCGCTGGCCTGTCTGGGCCTGCTGGTCAAGCTTGGCATTCCGCGCGAGAACATCTGGGTGACCGACCTGGCCGGCGTGGTCTACGAAGGCCGCACCGAGCTGATGGACGAGGACAAGATCCAGTTCGCCCAGAAGACCGACGCCCGCACGCTCACCGAAGTGATTGCCGGGGCTGATGTGTTCCTTGGCCTGTCGGCCGGCGGGGTGCTGAAGCAGTCCATGGTGAAAAGCATGGCAGCCCGGCCGGTGATCTTTGCGCTGGCCAACCCGAATCCCGAAATCCTGCCCGAAGACGTGAAGGCTGTCCGCGACGATGCCATCATGGCCACGGGCCGCTCGGATTACCCGAACCAGGTCAACAACGTCCTGTGCTTCCCTTACATCTTCCGGGGCGCGCTGGATGCCGGGGCTTCCACCATCACGCTGGAGATGGAACTGGCGGCGGTGTACGCGATTGCCGAGCTGGCGCAGGCCGAGCAGAGCGAGGTGGTGGCCGCCGCCTACGTGGGCGAGCCGCTGGCCTTCGGCCCCGAGTACCTGATTCCCAAGCCGTTCGACCCGCGCCTGATGATGAAGATCGCGCCGGCCGTGGCCCAGGCGGCCGCTGACAGCGGCGTGGCGCTGCGCCCGATTGCCGACATGGACGCTTACCGCGAGCGCCTGCAGAGCTTCGTGTACGCCTCGGGCACGATCATGAAGCCGATCTTTGTCGCGGCCAAACGGGGACTGAAAAAGCGCGTGGCCTACAGCGAGGGCGAGGAAGAGCGCGTGCTGCGCGCCGCCCAGATCGTGGTGGACGAAGGCGTTGCCCGTCCCACGCTCATCGGCCGCCCGGCCGTGATTGCCAAGCGCATCGAGAAATTCGGCCTGCGCCTGCGGGAGGAACTGGACTACGACGTGGTCAACGTCGAGCAGGACCACCGCTACCGCGACTTCTGGCAGACCTACCACCGCATGACCGAGCGCAAGGGCATCACCGAGCAGATGGCCAAGATCGAGATGCGCCGGCGCCTGTCACTGATTGGCGCCATGCTGCTGCACAAGGGCGACGTGGATGGCCTGATCTGCGGCACCTGGGGCAGCACCGGCCTGCACCTGCAGTACATGGACCAGGTCATTGGCAAGCGTGCGGGGGTGAACACCTACGCCGCCATGAACGGCCTGATGCTGCCGGGCCGCCAGGTGTTTCTGGTGGACACACACGTCAACTACGATCCGACGGCCGAAGAGCTGTGCGAAATCACCGTCATGGCGGCAGAAGAAATGATGCGCTTTGGTCTGAAGCCCAAAGCGGCATTGCTGTCCCATTCCAACTTTGGTTCGTCCAACCAGCCCAGCGCCATCAAGATGCGCCAAACCTTCCAGTTGCTGCGTCAACAGGCACCCTGGCTGGAAGTCGAAGGTGAAATGCACGGCGATCTGGCGCTGGACGGCGATGCACGAGAGCAATTGTTGCCCAACACCCTGTTCAAGGGCGAGGCCAACCTGCTGGTGCTGCCCAACATTGACGCGGCCAACATCGCATACAACCTGCTCAAAACCGCTGCCGGCGGCAACATTGCCATCGGCCCCGTGCTGTTGGGTGCTGCCAAGCCCGTGCACGTGCTGACCGCCAGCACAACGGTTCGCCGCATCGTCAACATGACCGCGCTGACCGTGGCTGACGCCAACGCACAACGTTGATCGCGCACGACGCGGGTGAGCATATTTTGTGCCCCCGCGTCAAGAATACCCCTGCCCCAACCGCACCCTGACACGATCAGGGCTTGCGTTTTGGGGCCATCTCAGGCACACTCTCGCCCTTGATTTTCAGGGTTTACCCGCATAACACGGTTGTGTGCTCAGCGCATGACAGGCAAGCCAACATGCGGGCAAACCAAAGAAGAAAACGTTGCTTTCAACAGGGCTGGTGTCATGAATCCGGAAAGTTTGGTGGTACCCAGTGGCCGTCATGGCATGTGGCGTCGGCTCTGGCAATCGGCTCAGGTGGGCGTGGCCTGCTTGCTGGCATCGACCGCCGCCATGGCCTTCCAGCCCGGCGCATCAGATGTTGAAACGATCCGCAAGTCTGATCTGCCCGCGCAAGGCCAAACCGTTTTGCGCCTGATCGAAGCGGGCGGCCCCTTCCCGTATGACAAAGACGGCACTGTATTCGGCAACCGTGAAAGGCAACTGCCCAAGCATAAGCGTGGCTATTACCGCGAATACACCGTGGCCACGCCGGGACTGAATCACCGTGGTGCCAGGCGCATCGTGTGTGGCGGCGAAAACACCCGCGCACCCGATGCCTGCTACTACACAAAAGACCACTACGCCAGCTTCAGGCTGATCGTGGGCGGACTTTGAAGATTTTTTGATTGTTGAACTTCTTTATTGAAAGAGAAACGGAGATGGACATGCCACTTCGTAATGTACGAACGAATATCGTGCAATCCATTCGGGCTTACCGCGTGGAGGATCTGCAACATGCTGCTGACTCGTTGGGTCATCACTTCCTGTATGCCAACTTGGCCAAGGCCCAGAGCAAGCAGGATGTGCTGGACCTGATTGCAGCGCAATACACGTTTCCTGCCCACTTCGGCAAGAATTTCGATGCGCTGTACGACTGCCTGACCGACACCGTGCACAAGGCCGGGCCGCAAACGGGCTTCATCGTGGTGCTGGAGCACATCCCGGCCCACGCCAAGTTTGACAAAGAAGCACGCGAGCAGTTGCTGGACATTTTCCGCGACGCCGCTGACTACTGGTCGGACCGCAAAATCGCCTTCCGCTGCTTTTACTCGTTCTCGGTGGCACGCGCACCCAAGGGTGATACACCGGCGGTTGAAGACGACGGCGGCGCTGAAGCAATGCCCACCGACAAACTGGTGGACGTGAGCCCATTGGCCCTGCGAATGAGCAGCCCGTTCAACGCCGGCTACTGGACCGCAGCCGCCTGAATTGACCTTGCCTGCGTTTTGCACCGCACCAAGCGGTTGCAAGCTGCGGTGACATGTATCTGAACGGCCAGCGCAAGCTGGCCGTTTTGCTTGGATCGGCCTCAAACGGTGGATGTGCCTGCCGGGCGAAGCCGCGCGGCCAGTGCAATGTATTCGTCCACCGGCACCTCTTCGGCACGGCGCTGCACGTCAAAGTGACCGTCAAAACCACGTTCTGTCAGCCACTTGCCCAAGGTATGGCGCAGCAGCTTGCGGCGTTGGCTGAACGCCACTTTCACCAACTCGCTGAACAACGACACGTCCAGCGCAACCGGCGCGGCGTGCGGGACCATGCGCACCACGGCACTGTCTACCCTCGGTGGCGGGTCGAACGACTCGGGCGGCACGAACAGCACATTGGCCATGGCATACCGCCATTGCAGCATGACCGACAGCCTGCCGTAGTCAGATGACGCGGGCGTGGCCACCATTCGGTCGATCACTTCCTTTTGCAGCATGAAGTGCTGGT